>Ga0207646_10001055_pt1 | contig 35076 bp, 41 predicted proteins | sample KBSK5502metaG_FD_184343 | JGI IMG/M metagenome (GOLD analysis project Ga0207646, IMG submission 184343) | Corn, switchgrass and miscanthus rhizosphere microbial communities from Kellogg Biological Station, Michigan, USA - KBS K5-50-2 metaG... | ecosystem: Host-associated > Plants > Roots >... | reverse complement strand
GATGTCGCAGCACCGTATGGGCCTCTACAACCCGGGCTGCGGCGTCTTCGGCCGCTACCCGCCGCCCGCGATCTGGGCCGGCAGCAAGGCGCAGGTCGAGAAGTACGCGGTGCCCGCGCTGCGCGAGGGCTACGAGACATTCTTCGCGATCACCGAGCCCTCGGGCGGGTCCGATCCGGCCGGGGCCATCCAGACGCGGGCGGAGCGGCGCGGCGACAAGTGGGTGCTCAACGGTAGAAAAGTCTTCATCTCGCGTGCGCACGACGCGCCCTGGGGAATCGTCTTCGCGCGCACCGACAAGGGGAAGGGCCGCGGGGGCATCTCGTGCTTCATCCTGGAACACGGCACGCCCGGCTTCACCGCCAAGCCCATCCGGGTCATTCGCACCTCGGCGATCCCCAACGACGTGAGCTTCGAGGAGTGTGAGATCCCCGCCGAGAACCTCATCGGCCAGGAAGGCCAGGGCCTCGACCTCGCCTTCGATCTCCTGGTCAAGAACCGCTTCCCGTACTCGGCCTGCAACCTGGGCGTGGCGACGGCGGCGCACCGCATGGCCATCGAGCACGCCAAGCAGCGCTCGACGTTCGGGGCGCCGCTGAGCCAGCGCCAGGCGATCCAGTGGATGCTGGCCGACGCGGAGGTGGAACTGCGCGCGTGCCGCTGGCTCATCTGGGAGGGCGCCTGGAAGGCGGACCGCGGCGAGGACGCCCGGGTCGAGGCCTCCATCGCCAAGCTCTACTCGAGCGAGGTGCTGGGCCGGGTGATCGACGCGGCGGTGCAGATCCACGGCGGCTACGGGGTGTCGAAGGAGTTCCCACTGGAACGCTGGTATCGCGAGGCCCGCGTGCGGCGGATCGGCGAGGGCCCCTCCGAGGTGCACCGGATGGTCATCGCGCGGTCACTCTTCAGGTAAATCTCGGATAGATCGGAGCCACCATGGCGACATTCAACTTCCAGCTCTCGACGCTTCCCCCCGAGGCGGAAGCGCTGCGTGACGAGGTCCGCACCTTCCTCAAACAGGAGATGGCGCAGTACCGGCCCGCGGAGCGGGCGCGCTCCTGGGGCGGCTTCAACCGCGACTTCTCGCGCCGCATGGGCGAGCGCGGCTGGATCGGCATGACGTGGCCGAAGAAGTACGGCGGCCACGAGCGCACCGCGCTCGAGCGCTACGTGGTGCTCGAGGAGACGCTGGCCGCCGGCGCGCCGGTGAGCGCGCACTGGGTGGCCGACCGCCAGAGTGGCCCGTTGCTCCTGCGCTTCGGCACCGAGGAGCAGCGCCAGCGCTTTCTTCCGCGAATCTCTCGCGGTGAATTGGCCTTCGCCATCGGCATGAGCGAGCCGGACTCGGGCTCCGACCTCGCCTCCATCCGGACGCGCGCTGAGAAGGTGAGCGACGGCTACAAGGTGAACGGGACCAAGATCTGGACGAGCAACGCGCATCTCTCCGACTACGCCATCGCGCTCTTCCGCACCAAGGTGGTCCCCGACAAGAAGCACGAAGGGCTCTCGCAGTTCCTGGTGGATCTCAAGTCGCCCGGCATCTCCATCCGACCGATCATCGACCTGGCCGGCGGGCACCACTTCAACGAGGTGCACTTCCAGGACTGCCTCGTGCCGGACGACATGCTGGTGGGCAAGGACGGCGAGGGCTGGAAGCAGGTAACCACCGAGCTCGGCTTCGAGCGCAGCGGCCCCGAGCGCTATCTCTCCTCGCTCCAGCTCGTGATCGAGCTGATCCGCGAGGCGGGAAAGGAGCCGGGGGAGCGGGCCGCCGCGCTGATCGGCCACTTCACCGCGCACCTGGTCACTTTGCGCCAGATGTCGCTCTCGATCGCGACCATGCTGCAGGCCGGGCAGAACCCGAACCTGGAGGCCGCGGTGGTCAAGGACGTCGGCACCACGTTCGAGCAGGAGATCCCGGAGGCGGTGCACGCGCTCACCGGCGCCGAGCCGCACATCGGCAGCGGGACCGAGTTCGAGAAGACGCTGGGCTATCTGGTCCAGCATGCGCCGTCGTTCTCCCTGCGCGGCGGGACACGCGAAGTGCTACGAGGCATCATCGCCCGCGGTTTGGGTTTGCGGTAATGCAGGGCGAGGTGCAGCCGAAGGCGAGCCGAGCGAATACAACGATCCTGCCGGGCAGAGCGAGGCGGCCATGAACGAGCTGCAAACGATCCTGACCGAGACGTGCACGCGCCTCTTCACCGATCACGTCACCACCGCGGTGCTGGAAGCGGCCGAGAAGGGCGAGTGGCCCGCCGCCCTCTGGCAGGCGCTGGAGGAGAACGGCCTCACGCTGCCCCAGGTGCCGGAGGCGCGCGGCGGCGCGGGCGGCTCCTGGAACGACGCCTTCGTGGTGCTGATGGCGGCCGGCCGCTTCGCAGCGCCGGTGCCGCTGGCCGAGACCATGCTGGCCGGCGCGATCCTGGCCGAGGCGGGCCTGGACGCGCCGCTGGGGCCGATGACCGTGGCGCCCGTGCATATAGATGAAGGGCTCAGCCTGGTCCGGCAGGGAAGTGGCTGGACGCTCAGCGGCCGCGCGACCCGAGTGCCGTGGGGCGCCCGCGCCGCGCACGTGGTGGTGGTGGCCGACGGCGGCGGCTCGCCCATGATCGCGCGGGTGGCGGGCGGCCACGCCAAGGCCGAGGCCGATGCGAGCCTCGCGCGCGAGCCGCGCGACACGCTCACCTGGTCCGGCGCGCCGGTAGCGGCGGCGGCCCCGCGGCGCGGCCGTCTCGGTCCGCAGCCGGCGTGGGCGGGCGGCGCGCTGGTGCGCTCGGCGCAGATGGCGGGCGGCCTCGAGTTCCTGCTCGCCCAGTCGGTGAAGTATGTGACCGAGCGCAAGCAGTTCGGCCGGCCGCTCGCCGCGTTCCAGGCCATCCAACAGAACCTGGCCCTCCTGGCCGGGCACACCGCGGCGGCGGGCATGGCGGCCCAGCAGGCCTTCCATGTGGTGGAGCGCACCGGCGAGGGCGGCGACGCCTCGTTCGAGATCGCGGTCGCCAAGGTACGCACCGGCGAGGCGTCCGGCCTGGGCGCGGGTATCGCGCACCAGGCGCACGGCGCTATCGGCTTCACCTACGAGCACTCGCTGCACTTCGTCACGCGGCGGCTCTGGTCCTGGCGGGCCGAGTTCGGTGCCGAGAGCCACTGGTCGGTGGCGCTCGGTCGCCAGGTGGCCGCCCGCGGGGCCGAGGCGCTCTGGCCTCACATGGCTTCACGCTAGGAGAGAGTGATCATGAACGCCCTCACGCTCGGAGAAGTCTCGATCTCGCGCATCGTCGAGATCGGCCGCTCGTCCTTCCCCACCGCCCAGATGCTGCCGGAGTCCGACGCGGGACGGATCGTCCAGCACCACCGGTGGATCAAGCCGCACTTCTTCGACGACGTGACCGGCGATATCGGCTCGCGCATCCAGACCTGGATCGTGCGCACGCCACCGCACACGGTGCTGGTGGACACCGGCGTGGGCAACGACAAGGACCGGGGAGAGAACGCGCTCTGGAACAAGCGGGGCGGCGGCTACCTCGACGACCTTCGCGCGGCCGGGGTCACCCCCGAGCAGGTGGATCTGGTGCTGTGCACGCACCTGCACGTGGACCACGTGGGCTGGAACACCCGGCTCGTGAACGGACGGTGGGTGCCCACGTTCCCGAAGGCCCGGTACGTCTTCCCGGGCGAGGAGTGGGAGTTCTGGAAGCACGAGAACGAGGCCGGGCGCGAGAGGTCAGGCTGCATCACGGACAGCGTGGTCCCGGTGGTCGAGGCGGGGCAGGCGGTGATGGTCGACAGCACCTACACGGTGGACCCATGGCTCTCCTACGAGCCGTGGGTCGGCCACACTCCCGGGCACGTGGGCGTGCGCGTGCACACCAGCGCGGGCGACGCCGTCTTCTCCGGCGATCTCATGCACCGGGTGGTGCAGGTGGCGGAGCCGCAGTGGAGCAGCATCTTCTGCTACGACGCCAAGCAGGCCGCGGCCACCCGCAAGGCGTTCGTGGAGCGCCACGCCGCCTCCGGCGAGCTGGTGCTGCCCGCCCACTTCCCGTATCCCGGGCGCATCGTGCGCGACGGCGATAGCCACCGCTTCGAGCCGCTCAAGCTCGACGCCATCGCCGCCGCGGCGTGAGCGCTAGGCCGATGCTTCCTCTCGACGGCATCCGGGTGGTGGAGATCGCGCAGAACCTGGCGGGGCCGATGGCCGCCGAGATCCTGGCCCACATGGGCGCCGACGTCATCAAGGTGGAGCGACCCGAAGGCGACGACGCGCGCAAGTGGGGCCCGCCCTTCTGGAAAGGGGTTTCGCCGGGCTTCCTCGCGGTCAACGCCAACAAGCGCGGGATCAGCCTCGATCTCAAGGACCCGCAGGCGGTGGCGTGGCTGCTCGACTTCCTGGGGAGCGCGGACGTGCTGGTCCAGAACCTGCGCCCGGGCTCGCTCGAGGAGATGGGGCTCGGGCCGGACGTGCTGCTGGCGCGCCACCCGCGGCTGATCTACTGCTCGGTGTGGGCGTTCGGGCGCTCGGGGCCGCTCAAGATGAAGCCCGGATTCGAGCCGATGGTGCAGGCCTTCTCTGGTCTCATGATGATGAACGGCGACGAGGGTGGGCCGCCCACACGCATCGGCACCTCCGTCCTCGACTACGGCACCGGGATGTGGGCCGCGATGGGCGCGCTCGCCGGGCTCCTGCAGCGCCAGCGCACCGGGCGCGGCTGTGTGGTGGACGCCTCGCTCTTCGAGACCGGCCTCGCGTGGCTGAAGGGCCACTTCGCGAGCTATCGCGCCTCCGGCGAGGTGCCGGAGCGCCACCGCACCGGCAGCAAGCGCGTGGTGCCGTTCCAGGGCTTCGAGACCAAGACCGGCACCATCATCGTGGCCGCGGGCAACGATCGGCTCTTCGCCAAGCTCGCGGGCGTGGTGGGCCATCCGGAGTGGGGGGAGGATCCGCGCTTCACCACCAATGCCGCGCGGGTGGCCAACAAGTCCGCGCTGCTCGCCGAGCTCGACGCGATCTTTCTCACCCGGACCAAGGGCGAGTGGATCGACCTGCTCGAGGCGGGCGGGGTGCCGTGCGGGCCGATCCACACGCTGCCCGAAGCGGTGACGCAGCCGCAGACCGAGGCCATCGGCATCATCCAGCGCCTCCCCGGCGACGACTACGACGTGGTGGCGCTACCGCTCTCCTTCGACGGCGCGCGCCCGACCATCCGCCGCGCCCCCCCGCGCATCGGCGAGCACGACGCCGAAATTCGGCAGCTCCACGCCGCCCGCCGCTAACGCAGCAGGCGGACGAGCGGCTCGAGATTGCGGGGCTCGGGGGTGAGCGCGCCGACCGCGTGGGCGTGGAAAGCGTCCACCACCGCGTCGTTGAACGGGGTGGCGATGCCCGCCTTGCGACCCTCCGCGGCCACGAAGCCGTTCAGGTAGTCGATCTCGGTACGCCGGCCCTTCATCACGTCCTGCAGCATCGACGGCCGCCCGCCGCTGCGGCTCTGGGCGTCCGCCGCGATGTCCCGGCCGAGGGCCTCGATCGCGATCGCGTCGTCGGCCTCCGCGAAGCGCTTGGCCGCGATGTCCAGGATGGGCTCGATGTGGTGGCCGAGCGCCGAGCCGACGCGCACCACCTCGACCCCCAGGTGGGCGGCCAGGCGCCGCGGGATGAGCGAAGAGCGCACCTCGGCGGTACCGAGGCCGCTCAGGCCGGCGAGCGGGTTCAGCATGCAGTTGAGCGCGAGCTTCGACCACCGCTCGCCCCAGAGATTCGTGGTCACCTCGGCCGGCGCCACCGCGCTCAGCAGCTCGGCCAGGCGCCGGGCCCGCGGCGTGTCGCGGCCGTCGTGCTCGCCGATCTTGAAGGCGGCGCGGCCCCGGTCGGTGCGGATGGCGTGGGCGGGCTCGTACATGCCGGCGCTGATAAGGATGACGCAGCCGAGGGTGCGGTCGCGCCCCGCCACCGCCGCCACGCGGTGATCGTTGATGCCGTTCTGGAAGTCGACGACCACGCCGTCGGGCCGCCGCAGGTGATCCGCCGCGAGCTGGGTCGCCCACTCGGTGTCGTAGGACTTCACCGCGACGAACACCACCTCGAACGGCTCCCGCACCAACGCCAGCTCGTGCAGGTGGCGCGCGGTGACCGGCACCACGTGCTCACCGCAGCTGCCGGAGAGGCGCAGCCCCGCGCTCCTGATCTGCTCCACGTGCTCGGGCCACTGGTCGACCAGCGTGACGTCGTGGCCGGCCCTGGCGAGCAGGCCCCCCACCACGCAGCCGATCGCGCCCGCCCCGATGATGCCGATCCGTGTCTGCTCAGTGGCCATGTGATCTCCCGGCTGGCCGGCCCCCTCGCGCGCCCGACAGCGCAGCAGCGGGTAGGCTACAGGAGTCTCGCGGGGCCACGCAAGAGCCCGCGGGACCGTGACCGAGGGTATGCTCGGTCCCGATGACGCTCCCAGCCTGGATCGCCCCCCAGCTCGCCACCCTGGTGGCGGCGCCGCCCCCGGGCGATGCCTGGGTGCACGAGGTCAAGCTCGACGGCTACCGCATCCTGTTGCGGGTCGCGCGCGGGCGCGTTCGGCTCCTCACCCGGAACCGGCAGGACTGGACGGAGCGCTTTCCCGCGGCGGTCGAGGCCGCGTCGAGGCTGCCGGTGAAGGAAGCCCTGCTGGATGGCGAGATCGTGGTGTTCGACGCGGCCGGGGTCTCGAGCTTTCAGGCCCTGCAGCAGGCCGTCGGCCGCGGGGCGGGGCGGTCGCTCGTGTACGTGGCCTTCGACCTGCTCTTCCTCGACGGGCGCGACCTGCGGCCCGAGCCGCTGCTCGCGCGGAAGAAGGAGCTGGCGCGGTTGCTCGAGGGCCGGCGCGGTGCGCTGCGCTACTCGGAGCACTTCGACGAGCCCGGCCAGAAGGTGTACGAGCGCGCCTGCCGGATGGCCCTCGAAGGCATCGTCTCCAAGCGCAAGCAGGCTCCGTACACCGCGGGCCGCGGGCAGGCCTGGCTCAAGGTCAAGTGCGTGGCGCGACAGGAGTTCGTCATCGGCGGCTATACCGATCCGGAAGGGGCGCGCGGCGAGTTCGGCTCCCTGCTCCTGGGCGTGCACGAGCCGGACCGCCGGCTGGTCTATGCCGGCCGCGTCGGCACCGGCTTCAGCCGCGCCACGCTCGCGGCGCTCGGCAAGCGGCTGAGGAAGCTCGGGCAGCGCGGGTCGCCCTTCACCGCGGACGGCCCGCGCCCGCCCACGCGGGGCGCCCACTGGGTCAAGCCCGTACTGGTCGCCGAGGTGGCCTTCACCGAATGGACGCGCGACGGGCTGCTGCGTCACCCCGCCTTCGAGGGGCTGCGTGAGGACAAGCCGGCCGCGGCGGTGGTGCGAGAGCGCGCCCGCGCGCCAAAACCGGCGTCGGCGAAGCGGCGCATCCAGGGCGGTAGCGATACCGGAGCCGCGGTGGCGGGCGTCCGCCTCACGCATCCCGAACGCGTGCTCTATCCCGATCAGGCGATCACCAAGCTCGCGCTCGCGCGCTACTACGAGGCGGTCGCGGACTGGATCGTCCCGCACGTGGCGGATCGGCCCCTCAGCCTCGTGCGCTGCCCGGAGGGCCAGCCTGGGCCATGCTTCTACCAGAAGCACGCCGGGCCGGGCGTGCCGAAGGAGGTCAAGCGCGTCCGCATCCGCGAGAGCGGCGGCGGCACCGCCTCCTATCTCTACTTGGACGACCTCGCCGGTGTGGTCGCGCTCACGCAGATCGGCGTGCTGGAGATTCATCCGTGGGGCGCTCGAGTGGCCCGCCTGGATCGCCCGGACCGCCTAGTGCTCGACCTGGATCCCGCGCCGGGTCTCCCCTGGACGCGCGTGGTCGAGGCCGCCCAGGAGATCCACGCGCTACTCGCCGATCTCGACCTGGTCGCCTTCGTGAAGACGACGGGCGGCAAGGGTCTCCACGTCGTCGTGCCCCTCCGGCCGGAGGCCGGCTGGGACGCGCTCCGCGCGCTTGGCGAAGGAATCGGCGCCGAGCTGGCCCGGCGCGCGCCCGATCGCTACACGATCAATCCGCTGAAGGCAGCGCGGCGGGGTCGCATCTTCGTCGACTACCTGAGGAATGTCCGCGGGGCGACCGCGGTGGCGGCCTATTCGACGCGGGCGCGGCCGGGGGCCCCGGTCTCCACGCCGCTCGGCTGGAGCGAGCTCGCGGGCAAGACGCGGCCCGGGGACTTCACGGTGGAGACCGTGCCGAAGCGCCTGGCTTCCCTGCGCCGAGATCCCTGGGCTGACTTCTTCTCCGTGGATCAGGCGATCACGTCTCGGACGGCGAGGGCGCTGGCCTCCGCGGGCCGGCCGGCACCGGCTCCGCCACGGCGCGGCCGTGCGCGGGCCCGTCGCGCGCGCGGCTGACCACGCCATCCGCGTGCTAGGCTACCCGGGATCCGAGAGGAGGACCCCGTGGCCCTGATCGACAAGAGCGAGTTCGTCGGGCTTCAGGACATCGCGCATCTCTGCACCGGCGGCGAAGCGCCGTGGCTCCGCTCTCACACCGCGGCCTGCGAGCGGTTCGGGGGGCTGAAGAGCGCGGGCATGGCCGGACGCGAGGAGATGTTCGCCATCGGCCGGCGGGCCCGCGGGCGCGCGGCGCGGCTGCTCGGTGTCGACCCCGGCGAGGTGGCCTTCCTCGCGCACGCCTCGGAGGGGCTGAACCAGGCGATCCGCTCGGTCGAGTGGCGGGCCGGCGACAACGTGGTCTTCGCCGACCTCGAGTACCCGTCGTTGATCTATCCCGCGGCTCGGCTCCGGGAGCAGGCGGTGGAGCCGCGAGTGATCCGCACCCGCGGACACTACCTCTCCCTGGACGAGCTGGCCGCCCAGGTGGACGGGCGGACGCGGCTCCTGCTGGTGAGCCAGGTGAGCTACCTCACGGGCCAGCGGCTCGACCTCGCGCGCTGCGCGGAGATCGCGCGCGGCGCCGGCGCCTTCCTGGCGGTGGACGCTACCCACGCCGCCGGCGTCGTGCCGGTGCCGGGCGCGACCTGCGACTTCGTGGTGTCGAGCTGCTACAAGTGGCTGCTGGCCACCCACGGCGTCGGCCTCTTCGCCTATAGCCCCGAGCGCGTCGGCGACCTGCGGCCGGCCACCGTCGGCTGGCACAGCGTCGGCCACCGGGGCGGGCCGAGCGATCCCCTCGCCATGCTCTGGCGTCCCGACGCCTCGCGGCTCGAGGCCGGGAATCCGAGCCTGCTCGGCCTCGCCGTGCTCGACAACGCGCTGGCGCGGCTCGAGCGGCTCTCGCCGGAAGCGGTTGAGCGGCATGCGCTCGGCCTGGGCGGGGCGCTGATCGCGGGGCTCAAGACGCGCGGCTACACCGTCATCACCCCCGAGGCGGCCGAGGAGCGCGCGGGGAATGTGTGCTTCCTGGCCGACGACGCCGCGGGACTGGCCGCGCGGCTCGCGGCCGAGAGCGTGCTCGTCTGGGGCGGCGAAGGGCGCATCCGCGTCTCGCCGCACGTGCACTGCGACCGCGACGATGTCGAGCGCTTCTTCGAGGCCCTCGACCGGGTCGGCGTGGAGCGGGGGCAGCCCGCGTCGACTCGCTAGCGCTCCGGATCGTCGGGCGTCGCCTGGCCATCCGGGCGGCCCCGACCTGGCCATTCGGCGGATTCCCGCGGGGTCTCGCCTCCGGCATGCTGGGACCGAGACCGTCACCCCTGAGGAGGAAGCGAATGGAAGCCTTGCTCTCGCTCTCGAACGATCTGGCTTCGGCGGTGGAGCGGGCGGCGCCGGCCGTCGTGGCCGTGCACGCCCGTCGCCGCCTGCCCTCGACCGGGATCCACTGGCGTCCCGGCATCGTCGTCACCGCGGAGCACACCGTGAGGACCGAGGAGGACATCACCGTCACCACGTCTGACGGCCGCTCGGTGGCCGCCCGCCTCGCCGGCCGCGATCCCGGCACCGATCTGGCCGTGCTCCGGGTGGAGGGATTGACCTCGTCCACCGCCTCTCTCGGCGACGACGCGGCGCTCCGCGTCGGCCACATGGTGCTGGCGCTCGGCTACGGGCCCCGCGTGAGCTGGGGCGTGATCAGCGCGCTCGGACCGAGGTGGCGGAGCTGGCGCGGCGGCGAGATCGACCGGCTGGTGCGCCTGGACCTGGTCCTCTACCCCGGCTTCTCGGGCGGCCCGCTGGTGGACGCGGCCGGGCGGGTGGTGGGGTTGAACACCTCCGGGCTCGCCCACGAGACCCGGCTGGCGGTGCCGGGGACCACGGTGAGCCGTGTGCTGGACGAGCTCCTGCGGCAGGGGCACGTCTCGCGCGGGTACCTGGGGCTGGGCATGCAGCCGGTGAGGCTGCCCGATCCGCTACGCGCGCAGCTCGGGCTGCCGGGCGACACCGGGCTCATCGTCGTCACGGTGGCGCCCGACGGTCCGGCCGCGCGCGCCGGCGTCTTGCTAGGGGACGTGCTGGTGGCGCTCGGCGGTGAGCCGGTGCGCGACCTCGAAGACGTGCAAGCCCATCTCGGCGCCGGCCGTGTCGGCGCGGCGGTCACCGCGCTCGTGGTCCGGGCCGGCGCGCGCGCCGAGCTGCGGATCATTGTGGGCGAGCAGCCGCGGCGGCGGGCGTGAGCGCCACCGCGACCGCCTTCAGCGCGGCCCCGCTCGACTCCGCCGCCGCGGCGCTGGCCGCGATGCTCGCGCGCAGCACGGTGGAGGTGCGGCCCCTCGCGCGCGGCGCCAGCGCCGGCGCCGCGGTGGGGGCGGGAGTGGTCTGGCACCGCGACGGCTTGATCCTCACCAACGCCCACGTGGCGCGGGGCCACGTCTCGGTGGTGCTCTCAGACCGGCGCGTGCTCTCCGCCAGGCTGGTGGCGCGCGACCTCGAGCGCGATCTGGCCGCGCTGGTGGTGGACGCCACGGACCTGCCCGCCGCGGAGATCGGCGACTCGAGCGCGCTGCGGGTGGGCGAGCTGGTGGTGGCGGTCGGGAACCCGCTCGGCCTCGTCCGCGCGCTCTCGGCCGGCCTCGTGCACGCGGTGGGCCGGCGCGCGATCCAGGCCGACCTGCGCCTCGCGCCAGGCAACTCCGGGGGGCCGCTGGCCGACGCACGCGGCCGCGTGGTGGGCCTCAACGCCATGATTGTGGGCGAGCTGGCGGTGGCGGTGCCGAGCAACGAGGCGCGGCGGTTCGTCCGCGAGCAGCTGCGGCCGTGAGCGCGTGACCACCGTGCTGGTGGTGGCGCGGCGCGCGGCCGCGGCCCGGCTCGAAGGCGTGGTGGCCGGCTCGCGGACGCTGCGACTGGTCTCGGGCCCCCCCGGTCTGCCGCTCGGCCGGCAGATCCACGAGCTGCGCCCCGACATCGTCCTGCTGGATCTGGCGAGCGACCGGCTCGACGCCGTGCTGGCCGGAGCGGGCGACGCGGGGGGGACCGGGGTCGTCGTGCTCGCGGACGCGCCCGGGCGCGTGCTCGATGAGGCGGCGCGCCCGCGCGGGCTCATCCGCGCGGTGCTTCCGCGCGACGCCACCGCGGGCGAGATCCTGGCCGCCATCGACGCGGTCGCCGCGGGCCTCGTGGCGCTGCATCCGGAGGCGCTCGAGCCGCTCGGTCGCCGCGCGCCCTTGCCCGCGCGCGCCCAGCCGGATCCGGCGCAACCCCTGACCGCACGCGAGATCGAGGTGCTCGGCATGCTGGCGGAGGGGCTGGGCAACAAGATCATCGCGGCGCGGCTCGGCATCTCGACCCACACCGCGAAGTTCCACGTGGCGTCGATCATGGCCAAGCTCGGCGCGGGCAGTCGCACGGAGGCCGTGACGATCGGGATGCGCCGCGGGCTGGTGGTGATCTGACCGTCGCGCCGCGGTTGCGGTAAGATGCCGCCCCGGAGGGCCTACCGATGAAACACAGCGTCGACCGCTTCCTGACCACCCACACCGGCAGCCTGCCGCGGCCCGACGATCTGATCCGCATGATGTTCGCGCGGGAGGAGGGCGTGCCGGTCGACCGGGCCGCGCTGGGGGCGCGCATTCGGTCGGCAGTGGCGGAGGTCGTCGGCAAGCAGGCCGGCGCCGGCATCGCGGTCGTCAACGACGGCGAGCTGAGCAAGCCGAGCTACGCCACCTACATCAAGGATCGGCTGAACGGCTTCGGGGGCACGAGCCAGGCGCTCCAGTATCGCGACCTGGTGGACTTCCCGGAGATGGCCAAGCGGGTGTTCGGCGATCCCGGCCGCTCGCGCCGGAAGACCCCGGCCTGCACCGGCCCCATCAGCGTGCGCGACGCGGCGGCGGCCCAGGCCGACGTGGACAACCTGAAGGCGGCGCTGGGCTCGGTCACAACCGAGGAGGTGTTCATGAGCGCCGCCTCGCCGGGAGTCATCTCCCTCTTTTTCAGAGACGACCACTACCGGAGCCACGAGACCTACCTCTTCGCGATCGCGGAGGCCATGCGGCAGGAGTACGAGACGGTGGCCCGAGCCGGCTTCGTCCTGCAGCTCGACTGCCCGGACCTGGCGATGGGCCGGCACATCCAGTTCGCCGGGCTCAGCCTCGAGGAGTTCCGGAAGATGGCGCGCCTGCACATCGCGGCGCTCGATCACGCGGTGGCCAACATTCCCCCCGAGCAGCTCCGTCTGCACCTCTGCTGGGGCAACTACGAGGGGCCGCACCACTACGATATCCCGCTCGCCGACCTCCTCGACCTCGTCTTCTTGGCCCGTCCCCAGGGCATCTCCTTCGAGGCGGCCAACCCGCGGCACGCGCACGAGTGGAAGGTCTTCGAGCGCATGAAGCTGCCGAAGGACAAGGTGATCATCCCCGGCGTGCTCGACTCCACGACCAACTTCATCGAGCACCCGGAGCTGGTGGCGGAGCGGATCGGCCGCTACGCTCGCCTGGTCGGCCGCGAGAACGTCATCGCCGGAACCGATTGTGGCTTCGGCACCTGGGTCGGCCAGGCCGCGGTGGATCCCGACATCGTCTGGGCCAAGCTCGCCAGCCTCGCCGAGGGGGCCCGGCTCGCCTCGCGGGAGTTCTGGTAGCGGGCGATCAACTGCGGCAGCCCTCGGGCTTGTAGACGCGGGTGGCCGACGCGGGGTACTTCAAGAGCTTGTCGGCGGGCCGTCGGGGCCGCGGCACCAGCTCACCGCCGCAGTTGGGACAGCGGTCGTGCAGCACGGTCTCCGCGCAGGCGCGGCAGAACGTGCACTCGAACGAGCACACGCGGGCCTCGTCGGAGTCCGGCGGAAGGTCGCGGTCACAGCACTCACAGCCCGGCCGTAGCTCCAGCATGAAGTGTCACCCCTCCCCGGCGAGCAACAGAGTATCATCTGGGGCTTGAGGAGGAGACCATGGCCAGGAGCGTCGTGACCCCGGAGCGGTTCGCAAAGGGCCGGACCTTCGATGAGTACCTGAAGTACGTGGGCAGCCCCGAGAACCTCGCGCGCGAGGCCTTCGGCAGCTATTTCCCGGACGGCGGCTCGATCGGCGCCCCGCGCAAGGACAACAGCGGAGTGTTCCGCGAGCGCTACGCGCGGGCCCGTCTCAGCGACGATCAGACGGCCGCCATCAAGTGGCTCGCGGCCCAGCCCGGCGGGCCGGCCAACATCCTGGTGATCTCGGAGGACTGGTCGTCGGATTGCCGCCGCGACGTGCCCATGCTGGCCCGGCTGGCCGAGGCGGGCGGGCTCGCGCTGCGCATCTTCAACCGCGACGGCAGGAAGATCCTGGGCACGCGGCGGCCCGATCCCGCCGCCGCCCCCGACGCCAACCACGACATCATGCTCGAGTTCCTGAACGCCAAGGACGGCGGCGAGTGGGCGTCGGTGCCGGTCGCGGTCGTCTACACCAAGGACTTCCAGGAGCTCTGTCGCTACGTCGAGTACCCGGCCATCTATCACAAGGACCGCATCCGCTCCCACCAGCAGGCGACGCGCCCCGGGGAGAGCGCCGAGCAGGCCCGGGAGCGCGGGATGCGGGAGTTCGCGGCCATGCAGGCTGGGCCCTTCTTCGACCTGTGGGCGGCCGCGGGGGTCGACGAGATCCTGAGCGCGCTCTACGAGAAGCGGGTGGTCGGCTAGCGCGGGCTCGCCGCCACGTCGATGAAATAGAGGAAGTCGAGCCACCCGGGCGAGTGCCCGAAGCGCGTCAGGAGCATCGCGACCTCACTCCGGTGCTGGGTCCCGTGGTTGACCTGGTGGAGCATTTGCTGCCACAACGGATAGGCCCAGCGCTCCCCCTCGAAGTTCCGGTACTCGATGACGCGCTCGAGCTGCGGCTCGGTCAGGGCGGCGAGAAACGCCTGCGTGTCCGCCTCGATCTCGGCCCAGCGCCGGCGAAGCGCCCCAAGATCGGCGAACGCGTCGGCGGGCGGCAGGGCGGCGGGCGAGGTGCCCTTCCACCGCGAGAGCCAGAGCCACTGGGCTCCCATGATGTGCACGAGCGTCTCGTGCACCGAGTCGAAGCTGGCGCCGCCCGGGCTCCGGTACTCGTCGGCGCTCAGCTCGGCCGCGGTGTCGAGAATGCGGTCGTTGGCCCACGTGTTGTAGCGGTACATCGTCGCGACCATCTCCCGTATCACGACTCGCTCCTTCCGCTCGTGGCGGTGGCCTTGCGGACGATCTCTTCCACGAATCGGGCCTTCCCGTCGGTGTAGGCATCACGGTCCGTGGCATGGGTCGCCGCGAGCTCGCGCTTCAACGAAGCGTACCGACCGAGGTCGTCGGGATGCGCGCGTAGGTGGTCCCGGAAGAGAAGCGCGGCGCCCGCGTCTCCCGGAGTCCGGACGTGCACGTGATGGGTGCGCCGCTCGCCGAACGGCGGCATCCCCTTCACGAAGAACATGCGATCCCGCCGGGGGTTGTCCGCCCAGAACACGTAGCCCAGGCGCTGGATGGGCTCGACGAGGCTCGGCCAGCGCGATCGGTCGGCGGAGATCAGCATGATGTCGATGATCGGCTTGGCTTCGAGTCCTGGAATGGCGGTGCTGCCGACGTGCTCCAGGTCGAAGGGGCCCCAGGCGCCGATCGCGGAGCGGATGCGAGCGGCTTCGGCCTGGAACATGGCGGGCCAGGCGGCGTCGTAGTCCACCAGGCCGACGCGGTCCTGATCCGCGTTGCTCCAGCGCTGGCCGTCGTGAGTGACGCCCGCCATCTTCAGAGCTGGCCGGCGATGAGCTGGGCGGCCTCCTTCGAGGCGCGCACCGGAATGATCTCGAGATGCGCGAGATCGCCCCAGGCCTTGGCCCATACGTCGAAGAGGGAGCGATCCTCGGTGCGCATGACCTGAAAGCACCGGAAGTAGTCGAGATCCACCCAGCTATCGACGTATTCGAGACCCGGCGGTAGCTGGCGCCCACGCTCCCGCACCCGGCGATAGATCTCGGGCGCCGCGCCCGCGTTGAAGTATTCGATGACCATGTAAAGCATGACCGGATCTCCTCGTGACCTCAGCACTTCACGGGATAGGTGAGCGCCAGACGGTCCGCTGGGTACGACCGTGCCGCATCGAAGCATCCCACGATTCGAGGCGCCGGGTCGTGGATGTCATGGAGGTCGCTCCCTCGCTGTAGCTCCAGGTGAACGTGCTCGTAGCCCGGCCACGCGCGCTGCCCGGTGGTGCCGATGGCGCCGATCCGTTGGCCGCGGGCGACGCCCTCTCCCGGCTTTACCGCGAGGACGGACAAGTGGCAATAGATCGTGCGGTAGCCGTGGGGATCGTGGGCGATCACCACGATCAGTCCGCAGAGATCGTGGTTGTCCCGCGCCACCGTCACCCGGCCCTCGGCGGCCGCGAGCACGTCGGCGCCGACGGGCCCGGCGATGTCGAGGCCGCGATGCGGATCCAGCCGCGGGTAGCCCTCGGAGCCGCGCCAATCCCCGAAGCCGGCGAGGATGTGCGGCGGGCCCCCGCGCGGATGAACGAGCACCTCCAGCAAGCGCGCCCCGGGCAGGACGACCAGAAGAAAGGTTGCGGCGGCAATCGCGAGCACGGGAAGGAGCCCACCGAGCCCGTGCTCCCGACAGCCGTGGACGAACCGAGCCAGGGACCGGACCAGGGAGAGCACGAGCAGGGCCGCGCCTACCGCGGCGAGGGCGGGGAAGAGGAATCGCGGGACCCGCTGGGCGATCGCGGGAGACGAGGCGCCCACGAACACCGCGCCCGCCACCGGCAGGCCGAGATAGAGGGCCCAGGGTCGCGCGTCGTTCATCGGAACCGCCGCGGATCCTCGGCGCGAATGTAGGTGACCGGCGGCGTGTGCTTCTTGAAGCGCCGGCGCAGGGGTGGGCTGAGCTTCCGGAAGGCGGCGACGGAGAGGGTGACTCCGGCCGAGTCCAGCAGGGCCGCGATGTTGACCACCTTGCCGATGACGTCGTGGCGCTTGTCACCGACCGCCCCGAAAGGCCCGGCGACCGCCGTCCCGAAGTGCGCCTTGGCGATCAGACGGCACTCCCAGCCGCGCTCGGCCATCGACCGGTCGATGGCCTCCTTGAGGGCCAGCAGCATCTCGACGCCGCGATCCACCTGGTCTTCCGTGAACACGATCAAGACGCCGTCGCCCACGAACTTGACGACGCGCCCGCCCGCGTCTTGCACCGAAGCGGCCACCTGTTCGTAGTAGGCGTCGATGCCATCGGCGAGCTCGACGTCACCGACACGCTGGCTCTGGCTGGCGAAGCGGGTGAGGTCGACGAAGATGACGAGCAGCGAGGTCTCGGAACGGATCTCTGGCATGGCTCCCCTCCCAGTCCATTCGTCTGACGTCGGCCCATGAGTCCGACAGTAGCGAGGAGTGAACGCAGGCCCGTCCGTCCTGCCGTTGTGACGATACTATCACCTCTCCTTCATCGAGCGCTGGTCCCAGAGGCGGATCAGGTAGCCGTCCGGGTCCTTCAGCTCCGCCCCGTATCCCCAATAGGTCTTGCGGGGCTCGTGGGCGAACGCGACGGCGCGCGCGGTCCACTCGGTGAACGTGGCGTCGACGTCGGCGACCTGGAACCAAAGGGCACACGCGTTCGGGCTCACGGCCGGTTGGACCTCCTGGAGGAAGATCGTGAAGTCGTCGCTGTCCTGCAGGGCGACGGTTTGCCGTTCCGGCACCTCGAACTCGACCTTCAGCCCCAGGGTGTCCACGTACCAGGCGCGGGAGCGCGCCAGGTCCGTCACCGGGATCCGGATATGGTCGAACTTCATCATGTCTCTGCTCCTCTGGTCGAGCGGGAGGTCACGCGCCAGTAGTATCCATCGGGGTCCGCGACGCGAAAGTCGGTCAGGCCCCACGGTTGCCGGCTGAGCTCTCCCGACAATGGCCAGCTCTGGGAGACGACACGCTGGTGCATGGCCACGATGTCCTCCACTTCCAGCACGATCTCTACCCCCAGGCCTGGCCGCTCACCAGCCGCCATTCGCAGCGGGTGATCATCGGCCAGGTCCGAGCGCGGGTTCAGGGCGATGCGGACCGACCCCTTCGCGAGGGGCGTATATCCGCCGGTCTGGCGCGGGCCCGGCTCGAAGCCGAGCACACGCCGATAGAAGTCGAGCGATGCAGGCAGGTCGACGACGAATAGCTCGAGGCGCAGTGTCGCAGCTTGGGCGGGCTCCGCCCTGCGCTCGTTGCCCATGCGCCTCAGGGTCTCGATCAACAGGTCGCGCTCAGCCGCTTGAACTCGCTCGGCCAGAGTCTCCGGGGAATCGCCTGGGTCGACCGGCACCTCACGCTGGGCGATGACGGGCCCCGCGTCGTCCGGGTGAGCATTGAGCACTCGCCCCCGAAAGCGCGACAGCGTCTGCGGGCCCAGCTTTTTCATATAGCCAGCGAGGACGACCACGTCAACGCCATGGTCGACCAGCGCTTGGCCGATCGCGGCGTCGAGCTCCGCCGGGACCGGGTGGGTTTGGGCGGACAGGTGGTGGGCGGAGATGGACCGAGCCCGGGCGCCTCGGAGAGCACCGGACTCGCGGTTGTTGCTGATGATCACCACGACGTCACCCCGAATCGCGCCGGTGGAGCAGGCCTCGATGATCGCTTGCAGGGTCGTCCCTTCGTGGGATGCGAGAAGGCCGATCCTCATAGCCAAGTCTAAGCGGCCTTGCCCTCGATGACATAGACCCGGGTCTGGGTCGGCACGATCCGGGTCAGGGTGAAGCCGGCCTCACCATAGAGCGCGCGGAATTCGGCCTCGGAGCGCTGGCGGCCTCCGGTGTTGACCAGCATGTTGACGTCGTTCGCGGCCGCGCCGCGGCTCTCGAGCGATTGATCGACGCGGCGCGGGTAGATTCCCTCCACGATGAGGAGCCTGCCGTTCGCGCCCATCGCACGATGGCAGTTCTTGAGGATCGTGAGGGCCCGCTCGTCGGGCCAATCGTGAATGACATGCTTCAGGAGGTAGACGTCGGCGCCACCCGGCACCTCCGCGAAGAAGTCGCCGCCGACCGCCTGGCATCGGGCGGTCAGCTGGCTCTCCGCAATTCTGTGCCCGGCGCGTTCGGCGGCGGAGGGCAGATCGAAGACGATCCCGCGGAGACCCGGATTCGCCTTCAGGATCCCGACCAGGAGCGCGCCGTTGCCGCCGCCGACGTCCACGAGGGTGCTGAAGGGCGTGAAGTCGTAGGCGGCGGCCACCGCGATCGCGGTCATACGGGTGAGATCGGCCATCGCCGCGTCGAAGTCGGCGGCCTCCTGTGGATCGCGAGCCGGATCGGAGAAGTGATCGACGATGGACCGCTTGCGCGTCGCCGGCTCGCCGGTTCGCACGCAGTATTCGAGCTCCTTCCAGTTTTCCTGGATACGAGGGCCGGTGAACAGCTTGACCATCGCCCGGGCACTCCCGGGTATGTCCGTGCGCAGGCACTCGCCGATGGGCGTGAGCGCGAAGGCCCCATTCTCCTGCTCCGCGAGCACCCCCGCGCTGGCCAGCAGGCGCAGGACGCGGTTCAGGGACGGGGCGTGGGTCGCGGTGACCTGGGCGAGCTCGCGAGATTCCCGAGGGCCGTCCCTCAGCAGGTCGGCAATGCCGAGCGTCGCGGCCAGATGGAGGACGTGCGAAAGGTAGTGGGCCGTCGCCATCTGGTAGAGGAGGATCTGCGGCGGGAGCACGGGTGGTACGACCTTCTCCTCGGTTGCCATGTCGTCCTCCGGGAGCGGCTACTCGACCTTCTCCCACGTGAAAGCACCCACGACGCGGTCAGCTGCCCCGCACTCGCAAGAGCCGGTCTGGGTTGACCCCGGCCGGCGATTCTCCCCGACTGATGTAGTCGAAGCCCGAGCCGACCGGGGCCAGCGGAAGACCCAAGCGACGAGCGAGGTGTCGATGGCTGGACAACTGGAAGAGAAACGGCCTCCGGAGCAAGAACCACACCGGCGAGTGCCTGGCCGGGCTCTCCGAGGGAGCGGCACAGAGCCCCACGTTCGTTCGAGCCCCCCCGGTGACATTCGTGTAGAAGTTCCCATCCTCAGATCTACGTCACGACCCAAGCCCCTGCAGCCACCTCGTGTAGACCAACGCGCGGTGGTGGGCGAAAGCATCGAAGGCGAGCAACACCGCCGCTTCCACCAACAGGCCCAGACCAATCGACGGCCAAGTGCCCGGGTGCGGCAAACCCAGCACCAGCAAGAGACCAATCACGATGAGCGAAGACTCGACGACCTTGACGACGCGGAAGTTCGTGTTGACCTTCTTCATTCGCTGAATCTCAGCCGCCACGGTGGTAACGCTGGATGTCCGCAACCCTTGCTCGAGCGACGCCACTTGCGCCGGCGTTCGCAGCGCAACGACCAGGCCGATGATCAGCTGCAGCGACCCGAGAGCGACGAGGGGCCAGGCCATCGCAGCGAATGCGCTGCGATTGGCCCAGAGGGTCGCCGCGAAGCCGAAGCTCACCAGGGCGAGGGCGACCAGGAAGAAGCCGCCCTGGCGCTCCGCGGTGAAATAGGCCGCCAGCTCAGCGGGAGGCATGACGCGCCGCCCTCCGATCGCGGTGGTAGGTGAGCGCGGCGGCGACACAGGGCGAAAGAGCCTTGGGCAGAACGTCGTTCTCGCCGAAGACGATGCGGCGATCGCCTACGAACTTGAGCTTCATCGCGTACCGGGTTGGCCGAGCCTTCTTCCAGACGACCCTGATCGTGTTTCCGCTCTTGGTCGCCGAGGTGACGTAGGCCGGGTCTCCCCACTTGAGCGTCTCTTCGATCGGGCCGCCACCGTCCGTGGACGCGGCGGTCTTCACGGACCGCTCATGAGGTCTGGAGGGCGGTCTTCCCGGCAAGGGTCATTGGCGAAAGCGGCCTACCGACCGGGCGCGGGCCTTCGACGCTTCAACGTCGCGGTCGCGAGGGGGCGCATTCGTGACGAGAGAAGCGAGTAGCTCCCGGGCTACCTGGGCCACCTGGTCCACCGCCCGGGTGAACGCCAGCTCGTTGGCCTTGGAGGGCCTGGTGAAGCCACTCAGCTTCCGCACGAACTGCAGGGATGACGCTCGGACTTCTTCGTCCGTGGCGGGCGGTATGAAGTTGTGCAGGGTCTTGATGGCTCGACACATGCGAGATTCCTCCGGGAGAGTCCAGCGTTACCGGCGCCCGACGTGGGCGCGCAGGAAGCGGCCGACCGCCGCGTTGTATTCGTCGGGCACCAGGGTCGGGGCGAAGTGGCCGCCGGTCGGGAGGACCGCGAGCTGGGCCCCCGGGATCTTGGCGGCCAGCTCCTCCGAGTAGAACGCGGGCGTGAGCGCGTCGTCGGCGGCCACGACGACCAGAGTCGGGCAGCGGATCTCGCCGAGGCGCTTGCGGCGGTCGAAGCGCATGATGGCGTCGATGCGGCTCGCCAGCACCTCCACCGGGGGCGGGGCGGCGGCGAGGCGCTTCATCTCCTCGTCCAGGGCCGCGTCGTGCTCGCTGATCCACCGGGGCGGCCGCAGCATGACGACCGACGCCCTCCAGTAGCTCTCGAAGCCGCGATTGAGCAGCAGCTCCTTGCGGGTCTCGAAGCAGCGGCGGAAGTAGGCGTCCTGGCCGGGCCAGGTGGCGCTCAGCACCAGGCTCAGGAGGCGGCCGGGATGATCCTGGGCGATGGTTTGACCCATGGCCCCGCCGGTGGAGTGGCCGACGTAGTGCGCGCGCTCGATGCCCAGGCGATCCATGAGGGCGATGGTGTCGGCCGCCATCTGGTCCACCGAGTACTGGATGCGCGAGTGGGTGGAGCGGCCCGCGCCGCGGTGGTCGTGCACGATCACGCGGAAGTCGCGGGCGAAGTCGCCCACCTGCGGGCCCCAGAAGGCGCCCTGACCACCCAGACCGGGCACCAGCATCAGGGTCGGGCCCCGGCCCTGCTCCTCGTAGTAGATGTCGGCGTCGCCGATGGAGACGTGCGGCATGCGCGTGGGCCGCGGCTACTTCGTGTCGTTCATCCCCATGCGGCGCTCGATGGCGATGACGTCGGTCGGGCGCTCGAAGGGGGCGGGCGCCGGCGCGCCGGCCACACGCGGCCGGCCGATGGCCTTGAAGAAATCCTCGAGGCCGGGCGGCGTGATGACCCAGAGCATCACCAAGTCCTCGGCGCTCTCGTTGATGAGCTCGTGCTTGACGTCGTAGCCGAGGAAGCAGGCGGTGCCGGGCACCAGCGGGTGGCTCTGGCCGTCCACCACCGCGCGCCCGCGGCCGCGGAAGCAGATCTGCAGCTCGACCTGATCGCCGTGCGAATGCTCGCGGACGCGTCCGCCGGGGGCGATGGTCTGGAAGCCCATGGCGTGGCCGTCGAAGCCGGTCCGTGTCGGGTAGAGCCTCGGATCGGCGTGGCCGTTGGCGGGAACGGGCTGCCAGTACGATGGGCCATCCTCCGGTTGCACGACGACGGCGCGTCCACGCACTCGATCGACCTGGTTCATAGTCGCTCCTCCCGCCCCGGGGGCCGTGGCGGCCAGTGTAACCCGGAGAGGCGTTTGACGGCCTGGGCAATCTCGGCGATAGTCCTCGCACGTCGCGACTCCACCGGTACGAGGTGTCCCCGATGACGATTCGGCGCGCGCTCCTGCTCCCGATGCTGCTCCTCGCCGCTCTGGGACCCTTCGCCGGCCACGGGGCGGCCCAGGAGACGCCCCGCTCGGGCGGAGTCTTGAAAGCCGCGATGATCGGCGAGCCGCCGACGCTCGATCTGCACTGGACCACCGCGGTCATCACGCAGGAGATCGCCTTCCACATCTACGAAGGCCTCTTCACCTACGACGCCAACTTCGCGCCGATTCCGATGCTGGCCGAGTCCTATACCGTCGCCCCCGACGGCCGCCGCTACACGATCCTGCTCCGCAAGGGCGTGCGCTTCCACAGCGGCAAGGAGATGACCTCCGCCGACGTCGTGTCCTCGCTCACCCGATGGGGCAAGGTGGCCACCATCGGCAAGGCGCTGTGGCCCAGCGTGGAGGCCGTGGAGGCCAAGGAGCCGCATACCGTCGTGATCCACCTCAAGGAGCCGTCGGGCTCGCTGCTCTACGGGCTGGCCAGCCCGAACAACGGCGCCTCCATTCATCCCAAGGAGGTCATCGCGGCGGCCGGGGAGGGGCAGATCAAGGAGTTCATCGGCACCGGCCTCTACCGCTTCGTCGAGCACCGGCCCGATCGCTACATAAAGGTTGCCCGCTTCAAGGAGTACGCGGCTCGGAGCGAGGCTCCCAACGGCTACGGCGGCCGTCGCACCGCCTACTTCGACGAGATCCAGTTCATTCCGGTGCCGGACGTGGCGGTGCGGCTGGCCGGCGTCGAGACCGGCGAGTACCACTTCGCGAACAGCATCAATCCGGACAAGTACGACGGGATCAAGAACCGCACCGACATCGCGCCGGGCATCGTGAAGCCCTACGGCTGGATCACCGCGGTGCCCAATCACAAGCAGGGGGTGATGGCGAACAAGAAGGTCCGCCAGGCGCTCCAGGCCGCGCTCGACATGGAGCCGATCATGGCGGGCGGCATCGGCAACAAGGAGTTCTACCGCCTCTCCCCCACGCTGTTCTTTCCGGAGCAGACCGCGTTCTACTCGACGACCGGCGCCGTCGGCTACAACCTGAAGAACAAGGTCCGGGCCCGGGCCCTCCTGAAGGAGGCGGGCTACTCGGGCCAGCCCGTCCGCTGGGTCACGACCAAGGAGTACGAGTGGATGTACAACACCGCGGTCGTGGCCAAGCAGCAGATGGAAGAAGTGGGCTTCGTGGTGGACCTGCAGGTGGTGGACTGGGCCACCCTCGTGCAGCGGCGCAACAAGCCGGAGCTGTTCGATCTCTTCTCCACCGGCTTCACCTTCAACCCGGATCCCGCGCTGGGCGCCGCGCTCCAGTGCAACTGGCCGGGGTGGTGGTGCGGCGAGGAGAAGGACAAGCTCATGGCCGAGATGGCGCGCGAGACCGACCCGGGGAAACGGCGCGCGCTGATCGAACGGGTGCAGGCGATCTTCTACGAGGACGTGGGGCGCATCAAGCTCGGCGACTACTACCCGCTGCAGGCGATGCGGAAGGAGCTACGCGGCTTCAAGTCCGGCCCGTACCTCTATTTCTGGAACGCCTGGCTGGCGAAGTAGGCCCCTCACCCTGCCCTCTCCCCTCAGGGGAGAGGGTTGTGAGGGTGGACTAAGCGGGGCGCAGCACGCGCCCAGGTAGAGCGCCGGTGTGCTCGCCGGCGGCGATGACGACACGCCCGTTCACCAGCACGTGGCCGATGCCCGCCGCGTATTGGTGCGGGTTCTCGTAGGTCGCGCGGTCCGCGACCGTCGCGGCGTCGAACACCACCACGTCGGCCTTGGCCCCCGCCGCGAGCACGCCTCGGTCGCGCAGGCCGAGCCGCCGCGCGGGCAGCCCGGTCATCTTGAACACCGCCTCCTCCAGCGAGAGCACGCGCTCGTCCCGCGCGTAGCGACCGAGCACGCGCGGGAACGTCCCGTAACTGCGTGGGTGCGGCTTGCCAATGGCGAGCTGGCCGTCCGCGGCGAGCGAGGAGCCGTCGGAGCCCACCATGACATGCGGATGCGTCAACGCCCGGCGCAGGTCGGCCTCGTGGAGCTGGAACAGGATCATGTAGCCCTTGCCCTGCTCGGCCACGATCAAGTCCATGGCGGTGTCGAGTGGGTCGCGCTTCCATGCCGCCGCGATCTCGGCGATACGCCGGCCCTGAGCGTCCGGCCGTGAGGGTGAATAGGACACCATGATGTCGGACCAGTCGAGGCCACGCAGCAGCGTCTCGCCGCCGCCCGTCAGCTCCTTGCGGATACGCGCCCGCACGGACTCGTCACCCAGGCGCTTCACCATGGCCTCGGTGCCGTCCTCGAGCACCCAGTCGGGCAGAAGAGTGCGCAGCGTCGTGCTGGAGGCGGTATAGGGGTAGACGTCGCCCATCACGTCCTGGCCCTGGGCGCGCGCGGCGTCGATCAGCGCGAGCGCGTCGGCCACCTTGCCCCAGTTCGGCCGTCCCGCTGCCTTGACGTGGCTCACCTGCACGGGCAGCCCACCCTCGCGGCCCACCCGAATGGCCTCGGCCACCGCGTCGAGCAGGGTCGCGCCCTCCCCACGGATGTGGCTCGCGTAGAAGCCGCGGCGCCCGCCCGCGCGGCGGGCGATGGCGATGATCTCCTCGGTCGCCGCGTAGGAGCCGGGCGCGTAGATGAGGCCGGTGGCGAGGCCGTAGGCGCCGTCGGCCATCGCCTCGTCCATCATGCGCTCCATCGCGGCCTGCTCCGGCGCGGTGGGTGGGCGCCGCGCGAAGCCCATGGCGGCGAGGCGCAGCGTGCCGTGGCCGATGAGCTGCACGACGTTCACGGCCACGCCGTCGTTTTCGTAGCGCGCGAGGTAGTCTCCGACCGTGCGCCAGGAGAAATCCATGCCCGCCGGCAGGTACAGGGCGAAGCCCTTCATCTCGTCGCGGAACTGATCGGAGACCGGGGCGGGGGAGAAGCCACAGTTGCCGACCACCTCGGTGGTCACACCCTGGCGGATCTTCGACTCGGCGCGCCGGTTGTCCCAGAGGCGCCAGTCCGAATGCGAGTGCATGTCGATGAAGCCGGGAGCGACGGTGCGGCCGATGGCGTCGATGGTGCGCCCAGCCGGCTCCGCGGAGAGATCGCCGACCGCGGTGATGGCGTCGCCCGTCACGCCCACGTCGCCGCGGCGGGCGGGCGCGCCGGTGCCGTCGATCAGCCGGCCACCCGTGATCTTGAGATCGAGCACGCGGCTAGTAGCGCCGGTCGTCCAGGTCGAGCAGCGGGAACGCGCTGGTCACGTGGGGCAGGGTGACCGGCGTCGCCGGGTGCAGATACGACGGATCGAGCTGGCCCAGGCTGTGCACGCCGAGCAGCCCCATGGCGATGCGGATCTCGTCCTCCAGCAGCTCGAGGGCGCGCACCAGGCCCGGCTCGCCCGCGGCGGCGAGCCCGAGGCAGGGGAGACGGCCGAGCCCCACCACCTGCGCGCCGAGCGCGATGGCCTTGACCACGTCGGTGCCGCGCATGAAGCCGCCGTCCACCATCACCACGCTGCGGCCCGCGACCGCCTTGACCACCTCCGGCAGCACCTCGACCGAGCCGCGGCCGTGATCGAGCTGTCGGCCGCCGTGATTGGAGACGTAGACCGCGTCCACGCCGAGGTCGCAGGCGATGGCCGCGTCCTCGCCGGTGGCGATGCCCTTCAGGACGAGAGGGATGTCGTGGCGATCCTTGAAGCGCTTGACCTGATCCCACGAGAGCGCGGCCTGGAACTCCTGGCCGGTCGCGCGCAGGCGCCACGGCTTGACGAAGCGCCGGGCCAGGTCGCGCTCGCGCCGGCTGTACATCGCGGTGTCCACCGTCATGCAGAAGACCGCGTACCCGTTGTCCTTGGCCCGCCTGACGTGGTCGTCCACGAAGGCGTCGTCGCCGCGCACGTAGAGCTGGAAGATCCGGAAGTTGTCGGGGGCGGCGGCCGCGGTGGCCTCGAGCCCCGGGTTGCACGCGGAGCTGAGCATCTGAGGGACACCGAAGGTCGCTGACGCTCGCGCGGCGGTAGCTCCCCCGCCTGGCGTAAAGGTTTCGATGGAGCCGATGGGCGCGAGCATCACCGGGATGCGCGACCGCCGGCCGAAGAAGGTGGAGCTGGTGTCGATGCGCGAGACGTCGCGCAACACGCGCGGCCGGAAGGCCAGGCTGTCGATGCCGAGGCGATTGCGCCGCAGCGTGGTCTCGGTCTCGGTGCCGCCCACCAGGTAGTCCCACGGGCCGGGGGCCAGGTTCATGCGGGCGGCGCGCACGATCTCGTGCAGGGTCTGGAACTTGTCTTCGAGCTCGGAGGTCATGGGCTCTCTCGTGGTCGGGATCGGTTCACGCGTGGCGGTGGGTGTCGGGCAGCCCGAAGCGGGCGGCGGTAGTGCTCTCGGTATCGAACTCGATGAGCACGGCGGCGTCCTTTCCCACGACCCACGCGTCGTGGCCGGGCTCGATGACGACCGCGCGCGGCGCGGCCAGATCGAAGGCGCAACCGTCAGCGTAGGTGCCGCGGACGCGGCCGCGGGCCAGGAAGCCGACGTGGGCGTGCATGCACAGAGCCGTGTTCACCAGCGGCTTCATGTGAGTGGACCACCGAAAGCCGGGCGGGTAGCACACGCGCTTAACGCGGCCGTTGGCCGCGCGGGTGGTGTCGATCGACACACCACCCACCTCGCGATGCTCGGCGCCCGCCATGCGGGCCAGCAACGGGTCACGCGGGGCCCGCGTCGGCGGGCGGCGGCTCTTCGACGCGGAACGCTTCGAGCGGGCCGGATTCCGGGGGCGCTTCGTCTTCATGGCGGGCTCCTCCTGGCACGATCTCGAGCCTCCGAGACACTGACTCTCCGGGCGAAGCTTGTCAAGCCCGAGCCGGCTCTGGCGCGCGGTTGTACAATCGAGAGCCATGTGGGCGCTTCTCGACGCTCGCAATCTGGTCAAGCATCTCGGCGGCCGCCGCGTGGTCGATGGAGTGGATCTCGTCTGCGAGAGCCGGCAGATCGTGGGGCTGCTCGGACCCAACGGCGCGGGCAAGACCACGACCCTGCGCATGCTGTATGGCTTCCTCCACCCCGACGAGGGGCGGATTCACGTGGACGGCGTCGAGCTGGGGCGCGACCTGGCGCGAGCCAAGCGATCGATCGGCGTGTGCACCCAGGACGACACCTTCGATGGCGATTTCACAGTGGAGCAGAACCTGACCATCGCGGCCAGCTACTTCCGGCCACGGCCGGCCGATCTCGCCCGGCGCGTGGCCGAGCTCATGGATCGCTTCGAGCTGACCACCTACGCGCGGCAGAAGCCGGAGACGCTCTCGGGCGGCTACCGGCGCCGGCTGATGATCGCCCGCGCGCTCGTGCACCGGCCGCGGCTCCTCTTCCTCGACGAGCCGACGACCGGCCTCGATCCGCAGGCGCGCATGAGCGTGTGGGACCTCGTGGATGGCCTGCGCGCCGAGGGGCTGGGCATCATCCTCACCACGCACTACATGGACGAGGCGGAGCGGCTGAGCGACGCGCTGACCGTGCTGGCCCGCGGGCGCGTGGTGGCGCGCGGCACCGCCAAGACGGTGCTGGGCGACCTGGTCGGCGAGCACGTCGTGGTGGTGGACGCGGCCGTCGCCTCGGCGGTCGCGGCGTGGCTCGCGGCCCGGGGGCGGGGCGAGCCGGCGAGCGTGCTGGGCGCCTGGCACGTGCCGCTGTCGGGTGACGAGCTGGCGGACTTCGCGCGCGCGTTTCCTTCGCTGCGTTACGAGGTGCGCGGGCCCACCCTCGACGATCTTTTCCTCAAGCTCGCGCTGTGAGCTGGCTTGCCGCGGCGCTCGAGTGGCAGAGCCGCGCGGTGGTGGCGCGGCACCTGCGCGTCTACCTGCGGAACTGGCACACCGCCTTCCTGCCGCCCGCGGTGGAGCCGGTGACCATGCTGCTGGCTTTCGGCGTCGGGCTCGGGGGCTACGTGGCCAGTCTCACCTGGCAGGGCCGGCCGATCGAATACATGAACTACGTCGCCCCCGGGCTCCTGGCCTACGCGACCTTCATGACCGCGATCTTCCAGTCGCTCTTCGCCGCGTTCATCCGCATGCGCTACCAGCGCACGTGGGAGGGCCAGCTCACCACGCAGGTCGAGCTGACCCACGTGGTGTGGGGTGAGGTGCTGTGGGCGGGTCTGCTCGCGACCATGTACGTCGTCATCGTGGCGGCCGTGCTCACCGTGCTGCATCTCACGGGCGTGCTCGGCATCCGGGCCGGATTGCTGCCCACGCTGCTGCCCATCGCCTTCGTGGCCGGCTGCGCCTTCGCCGCCCTCGGGCTCTGCTTCACCGCCATCGTGCCCACCATCGACCACATGAATCTGCCCGTGTTCCTCCTCGTGCTGCCGATGGGGCTCCTGTCGTCGACGTATTTCCCGCTCGAGCACCCCGCGCTGGTCGCGCTCAATCTCGTCAACCCGCTCCATCACCTGGCACAGGTCTTCCGCGGCGTCTTGATCGGTGGGCCGGTCGCCGCGCATCTCGCGGGCGTGCTCGTGCTCTCGGCGTTGATGCTGGGCATCCTGGTGCCGCTCGACCTGCGTCTCCTGCGCCGGCGCGTCCTCGGAGACTAGTCGTCGAAGGGGGCCTGACACGCTCCTTGTCCGGCCCCGCGGAGGCTACGGGCTCTGTATGCGCTCGGGGGGCGCTGGCCGCGCCAGGGCTGCGCGGATGCGATCGAAGCGCTTGACGATCTCGGCGCGGAGCTGGCGCCGGCCGATCATGCGCTTCATTTCGCCGCCGAGGCCTGCGATCTGATCGGTGGAGACGCGATTACTCGAGACGATGAGCACGCCATCTTCGTACGGGACGGCGGCGCAGAGGATCTGGCTCGCGTTGTAGGTGTGGCCGACGTAGACCTGGCGCTCGATGTAGAGCGCCAGCTCCGGGCTCACCTCAACCAGGTGATGGAGCAGGATCGGGGTGGGCCGGCCCTGGACTTGTCGCTTCACCCAGTAGAGCTGGCTGACCGCGGTGGGGCTCTGCTCGGCAGGATAGCGCAGGAGCGACTCCGACAAGCGCGGCGCCACGTGGGCAATGATCCGCGCGTCGCCGGCGGCCACGCGCAGGAGCGCGGCGGGATCGCTGGCGCCGCTGCGCCGCGCGTAGGGGAGCATCCCGTCGAGGCCGCGCGATTGGAAGGCCTGGGCGCGCTGAATTAGCAGAGTGCGCCACTGCCCCGCCGCGGCCTCCAGCGTGGCCGTTCGATCGGTGGAGCGGAGTAGCCCCTTGACGGCACGGAAGGCGTCGGCCTCCGACGTGGTGAGGTTGAACCGCGCTCCCGGCACCGCGTCGAGCACCTCCTGTGCTTCCGAGATCTCACCGGCGAGCAGCTTGAAGCCGGCGAGCGCGGGGGGCGCCGCGTCGGCGGTGATGGGCCCGCTCGCGGTGATGCTCGGGTCCTTCAGGACGACGTCGGGGCTCGTGAGCACCTCGGCGGCGCGGCCGAGCCGGACCGGCAAGTACAAGGCGACGCCTGCGCCCAGCTCGGTCTCGCTGGTCTCGAGCACCTGGTAGGCAATGGTGTCGCCGGCGAGGAGCCGCCGGCGCTGCTCCGGCGAGGGGTGGCGAACATCGAGCGCCTGCCCTTCTTCCGCCGCCGGAGCGTCCGCGGCGCGGGCCGGGCCCGGCAGCAGGAGCAGGCCGGCGAGCGCCGCCGCCCCGCTCAGTCGGAGGAGCATGCCGCTATCTTAAGAGATCCGGCTCAGGAGACCTCATCCGGAATATGGATCAGGCGGCGCACCCAGGCCCCCGGCATCCTGGCGAGCAGCCGCCGCAGCTTCCGGCGCGTGCCCTCCGCGAGCCGGCGCTCCAGCCGGTTGATGGAGCGGCGGACCCGGTCGCTGGCCAGGCCCAGGAGTACCACCGCGGCGGCGTAGAACGGCAGGCCGGTCATGACCGGGATGATCCAGCCCGCGATGCCGGCCGCGATGCATATCAGCGCGCCCAGCACGTAGAGGGCGCGCCGCCACAGCGGCCGGTGCCCCTCGTGCTCGCGGAGGAGGTCGGGCAGCTTCGTCGTCATCAAGAGCAGCGTAGCAGCCGCCGCAAGGACGTGGGTCACGTTGAGCAGGAGGTCGGGATCCGTCCCGGCGTTGATACCCGGACTATCACTTCCGTGCGCCCACGTCTTGTGGCAGACTCTTCCGCGGTCTGGAGTTGGAGAGTGCAGCGCGCCCGGCAGGAGGTGCCGATGCCCGAATCCGTCCCGTCCTCCCTCATCATCGACGCATTCAAGGAAATTTTCCAGGCGGAGCGCCGGGGTGCGAAACGCCAGGACCCGCTCGGCTGGATCATCAGCGTGCCGGACACGCACCAGAAGAGCGTGCTCGCCGCGCTGGACAAAGAAAGGGCCCTGCGCGTACTCACGTGCTCGACCGAGGACGACGCCAATGCGGTGGCCGCCGGCCTCTACATCACCGGTGAGCCGGTGATCGTGATGATCCAGCACGCCGGGCTCTTCGCCTCGGTGAACACGATCCGCGGCATCTCGATGGACGGCAGGGTCCCGATCTTCTACATGATCGGGCTGCTGAGCCGCGAGAAGGACAAGGATCCGAAGGATTCGCGGCACTCCATGGTCCGCTTCGCCGAGCCGCTGCTCGACGTGTTCAGCATCCCGCACGCCCGGATGGAGGGGCCGGACGACCTGCACCTGATCTCCGAGTACTACCGCAAGAGCCGCGAGCGGAAGGGGCCCGCCGCGGTACTCGTCGGGCTGGAGACCGCCTGACATGATGAAGCCCGAGGAGATCCTGAAGCTGATCGCGGCCGCGCGCGGGACCGCCATCTGCGTGCCCACCATGACCACCGCGCCCGCCTGGCGCAAGATCGCCCCCGACGATCTCTCCGTCGGCTGCGTGGGCTTCATGGGCGGCGCCTCCGCCCTCGGGCTGGGATTGGCCCTGGGCGCACCCGCCCGGCGCGTGATCGTCTTCGACGGCGACGGCTCGCTGCTGATGCAGCTCGGCTCGCTCGCCACCATCGCGGGCGCGGCCCCGCGCAACCTCACCCACCTGCTCTTCAAGAACGGCGTGTACCACACCTCGGGCTCGCAGGAGACGCCGGGCGGGCAGGGGGTGGACTTCGCGGCGATGGCGAAGGCCGCGGGCTACCGCAACACCTACACCATCGGCACCTTGGATGACTTCAAGAAACGGCTGCCCGGGCTCCTGACCGAAGAGGGGCCGATCCTGGCGCAGCTCATGACCGGACTCGCGGAGAGCACGCCGATGACCGCGGGCCCGAGCACGCCGTTCCACCAGCAAGTCGCCGACCTACACGCGAAGGTGGGTGGCACGCGCTAGCCGCCGGACTAGGCGGGGCCGGCCCGGGCGCTACTCCGCGAGCTGCGCGGCGCGCCACCTGAGGGCGGCGCCGAGGCCGTCCTTCTCCCTGATCTCGTCGAACTTCATCCCGACCTCGGTTCGCGCGGCATAGAGCGGCGCCAGCACGTCGAGTCCGGCGCGGATCGCGTTCCGGAAGCCCGCGGCGTCGGCGCCCCGGTTGATGGCGAGCTTGGTGCCGGCGAGCGCCTCCGGCGAGATGAGGGCCAGGCGGTGCGCGAACTTCAGCGTCACCGACTCGAGCTCGGCGCGGGGAACGACGCGGTTCACCATGCCGTACCGGAGCGCGGTGTGGGCGTCGATGGGGTCCCCGAGGTAGAGCAGCTCACGGGCGCGCTTGAGCCCGATGACGAAGGGCATGATGAGGGCGGGGCCGACGTTGGAGAAGCGGATCTCCGGCTCGCCGAAGAGGGCGTCGTCGGCGGCGATCGTGAGGTCGCACATCATGGCCAGCTCGCAGCCGCCGCCGAGACAGTGCCCCTGGACGGAGGCGATCACCGGCTTCTTCATGTCCCACGGCGTCATCTCGAGCGCGACGTCGTCGGTGAGGGATGCGTGCCAGGCGAGGGCGTTCCCCCGGCGCGCGGCCCGGTCCGGATTGGGAGCGATGTCGTAGCCCGCGCAGAAGCTCCGCCCCTCGGCACGGAGCACCACCACCGCCGTCGCCGGGTCGCGGTCGGCCTCGTGGAGGCGCTCGACCAGGATGCGCTTGAGATCGGCGCCGATCGCGTTGAGCTTCTCGGGCCGGTTGAGCGAAACGATGCCGACGCGGCCGTCGACGGCGTAGGTCACGAGTGGCGCGGTCATGGCAGGCTCCTCGCGGCTGGCATTCCCGCTAGCCGTAGACGATCCCGAGCGTCTCCGCCACCATGGCCGGACGGGAACTGCCCTCCACCTCCATGGTCATCTCGCTGGTGACCCGGAAGCCGTTGTCCTCGACCGGCTCCACCTTGACCAGCTTCTGGCGCAGGCGAACCCGCCCACCCGCGGGCACCGGCGCGGTGAAGCGCACGCGATTCGAGCCGTAGTTCAGGCCGCGGCGCCGCTTCTCGATGCTCATCAGCGTCGGAGCCAGGCGGGGCAGTAGCGATAGGGTGAGATAGCCGTGGGCGATGGTCTTGCCGCCGGGCATCTCCCGCTTGGCCCGCTCCACGTCGACGTGGATCCACTGGTGGTCCCCGGTGGCCTCGGCGAACTTGTCGATCATCTCCTGAGTGACCGTGAGCCACTCGGACGGACCCAGCTCCTTTCCCACGTGCTGGAGCAGGTCCTGGGGCTTCTCGAGCTTGAGCATGGCGTCCCTCCGTCGGGTATGATCTGCGGGCGTCATTATCGCCCAGTCCCCGTCCCGGAGGAAAGCAGCCGATGAGTTACGACGCGCCCTTCGCCGGCCTCAAGGTGGTGGACCTGAGCCAGGGCATCGCGGGGCCCTACGCGGGCATGCTGCTCGCCCAGTACGGGGCCGACGTCATCAAGGTGGAGCCCCCCGAGGGCGACTGGGCGCGCGCGCTCGGCCGCCGCTACGGGGACCTGACCGCCTTCGTCATCGCGGCCAATCTCGGCAAGCGCGCGATCGTGCTGGACCTCAAGGCCGAGGAGGGCCGCGCGACGCTGCGGCGGCTCGTGAGCTCGGCGGACGTCTTCCTCGAGAGCTTCCGTCCCGGCGTGGCCGCGCGCCTCGGGTTCGGCTATCCCGATGTCGCCGCGCTCAGCCCGCGCGTCATCTACCTCTCGGTCTCCGGCTTCGGCCAGACCGGTCCCGACGCGGAGCGGCCGGCGGTGGACACCGTGTTCCAGGCCTTCACCGGCCTCATGTCGGTGAACCGCGGGCTCGACGGCATCCCGCACCGGGTGCCGGTGATCGTGATGGACATGGCCACCGCGCTCGCCAACTTCCAGGCGATAGCGGTCGCCCTCTACGCTCGCCGCGACGAGCCGCGCGGCCGCTACATCGAGTCGAGCCTGCTGCGCGGGGGCGCGACGATCCAGGCGGTGTCGATGATCCAGCACCACCTGGAGGGCGGCAAGCCCCAGCCGGGTCTCACCCCGTCGGGCACCTTCAAGGCGAGCGACGGCTGGATCAACCTGACGATCCTACGCGACGCCGACTTCCCCACGCTCTGCGACGCGCTCGAGATCCCCGCGGCCAAGGGCGATCCGCGCTTCGACACCAACGACTCGCGCTTCGCCAACGTGGCCGCGCTCAACGCGACGCTCGAGCCCGCGTTCGCTTGCCGCACCACCGCGGATCTCTCGGTGCGTCTTCGCAAGGCGCGGCTCATGCACCAGCGGGTTAACACCTACCTCGAGTTCCTCGACGACCCGCACGTGAAGGAGATCGGCGCGGTGATCTGGATCGAGCAGCCTGGCATCGGCCGCGTGCCGGTGCCCCAGGTGCCGGGCCTGCCGCCGCTCCGCAGCGGGACCCCGCGCGCGGTGGCCCCGTCGCTGGACCAGCACCGCAAGGAGATCCTCGCCGAGCTGGGGTGAGGGGCAATTGCTACTGGTCGGAAATGAGCTCGACCCGAATTAGTTGTCACATCAACGCGCCACGCGCGGCCGTCTATCGTGCGCTTCTCGACGCCAGGGCGATCGCGAAGTGGAAGGTGCCGGACGGGATGCGCTGCCATGTGCATGCGATCGACGTCCGCGAGGGCGGCGCCTTCCGCATCTCGCTTACGTACGATACGCCGACCGGGATTGGCAAAACAACGGCGCGCACCGACACCTACCACGGACGCTTCGTGAAGCTCGTACCAAACGAGCAGATTGTCGAAGTGGACGAATTCGAGACCACAGACCCGGCGCTGCGCGGCGAGATGACGCTTGCTGATGGCGACGGCGGTACTCACCTACTCGCCGTGCACGCAGGGCTGCCACCAGGCGTGTCGCCTGCTGACAATGAAGCGGGCTGGCAGATGGCGCTCGCGAAGCTGGCGGCACTCGTCGAGGCGGGCTGGCGCTCGTCAGAATCTAGACAATGAGTACATCGCCTCTGAGGAGGTTTGGGTATGGACCCACGGCTTCCCATTCGCAGTCTCGACTACACCGTGATCTTCGCTCGAGACATGCCGGCCATGCGCGAGTTCTATGGAACAACGCTTGGCTTCCCGCTGCATAGGGAGCTTAGCCCGAGATGGCTGGAGTTTCGCATCGGGTCGAACCTCCTGGCACTCACCGAGCGAGGACTCGTCTTCGACGACCCGGCGCCACCTCCTGGGGCTCTGTCTCTTCAGATGGCATTCAGGGTCGCGCCCAACGAGGTCGCGACTTGCGCCGCAGCCCTCGCAGAACGCGGCGTCAAGATCCTTTCTGGGCCAACCGATCAACCGTTTGGTCACCGGACGTTGTTCTTCCGTGACCCTGACGGAAACGTTTTGGAGATCTATGCAGAGATCTAGCCGTGTCGGTCAGCGGCTCTAGGGAGTGGGCTTCGCGGCCCGCGGGTGCAGGACGCCGATCGCCCATCCCACGTCGAAGGGCTCTCCGGGCCGGGCGAGTCCTGCAGTTCGTTCAGGTGAAGGGCTGCGCATCGTGAGACGGTCCGCAGCGCTGTGACGGGATCAGCGGGCACCGCGGCCGGCGGCGGCACCTCGGGCAGCGGCCGACCATCCGGCCGCCTGAGATCGATGGGGCACGCGAGGGAGCCTACACGGCCGGGGAGTTCAAAGTCGGAGAAGAAATCGTAGTCCGCACGACTACCGCGTTGGTGTAAGTTCGGCCCGCTGGCCGCCTCCGGGCTCGGTTT
>Ga0207646_10001054_pt1 | contig 35091 bp, 35 predicted proteins | sample KBSK5502metaG_FD_184343 | JGI IMG/M metagenome (GOLD analysis project Ga0207646, IMG submission 184343) | Corn, switchgrass and miscanthus rhizosphere microbial communities from Kellogg Biological Station, Michigan, USA - KBS K5-50-2 metaG... | ecosystem: Host-associated > Plants > Roots >... | reverse complement strand
AGGCGCCGATCTTCAAGATCGCCGATTACGGCATCGTCGGCGACCTCTTCGAGGTCGCGCCTTTGCTCACGCAAGAGTTCAAGCACCTCCTGGAGAAATAGCAAAGGTACGAACGGGTCAATGGCGCCGGAACGAGTGTCTGCCGAATGGGGGAGTGCGGGGGCCATGTGGTGGCCCCCGCAGCTGAAAGGGTGCGAGGGTTGCAACTAGATCTGACGGAAGAGCAGACGATGATCCGGGACCTCGCGCGCGACTTCGCGGAGAAAGAGGTGCGCCCGATCGCGGAGGCCATCGACCGCGAGGCGCGCTTCCCTCGCGAGACCGTCACCCGCATGGGCGAGCTGGGCCTGCTCGGCATCGCGGTCCCAGAGGCCTATGGCGGCAGCGGCGGCGATACGGTGGCCTACGCCCTGGCCCTTGAGCAAGTCGCGCGCGCGTGCGCGTCCCACGCGGTCGTCATGTCCGTGAACAACTCGCTCTACTGCGACCCGGTGCTGAAGTACGGAACCGAGGAGCAGAGGGCGCGCTTCCTCACCCCGTTCGCGTCGGGGCAGAAGATCGGGTGCTTCGCGCTCACCGAGCCGGAGGCGGGGTCGGACGCGAGCAACCAGTCCACCCTCGCCGTCCGCGACGGTGACGCGTACGTGCTCGCCGGCCGAAAGGTCTTCGTGACGAACGGCCGTGAGTCGTCCGCCGCGCTCGTCTTCGCCCAGACCGATCGGGCGGCACGTCACCACGGGATCACCGCGTTCCTCATCGAGAAGGGGACCCCGGGCTTCACGGTGGTCAAGACCGAGGACAAGCTCGGCATCCGGGCCTCCGACACCGCCGAGTTCCTTTTCGAGCGCTGCCGGGTGGACGCGGCCAATCGGCTCGGCGAGGCCGGGCAGGGCTTCAAGATCGCGCTCGGCGCCCTCGACTGCGGCCGCATCGGCATCGCCGCGCAGGCGCTCGGGATCGCGACCGCCGCCTACGAGGCCGCGCTGGCGTACGCGCGCGAGCGCAAGAGCTTCGGCGTCCCGATCGGCCAGCATCAGATGGTGCAGTGGATGTTGGCGGACATGGCGACCGCGATCGAGGCGGCCCGTCTGCTGACCCTCCGAGCGGCGTGGCTCAAGGACTCGGGCGCGCGCTTCGGCGCGGAGGCGGCCATGGCCAAGCTCTTCGCCTCCGAGATGGCGATGCGCGTCACCACCGACGCGATCCAGGTGCACGGCGGCTACGGCTTCATCAAGGAGTACCAGGTGGAGCGGTACTTCCGGGACGCCAAGATCACCCAGCTCTACGAGGGTACCTCCCAGATCCAGAAGCTCGTCATCGCCCGTCACCTGCTCGGAGCGGCCGGGCCGGTGGCCTGAGGGAGACCGCCACATGGCCGACGGCAAGCGGCGATGGGAGGAGGAGGGCTACCGGGCTTTCATCCGGCGCGCCCCCGAGCGCGACGTGCCGTTCGAGACGCTGTCCGGCATCCCGGTGCAGCCGGTCTACACCCCGGAGGACCTCCCGGGCTGGCGGTACGAAGACAAGCTCGGCTATCCGGGCGAGTTCCCGTACACGCGCGGGCCCTATCCGTCGATGTACCGCGGACGGCTCTGGACGATGCGGATGTTCGCGGGCTTCGGCCGGCCCGAGGACACCAACGCCCGCTTCAAGTACCTCCTCGAGCAGGGGCAGACCGGGCTCTCCACCGCCTTCGACATGCCGGCGCTGATGGGCTACGACGCCGATCACCCGCGGGCGCGCGGCGAGGTCGGGCGGGAGGGTGTCTCGGTCTCCACGCTGGCCGACTTCGAGATCCTGTTCCGCGATATCCCGCTGGACCAGGTCACGACCTCGATGACCATCAACTGCACGGCGTCGATAGCCCTCGCGATGTATCTGGCGCTGGCCGACAAGCAGGGGGTGAGCTGGGAGAAGCTCGGCGGCACCATGCAGAATGACATGCTGAAGGAGTTCATCGCCCAGAAGGAGTGGATCTCGCCGCCCGAGTCCGCGGTGCGCGTGGTGGTGGACACGATCGAGTTCTGCGCGAAGCACGTGCCCCGCTTCAACCCGGTGTCCATCTCCGGCTACCACATCCGGGAGGCGGGCTCGACCGCGGTGCAGGAGCTGGCCTTCACGCTCGCGGACGGCTTCGGCTACGTGCGGGCGGGGGTCGAGCGCGGGCTCGACGTGGACGAGTTCGCCCCGCGCCTCTCGTTCTTCTTCGACATCCACAACGACTTCTTCGAGGAGATCGCCAAGCTGCGGGCGGCCCGCCGGATCTGGGCCACCCTGATGCGTGATCGCTTCCGCGCGAAGAAGCCGGAGTCCATGCGGCTGCGCACCCACACCCAGACCGCCGGGGTCTCCGCCACCGCCCAGCAGCCGCTCAACAACGTGGCACGCGTGGCCATGCAGGCGCTGGCCGCGGTGCTGGGCGGGGCCCAGTCGCTCCACACCAACTCCTACGACGAGGTGCTGGCCCTGCCCACCGAGGAAGCGGTGACGGTGGCCCTGCGCACCCAGCAGATCATCGCGGAGGAGACCGGGGTGGTCCTGACCGCGGATCCGCTGGGCGGCTCCTATTTCCTCGAGCGGCTCACCGACCAGATGGAAGCGCAGGCGATGGACTACATCCGGAAGATCGACGAGCTGGGCGGCATCGTCCGCGCCATCGATCTCGGCTATCCGCAGCAGGAGATCGCGGACGCGGCCTACCGCTACCAGCTCATGGACGACCGCGGTCAGAAGACGGTGGTGGGTGTCAACAAGTACGTGATGCCCGACGAGAAGCCGGTCGAGTACCTGCGCATCGATCCCGCCATCGAGCGGGAGCAGATCGAGCGGGTGGAGCTGGTGAAGGCCTCCCGCGACGCCGCGCGGGTCGAGAAGCGGCTCGAGCAGCTCGCGGCCGCCTGCCGCGACAACGAGAACGTCATGCCGGTGCTGGTGGACGCGGTGAAGGACTACGTATCCGTGGGCGAGATCGCCGACGTGTATCGCCGGGTGTTCGGCCTCTACCGAGAGCCGATCATCTTCTGAGTGAGGAGAGTCAACCATGACTGAGCCGATCCGGATCACCCGCTCCACGACCCGCAAGCCCAAGCCGAAGGACGCCGACCTGGGATTCGGGCAGATCTTCACCGACCACATGTTCGTGGCCGACTTCCAGGAAGAGAAGGGGTGGTACGACCCCCGCGTCGAGCCCTACGGGCCGCTCTCGCTCGACCCGGCCACCGCGGTGCTGCACTATGCCCAGGCCATCTTCGACGGCCTCAAGGCCTTCCGCGGCGTGGACGGCAAGATTCGGCTCTTCCGGCCGCAGAAGCACGTGGAGCGGATGAACAACTCGGCGCGGCGCCTCTGCATCCCGCCGCTCGATCCGGACCTCGCGCTCCAGTCGCTCGTATCAGTGGTCGACATCGATCGCGACTGGGTGCCGAGCACGGTCGGCACGTCGCTCTACATCCGCCCGACGATCATCGCGAGCGAGGCCTTCCTGGGGGTACGCCCGGCCAAGTCGTACATCTACTTCGTCATCCTCTCCCCGGTGGGCGCCTACTATCCGGAGGGCATGGCGCCGGTGAAGATCCTGGTGGTCGACAAGTACGTCCGCGCGGTGGACGGCGGGGTGGGCGGGGCCAAGACCTCCGGCAATTACGCGGCCAGCCTCTTCGCGAGCGACGAGGCCAAGCACGAGGGCTTCACCCAGGTGCTGTGGCTCGACGGCGTCCACCGCAAATACCTCGACGAGGTCGGCACCATGAACATCATGGTGAGGATCGGGGACGAGATCATCACCCCGCCGCTCACCGGGACGATCCTGCCTGGCGTGACGCGGGACTCGGCGCTGGCCCTGATGCGCAAGTGGGGCCTCACGGTGAGCGAGCGCCAGGTCTCGATCGACGAGGTGGTGGAGGCCCACGAGCGCGGCGAGCTCGAGGAAGTGTGGGGCACCGGGACGGCGGCCGTCATCTCGCCGGTGGGCGAGCTGGCCTACAAGGGCCGGAAGATGATGATCAACGGGGGTCAGATCGGCCCGCTCACCCAGCGGCTCTACGACGCCATCGTGGCGATTCAGTACGGCAAGGCGCCGGACCCGGATGGCTGGACGCTCGCCATCTGAGGCGGCCCTCCGAGCGGAGGAGGAGCGATGACCGACTGCGTCTTCTGCAAGCTCCGGGACGGGCAGATTCCCTCGATGAAGATCTTCGAGGACGACAAGACGCTCGCCTTCATGGACATCAACCCCCTCAACTCGGGTCACTGCCTGGTGATCACCAAGAACCACGCGGCGACCCTCTTCGAGGCGGAGATGGACGACCTCCAGGCCGCGATCGCGAGCGCCCAGCGGGTCGCCCTGGCCATCCGTGACGGGCTCAAGCCCGACGGCCTCAACCTGCTCCAGGCCAACGGGGCGGCCGCCTTCCAGTCGGTGCCGCACTTCCACCTGCACCTCATCCCGCGCTGGAACAACGACGGCAAGGGCTTCGACTGGAAGCTGGTCCCGGGCAATCGCGAGCAGATCATGAAGGTGGGTGAGCGCCTGCGGGCGCTCCTGCACTGACCCGGGGGTGGACGATGGCCGAGCGTAAGATCCGCGTGCTGGTGGCCAAGCCCGGTCTCGATGGGCATGACCGCGGCGCGAAGATCGTGGCCCGGGCCCTGCGGGACGCGGGCTTCGAGGTGATCTACACGGGGCTGCACCAGACGCCGGAGCAGATCGTGGCCACCGCGGTGCAGGAGGACGTGGACGCGGTGGGACTGTCGGTGCTCTCGGGCGCCCACAACTATCTCTTTGGCCGCGTCCTCGATCTCCTGAAGGAGAAGGGCGCCGACGACATCGCGGTCTTCGGGGGCGGGATCATTCCCCAGGAGGACATCCAGGCCCTCAAGGCCCTGGGCGTCAAGGAGCTGTTCACGCCGGGGACCTCCACCCAGGACATCATCCGCTTCGTGCGCGAGAACATCCGCGCAATTGCTTAGCGAGGTGCAGCCGAAGGAGAGCCGGCAGTTCCGCCGGTAACGCGAACCCATGAACTTTTCCCTCACCCCCGAGCAGCAGGAGGTGCGCGCCCTCGCGCGCGACTTCGCGGAGCGCGAGGTGGCGCCGGTGATCCGCCACTTCGACGAGGCCCAGGAGTTCCCCCACGAGATCTTCACGAAGCTCGCCGCCACCGGTCTCATGGGCGCGCTCGTGCCCGAGGAATACGGCGGCGCCGCCCTGGACTACGTCTCCTACGCGCTGGCCGTCGAGGAGCTGAACCGGGTGGACGGCTCCGTGGGCATCACGATGTGGGCCCACAACTCCCTCTGCACCAATCACATCGCGCTGTTCGGCTCCAAGGAGCAGAGAGCGAAGTACCTGCCGCGGCTCGCCCGCGGCGAGGCGCTCGGCGCGTGGGGGCTCACCGAGCCCGGCTCCGGGTCCGACGCGGCCGCCATGCGCTCCCGGGCGGTCGAGGAGGGGGACCACTTCGTCCTCAATGGCGGCAAGGCCTTCATCACCAACGCGGGGGTGGCGCAGGTGGCGGTGGTCATGGCGGTGACCGAGCCCGGGCGCGGCAACAAGGGCATCTCCGCCTTCATCCTCGAGAAGGGCACGCCCGGCTTCACGGCGGGGAAGCCGTACCGGAAGCTCGGGCTCCACGCCTCCAACACCGCCGAGCTGCACTTCGACAGCGTGCGGGTGCCCGCCACCGCCCTCTGCGGCGCGCGCGACATGGGCTTCATCAACACCATGCAGGTCCTCGAGGGCGGCCGCATCGCGATGGCCGCCATGGCGGTGGGGCTGGCCCAGGGCGCGCTCGACGAAGCGCTGAAGTACATGAAGCAGCGGACCGCGTTCGGGAAGACCCTGGCCGAATTCAATGGCCTGCAGGGCATGATCGCCGACATGGGCACCGAGGTGGAGGCGGCCCGGCTGCTGATGCTGCGCGCGGCGGCTCTCAAGGACCGCGGGCGGCCCGCCAAGGTCGCCGCCTCCATGGCCAAGGTCTTCGCCTCGGAGGTGGCCATGAAGACGGCGACCCGGGCGCTGCAGATCCACGGCGGGGCCGGCTACATCACCGAGTTCCCCATCGAGCGGATCTTTCGCGACGCCAAGCTCACCGAGATCGGCGAAGGCACCTCGGAGATCCAGCGCATGGTCATCGCCCGGGACATCCTGGGCATGCGGGCGGGCTAGCGATGGGCGCGACGAGCGTGCTCTACGAAGCGCGGGGCGGGGTCGCCACCATCACCCTCAACCGGCCGGGCGTGCTCAACGCGCTGGACCTCGCGCTCTCCGCCGAGCTGGCCGAGGCGACGGACGTGGCCGCCCGCGACCCGGATGTGTGGGTGGTGGTCCTGCGCGGGGCGGGCCGGGCCTTCTGCTCGGGGATGGACCGGACGGTGCTCTCGGCGGGCGGGATCGACGAGGCCTTCTACCGGAACTGGATCCGCGCGCTCAACTGCCTCGAGGACATGGACAAGCTGGCGGTCAGCGTCCTGCACGGCTACTCCATCGGCGGCGGCCTGCAGCTGGCGGTGGCCTGCGACCTGCGGTTGGCCACCACCGATGCGGTGCTTGGACTGGGGGCCACCCGTCACGGCCTCATTCCGGACGGCTCGATCCTGAGGCTCGCCCGCATCGTGGGGCTCGGTCGCGCCAAGGAGCTGACTTTGCTCAACGACCACGTGACCCCGGAGGCGGCCCTCGCCATGGGCCTCGTCAACTGGGTGGTGGCGCCGGCCGAGGTCGACGGGGCGCTCGCGGGCGTCGTCGAGAAGGCCTTCCATGCCTCGCGCACCGCGACCGGACACGCCAAGAGGCTGCTCCACGCCTCCTTTCACCGTGACCCCCGGGAGATGATCGAGGACGTGGTGCGCGCGCAAGCTGACTGCATGACCTCCTGGGAGATGGACGAGGCGAACCGGGCCTGGGACGCGCGGAGGGAGGCGCGCTTCTACCCGCCGCCGTCTCGAAGCCAGTAGGTCGATGGTATCATCGGCAGCCTGATGGCCAGCGACGTCATCCTGGAGACGCAGGGACTCACCAAGGAGTTCCGCGGCTTCATGGCGGTCAAGGACGTGAATCTCCGGGTCCGGCGCGGGACGATCCACGCGCTGATCGGTCCGAACGGCGCGGGTAAGACCACCTGCTTCAACCTGCTCACCCACTTCCTCGCTCCCACCCGTGGCCGCATCACGTTCAACGGACGCGACATCACCGGCCGGCGTCCCGCCGAGATCGCGCGCCTCGGACTGGTGCGCTCGTTCCAGATTTCGGCGGTCTTCCCCCACCTCACGGTGCTGGAGAACGTGCGCATCGCACTGCAGCGACGGCGCGGTCGCTCCTTCGACTTCTGGCGCTCCGAGCGGGTGCTGGAGGGGCTCCGGGCGCGGGCGGTCGAGCTGCTCGAGGCGGTGGGGCTAGGCGGCTTCGCGGCCACCCCGGCGGTGGAGCTCCCGTATGGGCGCAAGCGCGCCCTGGAGATCGCGACCACGCTCGCGCTCGAGCCCGAGATGATGCTGCTGGACGAGCCCACCGCGGGCATGGCCCACGAGGACGTGGACCGCATCTCGGCCCTGATCAAGCAGGTCGCCCGCAACCGGACCGTCCTCATGGTGGAGCACAATCTCGGCGTGGTGGAGCATCTCTCGGACACCATCACGGTCCTCGCCCGGGGGGAGGTGCTGGCGGAGGGGGGATACGCCCGCGTTTCCGCGAACCCGGACGTGATCCAGGCCTACATGGGGTCCGGCCATTCCTGACGTCGAGATCGAGACGCTCCTGGCGGTGCGCGACCTGCACGCCTGGTACGACGAATCCCACATCCTGCACGGCGTGGACTTCGACGTGCGGCCGGGCGAGGTCGTGACCCTGCTCGGCCGCAACGGCGCCGGCAAGACGACCACGCTCAAGTCCGTGATGGGGATCGTCACCCGGCGCCGGGGCTCGGTGCGCTTCGCCGGGCAAGAGCTGATCCACCGGCCCTCGAACGCCATCGCCCGCCTCGGCATCGCCTTCTGCCCCGAGGAGCGCGGCATCTTCGCGAGCCTCAACGTGGGCGAGAACCTCACGCTCCCGCCGGTGGTGCGGCCGGGGGGGCTTTCGATCGACACGATCTTCGGGCTGTTTCCGAACCTCCGGGAGCGGCTGCGAAGCCAGGGCACCAAGCTGTCCGGGGGCGAGCAGCAGATGCTCGCCATCGGCCGAATTCTCCGGACGGGGGCGCGGCTCCTGCTGCTCGACGAGCCCACCGAGGGGCTGGCGCCCGTCATCGTGCAGCAGATCGGCGCGACCATCAAGCGCCTGAAGAGCGAGGGCTTCACGATCCTCCTGGTCGAGCAGAACTTCCGGTTCGCCTCCACGGTGGCCGACCGGCACTATGTCATGGAGCGCGGACGGGTCGTGGACATGATCCCCAACGCTCAGCTCGACGCGAGCATGGACCGGCTGCACGAGTATCTCGGCGTGTGATCGGCCGGACCGTTCACCCCAAGCAAAGGAGCTCATGATCATGAGGAAGCATGCGCTGATCGCGTTGATGGCGCTGGCCCTGCTGGCCGGCCCGGTCCACGCCCAGATCTCGGACGGTATCGTGAAGATCGGGGTCCTGAACGACCAGTCGAGCCTCTACGCCGACCTCGCCGGCCAGGGCTCGGTGGTGGCCGCCCGCATGGCCGTCGAGGATTTCGGCGCGGCGGCCAAGGGGCTGAAGGTCGAGATCATCTTCGCGGATCACCAGAACAAGGCGGACGTGGGGTCGCAGATCGCCCGCCAGTGGTACGACGCCGAGAAGGTGGACCTGATCCTCGACGTGCCCAACTCGGGGGTGGCCCTCGCGGTCAATCAAATCACCCGCGACAAGGGCAAGGCCTTCATCGTGTCCTCGGCCGCGTCCTCGGACCTGACCGGGAAAGCCTGCTCCCCGAACACCGTGCACTGGACCTACGACACCTGGGCCCTCGCCAACTCCACCGGTAACGCGATCGTGAAGACCGGGGGCGACAGCTGGTTCTTCATCACCGCCGACTACGCCTTCGGCCACGCCCTCGAGCGGGACACGGAGGCGGTGGTCATCAAGAGCGGCGGCAAGGTGCTCGGGAAGGTCCGGCATCCGCTGAACAATCAGGACTTCTCGTCGTTCCTGCTCCAGGCCCAGGCCTCGAAGGCCAAGATCATCGGCCTCGCCAACGCGGGCGGCGACACCACCAACGCGATCAAGCAAGGCGCCGAGTTCGGCATCGTCAAGGGCGGGCAGAACTTCGCGGGGCTTCTCGTGTTCCTGACCGACGTGCACGCCCTCGGACTCGAGAAGGCGCAGGGGCTCATCTTCACGGAGACCTTCTACTGGGACCTCAACGAGCGCACCCGCGCGTTCGCCAAGCGCTTCGCGGAGCGGAACCGCCAGATCCACCCGACGATGATCCACGCGGGCGTCTACGCGGGCACGCTGCACTACCTGAAGGCGGTCGAGGCGCTCAAGAGCGACGACGGAGCCAAGGTCATCGCCAAGATGAAGGAGATGCCCACCGACGACCCGCTCTTCGGCAAGGGCACGATCCGCGCCGACGGGCGAAAGATCCACCCGGCCTATCTGGTCGAGGTCAAGAAGCCGGCGGAGTCCAAGTACCCCTGGGACTACTACAAGATTCGCGCGACGATCCCGGCCGATCAGGCCTTCCGGCCCATCGACCAGGGCGACTGCCCACTCGTGAAGAAGTAACCGGAGCCCCCTCACCCGGCCCTCTCCCCGCCGACGGGGGAGGGGTTCTCGATATCTCCCTCTCCCCTCAGGGGAGAGGGCGGGGTGAGGGGGACACCCATCGTGTCCAAGCTCCTCGGCATCCCACCCCAGGCTCTGTTCGGTCAGCTCCTCATCGGGCTGATCAACGGCTCGTTCTACGCTCTGCTGAGCCTCGGACTCTCGGTCATCTTCGGGCTGCTCAACATCATCAACTTCGCCCACGGGGCGCAGTACATGATGGGCGCCTTCGTGGCCTACTTCCTGCTGCAGTACGCGGGCCTCGGTTACTGGTGGGCGCTCCTGATCGCGCCGCTCCTGATGGCCGCGATCGGAATGGCGCTCGAGCGGACGACCCTCAACCGCCTGTACCACCTCGACCATCTCTACGGTCTGCTTCTCACCTTCGGGTTCGCCCTCGTCATCCAGGGCGTCTTCCGGCACGAGTTCGGCTCATCGGGACTCCCGTATCCGATTCCGCCACAGCTCAGCGGCGGCCAGAACCTGGGCTTCATGTTCCTGCCGAACTATCGCGCCTGGGTGATCGTGTTCTCCGTGGGCGTTTGCCTCGGCACCTGGTTCGTGATCGAGCGGACCAAGCTCGGCGCCTACCTGCGCGCCGCCACCGAGAATCCGGCCCTGGTGCGCGCGTTCGGCATCAACGTGCCCCGCATGATCACACTGACCTACGGCTTCGGCGCCGGGCTCGCGGCCCTCGCGGGCGTGCTGGCCGCCCCGATCTACCAGGTCAACCCGCTGATGGGAGCGGACCTGATCATCGTGGTCTTCGCGGTGGTGGTGATCGGGGGCATGGGCTCGATCATGGGCTCGGTCATCACCGGCTTCGCCCTCGGTGTGATCGAGGGGCTGACCAAGGTGTTCTACCCGGAGGCCTCCAACACCGTCATCTTCGTCATCATGGCGATCGTGCTGCTGATCCGGCCGACCGGCCTCTTCGGCCGCTCCCCATGACGAGCTCGGTCCGGGCGGAGCTCGAGGACGAGACGACGGCGGCGGCGCCGAGGATGACGCTGCGGCACCAGGCGGTGGCCTTCGTGGTGATGGTGGCGGTGCTCGCGGTGCTCCCGTTCTTCGTCTACCCGATCTTCCTCATGAAGGCCCTCTGCTTTGCGCTGTTTGCCTGCGCCTTCAACCTGCTGATCGGGTACGTGGGCCTGCTGTCGTTCGGTCACGCGGTCTTTCTGGGCTCGGCCGGGTACGTGACCGCCCACGCCGCCAAGGTCTGGGGCTGGCCGCCGGAGCTGGCCATCCTGGCCGGGACGGCGGCCGCGGGCGCCCTGGGGATCGCGGTCGGGGCGCTCGCCATCCGCAGCCGGGGCATCTATTTCGCCAACATCACGCTGGCGCTGGCTCAGATGATCTACTTCTTCTGCCTGCAGGCCAAGTTCACGGGCGGGGAGGACGGCATCCAGTCCGTTCCCCGCGGGATGATGTTCGGCTTCCTGGACCTCCGCGACACCACCGTCATGTATTTCGTGGTCCTCGCGATCTTCCTGGCCGGCTTCCTCCTCCTCTACCGGACGATCCATTCCCCGTTCGGCCAGGTCATCAAGGCCATCCGGGAGAACGAGGCCCGCGCGATCTCGCTCGGTTACCGGCCGGAGCACTACAAGCTGATCGCTTTTGCCCTGTCGGCCACCCTCTCGGGTCTCGCGGGCGGCACCAAGGCCATCGTCTTCCAGCTGGCCTCGCTGACCGACGTTCACTGGACCATGTCCGGTGAGGTCGTCCTGATGACGCTCCTGGGCGGGCTCGGTACGGTCTTCGGGCCGGTGATGGGTGCCTTCCTGCTGAGCACGATCGAGCACTACCTGGCCCAGCTCGGAGCCTGGGTGACCATCGTCCAGGGCGTCATCTTCGTGGTCTGCGTGCTCGCCTTCCGGCGTGGGGTGGTCGGGGAGATCGCCCGGCTGATCAGGAAACCCCTCTGATCCGCAGCGAGATCAGGCTGACGGAGCTGCGGCAGCGCTCCTCGAAATCCGAGAGCATCCTCCGATACTTGGCCTCGATCTGCCCCTTCTGTTGATCCCACTGCTCGTCGAACCGCCGGCGCTCTCCCTCCCGACAGGGCTCGCCGGCCCTCCCGGCCGCGCATCGGCCGAACGCCTCCCACATCACTGCGCGGTGAATGTCCTCGGCTCCCTCGATCTCCGCGAGCATTAGCCGGCCGAGGACGCTCCGCCCCTGCCCGGGTTGTGAGCAGTCCAGCTCGAGGTCCCAGGCGAGCAGGGCCAGCAAGAATACACCGCTGAACCACCTCGTCATGAGGGGTCGCTCCGACTCGTAAACCCCTGTCCTGGTGGGCAAAGTCCTTGACACCCGGTGGGCCCTGGGCTAGACTCGCGCAACCTGTCATCACCCCCGGCGCAAGGTGTCCCGCAACGTGAAGACTCTCTCCAATGGCGGAGGCGAGCCCGGCAGCATGGGTCGCGACGTGATCCGCGCTTGCGCGCGAGTTCGCCGGCGCCGCGGTCCGTCACCCGGCGCCCAGTGTACGACCTGATGCTCGATCCGGCTCTCGACACCTTTCCGAAGCTCGCCCTCCGCAACGCCCAGCGCCTTCCTGGCAAGGTCGCCATCCGGGAAAAGGATCTCGGCATCTGGCAGTCGTACCGCTGGAGCGAGTACGTCGAGCAAGCCCGCCTGATCGCCCTCGGCCTGGCGGCTCTCGGCTTCGCCCGGGGGGACAAGACGGCCATCGTGGGCGACAACCGGCCCCGGCTCTACTGGGCGATGCTGGCGACCCAGGCTCTCGGCGGCGTGCCGGTGCCGCTCTACCAGGACTCCATCGAGAAGGAGATGCAATACATCGTCGACCACGCGGAAGCCCGCTTCGCGGTGGTCGAGGATCAGGAGCAGGTGGACAAGCTGCTCCACGTGCGCGGGCAGTGCCCCGGGCTCGAGTACATCATCTACGACGACCCCCGCGGCATGCGCCACTATCGCGACACGTGCTTGCTCAGCCTGGACGACCTGCAAGAGCGAGGGCGGAAGTTCGCGCGCGAGAACCCGGACTACGTCGACCAGGAGGTCGGGAAGGGGGTCGCCGACGATCTCGCCGTCATTCTCTACACCTCCGGTACCACCGGCCAGCCCAAGGGCGCGATGCTCTCGCACCGCAACTTGATCGTGACGGCCCAGAACGCGATCGTTCACGAGGGATTGACCTCCTCCGAGGAGGTGCTGGCCTACCTGCCGATGGCCTGGGCGGGAGACCACATGTTCTCCTACGCGCAGTCCCTCGTCGGCGGCTTCACCACCAACTGCCCGGAGAGCGCGGCCACGGTGCTCCACGATCTCCGCGAGATCGGCCCCACCTACTTCTTCGCCCCACCGCGCATCTGGGAGAACATTCTTACCACCGTGATGATCCGCATCGAGGACGCCTCCTGGATCAAGCGCCGCATGGTCCACGCCTTCCTCGCGGTGGCCCGGCGGGCGGAGGCGCGGCGGCTCGCGCACCAGCGGGTGGGCGTGGTGGACCGGCTGCTCTACGCGCTGGGGCGGATCTTGGTCTACGGCCCCCTGCGCGACAACCTGGGCATGGGGCGGATCCGCATCGCCTACACCGCGGGCGAGGCGATCAGCCCCGAGCTGCTGGGCTTCTACCGCTCGCTCGGGGTCAACGTGAAGCAGGTGTACGGCATGACGGAGTCGAGCGCGCTGATCTCCATCCAGAAGGACGGCGACGTCAAGCTCGACACGGTCGGTACGCCCTTGCCCGGGGTGGAGGTGCGGATCGCCGAGTCCGGCGAGGTGATGTACCGGGGTCCCGGGGTCTTCCTGGGCTACCACAAGAACCAGGAGGCCACCGCGGAGACGCTCGAGGGCGGCTGGGTGCACTCCGGGGACGCCGGTCTCCTCGACCGGGACGGTCACCTCAAGATCATCGACCGCGCCAAGGACCTGGGCCGGCTCGCCGACGGGACCATCTTTCCGCCCAAGTATCTCGAGAACAAGCTGAAGTTCTCGCCCTACCTCCGTGAGGCGGTGTGCGTGGGGGGTGGGCGTCCCTTCGTGGCCGCCCTCATCAACATCGACCTCGGCTCGGTCGGGAACTGGGCCGAGCGCCGGGGGATTGCGTATACGAGCTACACGGACCTGGCCCAGAAGCCAGAGGTGTACGAGCTGATCCGCCAGGAGGTGGCGCGGGTGAATCGCAGCCTGCGGGACGAAGGGCCGCTCGCGGGGGCCCAGATCCGCCGGTTCCTGCTCTTGCACAAGGAGCTGGACCCGGACGACCAGGAGATCACGCGGACCCGGAAGGTCCGCCGGGGCTTCATCGGCCAGAAGTACGCCGCGCTCATCGACGCGCTCTACTCCGGCGCGGACCACGTGAAGGTGGAGGCGCAGGTGACCTACGAGGACGGGCGCACCGGCACCGTGCGCGCGGAGGTGCGGATCCGGGAGGCGGAGGCGTTCGCGGCGGAGATGGCCCGGTGAGACCGGCGACCACGAACGCGCTCCTCGAGGTGGACGGAGTCGGCGTCCGGTTCGGGGCCGTACAGGCTCTGGATCAGGTGAGCCTCTCGGTCCGCCGCGGCGAGATCATCGCGATCATCGGCCCCAACGGAGCGGGCAAGACCACCCTGCTCAATGTGATCAGCGGCTTCTACCATCCCTCGGAGGGCCACATCCGCTTCGAGGGACGGGATCGGACCGACCTGGCGCCCTACGATGTGGCCGCGCTCGGCATCGCCCGCACCTTCCAGAACGTGGCCCTCTTCAAGGGCATGAGCGTGCTGGACAACATCATGACCGGTCGGCTCCTGAAGATGAAGGGGAGCTTCCTGCTCGACGCGCTCTACTGGGGGCCGGCCAAGGCGCAGGAGCTCGAGCACCGGGCCTTCGTGGAGCGCATCATCGATTTCCTCGAGATCCAGGCGATCCGCAAGACCCCGGCCGGCCGGCTGCCCTACGGGCTGCAGAAGCGGGTGGAGCTGGCCCGGGCCCTCGCCGCCGAGCCCACCCTGCTCCTGCTGGACGAGCCGATGGCGGGCATGAACGTCGAGGAGAAGGAAGACATGTGCCGCTTCATCCTCGACGTCAACCGGGAGTTCGGGACGACCATCGCGCTCATCGAGCACGACATGAGCGTGGTCATGGACATCTCCGATCACGTGGCCGCGCTCGACTACGGCCGGAAGATCGCGGATGGGACCCCGGATGAGGTGCGCGGCGACCAGGCGGTCATCGACGCCTACCTGGGCGTGAGCCATGTGTGAGGCGAACCGGTGATCGATCTCCTCTACGGCGCGTTCGTGGGCCCCTTCCGGGACATGCTCACCGCGCCGACCTTCCTGGCCGAGGTGCTGATCGGCGGTGTGGCGGCCGGCCTCATGTACTCGCTGGTCGCCCTGGGCTTCGTGCTGATCTTCAAGGCCTCGGGCGTCTTCAACTTCGCCCAGGGGGTCATGGTGCTCTTCTCGGCGCTGACCCTGGTGGGGCTGATGGAGCGCGGGGTCCCGGTGGTCCTGGCCCTTGGGCTCACGATCGCGGTTATGGTGGCGCTCGCGTTCGCCATCGAGCGGGTGGTGCTGCGGCCGCTCGTCAACCAGGAGCACATCATCCTGTTCATGGCGACGATCGGGCTCAGTTTCTTCCTTGAGGGCCTGGGGGAGATGATGTGGGGCGCCAACGTCAAGAAGCTCGACGTGGGCATCCCCGACGAGTCCTTCAAGATGGCAGGGATCCTCATCAACAAGCTCGAGATGACGGCGGCGGCCACCGCCGCGATCCTCGTCGGGGTCCTGGCCGTGTTCTTCCAGCGGACGAAGATCGGGCGTGCGCTCCGGGCGGTGGCCGATGATCACGAGGCTGCCCTCAGCATCGGCATCCCGCTCCGCACGATCTGGGTGGTGGTCTGGTCGGTGGCCGGGATCGTGGCCATCGCGGCCGGCGTCATGTGGGGAGCCAAGAGCGGGGTGCAGTTCAGCCTCTCCCTGATCGCGCTCAAGGCGCTCCCGGTCCTGATCCTGGGGGGATTCACCTCCGTACCGGGCGCCATCGTGGGCGGCCTGATCATCGGCACCGGCGAGAAGATCGGCGAGGTCTACTGGGGACCGCTGGTCGGAGGTGCGATCGAGAACTGGTTCGCCTACGTGGTCGCCCTCGCGTTCCTTCTCGTCCGCCCGCAGGGCCTGTTCGGCGAAAAGATCATCGAGAGAGTGTAGGGCGAGGTGCAGCCGAAGGCGAGCCGAGCGGATACAAGTGTAGGGCGAGGTGCAGCCGAAGGCGAGCCGAGCGGATACAAGTGTAGGGCGAGGTGCAGCCGAAGGCGAGCCGAGCGGATACAAGTGTAGGGCGAGGTGCAGCCGAAGGCGAGCCGAGCGGATACAAGTGTAGGGCGAGGTGCAGCCGAAGGCGAGCCGAGCGGATACAAGTGTAGGGCGAGGTGCAGCCGAAGGCGAGCCGAGCGGATACAAGAGAGAAGCCAGGGGAGCAGTGGTACGCCGGATGACGAGGTTCGAGGAGCAATAGTGATCTATCGGGAAGCCGGGCAGTTCAAGAGCAGCTACGCGGCCGATCAGGCGATGTTTCCCATCGTGCAGGACCGCGTCGTGGTCGGCGCGTTCCTCGCGCTCGCCTTCGTGGTGCCGCCGGTGCTGGCCGACGAGTATTGGCTGCAGGCGGTGCTGATCCCGTTCCTGGTCTATGCCATGGCCACCGTGGGGCTCAATCTCCTCACCGGCTACGCCGGCCAGCTCTCGCTCGGGACCGGCGGGTTCATGGCGGTGGGAGCCTACGCGGCGTTCAAGCTCACCACCGCGTTCCCCGGGCTCAGCATCCTGGCCGTGTTCGTGCTGGCCGGCGTGATCGCGGCCGCGGTCGGCATCGTCTTCGGTCTGCCGAGCCTGCGCATCAAAGGCTTCTACCTGGCGGTGGCCACCCTGGCCGCCCAGTTCTTCCTGATCTGGCTCTTCAACAAGGTCGGCTGGTTCGTCAACTACGCGTCGTCCGGGACCATCACCGCGCCCCCGCGGACCGTACTGGGGATCATGGTCACCGGCCCGGAGGCCACCGCTCCCGCGCGCTACGTCGTCGCGCTCGCCCTCGTCGTGGTCTTCGGGGTGATCGCCAAGAACCTGGTGCGGGGCCGGATCGGCCGTTCGTGGATGGCCATCCGGGACCGGGATATCGCGGCGGAGATCATCGGGGTGCGGCCGCTGCGGACCAAGCTGCTCGCCTTCGCGATCTCGTCCTTCTACTGCGGTGTCGCGGGATCCATGCTGGTGTTCTTGTTCCTGGGCAGCGCCGAGACGCTCGCCTTCGACATCAACCAGTCGTTCCTGGTGCTGTTCATGGTCATCATCGGCGGCCTCGGCTCCATCCTGGGCTCGTTCCTGGGGGCCGCCTTCATCACGCTGGTGCCGATCTTCCTGACCAACGCCCCCCACTGGCTCGGGCTCGACGTCTCGGTGGCGCTCCAGAAGCAGGTCGAGCTGATGATCTTCGGGGGCCTCATCCTCTTCTTCCTGATCGTCGAGCCGCACGGACTGGCGCGCCTCTGGCAGATCGCCAAGGAGAAGCTCCGCCTGTGGCCGTTCCCGCATTGACCGAGCAACCCAAGGAGGACACCATGAAAGGGAAAACCCTCACGATCGCGCTCCTGGCGCTGGCGCTCAGCCTGGCGCCGTGGGCGGGCGTCGCGCTCGCCCAGGACAAGACCATCTTCATCCCGCTGCTGGTTTACCGGACGGGGCCCTTCGCGCCGAGCGGCGTGCCCATCGCCAACGGCTTCGTGGACTACTTCGCGCTTCTCAACGAGCGCGACGGTGGGATCAACGGCGTGAAGATCACCTTCGAGGAGTGCGAGACGCAGTACGACACCAAGCAGGGGGTCGAGTGCTACGAACGGCTCAAGGGCAAGGGCCCCGCGCTGGTCAACCCCTACAGCACCGGTATCACCTACCAGCTGATCCCGAAGGCGGCGGTCGACAAGGTGCCGGTGTTCTCCATGGGCTACGGGATGACCGCCTCCGCCGACGGACGCTGGTTCCCCTGGGTCTTCAATTTCCCGACCACCTACTGGAGCCAGGCCTCCGCGGTGATCCGCTACATCGGCCAGAAGGAAGGCGGGCTCGACAAGCTCAAGGGCAAGAAGATCGTCCACGTCTTCCACAACAGCCCCTACGGCAAGGAAGCGAACCCGACGCTCGAGGACTTGGCGCGGAAATACGGGTTCGAGTTGACGCTGCTGCCGGTAGACAGCCCCGGTCAGGAGCAGAAGTCCACCTGGCTCCAGGTGCGCCGCCTCAACCCGAACTGGATCTTCCTGTCCGGCTGGGGCGTCATGAACCAGGTGGCCATCAAGGAGGCGGTCGCCATCAACTACCCGATGGACCACTTCATCGGCAACTGGTGGTCATCGAGCGACGCCGACGTGATTCCCGCCGGCGACGGGGCCAAGGGCTACACCGGGGCTACCTTCCACGCCCCCGGTGCGGGCTTCAAGATTCACCAGGAGATTTTCAAGCACGTCTACGACAAGGGGAAGGGCGCCGGAGAGAAGGCCCGGGTGGGCGAGGTGCTCTACAACCGCGGCATCGTGAACGCCATGTTCAGCGCGGAGGCCATCCGCACCGCGATGGCCAAGTTCGGCAACAAGCCGCCGAGTGGCGAGCAGGCCCGCTGGGGGTTCGAGAACCTGAATCTCACCGAGCAGCGGCTCGAGCAGCTGGGGATGAAGGGCTTCACCCATCCGGTCAAGGTCACCTGCGAGGACCACGAAGGCGCCGGCCCGGTGATGTTCGAGCAATGGGACGGCAAGAAGTGGAACATCGTGTCGGACTGGATCCCGACCATGAAAGACGTCGTCCGCCCCAAGCTGGAAGTGGCCGCGGTGGAGGAAGGCAAGAAGCTCGGCTACACCGTGCGGGACTGCAGCAAGGAGAAGTAGAGAGGCGTCGGTGAGCGAGCACGCCCGGTCGCTGCTGTCGATCAACAACATCGAGGTGATCTACGATCACGTGATCCTCGTTTTGAAGGGCGTATCGCTCCAGGTCCCCGAGGAGGGCATCGTGGCCCTCCTCGGGGCCAACGGCGCCGGCAAGTCCACCACCCTGAAGGCCATCTCCGGCCTGCTGCGGACCGAGCGAGGCGAGGTCACCAAGGGCAGCATCGAGCTCCTCGGGGAGGCGATACACCGGAAGGATCCCTCGGAGGTGGTGCGGCGTGGGATCGTCCAGGTCATGGAGGGCCGCCACGTGTTCGAGCACCTGACGGTGGAGGAGAACCTCCTGGCCGGGGGCTACACGCGGCGCAACGGACATTCGCTGAAACAGGATCTCGAAATGGTGTACACCTACTTCCCGCGCCTGCGGGACCGGCGCTCGGTCCGGGCCGGCTACGTCTCGGGCGGCGAGCAGCAGATGCTGGCCATCGGGCGGGCCTTGATGGCGCACCCGCGTCTCATGCTGCTGGACGAGCCGTCGATGGGCCTGGCCCCCATGCTGGTGCAGGAGATCTTCGAGATCGTCGGCCGCCTCAATCGCGAGGAGCGGGTGACGGTGCTGCTGGCCGAGCAGAACGCCAACATGGCGCTGCGCTTCGCTCAACACGTCTACGTGATGGAGAACGGGCGGGTGGTGCTGGACGGTGACGTCAAGGCGGTCAGCGAGAACGAGGATATCAAGGAGTTCTACCTTGGGCTGTCCGGCGTCGGGCAGCGGAAGAGCTACCGCGACGTGAAGCACTACAAGCGTCGGAAGCGGTGGCTTTCGTGAGATCCCTTGCATGAGCGCGCAGCTCGAGATCGCGGAGGTGTCCAAGTCCTTCGGGGGCGTGCAGGCGGTAACGCGCGTGAGCCTCGAGGTGCGGCAGGGCGAGATCCTGTCCGTCATCGGCCCCAACGGGGCGGGCAAGACCACGCTGCTGAACATGATCAGCGGGTTCTATCACCCGGACGCCGGGCGCATCACGCTCGAGGGGGCGGACGTCACGCGGCTCAAGCCGAGCCACATCGCTGAGCGGGGGGTGGCCCGGACCTTCCAGAACATCGCGCTCTTCCGCGGGATGACGGTGCTCGACAACCTGATGCTCGGGCGGCACGTCCGGATGCGATCGGGAGTCATCTCCTCCTTCATCTACTGGGGGCTCGCCCAGCGGGAGGAGGTGGCCCACCGTCGCCGGGTGGAGGACATCATCGACTTCCTGAAGATCCAGGACCTGAGGCGCCGGCCGACCGGGTCCCTCGCCTACGGGCTCCAGAAGCGCGTGGAGCTGGGGCGCGCACTGGCGCTGGATCCGAAGGTCCTCCTGCTGGACGAGCCGATGGGCGGGTGCAACCACGAGGAGAAGGAGGACATGGCGCGCTTCGTGCTCGACGTCAACCAGGAGTGGGGCACGACGATCATCCTCATCGAGCACGACATGGGCGTGGTCATGGACATCTCCGATCGGATCGCGGTGCTGGACATGGGACAGAAGATCGCCGAGGGCAATCCGGACGAGGTGCGCGCGAACCCGCAGGTCATCAAGGCGTATCTCGGCGAGGTCAAGAATCCTACGAATGGAGGCCGACGTGGCTGAGCTGACGACGCTTCCTCGCTTGCTTCAGCGGAATGCGCGGGATCTCGGGAGCCGTCCGGCGATCCGCGAGAAGGACCGCGGGATCTGGCAGTCCTGGACCTGGCGGGAGTACCACGACCAGGTGCGGGGGTTCGCCCTCGGGCTGGCCGCGCTCGGCTTCGGGCGGGGCGACCGCCTCTCGGTGATCGGGGACAACCGGCCGCGTCTCTACTGGGCCCAGGTGGCGGCCCAGTGCCTGGGCGCGGTCCCGGTCCCGGTGTACCAGGACTCGATCGCCAAGGAGCTTGCCTTCGTCTGGAGCCACGCCGAGGTGAGCGTCATCGTCGCGGAGGACCAGGAGCAGGTCGACAAGATCGTGGCGCTGCGCGCCGAGCTGCCGGCCCTGCGCCTGGTGATCTACGACGACCCCCGCGGCATGGGCGGCTACCGCCACGATTGGCTCAAGTCCTACGAAGCGGTGCAGGAGGCGGGACGGCGGTTCGGCGCCGAGCATCCCGGCTACTTCGAGGCCGAGATCGACAAGGGCCGTCCGGAGGACGTCGCCCTCATCTGCTACACCTCGGGCACCACCGGCAGCCCCAAGGGCGCCATGATCAGCCACGCGAACGCCATCGGGGTGGCCGAGACCTTCTCGCGGGAGGCGCGCATCAAGCCGGAGGACACCTCGCTCGCCTATCTGCCGATGGCGTGGGCCGGCGACTCGGTCTACACGCTCTTCGCTAGCCTCTCGGTCGGGTTCTGCGCCAACTGTCCGGAGAGCCCCGAGACGGTGCAGCGCGACCTGCGGGAGCTGGGCCCGTCGACGCTCCTGGCCCCGCCCCGGATCTGGGAGAACATGCTCACCTCCGTCCAGGTGCGGGCGGCCGACGCCACGCCGCTGAAGCGCCGGACCTTCGAGTATTTCCGCTCGGTGGCCGAGCGCGCCGAGATCTTGCGCTCCGAGGGCAAGCCGGTGCCGGCCGGCCTGCGCCTGGCCACCGCGCTCGGCGAGTTCTTCGTCTACGGCCCCGTGCGGGACCAGCTCGGGCTCGGGCAGGCCAAGTGGGCGCTCACCGGAGGCGCGCCCCTCGGACCCGACACCTTCCGGTTCTTCCGGTCCATCGGCGTCAACCTCAAGCAGGTGTACGGCTCCACCGAGACCACCGGGCTCGTGTCGCTCCAGCCCGACACCGAGGCCAATCCCACCACCGCCGGGCGTCCGGTGCCCGGGGTCGAGATCCGGATCGCCGAGCGCGGCGAGGTGCTCGTGCGAGGATGCGCGGTGTTCAAGGGGTATTTCCGGAACGAGGAAGCCACCCGTGAGGTCATCGATGCGGAAGGATGGTTCCATACCGGCGACGCGGGCTTCATCGATCCGCGCGGTCACCTCGTCATCATCGACCGCGCCAAGGACGTGGGCGCCCTCGCCGACTCCACCCCCTTCGCGCCGCAGTTCATCGAGAACAAGCTGAAGTTCAGCCCGTACGTCCGGGAGGCGGTCGCCTTCGGCAACGAGCGGCCGTTCGTGACCGCCATGATCGCCATCGACCTCGGCACGGTGGGCAACTGGGCCGAGCGCCGGGGCCTGGCGTACACCTCCTACATGGACCTGTCCCAGAAGGAGGAGGTGCGGGAGCTGATCCGCGAGGAGATCCGCAAGGGGAACCAGACGCTGCCGGACGCGGCCAAGATCCGGCGGTTCCTCCTCCTGACCAAGGACCTCGAGGCGGACGACGCCGAAATGACCAGGACCCGGAAAGTCCGCCGGCGCTTCGTGGCGGAGCGGTACGCCCCGGTGATCGACGCGCTCTACGGGGGCAAGGACGAGGTCGAGCTGAGCACGACCATCACCTACGAGGACGGCCGGCAGGCCGCCATCGAGTCGCGCGTCCGGATCGAGGACGTGGAGGGAGCGCCGGCCCGTGTCTGACGATTTCGGATTCTTCCTGCTCCTGATGTCCAACGGGCTCCTCATCGGGCTCATGTACGGCCTCATCGCCCTCGGCTTCGTGCTCGTGTACAAGGCGACCGACGCGGTGAACTTCGCCCAGGGCGAGTTCGTGATGATCGCGGGCATCCTGGTGGCGGCGGCCCTCGGGGTCTGGAAGGCGCCGCTGTGGCTGGCCGCCGGCCTGGGGATCGCGGCCATGATCGGGTTCGGCTTCGCCCTCGAGCGCACCACGCTACGCAAGCTCATCGGGCGGCCGGTGATCGCGGTGGTGATGGCCACCATCGGTCTTGCCTCCATCCTGCGCGGGATCGGGCCCACCGCCTTCGGCGCCGGGTCCCGGCCGCTGCCGTTGCCGATCCCCGACGAGCCGATCGTGGTGGGTCCGCTGTTCATCCCCCCGATCCAGCTCGTGGGGGGGCTCGTGAGCCTGATGTTCCTCGGCGGCTTCGGGTGGTTCTTCGTGAAGTCCCGCAAGGGCATCGCGATGCGCGCGGTCGCGGACAACCAGCAGGTGGCCATGGCGATGGGCATCAACGTGCAGCGGTACTTCGGGCTGGCCTGGGCCATGACCGGCATGGTCTCGGCCCTGGGCGGTATCATCTGGGGCAACATCATCGGGGTCGACGTGAACCTCTCCCTGGTCGGCTTCAAGGTGTTCCCGGTGGTGATCCTGGGCGGGCTCGACTCGATCCCGGGGGCCGTCATCGGCGGCCTCATCGTCGGGCTGGTGGAGAACATCGCGGCCGGCTACGTGGACCCCTACGTGGGGGGCGGGACCAAGGACTTCGCCCCGTACGTCCTGATGATCCTCGCCCTCATGATTCGGCCCTACGGCATCTTCGGCAAGAAGATCATCGAGCGAGTCTAGCCATGATCCATCGTGAATGCGGGGTGCTGAAGACGACCTACGAGGCGGATATGGGGCTGTATCCGCTGCCGATCGCGAAGTGGACGGTGGGGATCATCGCCGGGCTCTTCTTCGCGGTCATCCCCCTGACGCTGCACGAATACTACCTGTCGATCGCCAACCTCGTCTGGATCGCGGTCATCGGCGCCCTCGGCCTCAACATCCTGGTGGGCTACACCGGGCAGGTCTCGATCGGCCACGGGGCGTTCATGTCGGTGGGCGCCTACACCGCGGCGAACCTAGCCACCCGGCTCGACTCGCCGTGGCCGGTCAACCTCCTCGCGGGCGGGCTCATGGCGGCGGCGGTGGGCGCGGTGGTGGGCATCCCCTCCCTGCGCATCAAGGGCCTCTATCTCGCCATCGCGACCCTCGCCGGGCAGCTCATCATCGAGTGGACGATCAACCACGTGACCTTCATCAGCGGCGGCGTGCAGGCCTCCATCGAGGTGCCGCGGCCCCGCCTGGGGTCGATGGTCCTGAGCTCCCAGCGCGACATGTACTACTTCCTGCTCGTCTTCGTGGTCCTGGCCATCGTCGGTACCATGAACCTGGTGCGTAGCCGGGTGGGGCGCGCCTTCATCGCGATCCGGGACCAGGACATCGCGGCCGAGATCATCGGCATCGACATCTTCCGCTACAAGCTGCTCGCCTTCGCCATCTCGTCCTTCTACGCGGGCATGACCGGGGTGCTCTACACCTACTTCCTCGGCATCGCCAACTACGAGCAGTTCCAGATCGGCGTGTCCATCGACTACCTCGCCATGATCATCATCGGCGGGCTCGGCTCCGTCCTCGGCTCGATCTTCGGAGCCATCTTCGTCACCCTGCTGCCCATCGTCATCCGCCTCAGCATGGAGGCCTTCGGTGGTATGTTCTTGCCGCAGCAGGTCGTGCTCAACCTGATCCCCAACCTCCGCCTCATGATGTTCGGCGCCCTGATCGTCTTCTTCCTGATCGTGGAGCCGGACGGGCTGAACCGTCTGTGGCGGAACATCCGGAGCTACTTCCGGATCTGGCCGTTCGCGTATTGAGATACGCGAAGAAAGGAGACAGACTCATGCGACATTTCGGTATCGGGTTGCTGGCCGCGCTGGTCGCGGTGATGGGGGCGCTCGGGGCCCTCTCGCCGGCGGCGGCGCAGCAGGAGATCGTCATCGGGCTGCAGTGCGACCGGACGGGCCCCACCCAGATCGTGGGGACGGTCCTGTGCCCGGGCTTCCACGACTACATCGCCCTCGTGAATTCCAAGGGCGGGGTCGAGGGGCACAAGCTCCGGGCGCTGGAGATCGACCACGAGTACAAGGTCCCACCCGCGGTGGAGTCCTACGAGCGCCACAAGAAGGAAGGCGCCGTCACCATGGCCATCTACGGGACGCCGCAGATCTACGCGCTCGCCGCCAAGCTGACCGAGGACAAGATCCCCGGCACGTCCCCGGGGTTCGGCAGCGCCGCCGCCGCCGACGGCATCCGCTACCCCTACATCTTCCCCATCGCCGCCACCTACTGGTCGCAGGGCACCGCGGCGGTGGACTTCGTGAAGAAGCAGCTCGGCGGCAGCCTGAAGGGCAAGAAGATCGCGTTCATCTTCTACGACAACCCGGCCGGGCGTGAGCCGATCGAGGTACTGGAGGACCTGGCGGTCATCGAGGGCTTCCAGTTCAAGATGTTCGCGGTGCCGCCTCCGGGCGTGGAGATGGGCGCCCAGATCCTGGACATCGCCCAGCGCTTCCGCGCCGACTTCGTCATCGGCCACCTGTTCGGCGGGGCCCCCGCGGTGTCGATCAAGGAGTTCAAGCGCGTGGGCTATCCGCTCAAGAAGGTCGTGTCCTTCGTGTGGGGCTCGGCCGAGGCCAACATCGACGCGGCGGGCGGGTTCGCGGTGGCCGAGGGTTACTACACGATGCAGTTCGCTGGCGTCGGGTCCGACTACCCGGTGCTGAACGAGATCCGGGAGATGTACAAGAAGGAGGGCAAGCCCGCTCCCAAGGAGATGGCGTCCACGGTGTACTACAACCGGGGTGTGCTCATCGCCGCGCTGCACGTCGAGGCCATCCGCAACGCGCTCAAGGCCAAGAAGGACGGCAAGATCACCGGCGCGGACGTGAAGGCGGGCTTCGAGAAGATCTCCAACTTCACCCTCGGCGGATTGGTCCCGCCGCTGAAGGTCACCCCCACCGACCACGAGGGCGGCGGGCTCGTCCAGATCTGGCAGGTGAAGGGCGGCAAGTTCGAGAAGGTGACGGACTGGTACTCGGCGTACACGGACGTGGTGGCCAAGCACATCAAGCAGGCGGCTTCGAAATAGGCCGTTCCTCCTCATCCCCCTCTCCCCGGAAACGGGGAGAGGGCAGGGTGAGGGGGGCCAGTCTATTGGGAATGTGATGCTCAGCCTCAACAACGTCGAGGTGATCTACGACGGCGTCATCCTCGTGCTCAAGGGGGTGTCGCTCGAGGTGCGCGACGGGGGCATCACCACCGTCCTCGGCGCCAACGGGGCCGGCAAGACCACGACGCTCAAAGCCATCTCCGGGCTCCTCCGGACCGAGCGCGGCGACGTCACCAAAGGCTCCATCGAGTTCGGCGGTCAGCGGATCGACCGGCTGCCGGCCTACGAGGTGGTGCAGCGGGGCCTGGTCCAGGTCTTCGAGGGGCGCCGGGTCTTCGAGCACCTTACCACCGAGGAGAACCTCGTGGCCGGGGCCCATACCGAGCGGGACCGCCATCGGGTCGCGGTGGGCATCGAGCGGGTGTACCAGTACTTCCCCCGGCTCAAGGAGCGGCGAGGGGTGCAGGCGGGGTACCTCTCGGGCGGCGAGCAGCAGATGCTGGCGATCGGCCGCGCGCTGATGGCGAATCCGCGAGTGATGCTGCTGGACGAGCCGTCGCTCGGCCTCGCCCCCATGCTGGTCGAGGAGATCTTCGAGATCATCCAGCGCCTGAACCGGGAGCAGCAGCTGACCGTGCTGCTGGTCGAGCAGAACGCCACCCTCGCTCTCGGCATCGCCGAGCACGGCTACGTGATGGAGAACGGGCGGATCGTGCTGGAGGGTGCGGCCGCCTCGCTCCGGGAGAACGCCGATATCAAGGAGTTCTATCTCGGGCTCACCGAGGTTGGCGCCCGCAAGTCCTACCGGGACGTGAAGCACTACAAGCGCCGGAAGCGCTGGCTCAGCTGAGCGGCCGGACGGGCCCATGAGCGTTCACGCTTTCACGATCTACGACATGATCACGCGGGGCGCGCACGCGTACGGCGACGCGCCCGCGATCATCCTCGCCGACCGGGCGGTGTCTTTTCGGGAGTTCCAGGGGCGGGTGGACGCGCTCGCCGCGGGTCTCCAGGGCCTGGGCGTCGGCGCCGGCGAGCGCGTCTGCATCCTGGCCCAGAACGACATCGCCTACCTGGATCTCTACGGCGCCTGCGCCCGCCAGGGGATCATCGCGTATCCGATCAACTGGCGGCTCACCGCCGAGGAAGTCGAGCGGGTCGTGGATCGGGCCGCGCCGACCATGATGGTAGTGGACGGAGCCACGCGTGGCCTGGTGGCCGGCTGGGCGGCCGGCAAGCGGGCGGTGACGCACTGGTATCAGCTGGGGGACCCTCCGGACGGGGGCTTCAGGCCCCTCGCGAGCCTGTACCGGGACGGCTCCTCGACGCCGGCAGTCGCGGTGGCGGCGGATGACCCCTTCGCGGTCATCTCCACCGCCGCGGTCGACGTGGTGCCGCGAGGCGCCGTCCTCACTCACGCTAACGTGATCACGGCCAACCTGACCGCCATCGCGTCCATCGGCTACACTCCGGCCGACCGGTACCTGCTGGCCTTGCCGCTCTTTCACGTCACCGCGCTCGGCATGGCGCTGGCCCACATGCACGCGGGCGGGGCGAGCGTGCTCGTCTCCCGATTCGACGCGGAGGAGGCGGTCCGGCTGATCGACGCCCACCGCATCACGCACGTCTCGGACTTCCCGCCCGTCCTGAGCAGCCTGCTGGACGCGGCCGAGAAGCTCCACAGCGGGCTCCCGAGCCTGAAGCACGTCTCCGGGCTCGATTCACCCCAGACCATCCAGCGCCTGCACGAGCGCACGCGCGCTCAGTTCTGGACCGGCTTCGGGCAATCGGAGACGAGCGGATTCGTCTCGCTACAGCGCGTGTTGGACAAACCGGGTGGTGCGGGCAAGCCGGTCCCGGCGGCCCAGGTCCGGCTGGTGGACGACTACGACCGCGAGGTGGAGGTGGGCACGCCGGGCGAGATCGTCGTGCGCGGCCCCCTCGTGTTCCAGGGCTACTTCGGCCAGCCGGACGTGACGGCCTACACCTTCCGGAACGGCTGGCACCACACCGGCGACGTGGGTCGCTTCGACCGCGACGGCTACCTCTACTACGTCAAGCGCAAGCCGGAAAAGGAGCTGATCAAGCCGGGGGGAGAGAACGTGTACCCGGCCGAGGTCGAGACGGTCATCATGCAGATGACCGGCGTGAGCGGCGTCTGCGTCTACGGGATCCCGGACGCCAAGTGGGGCGAGGCCATCAAGGCGGTGGTCGAGGCGAAGTCCGCCGGAAGCCTCACCGCCCAGCAGGTGAGCGACTTCGTGGGATCGAAGATCGCCCGCTTCAAGCGGCCCCACGCGGTCGCGTTCACGGACGCCCTCCCTCGCACCGCCGAGGGTACCGTCGATCGTGACGCGGTCAAGGCCAGGTGGGGGGATGCAGGAGCGTAGACTGGGGCCATGAAGATCTTCGACGAGCAGCACGACATGTTCCGGCAGGCGGTGCGGGCCTTCGTGCAGAAGGAAGTGGAGCCCCACATCGACGAGTGGGAGCAGGCGGGCCAGATCCCCAAGTCCATCTGGCCCCGGATGGGCGAGCTGGGCTTCCTGGGCGTCGAGTACGACGAGAAGTACGGGGGGGCCGGCGCCGACCTCCTCACCACCGCGGTGCTCTGCGAGGAGATGGCCCGATCCCGCTGCGCGTCGCTCGCCATGGCGGTAGGGGTGCACACCGACATGGCGTCGCCCCATCTCTACTGGACGGGCAGCGAGGCGCTCAAGGAGAAATACCTACCCGCGATCTGCCGGGGTGAGGCGCTCACCGCCATCGCGGTGACCGAGCCGGGCGGTGGCTCCGACGTGGCCGCCATCCGCACGCGGGCGGTCCGCGAGGACGACCACTACGTGCTCGACGGCTCGAAGATGTTCATCACCAACGGGGTGATGGCGGATCTCTTCTTCGTGGCGGCGCGGATTCAGGACCCGGCTCCCGAGAGGGGAGAGGCCGGGAAGCGGCATCGAGGCATCTCGATGTTCCTGGTGGAGCGGGCCACCCCCGGGTTCTCGGTCAGCCGCAAGCTCGACAAGATGGGCAACCGCGCCTCCGACACCGCGGAGCTGGCCTTCCAGTCCATGCGGGTGCCCGCGGAAAACCTGCTCGGGCGGGAGGGCGCGGGCTTCTACGAGGTGATGCGCGTCTTCCAGCGCGAGCGCCTGGTCGCGGGCCTCCACGCGGTGGCGGGCTGCGAGCGCGCGCTCGAGGACACCATCGCCTACGTCCAGCAGCGCCAGGCCTTCGACGAGCCGCTCTCGAAGAAGCAGGTGGTGCGCCACCGGATCGCCGACCTGGCCACCCTGATCGAGGCGGGCCGCTGGCTCACCTACGCGACCTGCCTCAAGTTCCGGGACCGTGTGGACGCGGTGAAAGAGATCTCGATGGTCAAGCTCTTCACCGCCGAGATGGCCCAGAAGGTGGCCTACGACTGCGTGCAGCTCCACGGCGGCTACGGCTACATGCGGGAGTATCCCATCGAGCGCTTCTTCCGTGACATCCGGCTCATGACGATCGGCGGCGGGACCTCCGAGATCATGAAGGAGATCATCGCCAAGCAGCTCTTGCCGTGAAGCCGCTGGCCTGTGAGCTGGGAGCGTTCGATGCCGCCGAGCGGCGGCGCTACGACGCCCTCCGGCGGGAGCTGGCGGCGGCGCGGCGGGGAACCCAGGAGCTACCCGATGGCTTCGCCTTGCTCTATCCGGGCGAGCCGGAGCTGTTCCGGAAGCTCTCCGAGTGGATCATCCTGGAGCGCCGCTGCTGCCCGTTTCTGAGCTTCTCCCTCCGGTTCGATGCGGAGCCGCCCGCCGTCCGGCTCGAGCTGGTCGGCGGAGAGGGCGTGAAGCGGTTCCTGCAGGGCCAGCTCGCGGGCTGATCGGGCGGTGACGCCCCTTCGAGCGGACGGGGTGGACTTCGTGGCGGTCGGGCACGTCACGCTCGACCAGACGTCGCGCGGCATCCGGCCCGGGGGCGCCGCCTACTACGCGGCGATCACCGCCCACCGGCAGGGGCTCCGGGTGGGGCTGCTGACGTCTTTCGGTCCGGACTTTCCCCGCGACGCGCTGCCGTCCGGGGTTGCCGTCGTGAACGTTCCCAGCGAGCGGACCACGACGTTTCGCATCGCGCACCGCGGTCGGGCCCGCGAGCTCGCGCTGCTCGCGCGGGCGACCGACCTCGAGGCGGTGGCGCTCCCCGATGCGTGGCGCGAGGCGAGCCTGGGCGCGCTGTGTCCCGTCGCGGCCGAGGTGGACCCCGCCCTGGCCGCTACTCTTCCGGAGACCTCGCTCGCCGCGCTGCCGCAAGGCTGGATGCGGCGGCGGGGCGCGGGCGGGGTGGTGGCGCCTCAGCCGTGGGAGGATGCCGATCTCGTACTGCCCCACGTGCAGACGCTGGTGGTCAGCGAGGAGGACATCGAGCCCTTCCAGAAGGAGGCGCTCGAGTGGTTCCAGCGCGTGCCGCTGGGCGCGGTCACCCGCGGGCCCGAGGGCGCCGTCCTGTTCGTGAACGGCGAGCGGTACGGCGTCGAGGCGGATCGAGTGGTGGCGGTGGACGACACCGGCGCGGGGGATGTCTTCGCGACCGGGCTGCTCATCGCCTACAACCAGGAGGCCAACGCGTGGGACGCGGCGGCCGCGGCCGCCTGCTGCGCGGCCGCCTCCGTCGAGGCCGACGGCATCGGGGGGATCCCGGACCGGGCCGCCCTCGAGGCGCGCCTGGCCGCCTACCGGCGTCGTCAGGTCGGGTGAGCTCGCGCTTCGTGTTGCTGCCGCCCGCGCGCAGGGGCTACACTCGGTACGGATGGCTGACCGGAAGATCCGGATCACGGTGGGCAAGATCACGGCGGATGCCGTGCTGAACGGCTCACGGACGGCGGCGGCGGTCTGGGACGCGCTGCCCCTCAGCATCGCCGGCCAGACCTGGGGAGACGAGATCTACTTCGGCATCCCGGTGACGGCGAAGGCCGAGAACGCTCGCGCGGTTGTCGAGATGGGCGATCTCGCCTACTGGCCGCCCGGCTCTGCATTCTGCATCTTCTATGGCCCGACCCCCGCGAGCCAGGGCGACGAGATCCGGCCCGCGAGCCCGGTCAACGTCTTCGGCCGGGTGCTCGGCGATCCCACGGTGTTCAAGCCGGTGCGCTCCGGAGCCACGGTCCGCGTGGAGCGCGCCTGAGACGGAGGGCAGGATGAAGATCTTTCTCGATTCCGCGAACGTGACCGAGCTGCGCGAGGGCGTGGCCATGGGCCTGGTGGACGGCTGCACCACGAACCCCTCGCTGATCGCCAAGGAGAAGCGCCCCTTCCGCCCGCTGGTGGAAGAGATCTGCCGGGTGGTGCCCGGGGACGTGAGCCTCGAGGTGGTGGCCACCGATTTCGACGGCATGGTCAAGGAGGGCAAGGAGCTGGTGCAGGTCGCCCCCAACGTGGTGGTCAAGTGCCCGCTCACCAAAGACGGGCTCAAGGCGGTCAAATACCTGAGCGGGGAGGGCATCCGCGTCAACCAGACGCTCTGCTTCTCCGCCCCCCAGGCCCTGCTCTCCGCGAAGGCGGGCGCCGTCTACATCAGCCCGTTCCTCGGCCGTCTCGACGACATCGGCCACGTGGGGATGGACCTGATCCGCGACATCTGCGAGATCTACCGCAACTACGGCTTCAAGACCCAGGTGCTGGCTGCCTCGATCCGGAACCCGTTGCACGTGATCGACGCCGCCAAGGCGGGGGCGCACGTGGCCACCATGCCCTTCAATGTCCTCGAGATGCTGATGAAGCACCCGCTCACCGACATCGGGCTCAAGAAGTTCCTCGACGACTGGAACAAGCTCGGCGAGAAGATCTGACTCTCGGCTCTCTCCCTCTCCCCCCTGGGGAGAGGGCAGGGTGAGGGGGCCGAATTCGTAGCCTACAGTGAACGCAGAAAGTTGAGAACGTCCTGCTTCTGGCTCTCCCGGAGATGATTGAAGTTCCTGACTACTGCGTTTGCTTCAGATGCGTCACCGGTAAAGAGGCTCCCGCTCTTGTGCGCCCGGATCGCCTCCAGCAAGTCCGACGTTCGTCCATCGTGCAGGAAGAAGAGCCGTTGTCCCAGCCCCCAAAGCGGGGCGCTCCGAAACTCCCGGGGGCCCGCCTGTCCCTGTGTGACCCCATCGGCCAGCCCCGGGCCCATGTCATGAACCAGGAGGTCGGAGAAGAGATTCACCGCCTGGTTGCGCAGGGCGGCGACCGTTGTGTTGCCGGTATGGAGCGTGGGCGTATGACAGAGCGCGCACCCGACGCGGCTGAACAGGTCTCGCCCTCTTGTGAGGGAATCGGCCCCTCCCGGCGTATCGGGCGAAGGCGTCGGTGCGGCGAGGAAGCGCGCGAAGAAGGCGAACTTTTCGATCGCACTGATCGCATCGAGGGGCGTCTTGCCGTCGGTCTTGCTGACGTCGTTGGGAACCGTCGCAAACTGGCAAGTCGGGGTTTCATCCCGCTCGGTCTGAAAGAGCTCGTTGGTGATGCCCATCTCGACGTTATACGCCTCTCCGGAGAACAGGAGGAGAGACTTGTTCTGGGCCTTCCACCCAAGACGGGCGACCGTGCCGTCGTTGCCGTTGTTGTTCGCCTGCCCGGAGATCGCGTGGCCGGCGAGAACGATATTCGGCCGACCGAGAATCCTGAGCGATCGCTTCATGGGTGCGTCGGCGGCCTGGTTTGCGAGGATCACGTTGTCCGGGATCTGTTCGATCAGACCGGCGCCAAAGACCGGGGTGGGAATCCGGAAGATCACGTTGCGGCGCGCGAGCTCCTTCTCGAAGTCCGGCTGCGCGAGCTTGCAGCCCGGCCCGTCCGCCCGACCGGCAATGGTAAAGAGGTCATGGACGCCGCCGTCCGGCGTTCCGTCAGGATTCCTCACGAACCTCGCCTCGCGGACCGGCCCGTTCAGCGTGATGAAGGAGGGAACGGTATTCCCGGCCCCGTTCTTGGTGGCGAATGCAACCTGCGGGTTCACCGGCGGGCTGGTGCCACCGAGTGCCGGCTGCAGATGGCAGCCGCCGCAGCTGCCGAGGTTCATCGTCGGCCCGAGGCCGTCGGCGGCCGCTTCCTCTTCTGCGAAATCGTCCTTGCCGGCGTTGAAAAAGGCGAGCTCGGTGGTGGTCAGTCCCGCGATGGGCGCGCCGGCGCCCGCGGCTCCGCCGCGCACCCCGGGATCCCGAGCGGCGGGCGGCGAATCGACCGAGGGCGGATTCTCAACGTGGAAAAGGGAGCAACCAGCGGAGAAGCCAACGACCGCCAGCGCCGCTACCAGTCGGATGTCGAACCTGTTCATGGCCTCTCCTTCTTCGCCGGCACACTCGTCGCTCGATGCGCCCGAAAATCTGCCGAAAGAGAGCCGGCGTCAAGGGACTCTCCGCCAGCCGCAAGATGAAGTATCGGACATGGCGGATTGTCGTCACCCCTTATTAGATGATGCCCGGGCACTCGTTTCTGATTCCGCCCGTTTCCTCCTGTGGCGCGTATATCAGGGTGAGGGCGTGAGATGGCGGACGAGCGGGGGCTGATGGCGAGGGTGGCGCGGGGGGACCAGGCCGCGTTCGGCGACCTGGCCCAGCGGTACAGCCCCAAGCTGCTCGCGGTGGCGGGGCGGCTGCTCGGCTCCCGGGCCGACGCCGAGGACGCCGTCCAGCGCGCCTTTCTCCAATGCTACGCGGGCGCCGCCGGCTACAACGCGCGCTGGGCCGTGTCGACCTGGCTCTACCGCATCCTCACCAACGTCTGCGTGGACGAGCTGCGCCGCCGGGCCACCCGGACGGCCCACGACGAGCGGTCGGCGCCGGGGGCGTTCTCCGCGGCGTCGGGCAACCACCAGCCGCCGGCCGCCTATCTCGACCTCCACCGCGCGCTCGCACGCGTGCCGCGCGAGGCGCGGGTACTGCTGGCCCTGCGCTACGTGGACGGGCTCTCCTACGGAGAGCTGGCGCGCATCCGGGGCATCTCGATCAATACCGTGAAGAGCCAGCTCGCGCGGGGCAAGACCCTGCTGCGGGACGAGCTCGGCAAGCGAGGAGCGGGTCATGAGTGACGTGATCGGTGACGTGAGCAAGCCGGATCGGCTGGACGTGCTGCTGACGGAGTATTTCCGGCCGGAGACGGCGCCCGCCGGTCTGGCCCGGAGGATCGCGGCGGCGGCGCGGGAATCGGGGAGCGCGCTCGAGCGGCTGGAGCGACGGCTCGGGATCGAGGCCACATCGCGCGGCGTGTCGCTCGTCCGCACCGGCCGGCCCGCGAAGCCGGCCACCGCGGCCGCGCGGCGGCTGGCCGAGCAGGCGCGCGAGGAGATCCACGAGTACCTGCGGGGCCAGCGCGCCTTCTTCCGGGTGCCGGTGGACCTGACCGCGGTGCCCGATTTCCAGCGCCGCGTGCTGGAGGCCGCCGAGCACATCCCGTTCGGCGAGGCGCGCCCCTACGCGTGGATCGCCGCGCGCATCGGGCATCCCCGCGCGGTGCGGGCGGTGGGGACGGCGCTCGGCCGCAACCCGGTGCCGCTCATCCTGCCCTGCCACCGCGTGTGGCGGAGCGACGGCGGCCTCGGCGGCTACATCTTCGGCGCGGGCATCAAGGATGGCCTGGCCGCCTTGGAGCGCACCACGCCGGTGCTGGAGGGCTGCACGAGCACCCGCATCGTGTGCCGGGTGGGCTGCATCCACGGCCGGCACATGCGCCCGGACAACCGGGTCGTGTTCGCCTCCGTGGACGACGCGCGCTCGGTGGGCTACCGGCCGTGCAAAGTATGCCGCCCCGCGGCCTGAGGCGCGCGCCCTCCATCGAGACGCGACTCGGGCGGATCGACTGGACGGAGATGGCCCGGACCCTGGGCGATCAGGGCTGGGCAACCACGCCCCCGGTGCTCACGCCGGCGGAGTGCGCGGAGCTGATCCGCCTCTACCCGAACGAGCGTCGCTTCCGAAGCCGCGTCGAGATGGCGCGCTTTCGCTTCGGCGAGGGTGAGTACAAGTACTTCGCCGATCCGCTGCCGCCGGTCGTGCTCGCGCTGCGGCGCCACGCCTATCCGCCCCTGGCCGCGGTCGCGGGCGGCTGGGAGGCGGCCCTGGGCCGCAAGCCCGGCTATCCGCCCGACCTCGACGGCTTCCTGGTGGTGTGCGCCGAGCACGGCCAGACCAAGCCGACGCCGCTCCTGCTGCGCTACGAAGCCGGCGGGTACAACTGCCTGCACCAGGACCTCTACGGCGACGTGGCCTTCCCGCTGCAGATGACCTGCCTCCTGAGTCGGCCCGGCGTCGACTTCACCGGGGGCGAGTTCCTGCTGGTGGAGCAGCGGCCGCGCGCGCAGTCACGCGGCGAGGTCGTCCCGCTCGAGCAGGGCCAGATCGTGATCTTCGCCACGCGGGATCGTCCGGCCCGCAGCGCGCGCGGCGCCTATCGCGTCACCATGCGCCATGGCGTCAGCCGCGTGACCTCGGGCGAGCGCTACACGCTGGGCGTGATCTTCCACAACGCGAAGTAGCTCCGCCCCTCACCCTCTGCCCCTCACCCTCTGCCCCTCACCCCTACCCTCTCCCCAGAGGGGAGAGGGTGGACCCGATGACACCCTCGCCCCCCGGAGGGGGAGAGGGCAGGGTGAGGGGGCGCGTCGGGTGAGGGAGCGCGTCAGATGCTGGGGCGGATGTCGCGCGCGA
>Ga0207646_10001051_pt1 | contig 35154 bp, 29 predicted proteins | sample KBSK5502metaG_FD_184343 | JGI IMG/M metagenome (GOLD analysis project Ga0207646, IMG submission 184343) | Corn, switchgrass and miscanthus rhizosphere microbial communities from Kellogg Biological Station, Michigan, USA - KBS K5-50-2 metaG... | ecosystem: Host-associated > Plants > Roots >... | reverse complement strand
CACAATAATATTATATATAGTTAGTAATGTACGGCTCGGTTTGCTGGGTTCTTAGGCCGACCAACTTTTTGGAGCAATGCTTGTGCGGCCGCTGGGCTTATCTGATTTTTCTCGACGTCGAAAGTTTCACCACAGCTATTACAATGATGTGCGTCCCTCCAAGCCAAGGCCGCCTATCAAGATTTATTTGCGCTGTAGAGAGACGCCGACCCCGACGTCCAGATCGCTGCGAAAGCGGAGCACGCGAAGCTGCAATAGCTTCGATGCTTGCCTGTTGCAAATTACGTTACAATTCCGCGCTCGACAAAAGTACGGATTCTGTGAGATTTCAAATAACTTTGATATACATGGATATAGATGCTAGAGGACATACATGCTAGAGCAACTGCTGAGATTTGAGACATGACAGGTATAACTTTGCCGACCTTCGGTGTCATCGTGATTTTGTTATTGGAAATTCTTTTCGCCAGCAGTCCGTGCGTAGCACAAGAGCCCAGAGTTGCAGCAAAAGGGCCGGTCGTGAGCGTAAGCATCGGGTATGCGTATCTCAATAGTGAAATTCCATCTGTGGGGAGAATCAGCGAAAACGGTGTCGCGACTGGTATCGCCGCTGACTTCACCGACCGATTCGGCATCAAGGTGGAGAGCAGCTATACAAGAACCTATGGTGCCTTCGGCCTACCTCACCACAGCGATGTTCTAGCGCTGATGGCAGGTCCGGTCATTTATCCCGTCCGTCGTCCACGGTTCGCAATGTATGCCGAAGGTCTCGTTGGGGGCACAAGAATCGAAGGTGTTGTTCCGGAAAACAACGGTTCTTACCTACTCGTAGAAGTAAAAAGTTCCGCCTGGGCGGTCGGTGGCGGAATAGAAACTCCGCTCACAAGGTCGACCGTTTTCAGAACCGGGGTAGATTATCTTCGAGCGAGCTATCTGACACCTGCGAGGGTCGTAAGCGGTCAAGGAAATGCTCGCGTTACGGTTAGCCTTGTCTATACATTTGGAAAAGTGCGGCGATGAAACCGGCAGTTTCCGGTAAACGTAAGCTCGGATTGCATCGTAAGTTCCTCTGCCCGATCATGCTATTGGCTGCCTTCGAGGCGTTCAAAAACGAAAACGCCAGCGAAAAGAATTTCTTCTCGGTGGCGTCAATCTCTTAGCGACTCAGTGTTTAACTCAAAATTACCGATGGCCACCACCGTGGGATCCTCCACCGCTATGACCGCCGCCGTGGAATCCTCCACCGCCATGAAAGCCGCCGCCTCCGCCACCGCGGAAACCGTTTCCGCCGCGAAAGCCTCCGCCGCCGAATCCGCCGCCATTACCGCGAAATCCACTTCCGCCGAACCCGCTGCGATAGCCGGCGCCACCTGCAAAGCCGCGCCCCCCTCTATAACCGTATCCAGGTCTGTAGCCATTTCCGCCACGGCCGTAGTAGCCACGCCCATAGTAGCCGCGTCCGTAGTAGCCCCTGCCGTAGCCGCGTCCATAATATCCTCGCCCGAAATAGCCGTGATACCAGGGCCCGACACCAATGAACACGCCATTTATGAAGTAGTCCGGCCCCCAATAGCCGTACGGCGCACAGTCGTACGGGTAGTAATCGAAGTAACCATAATCGCAAACAGGAGGCGACCCGTAATACGAGCTGTATACAGGACCTATTCCGACTCCAACCGAAACCTGTGCTTTCGCATTTCCTGCGGCAAGAAGCAAAATCCCAAACAACCCAACAAACTTTAGATAGCGCATGACCTTTACCTTTCCGGGCCACCGAGATTACCGTCTATCGGAATTGGCCGGAACTCAACCCCAGCGAAGTTCGTCTGGGAAAGCCGCCTGCTGTAGTTTAACCCGGCGTCAGGCTAAGAGTTGCGTAACGTCTAACCTCTGTATAATGACTACGATACACCGATCTCCTTTTCCTCTCTGCATCCTCGAGGATCCGGCACGCAACGGATGTGAGAGGATACTCAAACTAATGGCGCCCGATCCCGGCAAATTATTTGCACATCGCACCAGCTGGAACCTCGAAGAAAATCGCCTGAGCCGCGCGCTCGCCGAGCGCCGAACTGCAGGCAAACCAATTCTAGACCTCGCACGATCAAACCCGACCGAATGCGGTTTTACTTATGAGCATCCGAGCCTTCAGCGCGCATTTGAACACGAGGAGCTCTTGCGGTATCAACCTGACCCGCGCGGAATGAGGCGGGCACGACAGGCAATCGCAGCCTACTACCTGCAGCAACAAGCGCGCGTTGACGAAGACGATCTCCTGCTGGCGTCCGGAACGAGCGAAGCATACTCGTTCGTCTTTCGCCTGCTCTGCAATCCCGGCGATGAAGTCCTGATTCCTTCTCCTAGCTATCCGCTGTTCGACTTCCTTGCGGATCTCTGTGACGTAAAACTTGTGCGCTACCCGCTGCTCTATGACCACGGCTGGCAGGTTGATTTTTCGGCGCTGACGGCGGCCGCTTCCGAACGCACGCGCGCGATCATCGTTGTCCATCCAAATAATCCGACCGGCCACTACACCTGCGAAGCGGAACAAAAGCAGCTTTCACATTTCTGTGAGGAACGAGGGATCAAGTTGATCGTCGATGAAGTGTTCCTGGATTTTTCGCTTAGCGGTTCGCCCGAAAATAGCTTTGCGTCCAGCAATGACGCCCTGACTTTCACGTTGAGCGGAATTTCGAAGATTTGCGGAATGCCGCAGATGAAGCTTGCGTGGATCGCTGTCAGCGGACCTGCCGAACAGAAAAGGGATGCTCTCGCGCGTCTGGAAGTCATCGCGGACGCCTACTTGTCCGTGGGGACACCGGTTCAGCTGGCCGCGCCAACATTGCTCGCCATGCGAATGAGCTTTCACGGGCAGGCCATGACGCGGATACGCGCCAATTTGCGCGAATTGGATGAGCAGCTTTCGCGCCAATCCGTCTGCAACCGTTTATCTTGCGCAGGCGGCTGGTCCGCGGTTCTGCGAGTACCCGCGACGCAACCAGACGAAGACCTGGCGATCGCTCTGCTGACCAAAACAGGAGTACACCTACATCCGGGACATTTCTACGATTTTGCGCAATCAGGCCACTTGGTTGTCAGTTTGATCGTGCAGGAGCAGGAGTTCGCTGAAGGAATTCGCCACACTCTGGCACATTTCTCCTAGCCGACCCGATCAGCAACGTACAAACAGCGCGTCGCTCTAGGAATTCTCAATCGAACGAGTTAGAACGCGTCTGCCGTCAAGACTCGTCCACAGTCCTCCCTGTGGATTATTGACGTTGCGCGCCGGCTTCGATTGCATCACTTCGTGAAATACGATTTGAAACCTTTCCATATCCGGCTTTGTGCCAACCGTAATCCGCACGTGGGTGGGCCACACAGGCCATGCGCGGCCGATGAACACATTGCGTGCCGCCATCGCTTCGATCATTTCTTTTGCGGGCCGTTTCGCGTCCAACATGAAGCAATTCGATACCGACGGGACATAGCTGTAGCCGTTCCGGTCAAGCCAGGCAAAAGTTTCGCTGCGAATCGTGGCATTAATCCGTTTGCGCTCCGGCACAATCGACGGTTGGTCGAGACTCGTCAGAGCCGCCGCCACCGCAGTCACTGGCAAGCTGTTCCAGCCACTGAAGCTCGAAACTTTATCAATCAGATCGGGCCGCCCGATGGCCATTCCACACCGCAGCCCGGCCATCCCATAAATTTTTGAAAATGTACGAAGCACCACAACATCTTTATCGGCCCTCACGAGATCCAATGCCGACGTCCCATCAGAAAAATGAATGTACGCTTCATCCACAAGCACGACCGCACCCGCTGGCTTGTGCTCGACAAGGTATTCGATATCCGCGTGCGGTGTGAGCGTGCCCGTTGGATTGTTCGGCGTGCAAACATAAAAAAGCCCGGCGTCCGGCGCCGCGGCAAGCATTGCCTTCACATCGTGTGCATACGTGGAAGTGAGCGCCGTCTTCACAACTCGCGCGCCGGAAATTCTTGCGGCGTGCATGCCGGCCTCATAGCCCGGATCAGCTGTGACGTAACTCTTCGAAGGGGAAGTAAACGCTAACACCGAGAAATGCAGTGGCTCGCCTGAACCTGGAAACGCCCGCACATATTCAGGCTTCAGCCCTTCTTGTGCGGCAAAACGCTTCGCCAGATCCTCGGTCAGCCAAAAACTATAGCGCCCGGAATCGCCAGAAATTTCGGCAATCGCCTCTCGCGCAACCGAGCACGGACCGAGCGGATTTTCATTCGCATCAATGATTACGGCATCTTTGGGAAACGGTCCACGAGGAAGGGAAGCGGCACGAGCGGACGCAGCAAAAAATGATTCACCGAGAATTCCCGAAGCAAGAACCGCCGGTCCAGCTACTCCAAGTTGTAGAAAGGACCGCCTTGAAGGAGTGCTTTCGTTACATCGTGAATCGCTTTCCATGGTTGCGCCTCCGAAATCATCAAAATGACGCTACGAAGAAATGCTACCAGCGAGCGCTAAGCACTCGCCGGCAGCATGATATCCGAAACCGCCGCGCTAGAAGATGATCTTCAGCGCCAGTTGCATGTTGAACGCTTCTCCAGGCCCAAGGCCAGGAGCACCGTTCCAGTCGCCGATGGTGTCCGCAGTGATTCCAAGGCCGCTGCCATTGGTCCCGCTTGGAGGCGCCAGGTTCGTACGGTTGAAGAGGTTGAACATTTCGATTCGGAATTGCGTGCCGATGCGTTCCGTAATCTTCGTGTTCTTCACGACGGAGAAGTCCACGGAAGCATAACCCGGTCCGTAAAAGGCGTTGCGTCCGCTATTCCCGAAGGCTCCGGCAGCCGGATCGGCAAAAGCCGCTTGATTGAGCCACGTTACGCCTCCCTTGTTGAATGCATGCGATACGCCGGCGTAGGGATCGCCGATGAGGTTGGCACGCTGTTCCCCCTCATCCGTGCCAGTGGTGTCCTGGGACGAAAATACCGTGAACGGCTGTCCGGTATGGAACGATAGCAAGCTGCTGAGCTCCCATCCGTTCAACAAAGGCCTGAGACTGGAGGCGTTCGGCAGATTGTAGTTCAGCGAGGCCGTAAAGTTGTGACGTGTGTCGTAATCCATGCTCCCGTAGTCAGCTTTTAAGTTGAAGTTGTCCTGCGCTAGCGTGCCGCGATACTGCGTCATGTCGTCTAGGCCATGGGCCCACGTGTACGCGAACTGGCTGGTAAAACGATGCCACTCCCGTACCTTGAGGACCGTCTGGAGAGAGTTGTAATTGGAGTTGCCGTTGGTTTGGATCTGGTTGATCACACCGAAGTCCGGGAATTGTCCGAAAAAAGGCCGGGCAGCCTGCTTCGCCGCATCAGAGGCATAGACCGCGGGGGCGGGCTGGTTGATATCCGCCGTAGTCATCAAGCGATGCGCAGCGCTGCCCACATAGCCCACTTGCAGGAGAAGTGACCTGCCTAAGCCCTTTTCAACGTTCAAGTTGTAGTTATAGTTGTACGGCGTGCGGAAATCCTGGCTAACGGAGAAAATATTAAAAACTTGTCCGCAGCCGTTGCCCGTGACGCAGGCAGTGGTCGACGGATTGAAGACCGCCACACCAGACGCGAGCGTGAAGGCGTTGCGGGGAATCGTTTGCACGGGTGTAGGTCCGGCGGGATTTCCCTCAAGACCATTGGGAGCACCGTTGGACGGCCGATTATCCAGGAACGGATTCAAGTTCGGCGTATCGAAGTACACACCGAAGCCGCCCCGAACGACGAGATCGCCCTTCTGCCCGAGTTTGTAGGCAAATCCAACACGAGGTGAGAAATTGCGGAAGTCTTTCGGATAGACACTATCGATTCCGGCTCCCTGAAACACTAAGCCGCCCTTGCTGGGGACGAATACGGACAAGTCTTTCTTGTCGTTCCCCATTGGGCCCTCATAGTCCCACCGCAATCCATAGTTGAAGGTCAGTTTCTGGTTAATTTGCCAAGTGTCTTGCGCGAAGAGAGCAAAGGTCTTTACGTGGACCAGGCGAGTCGGATCCCCGACCGCGATGCTGGAACGGCTCACCTTGCCGGCGAGGAAGTCAGCGAGGGCCAGGACGTTGCTGTCGATGCCAGGATCTCCCGCCCAAGGGCCCTGTGAACCGTCAAAAACAAAATTACCTAGCGCATGCCGATGGTAAAACTCTTCCAACTGCGCCCTGCGGAACTCTCCACCGAATCGAAACTGGTGTTTGCCCACCGTGTAGGACACGACGTCGGTGAGATGCCCCGTGATATCTTCGCGACCTGCGGGCGCGGTCAAGCCGATAGAATCGAAACCCGTGATTGCGATGTTTGGGGCACCCGCTAAGTTGAATCCGTCGTAAAGGTTGAGCCCATAGCTGGCTAGATCGAAATTGGTGTTGAAGTCGCTGAAAATTTGCCTGAAATAGTTCACACCTGCCAGCAACTGGTTCGAGAGCCGTGGAGACAGAGTGGAGTTCCAGGCAGCTGCGTAGTTGGAAACGTGAATCGGACCAACTTCATAATAATCCTTCACTTCCGACCCGACCGGAGCGACCTGGTTTCCCTGTCCGATGAAGTAGTGAAACGAAAACGTATTCTTGTCGTTGATTTTAAAATCCAATTTTGCCAGCCCGTTGTAACTGTAGCCATATTCCGGATCAGGACTGGAATAGTTGTCTGGCGACGCGGGTCCATTCAAGGCGTAGCTGGGCAAGAGATTTACAATCAAGTTGGCGCTGACGGGGTTTTCCGCTACGCCGAACTTGGACAATTCAGCCAACGCTGCTGTTTGGTACGCCGTCGAGGGTTCAGTCCCTAACCCTGGAAGTCCGATCACAAAGCGCTGCTTTTCGAACGTGGTGAAGAAAAACAGCCGATCCTTGATGAATGGTCCGCCAACAGAAAATCCGTACTGATGATTACGGTTTTCTTTCTTGGTGTCGGAAAACGGAGACGCCGCTGCGAAGGCTTCATTGCGAACGTAATAATACGCGGAGCCATGAAAGGTATTGCCACCCGATCTGAGGGCCAGGTCAACGGTGCCGCCTGGATTGCGGCCGGACTCAGGGGCCGCCTGGGTCTGCACGGAGAATTGATCGATGGAATCGATCGGGAGCACGATTCCGGCAATTCCCAGAACTCCACCTTGGTTCACCGCTGGCACGTTGTGCCACAGGTCGTTGTTATCGACGCCATCGATCTGCCAGTTGACCTGGTTTGCGCGAGTGCCGTTTAGCGATCCGAATCCTCCGGCCGAATATCCTCCGAACCCCGGCGAAACGCTGATCAATTGCGTGAAGTCGCGCCCGTTCAGAGGCATGGACTGCAAATCGCTGCCGGTTACCAAAGTTGTTTGCGTGGACGTTGTTGTGTCCAGCGTTAGTGCCGCCGCCGAAACCTCCACAGTGGTCGATTGCTGAGAGATTTTCAGACCCGCATTCAATGTATAAATCGCGCCCTGTCCGACCAAAATATTGTCCACTTCAAGCGTCGGAAAGCCGTTGGCCGAAATACTTACCTTGTAGGTGCCAACCGGCAAATCCTGGAATGCAAAGTGTCCGTCGGATGTGGACTCTGATACGTAGTCAATCGATGTTGCTTTGTTTGTAGCCTTGATCTGGGCTCCAGGCACTACTGCGCCTGAAGGATCCGTCACTGTGCCGTTGATTGCTCCGCGGAAGGTCTGTGCATTGGCCGGTACCACTAAAAATAAAACCGATAAAAGCACAACCAGCAATTGCTTCATTATTTTCTTTCCTCTCAAACGCGAGAATTTTTGCAGGCACCGTGGGTCTATTCGTGAGCACTGCACCGCGCCACACGTCGTGGTTTCTAGCGTCGAGAGACACAAATCCCCGAAGAGCGCGTCTGCCCTTTTTACGCTCGTTGGTTCTCTCGAATGCGAGGCCTCAGGACCTTCCTGGAACGTTCCGCCGGGAGTAGGGCGGAACGCTCCAGCGATTCATTGGGGAGTGCCCAATAAGGCCAATTTGGCCACCACAGGTTCCATGGAGAGTAAGAGCGGCGGTTCCGCCTGTCCAACGCAAATTTTGTATTGAGTCAATTCGATTGCTGCGCGGCGTTCTGGCGCGATTTAATTTTGCGATAAATTGGCGCGATAAATTAGTTGGAAGGAGTTGCTCTAAGGAAATTCGACTGCTAGCCGTGCATGTTCTGTGCTGCAGCGGCTTTTCCGCCACCGGGAACCAGCGTCCGCACAACCGCGTAGAGCAGTGGAATGAAAATCAGGTTCAACGTTGTCGCCGCGATCATTCCGCTAAAAACAGTGGTGCCAACCGAGATGCGCCCCGCCTTTCCCGCGCCGGTTGCCAGCACTAACGGCAGCACGCCAAGAATAAACGCCAGCGATGTCATCAGAATTGGGCGTAGCCGGATGCGTGCGGCCTCAATCGCCGCATCTTCGATGGAACTGCCTTTCGCACGCAATTGCTCGGCAAACTCCACGATCAAAATTGCATTCTTGCTCGACAACCCAATCAGCATGACCAAACCAATTTGGCAATACACGTTGTTCTCAAGTCCGCGCAAGGAGAGTCCCCCGACGGCGCCCAGCAACGCAACCGGCACCGCCAACAGCACGATGAACGGAAGCACGAAGCTTTCGTATTGCGCCGCAAGAGTCAAATACACAAACACCAGGCCAAGCCCAAACAGTATTAGAGCTTTTCCGCCGGACTGAATTTCCTCCAGCGAAAGCCCGCTCCATTCATACGTCATTCCGTTCGGCAAACGTTTTTTCGCCAGCGCTTCCATGTCCGCGATCGCTTGCCCGGAGCTGCGTCCTGGCGCGCCCGATCCGCTGATTTCCGCCGATCGGAACAAATTGTAGTGACTGATCACCTGCGGATTCGCGGTCTGCTCAACCCTCACGAAATTATCCAGCGGAATCAATTTCCCGGTATCGGATTTCAAATAGTACTGTCCAATGTCCTTCGGCTTTGAGCGGTAGCGTCCTTCGGATTGAACGTATACGCGGTAGGACCGATTGTTGAAATCAAAATCGTTCACGTATACCGATCCCATGTAGACCTGCAGCGCGTCAGTAATTTGTGTGAATGGGACTTGCAGGCTCTTGGCCTTTTCGCGGTCGATTTGTACCAGATATTGCGGGTCATTCGCCGTGAAACTGGTAAAAAGTCCTGTCAACGTTCCGCTCGTGTTTCCTTGTCCGATCAAGCCGTAAGCCGCGTCCGCAATTTGCTGCACCGAGTTGCGCCCCAAGTCTTCCACCTCAAACGTGAAACCGCCAAAGTTTCCCAAGCCCTGCACCGCGGGCGGATTGAACGGAACTGCGAGCGCTCCCTGGACCCCGGCCAATGGTTCGCGCATGCGCTGCAAAAGCGCTGCCGCTGAGTGCGCATCGCCCTTGCGTTTGTCAAACGAAGTCAGCGGAACAAACACGATCGCGCGATTCGATGCGTTCCCCGTGAACCCGAAGCCCACAACGGAAAAGGTTCCTTCAACATCTGGAAGTTTTAAGATTGCGGATTCAATTTGCGTGCAAATCCTCGCCGTGTATTCGAGCGAGGCGCCTTGCGGCGATTGCACAATGATCATTACGTAGCCCTGATCATCCTCCGGAATAAACGCTGTTGGCACCCGGGCATAAATCCAGTACGTGACTCCCAGTGTCGCGAGGAACACGACTACCCCAATCACCCGCCAATGCAAAACGAACCCGATGCTGCGGCGGTACGCGTTCGTGCCCGCTTCGACGCCCTTGTTGAACCAGCGAAAGAAAATCCCTTTGGCGCGCTCGCGATGCTTGCCGAGAAAAATTGCGGAAAGCGCCGGCGTCAACGTTAATGCGTTGAAGGCGGAAATTGACACGGAAAACGCGATGGTCAACGCAAACTGCCGAAACAGAATTCCCGTCGTGCCTGGAAACAGCGCGACCGGCACGAACACCGCCACCAGCACCAGAGAAGTCGCGATTACCGCGCCCGCAACTTCCTTCATTGCCGCGGATGCCGCCATGTGCGGCTCACTGATACCTTCCGTGATGTGACGCTCGACGTTTTCGATCACCACAATCGCGTCATCCACCACCAGTCCGGTGGCCAGTGTGATTCCAAAAAGCGTGAGCGTGTTGATCGAAAATCCCAGGGCTTTCACAAAGATAAAAGTGCCGACCAGCGAAACAGGTATCGTGATCGCTGGAATGAAAGTGCTTCGCCAGTCCTGCAGAAACACGTAAATCACTATAATCACGAGGATGATGGCTTCCGCCAATGTCTTCAGCACGTCGCGAATCGATTCGCCGATCACTGTTGTGGTATCGAACGCGACCGCCACCTTTAATCCCGGCGGAAAATTCTTCGAGAGCCGGACAAGCTCCGCTTTTGCTGCTCTGTCCACGTCCAGCGCGTTCGCGCCGGGAAGTTGCGTCAAGCCCATGCCCACCGCGTCGCGACCGTTGAACCTGAGCAGCGAACCGTAATCTTCTGCGCCCAGCTCAGACCGTCCGACGTCCTTCAGCCGCACTAGCGTACCGTCGGCTCCAGTCTTCAAAATAATGTTGTCGAATTGCGATGCTTCAGAGAGCCGTCCAACCGCTCGCACGCTGACTTGATACGCTTGCCCCGTAGGTGAAGGCGGTTGCCCGATTTGCCCAGCGGCCACCTGTACGTTTTGTTCTTGCAGGGCGTTCACTACAGCGGAAGCAGTCAGTCCGCGTTGCGCCAGCTTTGCCGGATCAAGCCACAACCGCATCGCGTACTTGCGTTCGCCGAAGATAATTACGTCGCCGACGCCTGGCACGCGCTTCAAAGCGTCCTTAATGTATACGTCGATGTAATTGCTCAGAAATAAGCTGTCGTATTGGCCGCTTTCGGAATAAACGCCGCCGCCAAAAACGAATCCACTGGTCTGTTTCGTGACGATGACGCCCGTATTCTTCACCGCGTTCGGCAGCCGGGCCAGCGCCTGGTTCACGCGATTCTGCACGTCCACCGATGCTAGATCGACATTGCGTGAAACGTCGAACACCACGTTGATCTGGCTCGTTCCGTCGTTGGTGCTGGAGGACGAAATGTATTTCATCCCCTGAACGCCGTTGATCGATTGCTCGAGCGGAATCGTTACCGCCGACTCCACGGTCTGCGCGTTCGCGCCGATGTAGTTGCTGGTAACGATGACTTGCGGCGGGGCCAGTTCCGGCAATTCCGCAATCGGCAGTGTGGGAATCGAAATCGCGCCGGCAAGCACAATCAGCAAAGCACATACCGTCGCGAACACCGGGCGCTGAATGAAAAAGTCAACGAACACTCAGGCGCTCCATCAATGCGAAGTTGTGTGCGATTGGAGACATGTTCGGGGAATATTTACCGGGAGGCAGGGCTGGATTCTTTGCTTGCGCTCTGGCTGCTCGGGGAAGCTGCAGCTTGTTCGGCGACTGGCGCTCCGTCCTGCAAAAATTGCGTACCTGAAATAATCAAATGGTCGCCAGGCTTGATTCCTTCGAGTACTTCCACGTCGTTGCCCACGTTGTCGCCGATCTTGACAAGTTTTTGGCGCGCCACGGCACCCTTGCCGCTGTTCTCGGCGACAAACACGAAATATTGCCCATTGATGCGGGTTACGTTCAGAAACGGAATTGTCGCGCCTTCGCGGCGGCCCCACGTCACCTGCACACGCGCCTGCTGCGAAATTCGCAGCTTCGTCTGCGAATTGGGCACTGCTGCCTTGGCCAAAACTGTTTGCGTTTCCGGATCGACCTGCGGCGACACAAACGTGATCGTCGTATTTGCGAGCAGCTCACCCAGCTCATTCAACAATTTCACTGGCAACCCTACTTTTAGGGAGCGCGAGCGATCCACTGGAACGTAAATGTACGCTTCGAGCGCGCCCGGCTCATTCACTGTCGTCAGTAACGTGGTTACCCCAACGCGGTCGCCCACATGGACCGGGATATCTCCGACAATCCCGTCCATCGGCGAGCTCACACCGTAATAGTGCAGCTCGACTTTCTGCGTGTTGACCTGTTCTTCCAACGATTTCAGTTGCGCCAGCGCGGCATCGTAATTCGACTGAGCGGAATCGTACTCCGCCTTGCTGATCACGCCTGCTTCTGAAAGCCGCTTCGCTCGCTCGTAAGATACTTTCGCCAACTGTACATTTGCCTCTTGCGCGGCGCGCGCTGCTTCCTGGCCGCTCACTGTGGCTTGTTGTTTCAGCGGATCGATCTGCAACAAGGGCTGTCCCGCTTTTACGCGATCGCCTGACTTTACAAAGATCTTTGTAATCTGGCCTTCGACCTGAGGATTGATATTTGCCGAGTGTCGCGACTTCAGTACCGAGAGGTATTCGGCGGTGTCAGGGATCGTCGTACTCTTCACGATCTGCACTTGAACGGGCATTCCACCCGGCGGCGCTCCCGGCGCGCCTTTCGCGGAATCTTTCTGCCCGCATCCGGCAAGCAATGCCAGCGCGGCGGCCAGGCACACAATTCCGGCCCGCTTTGCTCGCTGCGCGCGCAATACTAGCTGCTCTTTGTTTAATGGAATGCGCATGCGACCTTGAATCTCCGTCAATCGGTGACAAACGATGTTACGACAAATGCGGCAGCAGTAGAAAGTGCGCACACCACCGCGACTATCCGTTAGACGCTTTTAAATGCGTTTCGTTACATTCATCGAGATATTCGAAAAACTATCAAATGTTACAATTATTCTGTTGACATACGGCTCGGGGTGGCTTCACGGACCCTTAAAACATCCGCATTGTCATTCTGATGGCACGCGATGTTTTTCGCAGCGGAAGAGGGTAGCGGTCAGTAGAAATCGCGCGGATCAATCCGTTTGCCCGACAATCCCAGTTGCAGAACTTCCATATCTTCAGGGCGGTCAAACACTTTTCCAGGAAAGAATCTCTTCGTAAGCACTCGCACTCCGCCGAACGCGATACCCAGCACAATCGCAATCCCGCAAAATGCCAGCGTGCCAATGAAGATATCCTTCACCACCAGCAGCCACGGGGGATCAGTCAATGTTTGCGATGGCTCGTTCCATGTAACCTGCGTCTGATAGTTGATCGATTCGCGCAGTTTCGCCGCGGCCTGCTCGGAAACTGGCGACAACACCAGCGACAGCAGTGAAGCCTTGCGTTCGACGGTCGTTCCCGCCAGGTCGGGATTCGCCACCAGCTTGGCTTGAATATGGTGCAGACGCTGCTCAGCAATTTGCGGGGTTGGATAGTCAATGATCAGCAAGCTCTGCGACTTATTTGGCGAAACCTGATAACTCCCGAGCATCGCTTCCGCGCCGGTCGCGAATCCGATCTCCTGCGTCAGCGGTGCAAACTTGTCTGCGTTCAACGATGCAAGCGCCGCGTTGAGTCCTGCCGGACCGAGCGCATATCGCTGCGTTCCTTGCACCAGCCGATCTTCCGGCAAGTACGCACGAATCGGCGGCAGTGGAGTACTGACCGCGTGGCTCTCGACTGCGGAGGCCAGAGTGCGCAAGTCCGCAGTCGAAATGCTTTTCGCCTGTTCGACATCCAGAACGAAGTTTCCAATCAACATCAAAATTCGATCCGGTGCGACCGCTGAATATTTCCTGACGTCCGAAGGCTGCATCGCCGGCTGCAACTCCAGCGTATAGGCCTCATATGCGCTGCTCGGATCCTTGTACTTTTCCAGCGTCGCGCGAACTCTCTTCGCGCCGCTCGCATAATTGGATGTCTCTGGCGCTCCAGCGCCCAATTCCCGTTGCAGCCCTGGCGCAAGCCTGGTTGACGGAAGATCGGCTGGCGTCCCGTTCCATGAAGCAAATTGTTTTGGCAACACGGAGGCTTGCTGCCCGAACGTCGCGACTCCCGCCACGGAAAGCATGGCGGCAGCGCAAAGCACAGCGAGTCTGTGGAGGCGATTCATCCCTGTAAGTCTATTAGACACCAGAAAGCTAGTTTCGGTTGCGAGAGGATTCAACGGACGCAGAAGTAGCCGTGCGCTTTGGCGCCGGATTGGTTGTGGCGTTCACCCCCATGCTATTGAGGCTTTGCAGGTAGCTGGCAACGCCCTGGTAAATGCCCTCGGCCACGCGCTGGCGGTGCTCCGGCTGTTTCAACATCTTTTCGTCCGCCGGATTGCTCAGGAATGAAATCTCCGTCAGGATTGAGGGCATATCCGCCCCGATCAGCACTACAAACGGCGCTTTGCGCACTCCGCGGTTTTTCACCACCCTGACCGCTTTTTGCACTCTTTTCGACAGCGAATCCTGCACATCCTCGGCAAATTCTTTCGACTCACCGATTTTTTCCGTTCGAGCAATCTGCTTGACCAGATCCTGCAATTCGTGGATGCCCTGATCGCTCGTCGCATTTTCTCGTGCCGCCACTTCCATGGCTTCCTCCGAACCCTTCAAATTCAAATAATACGTTTCGATTCCACGCGCGTCAGAGTCCCGGCTGGAATTCGCGTGAATCGAGATGAACATGTCCGCCTTCGCTTCGTTCGCAATGTGTGTGCGTTCTTCCAGCGGAATAAACGTATCATCGGAACGCGTGAACACCACATCCGCCGCGGGGAGCCGCTGCTGAATGATTTTTCCCAGCCGCAACGCCACGTCGAGGCACAAATCTTTTTCCATCAGGCCTGTTGGTCCAATCGTTCCGGTGTCGTGACCTCCATGTCCGGCGTCAATCACGATGCGGCCGATTTTTAATCCGAGGGTGCGCGTCAAAGTCGATTGCCCGTCGCGCGTAGGTTGCGGCGCGGAAGCCGGCTGCACCAGTTCAGGTCGCTTGCTGCCTGACTTACCAATCTTCGCCGTGCCAAGTTTGCTTTTCGGCTGCGGCATCGCGTTCGCGGAATCGTCTGTGTCCGCCTTGGCCGATTTCACAGCACTGGTCGAGGCTGGCTGCGTTTTTGCCTCCGGCTTTTCCGTCGAGACCGCCGCGTTTTCCACTCGGCCAGAATCTCCGTCACTGTCGCCCGCCTTCGCCGTTTGCACCGCCTGCCCGTTCGAGTAGAGATCAATCACCAGACGGCTCGGATTGTTCAGCAGGAAAGCGCTGTAGTCCGTTACTCCGTTTACGTCCAGTACGACGCGCACAATGCCCGAAGGATTCTGCGCCACGCGCACCCCCGAAAGAATTGTTCCGTCCGTCTTGATCGTGCCGTGCGCGAGTTGCGGTGTTAGCCGTGCCGCATGCAGATCAAAATAAATTCGGTCGGGATTGGCAATCCGGCCCGAAGCATATTGCACCGCGGCTTCCAGTTCGATCGTAACTCGCGTGGAATCCTGCGAAGACTTCGCGCTGATTTTGCGGATCTGCGGCATGTAGCCATTTGCGGCCGGAGCTGAACCTTGTTCGTTTGCCCCACTGCGAACCTCATTTCGCGCGGTTTCCGTTTCAGCTTCGCGCGGCAAGTCGCGCGAAATCACTCGCCTCTGAGTTTCAGTCCGCTCCGCTTCCGATCCGGCGCTTCTCGCAATCGCGCTCCGCGGCGCCTCCGCCGGCGCGGAATTTTGCAGCAGCGCCAGCTCCGCGCGTGCTTCCTGCGCTTCGCGTTTGTGCGGTGAGCGCGGAAACTTCTTTAGAAACGCTTCGTAGGTCGCGCTCGCGCCGGAAAGATCGCCCAACTGGTCTTTTTGCAGTTTGGCTGAACGCAGATAGGCATCCTGGCAATATCGGCTCGTCGGATATTCGCGCATCAAAAACTGGTAAGTATCCACCGCCGATTGAAAGTAGCTTCGTCCAAACCGCTCGCCCATTTCCGAGTAGAGTTCCGCAACCGCGACAAGCGCGTCCGGCACCTCGCTCGCGTGCGGAGTAATCAGGTAAACGTGGCGGTATGTGTTGACGACCTGTTTGTAATCGGCGAGCGCTCGCTTTTCAGCCGGCTTGCTGCTTAGCGCTGCGCGCTGTTCTTCCGCACGCGCGAATTGCGAACTGGCCGATTGCCGCTTTGCTGCGGTCGGATCACCCGCATTCTCACTCGACGGGGAATTCGTTTTTGAAGATTTATTGGAAGCGAAACTGTCGGGCAATAAAACCGCACTCGATAGACTCAAGAGCGCTACAGCAAAAACCGGCGAAACGCGGGCGAAGCCCCTGTTGAAAAAAATACTGAAAAAATTGCCGCTGGAATGATTGAAATGATTGCGATTACGCACACCAGCCGGTGCGTCCCCAGAAACACCAAACTGTCCCTGACTAGAATTCATGCGCCAACCCGCCGCCCCAAAAACGCCCTTGCCTTAAAAACCCTTGCCTTAAAACGATGTTACAGCCGTTCAGTCGTTTGTAAAAATCGTTCGGCCAGCCGGGTCAGTCGCCTTGCGGATTGCGCGAGGATTCATAAACGCGCCGTCCAGACGTCCCGAACCCGGCCGAAAATAAGCACTCTGCACCCGCTGTACGTAGTTCCGGGTTTCCCGGAACGATGGGACGCCGTGAGCACGGTCCACAGCCCCCTCTCCCGCATTGTACGCCGCAAGGGCCAGATCCAGATTCCCATTGTAGCGTTCCAGCAACGTCTTGAGGTATCTAACACCGGCATCGACGTTCTGTTGCGGGCTGTACAAGTCGTCAACTCCGAAGCGTTGCGCGGTCGTCGGAATCAACTGCATCAGCCCGACAGCCCCCTTGCGGGAAACCGCTGATGGATTCCAGTTTGACTCCGTTTCGATCACTGCGCGAACCAGTGCAGGATCGATGCGGTGACGTTCTGCCGCTTCTCTTACGAGCTTTTCCGCCCCGTCGCGATCGAGATTCATGCCGGGGCGATTTTTGCCCGTAAATGAAATTTCCGGTGGCAAATAGATAGATGCGGCTCGGCGCGGTGTTAGGTGCAAACGAGGCGGCGGCTCCGCGTTCACGAAGAGGATTCGGCCGTCGTCGTTGGGAACCTTGGCAATCTGCGCCTGCGCGCCCGATGCAAATAGCAGAGCAGCGCAGAACAGAAATACCATGATTGCGAAGTGGGCCGGGTTGTAGCTTCGTTTACCCATCACCTTTAGGGGAAGGCGTTTGTCGCTTGTACGCTATTGCAAACGGGCGACTTGGCTCTTTGACGGCGCCCGCGACTTAAGACGATTGGGCGGCCGACAGACAGTCGTCCAGTTTTGGCGCTGCGTTGGTCGGGTTTAGACCACGCGGATTACGACCCTGCGGGGATCGCGAATCTGGCGGGATTATAGCAGTGGCTCCAGTAGGGCTGGCACTCCCCCTAAGGTACTATTTAGGGCAGTTGTGTCTTTTCCGCCAGCCTCGGCCAAATCCGGCCTTCCACCTCCAGTACCCCCTACCTGTTTGGCCAGCGTCTGTATCACCTTGCCAGCATGGACTTTATCGGTCAGGTCCTTGGTCACTCCGGCGATCAGGGCCACTTTGCCATCCTCTGCCTGTCCGAGGACTACCACGCCGCTTCCAAGCTTCTGGCGCAGGCTGTCAACAAGCTGCCGGATGGCGTCGCGGTCGAGCCCTTCGACCTGGCCGACCACCACCTTGACACCTTTGATGGTTTGAGCTTTGGCGACGAGCTCATCGAGCTGGTTCAGCGCGCCCTTGCGGCGTTGATCGGCCAGCTGTTTTTCGAGCTGCCGCGTGGTTAGCGTTAGTTTTTCGACCGTGGCTAGTATGGCGTCCTCACCGATGTTGAGCTGTTTTGCGACTGACGCCAGAACATTCGCTTGATGTTGGAAATGTTCAAGCGCGCCAATGCCGGTGACCGCCTCGATGCGGCGAACCCCTGCAGCGACTGACTCTTCGCTGACAATCTTGACGACGCCGATGTCGCCGACACGCTTGATGTGCGTGCCGCCGCACAATTCTTTGGAGTAAAAGCCGCGTGGCGCGTGTGGATCGGGAATCGTCACCACGCGAACGTTGTGCTCCGGATATTTGTCGCCGAAAAACGCCAGCGCGCCGGAAGCCAGAGCGTCATCGAGTGATGTCACGTTTGTTTCGAGTTCCGTGTTCAGCCGGACTTCTTCGTTCACCTGCTGTTCGATGTCGCGCAATTCCTCGGCATCCACGGGAGCGAAATGCGAAAAGTCGAACCGCAACCGGTCCGGCGCGTTCAGCGATCCAGCCTGCTTCACATGCGGACCAAGAATATTCCGCAGCGCGGCATGCACCAGGTGCGTCCCAGTGTGATTGCGCATCGCGCGGCTGCGGCGCTCCGCGTCGGCAATCACCGTCACGCGATCTCCAATCCGCAGCGTTTCTTTCGCCGTCACGCGATGCGCCACAAGGCCCGCGACCGGATAGTAGGCGCCGGAAACTTCCGCGAGCACTTGCGATTCAGAGCTGTCGTAGAACGCGCCGGTATCCGAAATCTGTCCGCCGGATTCCGCGTAAATCGCGGTGCGATCCAAAACCACTTCGCCCGATTCGCCGGTTCTTAATTGACTGACCGCACCGGCCTTGACGATGATTGCTTCGATGCGGCAATCCTTTGCGCAAGTCCCAAAATAAAATCCCGGCTCTGTCTTAAATGTCTCCGCCAACTTCGCGAATGCCGGATTTGCGGACTCTTTGTGCGCGCCTTTCCACGAAGCCCGCGCCCTGGTGCGCTGCTCCTGCATCGCCTTCTCGAAGCCGGTTTGGTCAAAACGAATTCCCATATCTCGGGAAGCATCGAGCATAAAGTCCAGCGGCAGTCCGTAAGTGTCATATAGCTTGAAAGCATCCTCGCCCTTGAAAACGCCCATAACTCGGCCGGCTTCCACTTTTTTGGCTGACCCCAACCGCTGAAACTCTTCTTCCAATTTTCGCAAACCAACGTCCAGTGTTTGCCCAAACCGTTTTTCTTCAGAAAGAACGATCTCTGGCACACGAGAGGCTGAAGGCTCGAGAAGTTCCGGATAAGCGCCGCCCATCAGCTCGCGAACGGTGTTAACCATCTCTCCGAGGAATGGCTTTGTCGCTCCAAGCAGACGGCCGTGAAGAATCGCGCGGCGAATGATCTTGCGAAGTACATACCCACGACCATCGTTCGACGGCACAACGCCGTCTGTCATCAGGAACGTTGTTGCGCGGGCGTGATCGGCAATTACGCGCAGGGAAGCAGCGCCACCCTTGCCTTCTTCGAGAGCCTCTTCGCGATTGAAATCGACACCACACAATTCCGCGGCGCGTTTCGTCAGCGGCTCAAATAAATCCGTGTCGTAGTTGGAGATTTTCCCTTGTAAGACTGCTCCTACGCGCTCGAGGCCCATGCCGGTGTCGACGCAGGGCTTAGGCAAAGGCGTCATCTTGCCGCTGGAGTCGCGGTTGAATTGCATGAAAACGAGGTTCCAGATTTCGACATAGCGGCCGCAATCGCACGGGAAGTTGCAATCCGCGTGGCCTTGCTCGGACGCCGCAGGTCCCATGTCATAAAAAATTTCGCTGCATGGACCGCAAGGTCCCGTATCGCCCATCGCCCAGAAGTTATCTTTGAGGCCGGGAACCGGAACCACGCGCTCCGCCGGAACATTCTGCGCGAGCCAGAAACCACGCGCTTCTTCATCCACACCGAGCTTGGTGCCCGGCGCGACTTCCGCGCCGCCAAAAACCGTTGTGTAGAGCTTTTCTTTGTCGATGGCGAACCACTCCGGCGAAGTGATTAATTCCCACGCGTAGGCGATTGCGTCCTTCTTAAAATAATCGCCAAACGAAAAATTGCCGAGCATTTCAAAAAATGTGTGGTGCCGCTTGGTGAAGCCGACATTTTCAAGGTCATTGTGCTTGCCGCCGGCGCGCACGCATTTCTGAGCGCTGGTAGCGCGCGTGTAGTCGCGCTTTTCAAGGCCGAGAAAAACGTCTTTGAACTGATTCATTCCGGCGTTGGTGAAGAGGAGCGTGGGATCGCCGTGCGGCACCAGCGAACTACTGCGCACACGGCGATGGCCTTTGGATTCAAAGAATTGCAGGAACCGCTCGCGGATTTCGTTCCCGCTCAGATATTTAGCGCTCATCCCGTCGCCGCCGCTTTCACCACTGGGGTTTTGTGCTTCCCTAAACTCGACATTATTACAGAGCAAAGAGCCATGCGCCAAATCCCGCAGCTTGAGTTGCTTTCACATGATGGTTGACACGTCCAAGAAAAGAGAGAATTGACGTGGGTGGTTGAATAGCTCTCGGAGACCCTACGTTCGCTACTCGCCTCTAAGACTTCTTTTGGAATTCTGAGCGTTCGGTGAAGTAAGTACTCTCCCTCGGCACCGGAATCACGAAGAACCTAAATTCTTCGCCACAAATGAGAAACTATAGTTCCTCTTCAACCTCGGCCACAGCTACTTCCTCTTGGGTTAGCCTCTTTAGTTCCTTGCGGATAAGGTCGGAAGGGAAGCCAGCGCGGAGCAGCGAGCCGTAGATCGATGCAATCTTACGATCGTCAATTTCGCGCCTGTACGATTTTAGTTTGCGCTCGATGCGCTGACGGACCATTGCGGCGGGGTCTGTTTGGGCGGCGGATTCTTCGAGCGCGGAGTTGATGGCGCGGTCGGGAACGCCGCGAGCGTGCAATTCACGCGCGATGCGGAATTTGCCCTGCTTCCGCGATTGCGTCCGGTTGCGTGTGAACTGCTGTGCATAACGCTCGTCGTCGAGCTGCCCGTTTTCTTTTAGGCGTGCCATGACGACGCGGACGAGTAGTTCGTTGTCTGTGCGCCGCGCGAGCTTTTGTTTCATCTCGTGCACGGAATGCGCTCGCCGCATCAGCGCCCGCAATGCCACGTCATACAGCTCTTCCTCGGTATCGAGTCTGCGCGGCCTGGAGCGGGAGAACACGCAGCTGAGCATGAAGTAAGGAAGTAACGAAGTAAAGGGGCGGGAAATACGAGTCGGGAGTGAGTCTTGTGCTGTTATTTGTGATCGCCCAGGAAAAGGTGAAATTCCACTAACTGTAGCTCCGTGTCGGCGACCGTTCCATGATGGTGGTAGGCATATTTTGTGATGCCAACTCCGGGAACGAACGCGAATTGCACGTTATCTGGATTGGTCCAATATTCAAGCACGAACTCGTCGTGGTTGCCATGCTCGACTCCGACGACGCCAGACGACCAGTTCCTGCGGAAAGACGAAACGACCCAGCAATAGAAATGATCTGGGCGCGCCATACCGTCCGCGTCGCAATATTTCTGACCCTGGGACAGCGGCCACACCAGGATTAGATCGTCGTCGCTAAAAAGGCCGTCAAGACCATCGGAAGACTGTTCGAGACGTTGCAGCGCCTCCCGAGTGCGTTCTCCGGAGATGAAATAGAATTTGCTACCGGATTCGACGAGCAGCGAGTCCGAGGGTTCCGGGTGGCCGTCCGACCAATTTAAGTCGGAGGGAAATCCGCTGATGACCGCGGCGGAAATGTTGCCGTGCTGAATGAAACGCCGAATCTCCATCCGCCACGTCAGCTTGGTCTCACTGGCCCGGTTTGTGTCGCTCGTCCAGCGCACTGTGCCGTGGTACGTCCAATAGGTTCCCGGTGTCATCGGAAACGGGTGCTCAGCCGCAGGGCGGGCCGAAAATGCGGCGATGCCGAAGCCGAGAAACAGCAGAGCGATGCAGTAATGTCGAAAAAAAAACCGATTCATGGAGAAATCTCGCGATCTTGTTTATTCCGAGGCGGGTTTGGCGCCCGGGATGCGGCTTTTCAGAAGCTTGATTTGGCCATTGTGATTGGCTTCGTGTTCAGTGACGTGGAACCACTTGCAGTAATTGTTGGTGGGACCCCAGCCCCACGTTTTGTCGACCGCCATGAGCCAGGCGTCATCGCGTTTACGAAATTCCGCCAGAGTGCTTTCGCGGGTTTCGTGCAGGATATTCAGGTAGTAGTCCAGATTATTACCCTTGATACCTTTGCGCGCGGGCTCGCCTAACTCCATGGGCATGCCCCACTTTTCCTTGAAGGATTCCGGGATTTTGTCCTCGGGTAGACCTTGAAGACTGTTGAGCTGATAGAACTTTTCTACGGCGGCCAGATGCAGAAGCAGAGCGCCGATGGCATTGGCTTTGTTGTCGAGCAGAAAATCCAAATCAGCTTGCGACATTCCTTTCACCGAGTGAAGAACCTGGTCGCGCATGAACGTCATTTCCGAAACCAGTGTGCCGATCTGCGGCGAGTACCCCTGCCTGGGGCCGACGATGGTGAGACCGGAATCGTCCGCGGCTCCATACGAAACCGGTAGAGCCAGCCCGGAAACTGTGGCGGTAAAGGCCGCGCCGGCGAATAGAAAGGCTCTACGAGAAGGGGCGCAGTCGGAAGGGAACATGGCGTTCTCCGTCATCGAAAGGATGAGGTGATGAAGTGTGGAGCATACTGCAGCGAGCGCAGTGAGGCAAGGCGAGCGCGTGCAGCATCCAGCGTGGAAGCGCGAAAGTTCATTGATAGGTGCAACCTCGAAGAGTAGATTGGGCTCCAGACGGAGTGTTGGCCAGTATGGATCCAGGTGCGTTCCCCGAAGAGCGAATTCAGGATATGGTGTCTCGCGTGGCAGCTTATCTGCGAGAAGAAAGGGAAGTCTACGTTCGCCACAGTGAGCCTCTGTCGGCTGATTTAAGAGCGGGGATTCAAGGATATTTTCCGGAAGAGTTATTGGGCCGTTTGAAGACCATCATTTTGAAGGGCGCGCGAATACCGCCACCGCCTTTTTACGCTGAAGCACGAGAGATGAGCGGAGGCAGGTTTCCAGACTTCGTGCACATTGCGTCAGTGACGTACATCGACGTAATCGTGTTTCACGACCAGATCGAGCCGCGCCCGCTGTTTCATGGAGTGGTGCACGCAACGCAGATGGCGATGCTGGGATTCGAGAAGTATGTCGATCTATATGTGCGAGGCTTCGTGAAAAATCTTTCGTGGCTGCAGATTCCGTTGGAGGACCAGGCATACAAACTGGACGCACGATTTGCGGAGTATCCAGGAGAAATCTTTTCCGTCGAAGACGAAATCAAAGCGTGGGATCAAGAGGGAAGGTATTAGCTTGCCTTACTTCGCTCCTGAACCGCTCGACATCGACTATCTGCCGTTCCATTTCTTCGCGTGGTGTGAGGCCGTCAGTTCGGATTCGATTGAGCGGCTTGAATGGATTGAGTGCGCTGTTCGAGCCTGGCGGCTTCATCGGCACGGCCAAGTTTGCGAAGCGCTTGAGCTTCGGCAGTTAACTCGCGGACAAGATACGGACTGTCCGGGCCAAATTGTTTTTCAGCCATAGCCACAAGATGAGCGTGGCACGACGCCGACTTCTCTGCCTTGCTCCACTGATCGTAAACGGCGCAAAGGCTAGTCCACGGAATCGCCAACATCTGGGCCATATATGGTTTCATAAACTTTGGCAACGCGAAGCAAACTCGATTCACTCTTCGCGAAGTCCTGCTTCATCGAATACACGTGGGCGAGTCCGCGCAGGCTGTCCGCGGCGCCCTGGCTATTTTCGCCAACGGTTCTGATTCAGGTCGTAGGAGCGAGTGAAATATGTCTCCGCATTCGCGAAATCTTTTTGCGCGAGCATCGCAAGATTCTGCAGGGCAGTCGTGATCATTGGTGACTGCGTGCCAAAAACTTTCTCCGCGAGAACCAATTGCCGCTGGTAGTTTTCTTCCGCTTGTTTGTAATCCATTCTCCATGCCTAAACGCTTCCCAGCTGCCCGACCGATTCAGGAAGACGGCCATCAAGAGGCTGCATTTTCTCGGCAATTGCGATCGCTTGTTTGGCGGCAGTCTCCGCCTGATCGAATTTTCTTTCCTGGGCGCCTGCATGCTGGCCTGGAGCGCGTCGTGATATTTTGCGTCCAGATTCGGCGTAGCTTCACTGGCGCGCAGGCAGCAGCGCTTCCGACAGCATCTTGCCGATCTGCGTTCTTCCAGCGCGGACTGGTATTTGTTTTGCGCATCGTAGCGGATCTGAGCAACACCAGTCTTTGGCGGCTCTTCGTCGAGCGCAGCTTTCAAACTTCCGGCGTAGCTGAGATGTTGCAAGAGCGCTTGGTCAAACATGGTTTCAGGGTTAGCCGAAGTTACAGGCGTAGCCTTTTGCAGCGCGTTGATGACGTGCGCGTCGGCACTTGCGGTCTGCAGAAGGGAGCGGAAGTTATCGTCAAACGCGAAGGCGATGCCGCGCGACTCTAGGTCATGGATGATGTTCTCGGTGAAAATGCCGCCGGCAACCAGCGCCAGGATTTCACTCTTACGAAGCGGATGAGAAGGAGTATTAGCAGTAAGGTATCAGCAAAAGGGGATAAAACTTACTGCCGCAAAAACCGAGATAGTTATTCTTTTGTACATGAGGCCCTCCAGGGTGGGTACCGGACTTTCAGAGAATTTATTTGCGGGCGAAGCGCTCGAAGTCGGCCATCTGCCGTTCCATTTCTTCGCGCGCGGCGTCGGCGGCGGAGCGGATGCCCTGGATGCGGAGCTTGAATTCATCGGCGTTCGACGCGCGCAGCAGCGCTTCATCGAGTGTGATGAGTTGTTTGGTGTAGAGATCGAAGAGCGATTGATCGAACGTCTGCATGCCGTACTGTGAGCCGCCGGCAGCGATGGCGTCGTGAATGAGTCGCGTTTTGTCGGCGTTGATGATGCAGTCGCGGACGTAGCCGGTGGCGATCATAATTTCGACGGCGGGGACGCGACCCTGATCGTCGGCACGGCGCACGAGGCGCTGTGAGACAACTGCTTTCAAAGTTGCGGCAAGTTGCAAGCGAATTTGTTTTTGTTCCGGCGGTGGGAAAACCGCGATGATGCGTTGAATGGTTTCCGTGGCGTCAAGAGTGTGCAAGGTCGAGAAAACCAGGTGGCCAGTTTCGGCGGCGAGCAAAGCGGTGGAAATGGTTTCGAGGTCGCGCATTTCGCCAACCAGAATGACGTCCGGATCCTGACGCAAAGCAGCGCGCAGCGCGGTAGAAAAGTTTGCGGTATCCACTTCGACTTCGCGCTGGTTGATGAAGCTGCGCTTGTCGCGATGAAGAAATTCGATGGGGTCTTCGATGGTGATCAGGTGATCCGAGCGATTGGCGTTAATGCGGTCAATCATCGCGGCAAGCGTAGTGGACTTACCGGAGCCGGTTGTTCCGGTGACGAGCACCAAACCGCGTTGCTCTTCGCAAATTTTGTTGATGATCGGGGGTAGATTCAACTCCTCCGATGTGCGAATCTTGGTCGGAATTACGCGGAGAACCATGCCGACGTTGCCGCGTTGCTGGAAGACGTTCACACGGAAGCGACCGAGGCCGGCCACACCGTAAGCCATGTCCAATTCGGCGCTCTCTTTGAACTTTTGTTTCTGCCGGTTGGTCATCATGCTGAATGCCATGGAAAGCATCTCTTCCGGCGTGATGCGGGGAACATCGGCGATGGGATTTAGCACGCCGTCCACCCGCAGATAGGGATGATTACCGACTTTCAAGTGTAAGTCGGAGGCTTTTTGCTCTACGGCGCGGCGAAGAAGATCGTCGATGCTCAGTGCCATGAGAAGTTCTCAGTTCTAAAGTTTGAATTCGGCAGTAAAAGCCGGCGCGACCCGTCTTGGAATTTTGATTCGATAAGCTTTTCAGACAGGGGTTTGCAAAACAAACCCTGAAACCTTGGCCCAGCGCGAAAGTAGCATTGCACCAGTAAGCGGGCAACAAAGTCGTACAGGCGGGTAGCGGGCTAGTTACCCTGCGCGATAGGACAGGAGGCAGCGCGGTCGCATTTCGGGACTAACGCTCTTTTGCCGGAGCGTCTTTCTTTTCGGGTTTTTCGGGCTTTTTCCGGACGTCCTCAGTCCAGGGAGGGGTAACGCCCACAAAGCGCGCGTAAGCGATGGATTGCCCAAGATGCTCGGCGCCGTGGCGCAGGATGAACACCAAAATCCCGCGTTCGCTGTTTTTTCCGCCGAACCAGTCCATGCTTTTTTCCAGGTCGGCGTCGGACATGGCGGTGATGGCCTTCTTCGCGTGAGCGAAAGATTCTTTCAACGTGAAGACGACTTTGGTCTTGTCCGTGGTGGATTTCTCCAACTCTTTGATATCCAGACCAGCGGGAGGAGCCGTTCCGACGAGTTTGTAGAGGTTGTAGTTGGCTGCGCTGACGTGCAGAAATACTTCAGCGAATGAACGGGTGTCGGGCGAGGGACGCCAGTTGTACTTTTCTGCCGGAATTGCTTCGGCCAGGCGTGTGAACTTGTTTTCCTGCACGATGACTTCCGCCAAGACTTCCGAGCGATATCCCGTGACGCCGGGAGTGCCGTCTTTGTAGGGATTTACCTGGGCTGAAGCCGAAACGATTGCAACTGCGAGCACAACAGCACACAACGACCAGCGGATGCGACTCATCGAATCCCTCCTACAAGTGCCAGCAGTCTAGCCCTTACATTAGAACTTACAACTGTTTCTTGCCATACAGAGCGTCGTAGATGAGCCCGGCGAGAAAACCGCCGGCGAGCGGACCGACCCAGTACACACCCTGATTCGCCCAGTGAGTACTGGCCAGCGCTGGACCGAACGCGCGCGCAGGATTGAGAGCTGCTCCCGTGAACGGCCCTGCTACCAGGATGCCGATTGTGTAAACGAGGCCGACGGCAAATCCGGAAAGCGAGCGCGACTCGAGGTTGTCGTCCGATCGTGTGGCGAAGTAGACAAGCACCAGGAAAAAAGTGATCAGCGCTTCGAGTCCCATGGCGGGCAAGCGCGTGAAATCGCGGACCAGGTCGGGTGTGCCGCCAAGCGCCGGTTGCCAGGCCTCGTCCCGGGGAAGAATCGCTTTCAGGATAAATGCCGCAAAGATTCCGCCAAATACTTGCGCGAGCCAGTAACCCAGAACTTCCAGGGTGCTGAGCCGCTTGGTGATCCAAAATCCGATGGTCACAGCAGGATTGAAATGTGCACCGGAGACGTGGCTGAAGGCGACTGAGAGAATTGCGATGGCGAGTCCGGAAGCAAGCGCCCCGCCGAGAACGCCGCCGCCCGCTCCTTGCAGAAAGCGCTCGGCGCAAATCGCGCCTGCGCCGAAAAAAACCAGCGCGAACGTGCCGAGAAATTCAGCAACAAGTTTTTGCGTGGTGTTGTACACCGGCATCTCCAGGGACACGAGGGAAGAATGAACGATTGGATTCTAACAAAAGCTGAAACGAAAAGAGGCAAAGGAAAAGGATGTAACGAAAAATCTGGTGATCCCGGTGAAACAAGGCGACATTATTGTCTGAGCCCGAAGATTTCAAGCTCCCGCAAGGAAGCACGCAAAAAAGAGCCCAACCGACACATCATGCCACAAAACGAGTCAATCACCTGGGTACAGCTGCTTGAATTTCCTTCTAAAAGACATGTCTTTTAGAAAATAGGATACTCGCTCCGACGGCGTTACACTCTGCCAATCATGATGAGCGCAATCCAGTTCGCAGCAACTCCGAACGCTCCCGCAGGAATGAATACAACGCTTGTTAAAGCGTGTGTTAGGGCCATTGTGCGATTGGCGTCTGCGGTTAACGGGAACTGGCGACGACCGGCGCATTTACTGGCGTGAGCCAGTTGTGGCGGTCGGGTTTGGTGCCGCTGGTGATCGCGAAAAATTCCTCCTGTAGCTTTCTGGTGATCGGACCGGCAACGCCTTTGCCGACTTGAATGTGGTCGACGGAACGGATCGGCGTAATTTCGACGGCAGTGCCGACGAAGAAAACTTCGTCGACAATGTAAAGCATTTCGCGCGGAATGACGGATTCTTTCACGGTGATGCCCATGTCCTGCGCCATTTTCACCACGCTATCGCGCGTGATGCCGGGCAGAATGCTGGTCGCAAGCGGTGGCGTGTAGAGAACGTCGTCATGCACGAGGAACACGTTCATTCCGGAGCCTTCGCTGACGTGGCCGTCAGTATCGAGTGCGATGCCTTCGGCGTAGCCGTTGAAAGTGGCCTCCATACGAATGAGTTGCGAGTTCATGTAATTCGCCGCGGCTTTGGACATTGCGGGCAACGTGTTCGGTGCCATACGCGACCAGGAACTGACGCCGATGTCGACGCCTTTGGTGAGCGCTTCCGGCCCAAGATACGCACCCCACGACCAGCAGGCCATATAGCACTCGATCGGCGAGTTGAGCGGATTGACGCCGACTTCACCATAGCCGCGAAGCACAATGGGTTTCACGTAACAGGCATTGAGTTTGTTGTGGCGAACGAGTTCGCACGCGGCGGCGCCGAAATCGTCAACTGAAAAGGGTAGCTCCATGCGATAAATTTTCGCGGAGTTGTTCAGCCGCTGCATGTGCTCGCGCAACCGAAAAATCGCGGGTCCTTGCTTGGTGTCGTAGCAGCGAATGCCCTCGAACACGGCCGAACCGTAACTGACGACATGCGAGAGAACATGGATGTTCGCATCGTCCCAGGTGATCCATTTTCCGTTGTGCCAGATTTTTTCGGTTTTCTGAACCGGCATAAGTGCTCCCTTGTTCGGTGAAGCGAAATACGATGAATCGAGCCACATGTGACCGCAAGCGGTCGACTCAAATTGCAGAATACGGTACACCGCTGACAGCGTCAATGAAGTGTGCCGTGAAACAGGGGCAACGAGAGAACCAAATTGGCGCAGTTGGAAACCCGACAGGATTTCAAGATCACTGTGAGTCTTCGGTCGAAGAGTCCCGTTTCAAATCTTCGGACTTTGGCTGCGCATCCTTTTGTTTGCCAGACTTGTGGGGCGCCTCCAGCCTCTGCAGGGTGCTATTTTCTTCGGCGATTACGCGGCCGTTCTTGGCTTCCCAAATACCCAGCAAGATGAAGGGAATCGCGGTTGCGGCGACATAAAACTTCGCCTTTCGGCCAATTTTCGCTTCTGGTTCCCAGCGGAAGAGCTGCGAGGAAAGGAAAAGGGTCAGAACGAACCAAAGAGTCAAGGAGACGAGCGCCAAAAGCAGTTTTGCCGGTCCGTAATCATTCACAATCGCATTCTTCAAACCGTGAACGAGGTAAGTTGCCGGCAAAAATAGGGCAATGTGCTTGACTGAATTCGAAAGGGAAGTGAATGGAATCGTCGCACCGGAAAGAAAAATAAGAGGCAGCCAAAGAAGCTGGTTCAAGACTTGCGTCTCCTGCATGGTATTGGTGACGCTGGCGACCACCAGTCCAAGCGATCCGAAAGAGACCGTCCCGATGGAAACGAGAAGAAAGATAGAAAGCAAGTTTCCAAGATGCGGAACGTGGAAAAGCGTGCGTGCGAGGAACAGTTCTAAAGCGATCGTGGGGAGTGTCAGCGCGTAATTCGCGAGGACGCTGGAAACCAGCATGTCCGTTGCCGTCGCGGGCGTTACGTGAAACCTGCGCAAGATGCCTTGTTCGCGAAACGTCACAAGTGTGGCGCTCAGTCCCCAGAAACTCCCCATCACGTTCAGGCCAAGGACCGGTCCGAGGAGGTAGGCAACGCTGTCGGGCTCACCTTTTGCAAAAACCCCGGAATAGAGGAAGAAAAATCCCAGCGGCATCACCAGGCTGAAAAAGAAAAACATTTTGTTGCGCAGGGCAAGTTGCACGCGCATGCGCGTCAATGTAATGAGGTTCGTCAATCCCGTAACCTCCTTCCGGTAAGCTCAATGAAGACATCTTCGAGAGAGGGCGTGGCGATTTCCAGACTGATCAGTTCGTTGTTCTGTGCTTCCAGATATTTCACAAGAGAGACAATCGCTTGCGGCGGGCGCTGGCAGTGCAGGACGTAAACTCCGTTCAGAGAGCGGCAGTCGGAGACTCCTTCGAGCAATTTCAGAGTTTCATCGGATTCCTCCCGCGCCAGGCGAACTTCAATGCGCGTCTTGTCCAGGGAAGCCTGTTTCAATTCGCGCGGCGTTCCCTGTGCAATGACCTTTCCGTGATCGACAATGGCGACGCGGTCGCACAATCGTTCTGCCTCTTCAATATAGTGCGTGGTCAGGACAATGGTTTTCTTGTCGCGGCGCAGTTCCTCGATGATGTCGTAGATTTCCCGGCGCACTTGCGGGTCAAGGCCCGCCGTGGGTTCGTCCAGGAAGACCACCTTGGGATCGTTTACCAGGGCGATGGCCAAGGCCAGGCGCTGCTTTTGTCCTCCGGACAGGTGACCATAGAAGGCGTTACGTTTTTCTTCGAGTCCAAATCGTTTCAGCAAATCATCCGGATTGCGGCGCCGCTTATAGAAGCTGGCGAAAAGCCGCAGTGCTTCCATGACGCGCAGTTTTTCGGGCAGAGCAGTGGACTGCAGCGTTGCGCCGATCTCGTGCTTGAGCTCTTCCGGATTGCGTTGCGGATCGTAGCCGCAAACGGAGACGGCGCCGTTGTCGGCATTGCGCAGGCCCTCAAGGATCTCAATCGTGCTGGTTTTGCCCGCACCATTGGGGCCGAGCAGGCCGAATACTTCACCTTCCGCCACTTCGAAGCTGATACCGCGAACGGCTTCAACGTCGCCGTAGCGTTTTGTGAGATTTTCTACGTGGAGAACAGGATTGGACATAAGTTGTGAACAGACAGCATACCGCAAATGGATTCCCGCGCGGAAAAGCCGAAGAAGTTGAGATTCCGATCGGAGCGATTTTGGATCAACGTACCTGCGTGCTACATCCGCGTGAAAGAGGTGGATTTTATTTCGTCGATTTAGACCGCTTGCTTGTCTTGGGTTTGTTTTTGGTGGGCGTCCATACGTGTTTTTTGATGTCCACGCGGGACTCACGGAGCGTCACACCTTCGGACTCAAGCAATTTGCGCTGCAGGCTGGCATATGGTTCGCGAATCAGCAGTTTTCCGCCGTAGCCGACAACGCGATGCCAGGGAACGCCTTTACCGGAGGGGCTTGCGGCCATCGCACGGCCAGCACTGCGGGCTCCTCCGCGGAGCCGGAGAGCTTTCGCAAGTCCCCCGTAAGTGATAACCCGCCCACGCGGAATTCGTTTCACAAACGCATACACCGGCGCCCAAGACATTTCTTTTTCCGCCCTGCTTTTCCGTCGGACCGCAAAATCGCGAGGTGGCATCACCAAATCGCGAGGTGGCATCAAATGTAAAAGAGACTGTACAAATCATGCAAGAGTCGAAATATTTACAGCCGTGTTGAATAGATGTGTAGAGTCAAGGTCGGTAAAAAACTCGCGGTACAGGAAAGAAATGCGCATACGAGAAATCAATGGAACGAAACGGAAAAAGTGATGAGAAATTCCAGAGAAAAGACGGTAAGTTGCAAGTTAACTCTTTCAGGACACTTTTTGAGGGGAGCGAGCATCTAACTTGACGGGTGTAGTGGAAGCAAAATACACTACAGAGGAAGGCACGGTCCGAGGTGATGTCATGGCTTTCGTTCGCCGCAAAGGAAATTCGTATTATCTGGTGCACAACGTGCGCCGCGGCGGAAAAGTGAAGCAGCTGCACCTCGCCCGGCTCGGCGAGCGCGCGAAAATCACGGATACCGTTGTCCGCGAAGTATCGAAGAAACATCCGTTCGTCGATTTAAACTGGCGCGCGCTGCGCGACCAGCTCAACCAACAAATCAACCTGGCCGATCCCAATTCCCGGGAAGTGCAAAAACTCATCGCAACGCTCAGAGCACTCCACCTCGATTTGGCGGATCTATTCCCGCCGGCTCTGCAAATTTCCGAATCACCCGCAGTGGCGAAAGAGCTGCTTGTGCATTTGCGGCTCTTGCAGTCCACAATCCAGGTCAAATTGGAACAATTCGGGCCTGGAAGCGGGCGTTTGGGAGCAGCGTCGCTGCAGCAGCGCGACGCTAGGAGGCGGTCATGAACAACCAAATTCTTCCACTGGACCCAGAAAAACGTAGCACCGACACGCTGGAATTTAAAACGGCGCTCGACGCGAAGATCGTGGGTCAGGAAGAAGGCGTGCAGGCGCTGGTGGACCTGTATCAGGTGTTCTGCGCGGGATTGAATTCGCCTGGACGGCCGGTAGGCAACCTGTTGTTTCTTGGGCCGACCGGCTCCGGTAAGACCCGCATCGTCGAAGCTGGGGCGGAAATTCTTTTCGGTGATCCGCGCGCGATCATCAAGGTGGACTGCGCGGAGTTCCAGCACTCGCACGAAATCGCGAAATTGATTGGTTCGCCTCCTGGGTATTTGGGGCACCGCGAAACACATCCGTTGATCACGCAGGAAGCGCTGTCGGCGAATCATACCGACAAGCTGAAGCTGAGCTTTCTGCTGTTTGACGAAATTGAGAAGGCGAGCGACGCGCTGTGGCAGTTGCTGTTGGGGATGTTGGACAAGGCGACGCTGACCTTGGGTGACAACCGTAGAGTCGATTTGTCGCAGACGGTGATCTTCATGACGTCGAACCTGGGCGGAGGAGAGATCACGGAGCTGATGGAAGGCGGGATGGGGTTCATCCAGCCGAAGGACAAACCGATCACCGGTTTGGACGAGAAAGTCGAGAAGACGGCAGTGGAAGCAGCGCGGCGTAAGTTTTCGCCGGAGTTCATGAACCGGTTGGACAAGATTGTGGTGTTCCATCCGCTGAAGCGAGACCAGTTGGAAGAAGTATTGGAAATCGAACTGGGCCAGGTGCAGCAGCGCGTGCTCGAAACAGCGCGTGGACAGTTTCTGTTCCGAGTGACGAGTGCAGCGCGGGAATTTCTGTTGACGGAAGGAACGGACCAGCGCTACGGAGCGCGCCACCTGAAGCGCGCGATTGAACGGAACATCGTTTACCCGCTGGCCAATCTCCTGGCGACCGAACAAGTCCACGTTGGCGATCTCGTTCGGATTGATTGGGATGGCATCTCGAAGGCTCTCTCCTTCGTCCGCGAAAGCGAAGGCGCGCTCGTCGAGACTCCGTCGCCGATGGCCAGCCGTGCGGCGGCGATGGCGGAAGCGCGTGACGGTAGGGCTCTTGAGGCGCCTGCCGCAGCTGCTGCAGCGGAAGCGGCACCAGCACCGGCTGCGCTTCCGGCCACAACTCCCGCTGCCGCCCCGCAGGGGCGCAAGAAGGCAGACCGTTCTTAGTCCAAGTAGTTCTTAATTTTGAAGCTTTCAAAGGGGCGTCCTTGCACTGAGGACGCCCCTTTTCGTCTCCAGTTGCCGACACAATCTGTTTCACCGCTCTCACTTTGCGCCTGGATGAAACGCAGTCTCACGCCGTGAGACACGGCCGCAAAACGGCAGGGTTTGTAACTCATTGAGATTGCATGGCTTTCCCAAAGTCAGTGGAAAAGTCAGGAATGGTCTCACTCCTGCATTACCGACCATGCAGCAGTTTCGTGAGACGACGGGCCGTTTGTGCGAAAACAGATAGCGCAGGGGACGTTTTATGAGACCAGCAGTCCGGCAGCAACTTAACCCGAGCATCCGCAGCAATGACACCCGAGACTTTGAAGGCTCGCTGCGCTCGAAGATCGTGGGCCAGGAAGAAGGCGTGCAGGCGCTGGTGGACCTGTATCAGGTGTTCTGCGCGGGATTGAATTCGCCTGGACGGCCGGTAGGCAACCTGTTGTTTCTTGGGCCGACCGGCTCCGGTAAGACCCGCATCGTCGAAGCTGGGGCGGAAATTCTTTTCGGTGATCCGCGCGCGATCATCAAGGTGGACTGCGCGGAGTTCCAGCACTCGCACGAAATCGCGAAATTGATTGGTTCGCCTCCTGGGTATTTGGGGCACCGCGAAACACATCCGTTGATCACGCAGGAAGCGCTGTCGGCGAATCATACCGACAAGCTGAAGCTGAGCTTTCTGCTGTTTGACGAAATTGAGAAGGCGAGCGACGCGCTGTGGCAGTTGCTGTTGGGGATGTTGGACAAGGCGACGCTGACCTTGGGTGACAACCGTAGAGTCGATTTGTCGCAGACGGTGATCTTCATGACGTCGAACCTGGGCGGAGGAGAGATCACGGAGCTGATGGAAGGCGGGATGGGGTTCATCCAGCCGAAGGACAAACCGATCACCGGTTTGGACGAGAAAGTCGAGAAGACGGCAGTGGAAGCAGCGCGGCGTAAGTTTTCGCCGGAGTTCATGAACCGGTTGGACAAGATTGTGGTGTTCCATCCGCTGAAGCGAGACCAGTTGGAAGAAGTATTGGAAATCGAACTGGGCCAGGTGCAGCAGCGCGTGCTCGAAACAGCGCGTGGACAGTTTCTGTTCCGAGTGACGAGTGCAGCGCGGGAATTTCTGTTGACGGAAGGAACGGACCAGCGCTACGGAGCGCGCCACCTGAAGCGCGCGATTGAACGGAACATCGTTTACCCGCTGGCCAATCTCCTGGCGACCGAACAAGTCCACGTTGGCGACTTAATCTGCATCGATTTTGACAAGAAAGAATCCTGTCTGACGTTCACGCGCGAGGGCGAAAACCTCACCATGCCAGTTCGCAGGCAGGAGCCTGTAACTTTGCTGCGCGCCGCGCAAGCGAAGAGCGGAAAAACCGTCGAAACACCAGCGTCCGGGAACGCCCCGGAACCCGCACCACGCATGGCGCGATAAATTTTTTCACCAACACCCCTGAGAGGGCCCGGTCGAGTAATCGATCGGGCCTTTTCCTTTTTTTAGCCATCGCGGTAGAGTGGATCGAGCAAGAGTCAAGCGGCTCTCGCTGAGCGCGAGCGCGTCGCCGCTCCCACCAGCCGGAAAGCGCCGACAGGGACGTGGTCCCTGCCATCGAGAGCGCCACGGAGGAAGAGATGCCCGCGGCAGTGCGAAGATTTTCCATAACAGTTTTAGTTCTGGTCGCAGCGAGCTGGTCGCCGGTGTATGCGCAGCGGACGCAACTGAAGCCTGGGTGGAACACGTTCTCACCCCAGCAGGACATTCAAGTCGGCAAACAGGCTGCACTTGATGCGCAGAGGCAACTGCCGCCGTGCAATTTGCCGAGAGCAGACGCGTACCTGACGCAACTTGGCAAAAAACTGGTCGCGCATCTCAATACCGGCGGAACGGAATATCCGTGGGAATTTCACTGCGTAAACGATCGCGCAATCAATGCGTTTGCGCTGCCCGGAGGTTTCGTTTTTGTGAATCGGGGCGCCATCGAAGTGGCTGACAATGAAGCCCAGCTTGCCGCGGTGATGGCGCACGAGCTTTCGCACGTTGCGCTTCGCCATGGCACGAACCAGGCTACCAAAGCGCAGGCGGCGCAACTTGGCGTGGGAATTTTTGGCGCGCTGTTTGGCGGAAGCACCGGCGGGGCGCTGCTCACGCAACTGGGAAGCTTCACCGCAGGCGGCGTTCTCTTGCGTTATTCGCGTTCCGCCGAGACGCAGGCAGACGTGATGGGCACACAGGTCCTTTACGACTCCGGGTAC
>Ga0207646_10001050_pt1 | contig 35163 bp, 36 predicted proteins | sample KBSK5502metaG_FD_184343 | JGI IMG/M metagenome (GOLD analysis project Ga0207646, IMG submission 184343) | Corn, switchgrass and miscanthus rhizosphere microbial communities from Kellogg Biological Station, Michigan, USA - KBS K5-50-2 metaG... | ecosystem: Host-associated > Plants > Roots >... | reverse complement strand
GAGCTTGAGATTGGGCGAGAACTCCCGCGCGTGGCTCTGCTTGAGGCGGCCGAAGATCGAGATGAGCGAGGACGGGTAGTAGGTCTTCGCGAAGGAGCCGCCGAAGTTCGTATCGTACATCCGCTTGCCGCCCTCGAGGTAGATCGGCAGCAGCGCGGACAGGGCCTTCGTGTGCAGCGGCACCGACACCCGCGTCAGCCGCGCCCCCGCGCGCTCGAGCGTGCGCACCGCCTCCATCACCGCCTCGTCCACCATCCGGTCGCCGCCCTTGACGCCGAAGCCCTCCTCGAGCAGGCCGATGCGCAGCCCCTTCACGCCCCGCGAGAGCGCGTCCGTATACCCGGGCAGGCTCGCAGGCACATCCGCCTGGCGCGGATCGAAGCCGTCGCGCCCGGCCAGGCACGAAAGCGACAGCGCCACGTCCTCCACGGTGCGCGCCATGGGCCCCACGTAGTCGATGGTGGGCTCGAGGCCGAAGACGCCCGAATGCGGCACCAGCCCGTGGGTGGGCATGAGGCCGACGATGCCGCACCACGCGGCGGGCAGGCGGATGGAGCCGCCCTGGTCGCCGCCGAGCGCGATGTCCACGAGGCCGCCCGCCACCGCGGCCCCGGAGCCCGACGATGACCCGCCGGTGACGTGATCACGGTTGTGCGGGTTGAGCGGCCGGCCATAGTCGCCGACGCCGGAGAGGCCGGGGCCGCCCCAGGAGAACTCCTCCATCTTGAGCTTGCCCACGATGGTCGCGCCCGCGTCGAGCAGGCGCGTGACCACGGTGGCGTCGAAGTCCGGGATGTAGCCGTCCATCATGTGCGAGCTGAACGTGAGCGGCACCCCGGCGAGCGCGATGTGGTCCTTGAGGGCGACGGTCTTGCCGTGCAGCGGGCCAGAGTCCGCTCCCTTCACGGAGCATCGGCGGATGAACGCCCCCAGCGGGTCCTCCGACTCCGACGGGCGATGGCCCGGATCACGGTCGGTGAAGCGCAGGGGCGGGCGGCGCTCTTCGACACGCAGCTCGTCAAACGCCTCGAGCGCGGCGACGGTGCCCACCATCCGCGACTGGATCATGCGCGCCTCCATGGGGGTGAGATCGAACCCCAGGGCGCGGCCGTACTCCATCACCTCGTCGACGTCTGGTCGCCTCAGCATGGCTCTCGTCCTCCGATCGGATGCGGTCCGGGTGGCCGTTGCGGCTGCATGATGCCATGGACTATAGTTGGCCGGGCCCGCGGCGTGGCGTGCCTAGAACCGGGGCATGTTGCCGACGCCGATCGGGCCAGTGGACTTTCTAGCGAGCGATGGTCACCGTAACCGCTGAGACGTCGCTGTCGTCCTCCCTGGGCGATGCGTGGACCGCGCTCGGCCGGCGGGCTACGTACTTCTACTTCCCCGGCATCAGGCCGGATGCCGGGACGACCCGTGGGGCGCTCAGCCACGAGCTGGACCTACCCATCGTGGACCGCCAGGCGCAGACCGCCACCCTCACCGTGAGCCGCGCCGGCAAGAACGGGCGGAGCGAGCGGCGCTTCACGATGCGGGGCCCACTGGTGACGATCGCGGGGCGCTGGCGACTCGAGCCCGGCCCCGAGGGCGTGCGGGTGCATCTCACGCTCGACTACGACATCGCTCCGCCGCTCAAGGCCCTGGCGGTGAACACGCTGCGAAGCCGCAGCCCACTCCCCATCCGGACCGACGCCGACGCCATCGTGAGCCGGGCGGTCGACGAGTTCTTCGAGACGCGGTTCACCGAGCACGCCGTCGCCTACTGCGAGCGGTTGCGCGCGCGGCTCGGCGGGAGCTCCGCATGATCGTCTACGCGCTCCAGCGGCTGCTCGGCCTGGTGCCCGTACTGTTCGGCATCTCGGTGGTGATCTTCCTCACCATGAAGCTGATCCCGGGTGACGTGGCCCGGGCCCTGCTGGGCCCCATGGCCACCGACCAGACGCTGGCCCAGCTGCGCCACGCGCTCGGCCTCGACGAGGCCATTCACGTGCAGTACGTCAAGTGGCTCTGGCGCGCGCTCCACGGCGACCTGGGCCTCTCGCCCATCGTGCACAAGCCGGTAGTGGAGCTGCTGCTGCCCAAGTTCGGCAACACGCTCATCCTGGCCGGTGCGAGCTTCTTCCTGGCGGTGGTGGGCGGCGTCACGGTCGGGGTGCTGGCCGCGTCGCGCCAGCAGACCGCGGTGGATCGCGCCGCGATGGGCGCATCGCTCGTGGTCGGCAACATGCCGCCCTTCTGGCTCGGCCTCGTGCTGATCGTGTTCTTCGCCATCAACCTGCGCTGGCTGCCGAGCCTCGGCATGTACTCGGCGCGCGGCCCCGGCGGCATCGGCGATCTCCTCGCCCACCTGATCATGCCGGCCATCGCCACCGCGGCGGCACCGGGGGCCATCATCGCCCGCATGACCCGCGCCTCGGTGCTCGAGATCCTCGGCCAGGACTACATCAAGGTGGCCCGCTCCAAGGGACTGTCCGAGCGGGCGGTGCTGGGCCTCCACGCCCTGCGGGTGGCCTGGCCGCCCATCCTCACCATCTCCGGCCTCCAGCTCGGCTACCTCCTGGGCGGCGCCGTCTTCACCGAGGAGGTCTTCGGCTGGCCCGGCCTCGGCCGCCAGCTCGTCTCCTCCGTGATCGCGCGCGACGTGCAGGTGGTCCAGGGCGCCGCGCTCTTCATCGCGCTCTCGTTCGTGATGGTGAACCTGGTCGTTGACCTCTTGAACCTCTACCTCGACCCGCGCTCGCGGCCGGCCTAACCTCGCGCATGGCCACCACCACCGCGCTGGTCGTGAAGACGGTGGCGCCCCGCCCCCGGCGGGTGCCGCGGGCGCTCGGCCAGTTCGCCCGCGTGTTCTTCCGCGACCGGCAGGCGGTGGTGGGCCTCGTGATCATCGCGATCACCGGCGGCGCCGCATTGGCCGCGCCGCTCATCAGCCCGTGGGATCCGCTGACCTCCGCCGCGGTCGAGCGGCTCTCGCCGATCGGCACGCCCGGGCACCTGCTCGGCACCGACGAGCAGGGGCGCGACATCCTGAGCCGGCTCATCTGGGGCGGGCGCGCCTCGCTCCTGGCGGGCATCCTGCCCACGGTGGCCGCGGGCGTCGTCGCGCTGTTCCTCGGGCTCCTGGCTGGCTATCTGGGCGGGGCGACGGATCACGTCATCATGCGCGCGCTCGACGTGTTCTTCGCCTTCCCGCTGGTCCTGCTGGCCATCGCCATCGTCGGGGTCATCGGTCCGGGCATGAACAACCAGATGTTCGCTCTCGCGGTGGTGCTGGTGCCCTACAGCACCCGGGTGGTGCGCACCGCCACCCTGTCCGTGAAGCCGCTCGAGTTCGTCGAGGCCGCCCGCGCACTCGGGGCCAGTCGCGGCCGCCTCATCGGTCGGCACCTCCTGCCCAACGTGCTCCCGCCGCTGCTCGTCTACACCAGCACGCTGGTGGGCATGATGATCGTGGCCTCGGCGGGCCTGAGCTTCCTGGGCCTGGGCGTCCAGCCGCCCACCCCCGACTGGGGCGTCATGGTGGGCAATGGCCGGCTCGTGCTCTACCGCGCGGCGCACGTGGCCACCATCCCCGGTATCGTCATCGTCGTCGCCGCGCTGGCGTTCAACTTCGTCGGAGACGGTCTGCGCGAGGCCCTCGACCCTCGCGCGCGCCGGTAGTCCCCTCGTCGAGCCCAAGGAGAAGAGCCATGGACGCTGAGAAGATCAACCTCATGCTGCGCATGATTCCCGACGGGGTGAGCCGCCGCGACTTCCTTCGCACGGCGGCCGCGGGCGCGGCGGGAGCCGCCGGAGCGCTCGCGGTGCCGAAGCGCGCGCGGGCGCAGACACCGAAGAAGGGCGGTACGTTGGTCTACGGCATGGAGGGCCCGTCCGACATCCTGGACCCGCAGGCCACCGGCTGCTGGCTGACGTATCGCGTGACGTTCCAGATGTTCGAGGGGCTGCTCGCCGAGGATCTCACGCGGGCGGACGTGGCGATCCCGAGGGTGATCCCGAAGCTCGCCGAGTCCTACACCACCGCCAAGGACGGGCTCTCGCGCACGTTCAAGCTCCGGAGGGGCGTCAAGTTCCACGACGGCACCCCGTTCAACGCCCAGGCCGCGGTCTTCTCCTGGGAGCGCATGTTCAGGAAGGACGCGCCGCACTTCTATCCGCGCGCCAACAGCTACACCTCGTACGTGGTCGAGTACATCACCGGCGCGGAGGCGGTCGACGAGTACACGCTCAAGCTCACCTTCAGCAAGCCGTACGCCGAGTGGGAGCGGATGACGCTCCAGAGCTGGGGCGAGCCCATGATGATCAGCCCGACCCAGGTCAAGAAAACAGGCAACGAGAAGTTCGCGGACGCCCCCGTCGGCACCGGCCCGTTCAAGTTCGTGGAGAACGTCCCGGGCGACCGCATCGTGCTCGAGCGCTTCAAGGATTACTGGGGCACCGCGGCCAACGTGGACAAGCTGGTGTTCCGGCGCCTCGACGATCCCGCCGCGCGCGTGGCCGCCCTGCGCACGGGCGAGGTGGACTTCATCCTGGCACCCCCACCCGACGAGGTGGAGGCGCTCAAGAAGGAGAAGTTCCAGGTGCTGCAGTCCAACGCGCCCCACATCTGGTACTGGCACGTCAACATGAAGGACGAGCGGTTCAAGGACGTACGCATCCGCAAGGCGCTCCAGATGTCCGTGGACAAGGACAAGATGTGCAAGGAGCTGCTCCAGGGCACCGCGCGGCCGGCGTGGAGCATGATCTCGCCCGCTACCGCGGCCTACGATCCCAAGTACAAGCCGTACTCCTATGACCCGGAGAAAGCCAAGGCGCTCCTGAAGGAGGCGGGCGTCGGCAGCGGCTTCGAGACCACGTTCTGGACGTCCACCTCGGGCTCGGGCCAGATGATCCCGGTGGCCATGGCCGAGTGGATCCAGCGCGACCTAACCAAGGTCGGCATCCGCGTCAAGCTCGAGACCTTCGACTGGATCACCTATCTCTCGAAGATGTTCCAGGGGCTGCGCCCGGGCCACGGGGCCTACCAGCTCTCCTGGGGCATGACCAGCAACTTCTGGATCGACATCGTCGCCCGCTCGACGCGCCAGCCGGACAAGGGCGTCAACGTGGGCTGGTACGCCAATCCCAAGGTCGACGGCCTGCTCGACACGGCCCGCGCCGAGCTCGACGAGAAGAAGCGCGCCGCGGTCTACAAGCAGATCGACCGGATCATCATGGAGGAGGACGCCTCGTTCTTCCCCATCTGCAACGACCTGAACCTGGTGGTGCTGAGCCCCAAGGTGAAGGGCTTCGTCAACCCGCCCGAGGAGTGGTTCCAGCTCTGGACGCCGTGGGTGGAGGCGTAGCGGAAGGCCGAAGGTGTAGGATCAGGGCGCCCGGCGGCCATCACCGCCGGGCGCCCCGGCTGCTCGATCGCCCCAAGGCCAAAGGAGGCCGTCATGGAATCGCCCGACCGGCTCACCGTCCTGAACCCGACCGGCTTCGCCCCGAAGATCACCCGCAAGGAGCTGGCCGCCCGACTCGACACGCTCGACGGGAAGACGGTCTACCTGGTGGACTGCCGCTTCGACGACTCCGACGTCTTCCTCAAGCAGCTGCAGGCCTGGTTCGCCGAGCACATGCCGGCGGTGAAGACGGTCTTCAAGCCGATCTCGAGCGTCTATCTCAAGGACGATCCCGTCACCTGGAAGGAGATCCAGGCCCGGGGCGACGCGGCCATCGTCGGGGTCGGCCACTGAAGCACCTGCGCGCCGGCGGTCGCCGCGCACGCGATGACGATCGAGGCGACGTACGGAGTCCCCACCGTCGCCCTGCATACCGACAAGTTCGACCGGGTGGTCCGCGCGGTCGCCGCCCAGAACGGCATGCCGGGCCTCCGGCAGGCCTTCGTGCCCCAGCCGGTCATGGGCAAGACGGCGGCGGAGCTGCGCGCTTACATCGACGGGCGTGATCCGATCACCAAGCGCCCGGTCATGCAGGAGGTGATCGAGGGCCTGACCCGACCGCCCGCCGAGGGCGATCCGGCCGCGGTCGAGTTCGACCGATCCACCCCGCGGCTGGTCGAGCCCGACACCGAGGAGAACCTGCACCGGCTCTTCCTCGAGCGCGACTGGACGGACAAGCTCCCCATCATCCTCCCCACCGAGGAGCGCGTGGCCGCGATGCTCGCCGCGACCCGGCGGCGGCCCGACGAGGTGGTCGGGCACATGCGGCCGACCCATTTCCGCGAGGCGTGGGAGTACACCGTCGAGAAGGTCGCGGTGAACGCGGTCATGGCCGGGGCGGTCCCCGCGTACTTCCCGGTGATCTTGGCCCTGGCCGCGACCGGGGTGAGCGCGCGCGGCAGCAGCTCCAGCTCCCTGGCCACCATGGCGGTGGTCAATGGGCCGGTGCGCCACGAGATCGGTATGAACGTGGGCACCGGCGCGCTCGGGCCGCACAACCACGCCAACGCGACGATCGGACGCGCCTACGGGCTCCTCTCGCAGAACCTCCAGGGCGGGTCGGTGCCGGGCATCACCTACATGGGCTCGATGGGCAACAACTACGCCTACAACAGCGTGACCTTCGGCGAGAACGAGGAGCGGAGCCCGTGGGAGCCCTTCCACGTCCAGCACGGCCTCGCGCCGGGAGACAGCGCGGTCAGCGTGTTCACCGGCTGTCGCTCCACCGCCTTCACCCTCGGCCTCCGCGAGAAGTACTGGCGCGAGCACGTGCGCAACCTGCTCCGCGGCCTGGATCCGCACACGCCGCCGACCCTCCTGCTCGATCCCATCACCGCGCACCAGTTCATCGACCGGGGCGGGTTCGGCAAGAAGGAGGCGCTGATCGACTGGCTCTACGGCGCGGCCACCATGCCGGCTGGCGAGTACTGGGACTATCAGCTCGTGCAGAACTACATCTATCCCCGCGCGACCTTCGGCGAGGAGCCGTGGGCCTCCAAGCTCCAGGCCGCGCCCGACGCACTGATCCCGATGTTCCGGCGCGAGGACATCCACGTCGTGGTCGTCGGGGGCGAGACCAACGGCTACTGGCGCATCATGGGCTGCACCTACCAGACCACCTGCTCGGTCGACGAGTGGAGGTAGGTGTCCGGGCGCTAGCCGCGGTGCCGGTCGGCCCCGCCGAACAGCCGCTCCTGGATGTCGAGACGGACCATGGTCTCCGAGTCGAGGCGGCCCGTCACCTGGATCCGCTCGGCCTGCTGGTACTTCACCAGCGCCTGCTTCGTCCGGGGCCCTACGACGCCGTCGAGCGGACCGGGCTGGTAGCCCAGATCGCGCAGGGCGCGCTGGGCCTCGCGAACGAAGCGGGGCGCCGGAGGCGCGGCCTCGCGAGACAGCGCTAGGCCCTCGCCGATCGATCCTCCGAGCAGAACCGCGATGGACGCCGCCACTATGCCGACCAGGAACCTTCTCATAGGCTCCTCCTGTCCAGAATCCAGTGGCAACCGTCGTGCCAGGCGTGCAAACGCTCATCGGGATGCAGAATGCGGGGCACGAGGGCGCGCGAGGCTGTAAAGTCTACCGGTTGTCTTTACCCGGTGTTGACCGGCTGACGGAGGCGGACCCATGAAGCTTTCTGTCGAGTTTCCGAGCGTGTCGTACCGTGAAGGACCGGCGGCGGTGGCCGGCCTCGCCCGCGCCATCGAGCGGATCGGATACGACCACATCGACGTCTTCGACCACGTGGTCATGGGCGTCCCGATCGAAGGCCGCCCCCGCGGGCCTTACAACGCGGCGATGCCCATCCTCGAGGCCTTGATGGCGCTCTCCTACATCGCGGCCGTCACCTCGCGCGTCACGCTCGGCACCGAGGTGCTCGTGCTGCCGCAGCGCCAGCCCACGCTGGTGGCCAAGCAGCTGAGCACGCTCGACACGCTCTCGGGCGGCCGGGTGCGGCTGGGCATCGGGGTGGGCTGGCAGGAATCGGAGTACGAGGCACTCGGCGAGAATTTCCGGACCCGCGGGGCGCGCATGGACGAGGCGATCCGGCTGCTGCGCGCCTACTGGACCGACGCCGAGGTGAGCTTCCAGAGCGCGCACTACCCGACAGTGGCGATGGCCATGGAGCCGAAGCCGCCGCAGGGCGGCCGGCTTCCGATCTGGATCGGCGGCAGCTCGGAGGCCGCCTACCGCCGCGTGGGGCGCCTCGGCGAGGGCTGGCTCGCGAGCCGCGTCACCGACGCGGCCAGCGCGCGCCTGGCCATCGAGGCGATCCATCGCCACGCCGAGGCCGCCCGGCGCGATCCGGACGCCATCGGGCTGCAGAGCATGGTCGCGCCTCCGCCGCGCGACGCGGAGGGCAAGACCTTCTACAGCAACCACGACGCGGTGGTGGCTCGCGTCGCCGCGCTCAAGGCCATGGGCTTCGGCTGGGTCGCGATCAACGCGACCGCGATCTTCCAGGCGGGCGCGCGCTCCGTCGACGCCATGACCGACGCGCTGGCCCGGCTGCACGACCGCCTGCGCGCCGAAGTCGGCTGATCCGCCGAGCGAGCCCGCGTTGCTGCCGACGCCCCAGGTGATGGCCCTGTCGAGCGCCCTGTGCACCGCGCTCGCCACCATCCTCATCCAGCGCGGGCTCCAGGGCTCGAGTTTCTACGCCGGCGCCTGGATCAACGTGGCGGTCGGCGTCGTCGCCGCGTGGTCGGCTGCCCTGCTGCTCGTCCCCCTCGAGGAATACTCGTGGCAGGCGGTCCCCTACTTCGCCCTCTCCGGCCTCATCGGCACCACCGGCGGTCGGCTCTTCCGCGTCCTCGCCATCCAGAAGGTCGGGGCGCCGGTTGCGTCCGCCGTCAACAACCTGACCCCGCTGGTCGCCAGCGTGCTGGCCATCCTGATCCTGGGGGAGCACGTGACGCTGCCCATCGTCGGGGGCACGCTGGTCATCGTCACCGGCACGATCTTGCTGTCGCTGAGCGGGCGATACGTGGGATTCCGCGGCCGGGATCTCGCGTATCCCTTCATCGCGGCCTCGTGCTTCGGCACGGTCCAGATCCTGCGCAAGCTCGGCCTGGCCTCCGCCGGGCCGCTCCTCGGCGCCACGATCAACGTCACCGCGGCCCTGGTCGCGTCGACCGCGTTCGTGGTGGCCTCGGGAAACCTGGGCTCGCTGCGCTGCGGCCGGCGAAGCCTTCTCTACTTCATCGGGGGCGGGATCGCGGAGAACGGCGGCGTCTTCCTCGTGCTGCTGGCCCTGGGATTCGGCGGGGTCAGCGTCGTGATCCCCCTGGCCGGCACCGCGCCCCTCTTCGTCCTCCTCCTCACGTACCTCTTCCCCAGCGTGAAGAGCGCGCTCAGCTGGCGCATCGTCGCGGGCGTGGTGCTCATCGTTCTCGGCGTAGCCCTCCTCTCCCGCTAGCCTGGGATCTATCTCCGCCCGACGCCGAAGACTAGCAGCCAGTCCCCGAGCAGGTCAAGGTAAGTGCTACGATCGACCCGTCAACGCGGCGGCACGCCGCATGTTCGGCTACGCCCACCCGGTCGATCTGGTGGGCCAGCCCGTGATGCGATACAGTGCCCCGGAGCATCGCGAGATGATCGGACACATGACGCATATCACGCGGCTCGGGCTGCTCAAGGACCTGGACACCGGTGGCGTGGAGACCCTGGATCTCCGCCGCTCGAGTGAGCCCCCGCCCGGCGGTGACCTGGCCGGCGGCAAGGGAGAGACAACGTGACGAGCCGGAGGGACCTCGACGTCGGCACCGGCTACGGACGTCCCCGTCCCGCCTCGATCCACGAGATGACTCTGGTGGGCGCCGGCACACCAATGGGCGAGCTGCTACGCCGATACTGGCACCCCGTGGGCAAGGTCGGCGACGCGACCGATGTCCCGAGGGCGGCGCGGGTGCTGGGCGAGGACCTCATCCTCTTCCGGGACCGGCGTGGGCGGCCGGGCCTCGTCCACGCGCGCTGCACCCATCGCGGCACCACGCTCTACTACGGCCGGGTCGAGGAGCGCGGGATCCGCTGCTGCTACCACGGCTGGCTCTTCGACGTGGAAGGCCACTGCCTCGAGCAGCCGTGCGAGCCCGACGGCGGCCGGCAGCGCGAGCGGATGCGGCAGCCCTGGTATCCGGTGCAGGAGCGCTACGGCCTCGTCTTCGCCTACATGGGACCGCCCGACCGCAAGCCCGTGCTGCCGCGCTACGAGGTGCTGGAGCAGCTCGAGACGGGCGAGTTCCTCGAGGCGGACGACAGCAGCATCGGCGGCGGCGGGCCTGCGATCATCCCCTGCAACTGGCTCCAGCACTACGAGAACCTGATGGATACCTTGCACGTCCCCATCCTGCACGGCTCCTTCAGTGGCCCGCAGTTCACCGCGCCGATGGGGGTGATGCCGGAGGTGACGTGGGAGATCACCGACAAAGGCGTCAAGGCGGTGTCGGACCGCCGCCTGCCCGACGGCACCGTGCTGCACCGGATCAGCGAGGCGGTGCTGCCGACTTTAAGAGTGGTTCCCAATCCACGTGTTGCGCAGTACGCGCGGGTGGAGACGATCGGCTGGGTGCTGCCCATCGACGACACGAGCTTCCGCATCTACACCGCGGGGCGCGTGCGGAGCCCGGGCGAGATCGCGGGCGTGCGCTCGCGTCTGAACGGCAAGCTCTGGGAGGCGCTGACGCCGGAAGAGCACCAGCGGTTTCCCGGCGATTACGAGGCCCAGGTCGGCCAGGGCCCCATCACCTTCCACTCCGAGGAGAACCTGGTGTCGAGTGACCGGGGCGTGGCGCTGGTCCGCCGCCTGCTCAAGCAGCAGCTCGAGGCGCTGGCCGAGGGCCGCGACCCGATCGGGGTTTCCTTCGACGACACCGCCCCGCCGGTGCCCTTCGAGGCCGGCAACTTCCTGGTCGAGGACCACCATGCTTCGTGACCATCCCAGCGGGAACTACCGGTTCTTGACGGGCATCAGCGCGTTCTCGTCCGGCACGGTCGCCATGCCGGGCCACGAGATCGTGCACGTGACGCTCGCCACACCCGTGCCCTGGCGCGCCGGCTTCGCACGCATCGACGGCTATCTGCGGCAGCAGGGGCGGCCGAGGGCGGCCCTCTGCGGGATCGAGCTGCGCAGCCCGGCGCCCTTCACCTTCGATGGGTTCGCCAAGTTCAACGAGGGCTACCGCTTGCTGCTCGCCGAATGGGGCATCCTGGCGGGCGACCACAACCCGATCCCGCGAACCAACGTGGCTCCGGTCACCGCGGCCCCGAGCGAGCCCTCGCTGTACGCCTTCGCCTACACGGTGCCGGGCACCACCCCGGCGCCCACGTTCATCGTGGCGGGCGCGGGTGAGCTCCGGGACAGAGCGCAGGGGCCGGACGGCATCGTGCGCCGCGGCGACACGTCGTCCAAGGCCATGGGCGAGAAGGCCCGCTTCGTCATGTCCATCATGCAGGAGCGCCTGCTCGCTCTGGGCGGCGACTGGAGCCGCGTCACCGCCATCGAGGTCTACACCGCCATGCCCGTCGACGCGGTGATGCTGGACGCGATCCTTCGGCCGGCGGGGCCGGCGGCCATCCACGGACTCCGGTTCTTTCCGAGCCGCCCGCCGATCCAGGGCCTCGAGTTCGAGGTGGACGTGCGCGGCGTGGCGCGCGAGGTGGTGCTCTCATGATGAAGGCGGTCGTCCTGCACGAGGCCGACGAGATGCGCGTGGAGCAGCGGCCGGTGCCCGAGCCCGGGCCGGGCGAGGTCCTGCTCAAGGTCAACGTCACCTCGATCTGCGGGACCGACGTGAAGGTCCTGCACCGCAAGCTCCTGGGCCAGCCCGAGGGCCCCTTCATCATGGGCCACGAGTACGCGGGCACCGTGGCCGCGCTCGGCCCCGGAGTGGACGAGTTCAAGGTGGGCGAGCGCGTCGCGGTGGAGGTCCACAAGGGCTGCGAGCGCTGCGAGAACTGCATCAAGGGCTGGTACACCTCCTGCCTCAACTACGGCAACTTCGCCAAGGGCCACCGGGCCAAGGGGCTCACCTGCGACGGCGGCTTCGCCGAGTACGCCGCGAATCACGTCAACACGCTCTACAAGCTGCCCGACAACCTCACCTTCGAGCAGGCGTGCATGGTGACCACCGCCGCCTCGCCCCTCTGGGCCATCGATCTCATGGGCGGCTATCTCGCGGGCGAGACGGTGCTGGTCCAGGGGCCGGGCCCCATCGGCCTGCTCGCCGTCCAGCTCTGCAAGGCCCTCGGGGCCGAGCGCGTGATCCTCTCCGGCACCCGGCCCGAGCGCCTCGCGATCGGCGCGCGGCTCGGCGCCGACTTCGTCGTCAACGTGCGCCAGGAGAGCCTCGCCCGGCGCGTGGCCGACATCACCGGTGGCAAGGGGGCGGACTCCGTGCTGGAGTGCGCGGGTGGGCCCACCTCGATGCAGGAAGCGCTCGAGTGCGTCAAGCGCGGCGGGCGGATCGGGGTGGTCGCGTGGTACGCGGGTCCGGTGGAGATGGACATGAACCTGGCCGTCCGCAGCAACGTGCGCATCTACGCGGCCCGCGGTGAAGGCGGCATGAACTCGGGCCGCTCGCTGGCCCTGATGAGCGCGGGCAAGCTCGACGCGGACGCGATCATCACCCATCACTTCGCGCTCGACGAGGTTCACGAGGCCTTCCACACCTACGTCGATCGGGTCGGCAACGCGCTCAAGGTCGTCATGCGTGTGTAGATCATGTGCGCCGGCAAAGCCGGCGCTCGAACGGAGGTTCCTCGCCGGCCTGCTCTTGCTGGCCCTGGCCGCCAGTGCACCCGCGGGGGCCCAGGAGAGCCCGCGGCGGGGTGGCGAGCTGATCTTCGTGGTGCCCGCGGAGCCGCCGTCCTACGACGCCCATCGCGAGGAGACCTTCGCGGTGGTCCATCCGGCCGCCCCGCACTACAGCACGCTGCTGCGCGTGGATCCCGCCGATCGGACGGGCACGCGCCTCGTCGGCGACCTCGCCGAGTCGTGGACGGTCGCGCCGGACGGGCGGACCTACTCGTTCCGGATCCGCCGCGGCGTGCGATTCCACGACGGCGGCGAGCTGACCGCGCGCGACGTCAAGGCCAGCTACGACAAGATCGTCTTCCCGCCGCCCGGCGTGACCTCGAATCGCAAGGGCGAGTACCTCGGCGTGGACGCCATCACCGCGCCCGACCTCTCCACGGTCGTCTTCCGCCTGAAGTGGCCGCTCGCCTCGTTCCTCTCCTCCCTCGCCTCGCCGTTCAACTGGATCTACAAGGCGGACATCCTGGCCCGGGACGTCCACTGGTACGAGAAGAACGTCATGGGGACGGGGCCGTTCCTCTTCGTCGAGTACGTGAAGGGCTCGCACTGGATCGGCCGGCGGAACCCGGACTACTGGGACAAGGGCAAGCCCTACCTCGACGGCTACCGCGCCCTCTTCGTGCGCGAATCAGCCGCGCAGGTCGCGGCCATCCGCGGGCAGCGCGCCATGATCCAGTTCCGCGGCTTCTCGCCCCCGGAGCGCGACACGCTCGTGCAGGCCCTCGGCAGCGGCGTCACGGTGCAGGAGAGCCCGTGGGAGTGCAGCAATCCGCTCGCGGTCAACCACGAGCGCAAGCCCTTCGACGATCGGCGCGTGCGGCGCGCGCTCTCGCTGGCCCTGGACCGCTACCAGGGCGCGACGACTCTGTCGCGGCTCACCATCCTCCGCGAAGTGGCGGGGGTGCAGGGCACGACCACTCCCTTTGCCACGCCGCCCGCGGAGCTGGAGCGGCTGGCCGGCTACTCACGCGACATCGCGAAGTCGCGGGCGGAGGCGCGGCGGCTCCTCCGCGAGGCGGGCGTGCCCGAGGGCTTCGCGTTCACCTTCAAGAACCGCGGGATCCCCAATCCCTATGACGCCCTCGGGGTGTGGCTCGTCGACCAGTGGCGGCAGATCGGCCTCAACGTCCGCATCGAGACGCTCGAGCTGGGGATGCTCTACCGCGACATCTTCGGCGGCAACTTCGAGGTCGCGGCCGACTTCCACTGCAGCTACATCGTCGAGCCGGATCTGGCCCTGTTCAAGTTCCAGTCGATGGACGTGAGCCCCATCAACTACAGCCGCTATGTCGACCGGACCCTCGACGACCTCTACCAGAAGCAGAGCCGGGCGGCTGATACGGCGGAGCGCCGACGCTATCTTCGCGAGTTCGAGAAGCGCCTGCTCGACGAGGAAGCGCACTACATCTACACGTTCCAGTGGCACCGGATCGTGGTCCACAGCGCGCGGGTGCGGGGCTGGACGATCACTCCGAGCCACTTCCTCAACAACCAGCTCGATACCGTGTGGCTGGCGGAGTAGCGCAGGCGCTCAGCGCGCGACGAAACGTACCGAGTGGGCGGCGTGGGCCTTCCAGTTGTCGCCGTAGCGGGTCGCCAGCCCCGGAGCGTGGATCACGAGCAGGTTCTCCGCGTTATCCCGCTCGGCCGCGGCGGTGAAGCCGAAGCTGCCCGTCAGCACGACCTGCCCGTCGATCACGATGACGTTGTTGCTGGCGGCGGGGTGCGTGCCGTCGATCAGCGTGACGATGCCGGCATTCACGAGCGCGGCCGCCGCGGAGTACCTCGCCTTGGACTGTCCGCGCTCCAGGATGACCTCGACCTTGACCCCGCGGTGATGCGCGTCGACCAGAGCCTTGACGATCGGGGGCGAGCTCACGGTGGAGGCCTGGACCAGGACCGTGTGCGTGGATCGTCCCAGCGCCTCCACCACCGCCTGCGTCGCTCCGCCGTTCGGCGAGAAGTACGCGGCCCAGGGCCGGGACTGCTCGGGCTCGGGCAGGCGAGGTATCTGCCCCCGGGCACCCGACGCCAGCAGGAGAAGCACGAGGCTCACTATCCCCGTTATTTTCCCGACGGTCATGTCTATAGTGAAGATACATGGATCCGGCGACGTCGAGGCGGAGATTCCTCCTGTCGAGCCTGGGCGGCATCGCGTCACTGCTCGTGCGGGCCGGGGCCGCGCATGCGGATGACAAGGACGCCGCGCCGCGGCTCGTCATCGTCAACGCGGACGACCTGGGGCTTTCCGCGGAGATCGACCGCGGGATCTTCGAGGCCCACGACGGCGGCATCGTGACGAGCGCCAGCCTCCTCGTGGACGGGCCCGACGCGGAAGCGGCCGTTCGCCAGGCTCGGCCGCGCCCGAACCTCGGTCTGGGCATCCACGTGGCGTTCGACGAGCGGGGAAAGCTCTTCGTCGACACGCAGGATCTGGCCGCGGTGCGGCGGGAGATCGACCGTCAGCTCACCCTGTTCGTGCGCCTGACCGGGGAGCCGCCGACCCACATCGATTCCCACCACCATCTGCACCGCCTCTTCAACGTCGCCCGACTCTTCCTGGAGGCGGGCCGCCGTTACGGCGTGCCGGTTCGCGGCTTCTCGGAAGTGGTGTACGTCGGCCGGTTCTACGGCCAGCCCGAGTTCGGCCGGACCGACACGTCGAAGATCAGCGTCGAGGCGCTCGTGAGCCTGCTGCAGTCGCTCCGGCCCGGTATCACCGAGGTCTCCTGCCACCCCGGCCATCTCGAGACGCGGCCGGACGCGGTCTACAACCGCGAGCGCGAGGTCGAGCTGCAGACGCTGACCGACGAGCGCGTCAAGGCGGCGATCGCGCAGGAAGGGATCCGGCTCATCAACTACCGCGACTACGGACAGCTGACCAGAGCCCGCCGCTGAGACGGATCAGATTCGAATGAAGATGCGGCGACGATACAGGATGCTCAGCAGCCCGAGCCAGAGGATCACGTAGCTGACCGCGTAGGCGAGTGACGCGTTCGCCGGCTCGAGCCAGGATGCGTAGAGCGTCTCGTAGAGATAGGCCTTGAGGACCCACGGCTCGCCCCCCGCCGAATTGGCGATCAGGATCCAGTCCAGGATGATGGCCAAGAGGCTGGACAGCCAGAAGGCGGCGATCGAGTTGGTCCCGAAGACGAGAAACGGCCCCGTCCATCCCCGGTAGCCCTTCACGTCGACGAGCCAGTAGGTCAATCCCAGCACCTGGCAGGCGATCCCGGCCGAGAACACCACGTAGGAGCTGGTCCACACGCTCTTGTTGATCGGAAACGCGTAGCTCCAGATCAACCCGAGAACCAGGGCCACGCTACCCACGTACAGCAGCCCGATGACCTTCGCGGGCGCCGAGCGGGCCGAGCGAACCCAGTGGCCGGCCAGCACGCCGCAGAGCACGGTGGCGACCGCGCCGATGGTACTGAGGAGTCCCTCGGGATCCCAGGTCTTGGTCTCCTGCCAGAGATGGTTGATGCCGATGACGTGGAGATCGAGCCAGTTGGACAGATTCCTGTCCGGCTCGAGCACCCCGCGTCCGACCCCGGGAACCGGCACGAGGGTCATGAGGGTCCAGTACCCGAACAGCAGACCGAGCAGGGCCCCGGCCTGGCCGCGCACCCCCGTGGTCAGGACGATGGCCGCCGCGAGCAGGTACGACACCGCGATCCGCTGGAGCACGCCGAAGATCCGGATGTGGGCCACGTCGTAGTGAGGGAACCCCTGGAGCAAGAGGCCGAGCCCGAAGATGATGACGGCCCGGATCACCACCTTGCGGAACAGCGCCGGGCGGCTCACGCCGCGGTCCATCCAGTACCCGAGCGAGAACGTGGTAGCGATCCCGACGATGAACAGGAAGAACGGGAACACGAGGTCGGTGGGCGTCCAGCCGTTCCACTCGGCGTGCTCGAGGGGTCGGTAGACATGACCCCAGCTCCCCGGATTGTTCACGAGGAGCATGGCCGCGATGGTGATGCCCCGGAAGACGTCGAGCGAGGCCAGCCGCGGGGTCGCCGGAGCCGGCGCCGCGTCGAGCAGGTCGGCCGTCGAGCTGGAGCTCGGGGCGGTCAGGAGCGCTCGCCGGAGCATTCCGCCCTTACTCTAGCACCGCCCGCCGCGGCGGCGATCGTGCTACCGTACTCGCGCCGCACCCGAGCCGGGATCGACTCTGGCCGGAAGGAGAGCCATGACACTCGCGCTTTACGACGTCCGCGTGCTCGACCTGACCCAGTTCGAGGCGGGCACCTCGTGCACCCAGCTTCTGGCCTGGCTGGGGGCGGAGGTCATCAAGGTGGAGGAGCCCGGCAAAGGCGACCCGGGCCGCTACGGCCGCGCCGAGAAGCCCGGCGTCGACAGCAGCTACTTCCTCACGCTGAACAGCAACAAGAAGAGCGTCACGCTCAATCTCAAGCACCCACAGGGCAAGGCCATGCTGCTCGAGATGGTCAAGCAGGCGGACGTGCTGGCCGAGAACCAGGCCCCGGGCGCGCTCGAGAAGAACGGGCTCGGCTACGACGCGCTCGCCGCCATCAACCCACGGCTGATCTACTTGTCGGTCAAGGGCTTCGGCACCTACGGCCCGTACAGCCAGTACAAGAGCTTCGACATGATCGCTCAGGCCACCGGCGGCGCCATGGCGCTGACCGGCTTCCCGGGCTCGCCACCGCTCAAGCCGGGCCCGACCATCGGCGACTCCGGCACCGGGGTCCACGCGGCCCTCGGCGTGATGGCCGCGCTGTGGCAGCGGCAGGCCACCGGGCGGGGCCAGCGCGTCGAGCTCTCGATGCAGGACGCGGTGGTGAGCCTCTGCCGCATCGCGATGCGCCTGGCCTACGCGGGCGGCGACTTCGAGCCCCGCCGCGGCAACGAGATCGCCAACACCGCGCCCTCGGGCATCTACCGCTGCATGCCCGGCGGGCCCGACGACTACGCCTACATCTACCCGCAGCCGGTGCGCCGCCACATGTGGGACGCCCTGCTGCGCACCATCGGCCGCGAGGACCTGATCGGCAATCCCGACTGGTCCGATCCCAAGTGGCGTGGCGCCCACAAGGACGAGGTCAACGCGCTGGTCGAGAAGTGGACGCTGACGCGCACCAAGCACCAGGTCATGGCCGAGCTGGGCACGGCCGGCGTGCCCGCCGGCGCCGTCCTCACCCCGACCGAGATCCTGGCCGACCCGCATCTGAAGGCGCGGGGCATGGTGCGGACGATCACCCACCCGGGCTGGGGCGAGTTCACGATGCCCGGCAACCCGGTGCAGCTCTCCGCGTCGCCGACCGAGATCCAGCCGGCCCCACTCCTCGGCCAGCACAATGCCGAGATCTACAAGGAGTGGCTCTCGCTCGGCGGCGACGACCTCGCCCGGCTCAAGAACGACGGCGTCATCTGAGCAAGCCTGGACTGCTCATGAGCGACCACGCGCGAGGCGGCCGGGTCCTGTCGCCGGACCGGCCGGCTTCACCTGCGTCGCTCGTGAGCCGTCCAGGCTAGCGGCATGAGTGAAGCGGTCACGAGCGAGAAGTTCGCGGTGGGCCAGTCCGTCCGCCGCGTTGAGGATCGGCGGCTCCTTCAGGGGCTGGGCCGCTACTCCGACGACGTGAATCTGCCGCGTCAGGTCCACGCCATGGTCGTGCGCTCGCCCCACGCGCACGCGCGGATCCTCGGGATCCGCGCCGCCGACGCTCTCCAGGCCCCCGGCGCGCTGGCCGTGCTCACCGGCGCCGATCTGGCAGCAGACGGGCTCGGGAACCTGCCCACCGATTCCTCACGGAAGCGCCGGGACGGATCGCCCGCGTTCACCACGCCGCGGCCGGCGCTCGCGCGGGAGCGGGTCCGTCACGTGGGTGATCCGGTGGCTCTCGTCGTGGCCGAGACCGCGGAGCAGGCCGCCGACGCCGGTGAGCGGGTGGTGGTCGACTACGAGCCGCTGCCCGCGGTGATCGGCGCCGCGCCGGCCACCGCCGCCGGAGCGCCGGCAGTATGGGACGAGGCGCCCGACAACGTGGCCTTCGTCTGGCAGGCCGGCTCCCGGGACGCGGTGACGCGCGCCTTCGAGGAAGCCGCGCACGTGAGCCGCCTCGACTTCGTGGTCACCCGCGTGGCCGCGCTGCCGCTCGAGCCCCGCGGGGCGGTGGGCGAGTTCGATCGGCGCAACGGGCGCTACACGCTCCACACCGGCATCCAGGCGCCCCACGGGCTCCGCGCCCTGCTCGCCGAGCAGGTCCTGCGCGTGCCCCACGGCCAGGTTCGGGTGGTGACGGGCGAGGTCGGCGGCAGCTTCGGGATGCGCAGCGGCATCTATCCGGAGCTGGTGCTGGTGCTCTGGGCCGCGAGGCGCCTCGGCCGGCCGGTGAAGTGGACGTCGACCAGGCGCGAGGGCTTTCTCAGTGACGAGCACGGCCGCGACAACGTGTCCTCGGCCGAGCTGGCGCTCGACGCCGGCGGCAAGTTCCTCGGCCTGCGGGTCGCCATCAAGCTCGACATCGGCGCCTACTTCACGCCGCGCAGCGCGGGCCCCGGCACCAACAACGTTGGCGGTGTCGCCGGCGTGTACACCACGCCCGCGATCCACGTCGAGACCACCGGCGTCTACACGAACACGACGCCGACCGGCCCCTATCGCGGCGCCGGCCGGCCCGAGGCCACCTACGCCATCGAGCGGGTCATCGACCTCGCGGCGCGCGAGCTCCGGATCGACCCGATGGAGCTGCGCCGCAAGAATCTCATCCCGACACAGGCGATGCCCTTCAAGACCGGGCTCGTCTTCACCTACGACTGCGGCGACTTCGCGCGGATCATGGACATGGCCCTCGCGCTCTCCGACCACCCCGGCTTCCAGCGGCGCCGCGCGGAGGCTCGGCGGCGTGGCATCCTCCTCGGCCTGGGGATCGCGAACCCCATCGAGGTGGCCGGGGGACCTTACACTTCCGTGAACCCCGACACCGCCGAGATGCGCATCAACCCCGACGGCTCCGTGTCGCTCTTCGCGGGATCGACGTCCATGGGGCAAGGTAACGAGACCGCCTTCGCCCAGATCGTGTCCGATCGCCTCGGCCTGCCGCCCGAACGCATCCAGGTCTTCTGGGGCGACAGCGACGCGCTCGGTGCCGGGCGGGGCAACGGCGGATCGGGCGCGGTCTCCGTCGGCGGCTCGGCGGTGCTGCGGGCCACCGAGAAGGTCGTCGAGCGCGGGCGCCGCGTGGCCGCGCACCTCCTGGAGGCGGCTCCGGATGACGTCGCCCTGCGGGACGGCCGCTTCGTCGTCGCCGGCACGGACCGCGGCGTGGCGTGGAATCAGGTCGCCCGGGCCGCCTACCAGCCGCGCCAGCTCCCCACCGGGCTCGAGCCCGGCTTCAGCGAGACGGCCGCCTTCACGCCGCCCGCGGTCACCTTCCCCAACGGCAGCCACGTGTGCGAGGTCGAGATCGACGAGGAGACCGGCGCGGTTCGCGTGACGCGCTACTCGGTGGTCGACGACGTCGGCCGCATGATCAACCCGATGCTCGTCAAGGGCCAGATCCACGGCGGCATCGTCCAGGGGCTGGGCCAGGGCCTCGCCGAGGTCCTCACCTATGAGGCCTCGACCGGCCAGCTCCTCTCCGGCTCCCTGATGGACTACGCCCTGCCCCGCGCCGACGAGCTGCCGCTCTTCGAGGTGGATTCCCACGAGGTGCCGACCCGGGTCAATCCGCTGGGCGCCAAGGGCGTGGGCGAAGCCGGCACGGTGGGCGCGCTCCCGGCGCTCCTGAACGCGGTCAACGACGCGCTGGCCCCGCTCGGCGTCCGCCACCTCGACATGCCGGTCACGCCCGACCGCGTCTGGCGCGCGATCCGTGACGCGAACCCAGCAAGGAGATGACATGGCCACCATCGAGAAGTACTGCGCCCCCGGCGTCTACGACACGCCGAGCTACAGTCAGGCCATCAAGGTGAGCGGCGCCCAGACCATCCTGTTCCTCGCCGGCCAGGTCCCCTACGCTCCGGATGGGACCGTGAACCACATCGGGGACTTCATGGGCCAGGCCCGCCAGGTATTCGGGGCGGTGAAGGCCCTTGTGGAGCACGCCGGCGGCACCCTGCAGAACGTCGTGAAGATCACGACCTACGTCACGGACGTCCGCCGGCGCATGGACTTCCGCGTGGTCCGGGACGAGTTCTTCGGTCAGCGCGGGCCGGCCTCGACCATGGTCGAGGTCAGCTCGCTCTCTCACCCGGATTACCTGATCGAGATCGAGGCGATCGCCGTCCTGTAGACGGGCCGCTTGACGCAGGGTCAGCTTCGGTAGATCCTCGGCCCATCGACCGAGAAGGAGGGCCCGCACATGCTGGCACGCGACGAGAACGAGCGAGTGACCCGCGTCGGCCCCGGCACCCCGATGGGGGAGACCATGCGGCGCTACTGGATCCCTGCCCTCCTGGCGTGGGAGCTGCCCGAGCCCGATTGCGCGCCCGTGCGCGTCAAGCTGCTGGGCGAGGATCTGGTGGCCTTCCGCGACAGCCGCGGCCGCGTGGGCCTCCTCGCCGAACGCTGCCCGCACCGGCAGTCCTCCCTCTTCTTCGGCCGCAACGAGGAGTGCGGGCTGCGCTGCGTCTACCACGGCTGGAAGTTCGACGCCGACGGCCAGTGCGTGGATCAGATGAACGAGCCCGAGGAGCTCGGCTTTGCCCACAAGATCCGCACCACCGCCTATCCGACCATCGAGATGGGCGGCCTCGTCTGGGCCTATCTGGGGGCCGCGGAGCGGCGACCGCCGCTGCCGTGCTTCGCCTGGACCCAGGCGCCGGCCAGCCACCGCCACGTGTCGAAAGTCATCCAGGAAACCAACTGGCTCCAGGGCGTCGAGGGCGGCATCGACACCTCGCACGCGCCCATCCTGCACCGTGTCCTGGACCCGAATTCCTCGCGGCCGGGCTTCAAGGTGGCCGACCCCTTCGTGCGCGGCAAGGCGCCCGTGATCGAACTGGACGTCACCGACTACGGCTACCGTTACGCCGGCCTGCGCCCGCTGGGGGACAGCGAGACCCATGTGCGCGCCTACCACTTCATCCTGCCCTTCCACCAGATCCGGCCCGCCCGCATCGGGGAGTCTGCCCGTGGCAACTCGGGCGCATCGGGCCACATCTGGGTGCCGATGGATGACGAGACCACCATGGTCTACAACTGGGAGCACAGCGTGACCGACCCGCTGTCCGACGAGGAGCGCCTCGAGCGCCGGCTCGGCAATGGCCCCCTCGACGTCGACCAGGCTACGTTTCGCGGGAAGCGTAACAGGGGCAACAGCTACCTGCTGGACCGCCGCGTGCAGAAGACCGAGACCTTCACCGGCATCGACGGCATCAACGTGCAGGACCGCGCGATCCAGGAGAGCATGGGGGCCATCGTGGACCGTACCCGCGAGCACCTGGGGCCCGCCGACCGCGCGGTGATCCAGGCCCGCCGGCTGCTGCTCCAGGCGACGCGCACGGTGGAGGCCGGCGGCATCCCGCCGGGTGTCGAGCCGAGCTACTACACCTTGCAGCCGGCGGAGGCGGTGATCCCGCGCGACACCGACTGGCGCACGCTGCTCACGCCCGACGCGCCGCGGACCGAGGCTCTGCAGCAGGTGTAGCCGCGACGGCTCCGTGCGCGCCCTCGTCCTCGAGAAGTTCGGCGGCCCCTTCGTCCCGAAAGACGTACCCACGCCCGCCATCGCCCCGCACGAGGCGCTGGTCCGCGTGCGCAACGTCGGCGTCTGCGGCACCGACGTGAAGATCCGCGCCGACAGGATGGGCCTCGGCGTGATCCCGCTGATCATGGGCCACGAGATCGCGGGCGAGGTGGCCGAGGTGGGCGGCGAGGTCCGCGGCTTCGCCCCGGGCGACCGCGTCGTCGTGAACTTCTACGTCACCTGCGGGCGCTGCCAGTTCTGTCGCGTGGGCCGGGACACCCTCTGTCCCGAGGTCCGCCAGCACGGCTTCACCATGGACGGCGGCTTCGCGGAGTATCTGAAGACTCCGGGCGTCAACCTGTGCAAGGTCCCGGACCACGTCTCCCTGGAGGGCGCCTGCATCCTCGGCGACGCGGTCGCGACGGCCTACCATGCGATCACCAAGCGGGCGCAGGTCCGACCGGGCACGACCGTGGCGCTGATCGGCGTCGGCGGCGTGGGTCTGCACGCGCTGCAGATGGCCCGGCTCGCCGGCGGCTGGGTCATCGCAGTCGACGTGAGCGAGGCGCGCCTCGCGCTGGCCAGGAGCCTCGGCGCCGACGCGGTGGTGGATGCGCGCAGCGGCCCGTTCCACGAGGCGGTGCGCAAGCTCACCGACGGCCAGGGTGTCGACGTGGTGCTGGAGTTCGTCGCCAACCAGCAGACGCTGCCCTCGAGCTACCAGAGCGTGAAGCGCGCGGGGCGGCTGGTCTTCGTCGGCTACACGCCCCAGCTCCCGATGTCGGTGATGCCGCACGAGCTGGTGCGAAACGAGCTGGAGATCGTCGGCGCGCGCGCGAATACCAAGCAGGAGCTGCAGGAGACGATGGAGCTGGTGGCGCGCGGGCGGATCAAGCCGATCGTCGACCGCGTGATCCCGCTGGCCGACATCGAGCAGGCCTTCGACGCCCTCCGCGAAGGCCGCCCCCTCGGCCGCAACGTCCTCGCGATCTAGTCCCTCTCGCTAGCTTGGCTAGGCCGGTCTCCCGGCGCGGGGATGCAGGACGTCGATCGCCCACCCGACATCCAGGCGCTCCCCGAGCCAGCCCGGGCACGCCGTCCGCGCGGTGAGACGCAGGCCCTGCGAATCGTGGCGCGCCCGGAGGAGCTTGACGGGATCGCCGAGCACCTGGGCAGACGGCGGCACCTCGAGCAGCGGCCGGCCGTCCGGCCGACGGAATCGCAGCACGCCGTCGGGCCCGCGCGCCACCTGGTAGCCCTCCTCGTGCACCGCACGGTGATGCCGCCGACAGAGGAGCGCGAGATTCGAGAGCGTCGTCGGGCCGCCTTGGGCCCAGTGGTGGAGATGATGCCCCTGCCCGACGCGGACGCTGCAGCCCGGGAAGCGGCAGCCCCGGTCCCGATGGTGAAGCGCGCGGCGCAAGGCGGGGGGAATCGTCCGGGTCCGGGCCCCGATCTCGACCAGACGCCCCTCATCATCGTGGCGCAGCACCACCCGGCTGGCGTCGCACGCCAGACGCCGCGACGTTTCCGCGGAAACGCGCGCGCCGTCCTCGAGCACGGACTGCCCGGGCTGATGCGGGTCGGCCAGCACGGGGGCGTCGACGTGGACCACCACCTGGTAGCGTTCACCCGGGCCGCCGGAGTCGAACCCGTGATGCAGCGCCGTCTCCGCCAGTAGAGCGAGCGCGTCCGCCTGCTGCTGGGTCCGGGTCGGGGCGTCCCCGGACGGGTCCGCCGCGGGCGTGGCCGCCGCCTCGCCTCGGGCCCGCTGGTACAGCGCCTCGCGTGCGGCCCCGAGTGCCTGCAGGAGCAGCGCCCCCACTTCCGGCGCGAGCCGGCCCCGGACCACCACCATGCCGTCCTCGTCCTGGTAGACGTGAAGCGCGCGGCTCGCATGCCGCCGCGCGGTCTCTCGCGCCTCAGCCTGCCGATCCACTAGCCGCCAGCCCCGCACGATCCGCTCCACGTGCGCCGCTGTGCCCGCGCGCCCCACCGCCAGCAGCCGCGCCTCGGTCTCCGGCGTCGCCACGCGGGTCAGCGCGCGCACCTTGGCGTACGACAGCTCACCGCGAGCGAGGGCCTCCGCGAGGAGCGGCAGTACCTCGAGGGCGCGCGCGACCCGGACCCGCTCGCGGGCCGCGCCAAGGTCGAGCCCCACCCGCCAGCTCAGCCATGCGGCGCAGGAGCGGAAGCCCGTGTTCCACCCACCGCGGGCGTCGAACTCTCGGATCAGAGCTAGGAGGCGCGCGGTGGCGGCGTCGAGGTGCGCCGACAGCTCGGCAATCTCGTCGCCGAGCCGGTCGAGCTCTGCGACACGATCCGGGTTGGGAACGACCGTTGGCAAGTGGATCGGCATGGTGAGTCCTCCTTCTGCTGGAGGGACTCTACACCCTGGCTTTCGAGCTGCCGGGGAGCGTCCGAAACGAGCGATTTCGGCACGCGGAATGGTTTTTGCTCCGCAGCCCCCCGACTGCGCACCGGCGGCCCGGTGCGCGCCACTGGGCCGGCACGTGTTGCGAACTGCCTGCACACGACCGCTTCATGGGGCCGAAGCTGTCAAGCGGAAAAGGCGTGGGAGCGCTTGGAATCGCCACCTAGGGTGAAGGAGCAAGCCCGCTAGCACTACCCACCGCGGTCTTCTCACCGCCCTGGTTCTCGCACCACACCTCCACGACCACTCGCATCCCGGCACCCTCCGGCCGCGTCTCCCTGACCACGCCGTGCACGGTGAGGCGGTCGCCCGCGTAGACCGGCTTGATGAACGCGATGGACAGCGTGCCGCCCTTGACGAAGCCCGCGCCGAGCAGCCGCGTCATCATCTCCGACACGTAGGCGGTCGACATCATGCCCTGCGCCAGCGTGGTGCGGAAGCCCTTCTCGCGCGCCCAGGCCTCGTCGGAGTGGATGGAACGGGGGCGCACGCCCGAGTAGGCGTCGATCCGCCGCTGCGACAGCTCCTTCACGAGCGCCGGCAGCTCCTGCCCGACCGGGATAGCTTCAGCGACTGCCATGGCGCGTACCCTCCGGGATCAGCATCTGGGTGAATTGCCCCCGGACGAGCGCGGTGCCCGCCTCGTCCTCCGTGACGAACTCGGTGACCATGTACTGCCGGCCGCGCCGCTCGTACTTGTCGATCACTCGCCCGCGTGAGCGCACGCGCATACCGGGCTCCACGGGCTCGAGGAAGTTGAACTCCATCTTGGCGTGGAGGCCGGCATGCACGATGTACTTGCCGTGGCGCAGGTGGAGCGCCTGGTTGCCGAGCAGCGTGGGATGCGCCACCGGTCCACCGAAGGGCGACGGCCCCGAGAACCAGGGGTGGTGGTCGTCCACCGCGAAGGCATAGGTCTCGATGTCTTCCGGCGTGACGAGGTGCGTGTCCGACACGAACTCCTCGCCGACCGTCAGGATGTCGTACGTGAGCTTCGGGAACTCGCTCATTTCTTTCCCTCCGTCTGAAAGGCGGGCAGCACCTCAGCGGTGAACCGCTCGAGCTGGGCGAGCTGGTCGTCGCCCACGAACCGGATGCAGAGATCGGTCACCCCGGCGGCGGCGTAGCGGCGCAGCGCCGCGATCACCACCGGGGCGGGGCCGAGACCCATCAACCCCCGCTCGTGCACGTCGCCGCCGTAGTAGGTGCTCAGAAACCTGGTGGTGACGCGCTCGGCGGTGGCGACGTCGTCGTCGAGCCGTATCGTGGTGTACACGACGAGGGGGAAGTCCGGGCGGGCGCGGCCGTGTCGCGCCATGCCCTCGAGCGCCCGCTCGCGAATCGTGCGGCACTCCTCGGCGTGCACGTAGGTCGTGATGATCCCGTCGCCCAGCCGGCCGAAGCGGTCGAACTGGGCGGGGAGCAGCTCGCCGCGGTTGCCGGCGGTGATGAGGATCGGCGGGCCCTCGGCCTGCCACGGCAGCGGCCCGATGGTGTGGTCGACCAGGTCCACGTCGTGGCCGTGATGGGTGACCCGCTCCCCCGTCCAGAGCTTGCGCCAGATCAGGACGTGCTCCTCGAGCCGGCGCACGCGGCCCTTGTGGTCGGCCCCGCACGCCGCCCACTCGCGCGCGGCGCTGGGCAGGCTCCAGCCCACGCCCAGCCCCAGCACCAGCCGCCCCCGTGAGATCTGGTCGACGTTGGCGAGCTGCTGCGCCAGCACCACCGGATGGCGCAGCGCCGGCAGCAGCACCGCCGTCCCCAGCCGCACCCGCGTGGTGATCCCCGCCAGATAGGCCAGAGTCGTCAGCGCGTCGAGCCGCGGCTTGGCCACGACGCTGTCCCCCACCCACACGGCGTCGTAGCCGGCCTGGTCGGCCTGCCGGGCCATGGTCCAGCAGCCGTCGATCGGCGGCCGCCGCGCCGACTCCATCACCACCCCCCGCGTGGGAATCAGGACGCCGATGCGCATGGGCGGGAGTGTACCCGATAAGAACCCTCTCCCCTATGGGGAGAGGGTAGGGTGAGAGGCTGGGTGCTGAGGGGCTGGGTGCTGAGGGGCGGGCTGCATCACGTTGCCATAGCGGTGCACAACCCGCGAGACCGTCTGCTCGCGCAGATAGTGGCGCAGCTCGAGCCGGCCGGTGGCGAGGACGGGCGCGTCGAGAACGGCCACGCCGGCCTCATGGGCGGCCACTCTCACCGCGCGCGACACCGGCGTCAGCGCCCGCAGTCGTTCGACGCTCCCGGAGCCGAGGCGTCGGATGAGCTCCGCCTCGCTCTCGACCGCCGCGGTGACGGCGCCGGCCTCCGTCAGCCAGCGCCCGGGATCGCCATCGGCCAGGCTGACCACGACCCGCGCGTCGCACGTCCGCGCCGCGAGCACGACCTGAGCGAGCGCGACTCGGCCTGCCGCCGTGGCCGCCTCGGCGCGCAGCAAGATCGGCTGGCACGCGCGGTAACGGAACACGTTGCGTTCGCCGAGCAGGTGGATCGGCTCGTGCTCGCGGCCGAAGTGCTCCTGCCACGCGTGGGCATAGCTGGCCGCGCTCGCCCGGAGCACGGCGGCCTCTTCCCGGGCGACCGCGGCGAGGCAGCGATCCAGCAGCGCCGCGACCGCCGGAGAGCACGCAGCGCCGTCCACCGGCAGGGCAACCTGGCGCCAGCGCGCGAGCTGCAGGACGTAGTTCGGGCCGCCGGCCTTGGCCCCCGGGCCGACCGACGAGGCCTTCCAGCCGCCGAAGGGCTGGCGCCCGACGATGGCCCCGGTGATGGGGCGATTGACATAGAGGTTGCCGGCCTCGATCCGGTCGAGCCACCGCGCGACCTCGCGGTCGTCGAGCGACTGGATCCCGCTCGTGAGCCCGAACGGGGTGTCGTTGGCGAGCTCGATCGCCTCGTCCAGCTCCGCCGCGCGCATGAGCCCCAGCACCGGCCCGAAGCACTCGGTGCGGTGGAAGAAGGAGCCGCGCCGCACGCCGAGCTTGATCCCGGGTGACCAGAGCGGCGCGTCGCTACTGACGGGCCGGGGCTCGAGCAGCCACTCCTCCCCTTCATCGAGCGTCGTGAGCGCGCGTCGGAGCGCGTCGCCCGGCGGCTGCGTGAGCGGCGTGATGCGGCTCGGCGGGTCCCAGGCGCTGCCGACCGCGAGGCTGGCCGCCGCATCGCGGAGCTGGCGGCGGAAGACGGCGTCGTCGTACACCTCGGCCTCGCAGATCGCGAGGCTCGCCGCCGAGCACTTCTGGCCATTATGGCCGAAGGCCGAGCGGACGAGATCGCGGATCGCCTGGTCGCGGTCCGCGAGCGCGGTGACGATCATCGCGTTCTTGCCGCTCGTCTCCGCGAAGAGCGCCAGCTCGGGACGCCAGCCGAGGAACCGGCGGGCGGTCTCCACCGAGCCGGTGAGGATCACGCCGTCGACCCGCGGATCGGTCACGAGGCCGCGGCCCACCTCGTCGTCCGGACAGGGCACGAACTGGAGGGCTGCACGCGGGACGCCGGCGTCCCAGAGGGCCCGGGCCAGCTGCCAGCCGACCAGCACCGCCTCGGGCGCGGGTTTCAGGAGCACGGCATTGCCGGCGGCCAGCGCGGCCAGCACGCCGCCGGCCGGAATCGAGAGCGGGAAGTTCCAGGGCGGCGCCACCACGACCACGCCCAGCGGCTCCATCCGGCAGCCGTCTGCCGTGCTCGCCGCGTCGACGGCGCGCGCGTAGTAGCGCGCGAAGTCGATCGCCTCCGAGACCTCCGGGTCCGCCTCGACCGCCGTCTTGGCCCCGTCGACGATCATGGCGCCGATCAGCTCACCGCGACGGCGAGCGATCACCGTTGCCGCGGTGTCCAGCGCGCGCCGGCGCTCCGCCTCCGGCCTGGCGGCCCAGGCCGCCTGGGCGGCGCGGGCGGCATCGAGCGCGCGGCTCACCTGCCCGCCATCCGCGAGGGCATGGCGATACGCGACGCGTCCGGGCTGGGAGCGGTCGCGCCCCTCGCTCTCCGTGGCGCCCGCGACGAGCTCGCCCGCGATCTGCAGCGGCACGGCCTCCGGTGGCCGCCGGCGCCAGGCGGCCCGCACCCGGCCGATCCACTCCTGGTTGGCGGCCAGCGACCAGTCAGTGTCGGGCTCGTTCGCGTACGGCGCCGCCGGGCTCGGCCCGGCCGATCCACCGGTCTCGGTCCCGCGGTCCTGGGTGCGCCGCGGGGCGTCCGGCAGCTCGTCCATGCCCTCGAAGGCCGTCAGGAACCGATCGCGCTCGTGCTCCCACTCGGGCGAGCCCGGCTCGATGCCGAACACGTGACGCAGGAAGTTGTCCTCGGCGGTGTTCTCGTCGAGGCGGCGCACGAGGTAGGCGATCGCGCTGTGGAAGTCGTCGGCGCGCACCACCGGCGCGTAAAGGAGCAGGCCGCCGGCGCGCGCCTGCACCACGCGCGCCTGGTGGTTGGCCATGCCCTCGAGCATCTCGAACTCGACCCAGGGCTCGACGGCCTCGTCCTCGCGCAGCAGCAACCCGTAGGCGACGTCGAAGAGATTGTGACTGGCGATGCCGAGCCGCACGCCGTCCGCGTGATCGCGCCGGCAGCCGTACTCGACCATCCGCTTGAAGTTGGTGTCGACTTCGGCCTTGCGCGTGAACGGCGCTTGCGGCCAGCCCTGAAGATCGGCCTCGATCCGCTCCATGGCGAGGTTGGCGCCCTTGACGACGCGCAGCTTGATGGGCGCCCCGCCACGCTCGCGGCGCGCCCTCGCCCAGGCCACGAGCGCGCGCTGGACGCGGTGGGACTCGGGCAGGTAGGCCTGGAGCACGATGCCGGCCGGGAGCGCCAGGAACTCCGCCTCGTCCAGCACCTCGCGGAACGCGGTGACGGTGAGATCGAGGTCGCGGTACTCCTCCATGTCGAGGTTGACGAACTTGGGCGTCACGCGCCCGTCCGGATGGCGGTAGTGGTGGAGCAGGGCCTGGCGATAGAGCGTCCGGAGCCGGTCCTTCACGGCCTCGACGGTCTGCCGGAACGCGGCCAACTCGATCTGGCTCGACACGGAGGAGACCTTCACCGAGATGTACTCGACGTCCTCGCGGGCCAGCAGCGCCAGGTAGGCCTCGAGCCGGCGGGCCGCTTCGGCCTCGCCCAGGATCGCCTCGCCGAGCTGGTTCAGGTTCAGCCGGATGCCCGCGGCGCGCCGCTCCGCCAGGTAGCGGCGCAGATCCTCGTCCTCCCCGGGCAGGATCAGCGGCTCGGTCTCGTGGCGCAGACGGGCCACGATCGGCGGCACGACGAGGCTCGGCAGGTAGTGCCCCATCACCGCGCCGAGCGTGAGGCCGATGCGCTCCCACCACTCCATGAAGCGCGGCGCGCCGTAGCGCTCGATCAGGTAGCCGAGCTGATCGGCGATGCGCGCCGGCCGTCGGCTGCGGAAGGCCTGATCGGTGAGCGCGATCGTGAGCTCCTTGCCGCGCGGGTCCTCCATCAGGCGGGCGAGGCGCTCGGCCCGGGCCCGCTCGTCGGAGGTCTGCCCGGCTCGGGCCTCGCGCAGCAGGGCCTCGGCCAGATCGACCGCGCGATGAGCCCGCTCCAGGCGGGCGACGGTGGCAGTCGAGCGTGCCATCGACCCGCAGTCTACCCTCTCTCCCCCTCTCCCCTCCGGGGAGAGGGCAGGGTGAGGGGGCCCAGGGTCAGGGGCGAGGCTAAAGTGCCGGCCGAGCGGGTTCCGGCGGCACCTGGTAGAGGTACTCCCGCAGGTAGCGGATCTCCTCGCCCTTGTCCTGCATGTCCACCCGGATCAGATCGCGGATCGAGATCATGGAGAGCATCCGCGGGCCCTTGACCACCAGCAGGTGGCGGATGTTGGCCTGATCCATCTTCCGCATGGCCGACTGGTAATCCTCGTCCGGGTCACCGACGACGATCTCCGAGGTCATGACATCGCCGACCGGTGTGCGATCAGGATCGAGCCCCCGGTCTACCACCCGCCGAACCACGTCCCGCTCGGAGAAGACGCCGACCAGCCGGTCGCCCTCGAGCACGATGGCGATAGCGACGTTGTTGGCGGCCATGACCCGCACCGTTTCCCTCACCGTTGCCTCACCCTGAACCGTGAAGAGAAATCCGGGCCGCATGAGGTCACGCAGCTTCTTCATCGTCAGCCTCCTGTGCGTTACGGTCCGGGCCGTGGATAGGGACTCCCGTCGGACGTGCGCTCGAGCGCGCGCAGCGCGCTATCGAGCACCGCCGGCGCACCGCTGGGGCCGCCGATCTGTGCCCCGTAGGCGTAGTGGTGCGAGAACCCGCCCTCGTCCAGCCGCGCCATCAGCTGCTCGCCGCCCTCCCTGATCAGCAAGAGTCCGCGCCGGCCCGCGCAGGCCTCGGGCGCGCAGCCCGTGATCGCGATGTAGTCGGCTTCTCCGATGTGGACCATCCGAAGGGGCCCGCCCCGCTCGAAGTATTTCGGGGCGGCCAGGGTCAGCTTGCCGGCGCCCGGCGACGGCGGCCCCCAGTCAGCGCCAAACAGGGCGCGCACCTTTTCACGGAGCTGCGGATTCTCCAGGACTTCACTCGCCGAGCGGCCGTAGACGAGCGCCCGGGCATCGGCCCGGAGCACCTCGGGAGGACCGGCCGCGCCCGGCGGCGGAGGGACGACGCACCCCGCGATGACCGGCGTGAGCAGCAGGCACGCGAGCGCTCCACGAAGAAGCAAATGGCGCATGGACGCCCTCCCCTGACGCTTTCGGAGGCAATCAGCATGCCATGGACCGAGCAATATGCTGGCATGCAAAGTCAAAGAGTTCGGGTGAGCCGCCGCGCCGTCACGTCCGCGGATACGGTAAGACTTACCGCCCTGCCTTCTCCGACCCTTCCCCTGTCCCCTCTCCCCTCTGGGGAGAGGGGAGCTGAGGGGCGCGGGCTTAGAATCGCTCCCATGGGAGCCGCCGGGTGCACCGGCCAGAGCGGACGATGCTTCGCGGCCTGACCGGCCTGCGGGTGGTGAGCTTCGAGAGCCGCCGGTCGGCCGAGGTGGCCGAGCTGATCCGCAACCACGGCGGCACGCCGATCCAGGCGCCGTCCATGCGCGAGATCCCGCTGGCCGACCAGCACGAGGCGCTCGCCTTCGGCGAGACCCTCTTCGCCGGCGGCCACGACATCGTGATCCTGTTGACCGGTGTCGGCGCCCGATTGCTGATCACCACCCTGGCGACGCGCCGGCCGAGGGAAGAGGTCGTGGCCGCGCTGGGCCGGCTCATACTGGTCTGCCGCGGACCCAAGCCCGTCGCGGCGCTCAAGGAGGCCGGGCTCGCCCCGACACTCGTGGTGCCGGAGCCGAACACCTGGCGCGACTTGCTCTCGGCGCTGGACGGCCAGCTACCGATCGCGGGCAAGCGCGTGGCCGTGCAAGAGTACGGCGCGCGCAACGAGGAGCTCCTGGCCGGGCTCCGGCAACGTGGCGCCCACGTCACGACGGTGCCGGTCTACGGGTGGGCGCTACCGGAGGACACCGCCCCGCTGAGGGCAGCCATCGCGCGGGTCGTGGCGGGCGAGGTGGAGGCGGCGCTGTTCAGCAGCGCCACGCAGATCGACAACCTCTTCCGCCTGGCCGAGGACATGGGCTCGGCGGACGCGCTGCGGGAAGCGCTCCGAGGGAGAATGGTGGTCGGCTCGATCGGTCCGATCACGACTTCTGCCCTTCGGCAGCACGGGGTCGAGCCCGACCTGCAGCCGGAGCACCCCAAGATCGGACACCTGGTAGCCGAGATCGCCCGCCAGGCCACCGAGCTCCTGGCGCGCAAGCGGCGCACGTGAGCAGTCGGCCGGATTTACCGAGTTTGCCCCCGATCGCCTGGCATACGGATTGCGGTAGCTTCGAAGCACAACACTCGAGGAGGTCATCCGTCATGGCACAGCCGACAGGGCAGAGCGTGGGCCAGGCCCACTTGACGAAGAAGGGCGCGGAGCTCACCAAGCAGCTCGACAATCTCCTGGACGAGATCGACGAGATCCTCGAAGAGAACGCGGAAGACTTCGTGAAGGGCTATGTCCAGCCAGGTGGCCCGTAGCCGGAGAGCCCGGACTCGGCGGGCAACTAGCCGGCCAGGCGCCACTGCGCGAGCGACGCCCGCGCATCTCCCCCGCTCTTGTCGGGGATGATCGTCAGCTCGAGCACCGTCACCCCGGAGAGCTCGACGCGGTAGTCTTCCGCCTCGCGAATCGTCTCCGGCGGCCCGAAATTCCATTGCTGGCGGAGGATCTCGCGGACCGACCGTCCACCGTCCGGCGACCAGCGCAGCACGAACTCCTGCGTGCGCGCCGTGTCCGGCTCGATGAAGAGCAGCCACACGCGGCTCAGCCGCTGCGGTCGGTCGAAGACGAGCCGGATCGTCTGCTCGCCCGGCTGCGCGGCCCGCCACCCGGGCGAATCGAAGGGCAGGAGGGCGGATTCGATGGGGTGCTCGGCGTCCTCGGACGTGACCTCGACCTGGGCCAGCTTCTCCACGTCGAGCCACGGGAGCTCGGGAGTCGCGACTGCCTTGGGAATCGGACTGATCACTCGCTTCCGCATCGTTCGCTCCTCTCGGTTCCGGCTTGCGCTCACACCGGTCTCGGCCTCGCGCTACCTTGTAGAAATTACACGACCTTTCTTCCCTCCCGATCGTCGGCCTGCTCCGCATCGGCGCGTCAATCTGCACTTGTCTGCACGGCATGCCGATTGCGTGATGCTCTTTCGAGGAGGGCGCACCCATGGAATCGCAGGCGTACAGCGTTCTCGGTTCGAGCTCCGTCGAAGGACCGTGCCCGCGGTGCCGTCGCCTGCTCCAGGCGATTCACACCGTAAGTCAATATGGGCGACCAAGCGTGGCCCTGCTGGAGTGCCCGCGCTGTCGCTACACGTGCCAGGCCGTGATTTCCGGGCTGTGGCCGGAGGAAGCGTTTCCGCGCGCGGCCCGGCCGTAGTGGGTGGCCACATCCCTCGAGCGAGGTGACTCATGGTGGAGCGAAAAACGTTCCCGGCTCGTGGCTACACCATCGCCGTGGCCGCCGAGCGAATGAAGGATGGTAAATGGTCAGCGGTGACGACCGTCCAGCAGTCCACCTCCACCGGTCAGCGCAACATCGATCTGCCCATATCCGACGTCCGGTTCGATACCGAAGCCGAGGCCGAGAGCTTCGAGCTGAAGCGGGCGCAGGAGTGGATCGACCAGAACACGCCCTCGAGCACGCCGGCCTGAGCGACCTATTGCCGGGGCGGCGGCGGTGGTGGGGGCGCGGCCGGGATCCACACCCATTGCCAGGCCTGACTGACTCCATCGCCGTAGAGCACGTATCGGCCGTTCGGGTACACGACCTCGCGCTGGACCGCCGGCGGTGCCGGCGCCGCGTATGCCGGTGCCGACTGGTAGACGACTGCCGGCGGCGCCGCATAGTAAGGCGGGTAGTACGGGGGATACGTCGCGGCAACAGCGGCACCGAGGGCTAGCCCGCCGATCACCGCACCGGGCAGCCACCAGCCGCCCCAACAGCAGCCGCCGCGGAAATGACCGCGGCTCCAGGCATCGCTCGGCACCACTGTCACCGAGAGCACCAGCACGACCGCCAGCATCGCAACCGCGAGCTTCTTCATTGCCGGTACCTCCGCGGCTATCGTAACTGGAGCCGACCCGGTTCGCTAGACGCGCTGTGTCGAGGGTCAAGTATTCCGGTGGTCGGTACGGTTTACCTGGTTTCGCTCCGTGTGGCCAGGTCCGGGACGAGATGCCGGAGTGGGCAACCACCCTCCCCCCGTCTTGCATTTCTCCGGATTTGGACTATCCCTCACGTCACCGCCGAACGCCATGGCACGGTCGTTGCCCTTCATGTGGAACCTGGAGGAGTCGGCAATGCTGAAAATGGCCAGGCACTCCCTCTCGCTGTCAACCCGGACTCACCGCCAGTTTCTCGACCTCACCTCGCAGGTGCGGGAGCAAGTGAAGCGGGCGGAGGTCGCGGACGGCCTTGTGGTCGTGAACACCCTGCACACCACCTGCTGCCTGCTGGTCAACGAGTTCCAGGGAGCGCTCGTCGACGACTTGACGGAACTGATGGAGCGCCTGGTCGCCGACGACGGAGGATACAAGCACAACGATCCGCGTTACTCGGACTGCGAGCGGGGCAACGGCGCCGCTCACCTCCGAGCCGGCCTGCTCGGTCAGAGCGTGGTCGTGGGCCTCTCGGCCGGCGAGCTGTCTCTGGGGCGGTTCCAGTCGATTCTGTTCTGCGAGTGGGATGGACCGCGAACGCGAAGTATCGACATCCAGATCATAGGCGCGTGAGATGAATCACTCGCGGCGA
>Ga0207646_10001049_pt1 | contig 35169 bp, 34 predicted proteins | sample KBSK5502metaG_FD_184343 | JGI IMG/M metagenome (GOLD analysis project Ga0207646, IMG submission 184343) | Corn, switchgrass and miscanthus rhizosphere microbial communities from Kellogg Biological Station, Michigan, USA - KBS K5-50-2 metaG... | ecosystem: Host-associated > Plants > Roots >... | reverse complement strand
CAGCTCCAGTCGCTATTGAACATCCAGAACTCGTTGCATACCGCTCGGAATTTCCGATTTTGCAACGCAAGACGTATTTGAATAGCTGCTCACTAGGTGCGCTTTCGCATCGTTCAATGCAGGGGCTGGCGCAATTCATGGAGATGTGGAGCGAGTGGGGCGCACATGCGTGGTACGAGATCTGGATGGGAGAGATTGCCAAAGTACGCGAGAAATTTGCCAAGATTATTGGCGCGCAACTCCATGAAGTCGCCATTGCTCCTAGTGTCTCCGCCGCACTCAGTTCTATCGCCACGGCACTTGATTATAGCAAGCGCAACAATGTTGTCATGGCCGATATGGACTTTCCAACCCTAGCATATCAATGGCTGGTAAAAGAACGCCTGGGGGTCGAGTGTCGCTTTGTTGAAAGCCCCGATCGTATTTATACGCCGCCAGAGCTGTTCGAGAGTAGAGTAGATAGCAAGACCGCGCTGGTAGCTACTTCGCGTGTATTCTTTACCAGTGGCTACATTCAGGATGTGCGAGCAGTGGCCGATATCGCGCACAAGCATGGAGCCTATATCTTAATCGATGATTACCAGGGAACAGGCCAGGTGCCAATCGATGTTGTTAAACTTGATATAGATTTCCTTGTGACTGGCACGCTGAAATGGTTGATGGGCGGACCAGGACTGGCGCTTGTCTACATCAGGGAGGGGCTGATACCTCAGTTGCAACCTACAATCACAGGCTGGTTTGGGCATCGTGAACAATTCAAGTTCCAGACGCGTGAATTTGAGTTTCGTACTGACGCGGCGAGGGTGGAGATGGGGACTCCGGCGGTACCAACGATTTATACGGCAAACGGTGGGCTTGATATCGTAAGAGAAATCAGCGTCGAGCGCATCTGCGAACGGACGCGTTTCCTAACCAACGACCTGGTTGCGCGTGCACGGGAACGCGGGTGGACGATACGGGCACCGCAGGAACCAGATCGTCGGAGTTCGATTGTGATGTTGGAATTTGAGCATCCCGAGGAGATTGTGGAAGCGCTACTAGCGAGAAAGGTTATTACCGATTCCCGTCCCGGCCTGTTGCGAATCTCTCCTTACTTCTATAACACCATTGAGGAAAATGCGATTGTTATCGATACAATCGCAGAAATTTTGGAAAGTAAAAATAGCGTGTAACACTTTGGAGGAGGAATATTATGTTGTGTCCGAACTGTCACGCGGAATGCCTGGCAGATGAAGAATTTTGTCAACGCTGCGGAGCTGATCTGACGCCGTCTAAGAGTCTCGTGCCGGCACAGGCAAGTCTCCCAGCTATATTGCGCAATCCACAGTTACCGCGCCTGGCGGCTGGCGTAGGCGCACTCGCCGTCGGGTTCGGTTTAGAGTTGCTGCGCCGTAATTTGGTGGCTCGAATGACCCGGCCTTCGCGTTCAGTCACAAGCTACGTGCCTGCACCAGCGTTCGATGCATTACGTGATATATTCTCGCTACAAGGCGACAAATCAATGAAATTGCCTAGAGGCTATGAAATACACGAGACTACCGTGTATCTGAGGCGTGTGATTCGCCGGGAAGATTAGGGTGGGGAGAGCAAAAGCATGGCTTTGTTGCTGCGTGAAGGCGATGTGCTTTCCCTGTTAGGGATGTCCGATACCATCATGGTGTTGGAACAGGCCTTTAGCTCGTGGGCACAAGAAAATGCGGTGAATCGTTCTCGAACGCGCATCGTACAGGCGAATGGCGTGATGCATTTACTTGCTGCCGCTGTGCCAACGTTGGGTGTGCTAGGCTTCAAGACATACACTGTATTTCGATCAGGCACGCGTTATGTAGTCATGCTTTTTAGCGCACAGGATGGACACCTGCTCGCTATCGTTGAAGCCGACTGGCTTGGGCGAATGCGCACCGGTGCGACAAGTGGGCTAGCAACCAAGTACCTGGCAGTCCAGGATGCCTCGCTGGTTGGTCTAATTGGGGCAGGCAAACAAGCATATACACAACTGATGGGAGTGTGCGCTGTACGCCCGGTGAAAGCTGTGTATGTTTTTAGTCGTCGCTTGCCGGAATGTGAGGCGTTTTGTAATGAAATGATGCGCAGGCTCTCTATTGATATCAGGCCGGTTGCAAGCCCGCGACAAGCTGTAGAGAGTGCGGATATCGTGATTACTGCAACCACCTCTGCGGAACCGGTTTATCCTGGCGACTGGCTAAAGGCTGGTTGCCATATCAATGCTATTGGCTCTAACTGGGCAAACAGGCATGAAATCGATCTTGCAACATTGCAGCGCTGCGATCTGATTGTGACTGATTCACAGGAGCAGGCGCGGCTAGAAGCCGGAGACCTGATTATTCCCGCAAATGAAGGTTTACTTGATTGGAAAAAGGTACATGACCTGGCAGAAGTGGTTGCTGGCCACGGACCAAGGCGCCAGTCGCCCAATGAAATTACGCTTTACAAAGGTGTGGGTATCGCGCTCGAAGATGTTGCAGCGGCAGCCCATGTCTATACTCTAGCTCGAGAGCGGGGCATAGGGGAAGAGCTAAATTTGCTTTCTTAGGATGCATGTATGCAGATAGCTTGTATCAATAAGCGGAAAACCGAGAATATTCTCAACCCCCACGGCGATAAAAACCTCGCTCGTCTTGTATTTATACTGCTGACTTTGCTTGTATGCCTTTCGGCATGTGCGCCGAATTCTGGCATCTTTGCTGGAGGTACCTGGCAGTCAGGTGGGTTACAGCATCTGCATATTCGCGCGCTCGCGGTAGACCCCAATAATGCACAGAATATCTACGCTGGTGATGCACAGAATGGGGTTTTTGTCAGCACTGATGCAGGGACACATTGGAGCCAGCGCAGTGCAGGTTTGCCTTTGCCAACTGCTATTCACAATCTTGCTTTTGATGATGCGGGGAAAAAGCTCTATGCCGCGACTGATGCTGGCGTCTTTGTCAGCGCTGATGCAGTACAGCACTGGACGGCTATCAGCGGACTCCCTGCCGGCAGTTATACCGCGCTGGCTTTTGATTTAAAAAAACCACAAACTATCTTTGTTGGAACAGCGCATCATGGGGTGTTCACCAGTACGAATGATGGGTCTGCCTGGTCCGCCGCTGGTGGAGGGCTGCCGGCAGGGATTGAAATCAATGGTTTAACTTTTGATTCTGCTCAACCTCAGCTATGGGCGGCAACGAATATGGGCGTGTATCGCCTCAACGACGCTGGATCTAAATGGCAGGCTCTAAATAATGGGTTACCCGTTGCGATCGTTGTTAATACAGTATTGCCTGCTTCAATAAGTGGAGGAGATCAAGGCCTGCTCTTCGCGGGTACGAATCACGGCTTTTTTCGTTCACAGGATGCTGGAGTACACTGGTCGATGAGCCAGGAATCGCTTGTTGGTATAACCGTGTATGCTATTATGATTGACTTTAATAAAGTAACCACGGTATATATTGGTAGCAGCGTGGGCGTGTTGCGTAGTGACGATAATGGGCAAGACTGGGGAGGAGTTGCCGGCGGTCTACCGAAAGGGCAGCCTGTTTTTGCGCTTGCATTTGGAGCCAGCGGTTATAGCCAGATTTACGCTGCTGCTAATGACGTCTACCTCTACCCTGGCAGCAGCGGCGGTTTCGATGCATCACGACTTGTGCCTTTATTGTTGATCGCGGTGTTCTTCTATCTGCTCTATCGCCTGGCTTTCCGCGGACGCAGGCAAAGGCGGGAAATACTTAATGATGTGCGCCAATGAAGACCACGACGAGATAAAGAGCAAAGAGCAAGAGAAAGAACAGGAGAACAGAGCCGTAACAGGTAAGTGTCCAGGCGCGGCGATTGTTCAATGCCTGACGTAACTGCTCATACATATCCGGGGGATCAAGTTGAATGTCGGGGCAGAGCTCAATAATGTGGGGCAGCATAGCTCGGAAATCGCGTGCATTGGTCATGCCCTCAACCAGGATAATGGTAGTATCGTCCTGCAGGTCGGCCATCAAGATCAATTTAGCAGGATTGGGGTCACCTGGCATCAGGATCAAACGCTTGATGGATGACAGTTGCAGGCGCGTTTCTTGATCTTCCTCACTCCCTGTAACCACCAGTTCATCGGTGTAGAGCCGTATTTCTTTGCCCATGCCGAAGCGTACAGTACTTAAAGGGTATAGCCCGGTAATATTGTTCTCACTCATCTGCAATCTCAAGGTGTATGTAGTATAGTGTTTTTGCCCATATAGATTGTACAGCAAATGCAGCCTTGCGTCGAGAGAGTACTCTTAGGGAAGAAAACAGCCAGAAAGCGCGGGTGACTTGACAGGGAGTACATTTTAACTTTACAATTCGGAGGTGAAGTAACAAATAGCAAGCAAGGAGTGTCGTGTAATTTTATGGCTCGAGTAGGCCTGCTGGAAGACAATTCCCGTATAGCGAAGCTATGTGTTACTATGTTGAACCTAGCTGGACATGAGGTCACTCTCTATGAGCATGCCGGGGATTGCCTGGATGCCTTGTTTACGGTATGGGGGACAAAAGAGGGTAATGATGTTCATGCAATACAGGAATCTTTGAAGACTTCCAATCTACCTGTAGAAGTGCTTATTCTTGATCTCCACTTACCTGATATGAATGGTTTAGAGCTACTGCGTCATATACAGTCTCATCCGAAAACAAAATCCTTACCTCTTATTTTTTGCACTGCTGCCACTGACTCTGAGGTGCGACAAGCTCTAAGTATTGCCCCGCGTGCCTGTGTAGTGTGGAAACCATTCAAGTTACAAGCGCTCACCTCGGCAATTGCCGAGGCTTTGCAGTCTTCAGAGGCTGTGCAATCTTCGTAAGAGAAGCAATGCTTAACAGCTTACATGGGTGAAGACAAAGTTCCTCTTCATGGTACAATAACCATAAAAAGGCCAGATGTAACAAGGAAGACTTTTATGGCACAATCGACAGTGCGTTCAAGCGTAAAACTATCCCCACAAACGCGCATCGCGAAGCCGCCAGACTTCGCAGAACGCAGGCTTCGTCGCGTGGGTGCATGGTTATTGCTCTTCCTGGCTCTGCTTGCTGAGCTTGGCCTGGCTTGGGACAGGAGCTGGCATGATCTCGTTGGGCGCGATACGTTCTTCACTCCGCCGCACATACTGCTCTACAGCGGCATCGGAGGCGCGGGCCTGATAGCTTTGTTTGTCGTGTTGGTCGATACACTGCGTTACTACCGCAAGCAACCTGGAGTTAACGATGATTCGACAATAATGGTTCTACGGTTCTTCCACGGGCCACTCGGGTATGTACTCTTGGGTTTTGGAGCGCTCATCGACCTTTTAGCCGCACCACTTGATAATTACTGGCATATGCTCTATGGTATAGATCTTACCCTGTGGTCCCCTTTCCATATCATGGGTACCATCGGCGGCATCATTGTGGGACTGGGCATCATTTTTGTCTTTGCCTCGGAGGTAGTGATTGAACGCCAGGCAGGCCATCCGCCACGTCGTTTCCTTGGGATGAGTGGACTCGAATGGGGAACGCTAGTACTTCTCGCAGCGTACATGAATCTGACTATACCAGCGGATTCCGCTTTCACCACTATCACTGTCGGTTCATTACAATTCGTAACGTACCCGCTTCCACTGGCATTTACGGCTGGTTTCAGCCTACTAGCTGCAGTGAAGATCACGCATAAACCTGGTAGTGCTACTCTTACTGCCCTGCTTCTCTGGCTTGAAACGATTTACACTATGGCCTTTGTGCCACTGGCAATTCGCTTCATGGTAACACGACTCGGACTCCACTACCGTTTTCCAGGGCTCCCAGGTCGTATGCCTGTCTTCAACGTGACACTTGCCTTACTGCCACTTCTTTTCGTTGTCTCGGCGCTGATCATCGATGGCGTTGCTTATTGGCAGCATCGACAGGGCAAGGACACACTTGGCGCGCTACCTACAATATGGCTGCTTGGCGCCCTCATTGCCCTGCCGGCGCTAGTGATGCCATCATGGATCGTTCAGTTTGTTGAGAGCATTCCGGTCCTGCTGCCGTTGCCAGTAGGAGTTAGTATATTTGACCCGAATTGGTCTTCCATCCTGCTCATTCTTCCATTCGGGCTCTTAGCAGGGATACTAGCCGTCACATTGAGCACTTTTTTCGGAAACTGCTGGCGCTGGAACAACCGCTAGTAGGATTTTCTGCACTACTTTCGCCCAAACTTCCATGCTCAGCTTAAAAGGTGCTCAAGAGAGGTAAAAAATGGCAACAAAACAGGATAAACTGGATCGACTGCGAGAGAGAATGCAGGCAGATACGAGTCTTCCTCTTCGCGAAGGGGCGACTCATTTGGTCTTTGGTGAAGGAAATCCAGATAGCCTGCTATATTTCCTGGGAGAAGCGCCAGGGCAAGCGGAAGATGAGCAAGGCAGGCCATTTGTTGGACGAGCCGGAAAGCTGTTAACGAGTCTTCTGAGCGGTACTGGTATCAAGCGAGAGGATGTGTATATTTCCAATGTTGTCCGTTTCCGGCCACCGGATAATCACCCCCCAACACCTGCTGAGATAGCGGCGTTTTTACCATACGTTGATGAAGAAATTTCCATTATTCAGCCGTTACTGATCGTGACCCTGGGCCGGTTTGCTGCAGCATTGCGAAATCCACAGATGCGCCAGGCACTGGAGGCAGATTTCCAAAAAATTCCGCCTGTTCTTGCCGAAATAGCTCATTGAGCCAACACAATACTCTACAGCCGTTTTATAGCCCTACAGCCATGAGGTCATTCTACTCCTGGGATCGCCAGACTCCTTGGTGGTCTATTCCGTGTCGGACTGTTGCTCGTCGTCCGGCATCTCCTCGCTGAACACGCGGCTAGCCAGGATATCCTCAGCCTCAATGGTCATCAGATTGGTCTTGGAGATTCTCCCCCCTTTGGCGAAGAGGCGGTTGGCCTGGCGCAAGCGTGCCCGGTCGAGCGCATTGCGCACGCTGCGGGCATTAGCGAAGCGCGGCAGGTGTATTCGTCTTTTGAGGTAGGCCTCAAATGCCTGGAGCGCCTCCGGGCTGAAACGATACATCTGCTCAGCAAGCATGAGCTGCGCTATCGCGAGCAGCTCATCGAGTGCGTAATCGGGAAAATCGAGGTGATGAGCAATGCGCGAACCGATGCCCGGGTTGGACTGAAAGAAGGTGTCCATGCGCTTCTTGTAGCCTGCGAGAATGACGACGAGATCGTCGCGTTGGCTCTCCATCACCTGGAGCAGAATTTCGATGGCTTCCTGCCCATAGTCCCGTTCGTTCTCCTGGCGGTAGAGGTAGTAGGCTTCGTCAATGAAAAGCACCCCGCCCATAGCCCGCTTGAGGACCTCTTTGGTTTTGGGAGCAGTATGACCAATGTATTGGCCAACCAGGTCATCGCGCGTCACCGCTACCAAGTGTCCTTTGCGCGCATAGCCGAGCCGGTGCAGGATCGTCGCCATGCGCATAGCTACCGTCGTCTTCCCGGTGCCTGGTGGGCCAGTAAAGGACATGTGCAACGACGGTGGTCGAGCCGACAACCCCAGGCTACGACGCATGCGATCAATCTGGAGCAGGGCAGCGATTTCCCGAATGCGTGTCTTGACCGACTTGAGACCCACCAGTTCCTGGTCAAGCTGGTGCAACACCTCCATGACCTGGGATTCTTGGAGAACCTCTGCTATATCTACCTCCGTATTCATATCATCGACCGTCTCGAAGGTCAGCTTCGCATCCCCGCCATTTTCTCCAGTTTGAGTGGGTGGTAGCATACTACTCGCTCCTTTTGTTATGTTCGTCGCTGTTATGCATGAGGTTTTCCTGGCTTGTCGTTGCCCATTCCCTCAAGCTTGAACGCATACCGAGTTCATATGCTTGTTTTAGCGTGCAAGCGAGGTGTACCTGGAATCAGCCCTAGTTCGATCAGCCGGTGAACCGTTCCCCCTTGGGCTTGTCCGTCGCATAACTATGCAGCGTATAGCGCATGACCCGGTCGTGTGCTTCCTGGCGAGCCAGGGCAAAACCAGGATCGTGGGGTGGCCGGTTCACAATGAATGAGAGGGCAACGGTCTGGCGACCCTTGCTGCGGTCGTAGGCCCCTACGCGGATATAGTGATGCGGGTAGGCTCTCCGGCACGCATTGATCTCGTACAGGATCGCCGCAGGATCTTTCACGTCAAACATCGGCAGTCCCCACATCTCCCAATAGGTATTGCGCGGGTGGGGATCGTCTGTGAATTCCACATTGATGGGCCAGTCATGGTCCAGACAGTACTGCACCTGCTTGCCGATCTCATCGTCGGAAAGATCCGGTAGGAAGGAAAACGTCCCCTGGGTCAGGCGAAAAGCCATGATGGTACCTCCTCGCTTTGCTAGTAACTTGGGGTTGGAATGGCATCGGGCGTGTCGGTCGGGTTGTAGTCGAAGGTAATATCCTTCCAGAGTTCGAGAGCGACACGCAGTGGGCCACACCACTTCGCCGCCTTCTCGAGGACCTGGGGCCCCTCACTCATGACGTCATATCCCTCGTTGCGCGCTTGAATCATGGCCTCCACGGCAACGCGGTTGGCCGTCGCACCGGCAGCGATGCCCTGCGGATGCCCAATGGTGCCGCCACCGAACTGGAGCACGACATCCTCCCCCAGGTAGTGCAGCAACTGGTGCATCTGTCCAGCGTGGATTCCACCCGAGGCGACAGGCATGACGGCTGGTATGGACGCCCAATCTTGCTCGAAGAGCAGCCCCAGGGTGGGATCGGCGTCGTATTTCATGCCACGGAGCGTTTGATAGTAGCCCCTCACGGCCATGGGATCTCCTTCCAGCTTGCCAACCACCGTTCCGGCGTGGATATGATCAACACCAGCCAGGCGCATCCACTTGGCAATCACACGGAAGGAGATACCATGCGTTTTCTGGCGCGTGTAGGTGCCGTGACCCGCCCGGTGCAGGTGCAGGATCAGCCCATTCTTACGGGCCCACTTCGCCATGGACTGGATCGCGGTATAGCCAATGGTCAGGTCGATCATGATGATGATACTGCCCAGTTCTTTGGCAAACTCAGCACGCTCGTACATGTCTTCCATTGTTGCGGCGGTGACGTTCATGTAATGTCCCTTGACCTCACCGGTCTCGGCGCTGGCTTTGTTGACTGCCTCCATACAATAGAGGAAGCGGTCGCGCCAGCGCATGAAGGGCTGCGAGTTAATATTTTCATCATCCTTCACAAAATCCAGGCCACCGCGCAGCGCCTCGTAGACCACACGACCGTAACTGCGAGCGGAAAGGCCGAGCTTCGGCTTGGTGGTCGCACCGAGCAACGGGCGGCCATACTTGTCGAGATACTCGCGCTCCATGACAATGCCATGGGGCGGCCCTTGAAAAGTCTTCACATAGTGTGGCGGAATGCGCATATCCTCCAGGCGTAAGCTCTTTAGCGCCTTGAAGCCAAAGACGTTCCCAATGATGCTGGAGGTCAGGTTCGCGATGGAGCCCTCCTCGAATAGGTCCAGATCGTAGGCAATGTAGGCAATGAACTGGTCTGTCCCAGGAACGGGAACGACCTGGTAGGCTTTGGCCTGGTAGTTCTCGTAGGCCGTCAAGCGATCAGTCCAGACGACAGTCCAGGTAGCGGTAGACGATTCGCCGGCGACAGCCGCCGCTGCTTCAACGGGATCCACACCCTCTTGAGGCACAAGACGAAATGCACACAGGATGTCTGTGTCTTTTGGTTCGTAGTCGGGCTTCCAATAGCCCATCTGAGCATAAGGGATCACCCCTGATGCCCAACGACTCTTTTGTTGGGACATTGCTTCTGTTGTCATGCTCTCTCTCCTCACGATTGCACAGGGTATGACGTTCATCGACAGAAGTATAGCATGGCAAACATATTCGTTGTAGTAGCAGTTTGCTATCAATTCCATAGACTAAACTCTATACATTCACCCGATTAAGCCAGAGATATAGCTATTTCGTGGTAGAGCACGTATACTGGGGACGAGTGCTGGGTACTAATCGCGCACGGAGCTGTTAGTGCTGGAACAAACGCCGCCACTTCTCGCGAGGAGGGCAAAGCAGGCTGGTGGTTGAACGCACCGAGCACAGCATGGAGGGTTTGCATGTCCGAACAGAAGTGGATCGCCTCTGCTCCAAGAAATGGGTCCCCTGATTTCACCGTGCATCAGCTCACGGTCTTTCACACCGTGGCACATCACCTCAGCTACACGAGAGCTGCGGAGACCCTCTATCTCTCTCAGCCCGCCGTCGCTCAACAGGTTAAAACGCTCGAGCAGGTGCTGGGTCTGCAACTGTTCGCTCGCAGTGGCAGAGGGATTATACTGACTCCTGCGGGCCAGGAGTTCCTGAGCCATGCTGAGCGGATCCTCAAACTGCTGGCTGAAACGACTCCCGTCGTGCATGAGATTCACACACTTAGCCGCGGGAGCGTGGTGATAGGCGCAAGCACCAGTGCAGGGACCTACGTCGTGCCGCCATTGCTCGGCTCCTTCCATGCTCGCTACCCACGGATCCACGTCACGCTCCTTGTAGCACACCGTCACTCTATTGAAGAGGACCTGCTCACCCACCAGATAGACCTGGGGGTGATAGGTTTCATCGAGCGGCGGGAGCGCTTCGTTGTCGAATTGTTAAGGTCTTACGAACTGCTGATGGTGGCCCCACCGTTTCACCGGCTGGCGGGACGCTCCGCTATCCCGCTTCATGATCTGCAAGAGGAGACGTTGCTGATGCGCGAGCGAGAGTCCGTCACCAGGCTGGCCACCGAGTTGCATTTTGCTCAGGCAGGGGTGCCTGTCCCGGCCAGCCTGGAATTGGGCAACATCGAAGCGACTAAAGAGGGGGTAGCCGCCGAGTTAGGGATCGCTGTGCTCCCCTACGAGTCTGTTGCACTCGAACTAGCCAGCGGCGACCTGGTCGTGCTGGATGTGCAAGGCTTTCCGCTGCACCGGCAGTGGTACATTGTCCACGTCAAGGGCAGGAGATTGTCGCTGGCGGCGAACGCACTCCGGCAGCTCCTCCTGCAAAGCAGAACCGGTTCCCACTAGCTTCTGATGTGCGGTTTCTGGCTCCCCGGCGTTGTTGGTGGATGAGACCTCATCCGCTCTGTTGCTTATATTCGTGTAAGAATTCGATGAACACGTCGGCGCTGGCAATCAAAGGGCGTTCAGCAAGGCGAGCGATATACCAGCGTCGCTGAATCGGAAACTGCTCCACATCCAGTATCGCCAAGGTGCGATACTGCACTTCGCGCTTCACGGCCAGCGCAGAGAGGACGCTCACTCCCAGCCCTGCCGCCACGGCCCGTTTGATGGCTTCGACATGCCCAAGCACCATGCCAACTTTGAGCGGCAATCCGGCGACCTCAAACGCTTCTTCCAGCGCGGCTCTTGTTCCTGATCCCACCTCGCGCAGCAGGAACATCTCCTCTGCCAGGCGGGCCAGCGGTACCTGGCTCTGCCCAACCAGGACATGTTCGGGGGAAGCAACTGCCACTAACGGATTCGCCAGGAAGGGCTCTGCCATCAGTCCATCGACCTCTGGAGGTCGGCCAGCGATGACCAGGTCGACATCCCCAGCCAGGAGATGGGAACGAACGGCAGCGCGGTTGGCTACACTCAACTGGAGCGCCACGGTGGGATGCTGCCGGTGAAAAGCACCCAACACGCGAGGCAGGACGTAGGTCCCCACCGTGGTATCGGCTGCGACCCGGAGCGGCCTGCTAACCGTTGTCGCACTCCCACGTCGCTCCGCCACGGCCCACCATGCTTCGTCCGCTGCATCGACCACTTGCTGTGCATAAGCGTACAACTCGCGCCCTTCATCCGTCAGGGTGAGGTGTTTGCCCCGCTGCTCCAGCAGGGTCAGCTGAGTCGCTCGTTCCAACTCCGCCACCAGTGCCGAGGCAGTGGGCTGCTGGCAACCAAGTTCCCCGGCAGCTCGTGTATAGCTCAGGAGCCGTGCCACCGTACAGAAGACCCGCAGTTGACGGATGGTGAGACTGTCGAGGCGCGGTAATCCCATTTAGAAGCTCCAATCTATACGAAGTATAGGAAAGTGCTGCTTGATCCTAAATAGTATACCACGTATCATTCTCACATAGGCAGAACTCAGGGAGCCTTCAACATGCCTGGGGATCTGCTGGCAAACGGAATGTGAGGCTAAGTGCATAATCAAGAGACCATTTCGGGAATAAGAGGTGCTCCCCGAACATCTCCCCCTTTTGATGCACGAGCTGGCACAGCGATACAAGTGATACAAATGATACAAGTGATACAAATGATACAAACCTCATGGGAAATGCACTAGAGAGGCGTGGTAGCCTCATATATAAGCTCCAATCTATGTTAAGTATAGAGAATTATGCCTTGTTCTTATAATTTATCTCGCGTATCATCCTATTAAAGCGCAGACTAGAAAAGTAACGCAGGTTGTTTCGGGGAGTCAGCCGCACTGGTTGCCTGTTCCCCGTGTTCTCAGGAGATCAGCGATGGATACGATCCAGACTCTCCAAGAGGAAGCCACCCGGCGTATAGGGACACACGGCACAAGGAGGTTGCAGATCGATATGGCTGTACCATTTGGAACGAGCACGCGTCCTATCATCCTGGGGATCGTGGGAGATAGTGCTGCTGGGAAGACGACGCTCAGCCGAGGCATCGTCCAGATTTTGGGCTCTGAGGATGTGTCGGTGCTCTGCACTGATGACTACCATCGCTATAACCGGGAGCAGCGCAAGGCGTTGGGCATCACGCCCTTGAACCCGGCTTGCAATTACCTCGATGTGATGGCGCAGCACCTGCAACTGCTGCGTGCAGGAGAACCCATTCTGAAGCCGCACTACGACCACAAACGGGGCGACTTTGGCCCTCCACAGTACATCGTCCCACGTCCCTTCCTGATTGTCGAGGGTCTGCTCGGCATGTACCGGCAGGAGATGCGCAACGCCTACAGTGTGCGTGTTTTTCTCAATCCACCCGAGGAGTTGAGGCGCCGCTGGAAGACTCGGCGAGACACCACGCAGCGCGGGTACACAGAAGCAGAAGTGCTGCGCGAACTGGACATCCGCGAGCCGGATTCGGAGGCCTACATCCGCCCACAGCGGCATCATGCGGACGTCGTGGTGTCTTTCAATCCTGGCTCATTGTCCTGGCATAAGCAGGGCGATGACGCGCATCTCGATGTGCATCTGACCTTGTATGGCACGCTACCTCATCCTGATCTGAGTGAGGTCATTGCCGCAGATCGCTCGGGCCGTGTGCGTGCAACTTTAGGTCGCGAGGGTGGCCGGGCCGTTGAATACCTGGAAATTGACGGCGCTATTCCTGGCGAACCGGCCGCTGCGTTCGAGCGGTGTATTCTCGATCACCTGGATGCGTGCGGAGCCGCCCCACTGACAGACCTTGGCCAGTATTCCGATCCCCAAATCCGGCATAGCCATCCGTTGGCATTGACCCAGTTGCTCCTGGTGTACCACCTGCTGCGCGCAAAGCAACGCGAGGAGGTCGAAGTATAAGGAACTCTTACGGCGCTATGGCTTCTCTACCAGTTTGCGGATGACAGAGCGAGCCAGTGACCACTTGTGGACTTCATCCGGGCCATCGGCGATATGTAGGATGCGTCCCGCTACCCACGTCTCGGCCAGCGGGAAGTCGTCGCTGAGTCCTCCTCCTCCAAAGACCTGCATTGCCCGGTTGGTGACACGGGTCAGCACTTCAGGAGCAACTATTTTGATCATAGCAATCTCGTCCTGCGCCGCTTTCTTGCCCAGGGTATCTATCATCCAGGCCGCCTTCCAGCGACCCGGTGTCGCCGAAGCCGAATTCGAGCGCGACGTCCGTACGACCGTGCGTCGCTTTTTGTACGGGCTTTCGGGCGACGCCCCGCCTTCCGAGCGCTGGCATCCCATCTTGCCCGATCCGCAGGCAAGCCCACTCAACTCAGCTGGCAACTCCACGTCCCTGCCATCCTGGCTCAGCGAAACAGATATCGACTTGTACACCGCCGAGTTCGCGCGCACAGGATTTCGTGGTGGCCTTAACTGGTACCGCAATATCGACCGCAACTGGGAACTTCTCGCTGCCTACAGTGGAGCCAGCATTCCCCAGCCTACCCTCTTTCTATGGGGCGACCAGGATCCCACCCTGGAGGTAGCGGGGATGAGCCGATGGATCGAACGCATGCAGCAATTCGTCCCCAACCTCCGCCAGACGGCCCTTTCGGGCTGTGGTCACTGGATACAACAGGAGCGCGCCCAAGAGGTCAATGCAGCAATACTTGCCTTCCTCCAGCGACTGTAGATCAAATCTAGTGCTGCGTTCCTCAAATGTAGTGACAAAATGGGTCGCCCTCGTCCTATTCGCGATGAGCACAAACGTCGAGTGGCTTGAAACTGAAAAACTGAGCCTTGTTTAGAAATTGATATTCTTGTATACTCTGAAAGAATTGCACCATGGCAATATTTTGTTTGAACTCCGGAGCAGAAAGAGTCTCATGCGTATTCAGACCTTGTTGATTGCGAATCGCGGCGAAGTCGCGGTTCGGATCGCACGCGCCGCCGCGGAATTGGGCATCCGAACCGTTGCCGTTTTTTCTGAGGATGACGTTCAGTCCCTCCATATTCGTAAGGTGGACGAGGCACACCCCTTACGGAGAAAAGGGGCGGCCGCGTACCTGGATGTCGAGCAGTTGCTGGCCGTCGCGCGTGCGGCGAACTGCGATGCGGTTCATCCTGGGTACGGGTTTCTGAGCGAGAATGCTCACTTTGCCCGCCGCTGCACGGAGGAAGGCCTGAGATTCGTGGGGCCTCAAGCAGACGTCCTGGAGCTATTTGGCGACAAGGTGAACACCCGGACACTTGCCCAGCGTCAAGACGTGCTGGTGATTCCGGGCACGTCGCAACCTACCAGCCTGGAGGGGGCAAAGGCGTTCCTGGACTCTTTAGGGGCCGGGGGTGCCTTGATGATCAAGGCGCTGGCAGGTGGGGGAGGGCGCGGTATGCGTGCCGTTTACCGACCCGAGGAACTGGCCGATGCGTACGCCCGCTGTCAGTCCGAAGCGCGCGCGGCATTCGGCCAAGATGGCGTGTACGTGGAGCAGTTGATCCGCCGGGCGCGTCACCTTGAGGTGCAGGTGGTTGGGGACGGCCTGGGTGGAGTGACACACCTGTGGGAGCGCGAGTGTACGTTGCAGCGGCGTCATCAGAAACTGGTGGAGGTCGCCCCGAGTCCCGGCTTGCCGAAGAAGCTGCGGGGGCGTATGATAACGGTGGCCTTGCGGTTAGCGCGAGCGGTGAATTACGCGAGTCTGGGCACCTTCGAGTTCCTGGTTGACGCTGAGCGCCTCGAGGACGACGCACCGTTCTTCTTCATGGAGGTCAACCCGCGCTTGCAGGTGGAACACACGGTCACCGAGGAACTGACGAGCGTCGATCTCGTCAAGACACAACTCAGGCTGGCTGAGGGCCTCTCGCTGGTGGAAGTGGGACTCGAACCAGGCGCGTTGGCGGAACCTTCGGGGTTCGCCATACAGTTGCGGATTAACATGGAGACACTGGGTACCACCGGCGACGCGAGACCGTCGGGCGGTACCTTGACAGCCTTCGAGCCTCCTTCCGGTCCGGGAATTAGGGTGGACACGTTCGCGTACACGGGCTATACGCCTAGCCCGAATTTTGATTCTCTGCTCGCGAAATTGATTGCACGCGTGCCTTCCGGCGAGTATCAGGAGGTGCTGGCGCGGGCGTACCGGGCTTTGTGCGAATTCAGAATCGAGGGTGTGCAGACGAATATCTCCTTCTTGCAGAATCTCTTGCGTCACGAGGACGTTATCGCGCACCGCATTAACACGGGCTTCGTTGAGGAGCACATGCAGGAATTGCACGTCTCAGGCGCAGACCTGCACCAGCAACTGTACTTCAGCCATGCAGAAGAAGATGGGCACAATGTGAACACGCCCATGGCAGCTCTTTGGGAGCTTCAGGGGCCCGAGGGTACCGTGTCGATCACTGCTCCTCACCGGGGGATGATAGTGTCCGTCGATGTCCAGGTGGGTGATCCCGTGTATACTGGGCAACAGGTCGCCGTCCTAGAGGCTATGAAAATGGAGTTCATCGTGGAGGCGGCCTCCAGCGGTGTGGTTCGCGCCGTGGCGGCGTCAGTGGGAGACACCTTATCGGCAGGGCAAGCCTTGTTGTTCATTGAGCCGGCGGATGCCGCCGTTATGCGCGAGGAGAAAACGAGTGTTGTGGATATTGACGCAATTCGCCCCGACTTGCAGGAAGTACGGGCGCGTCATGCCATCGGACTGGATGAGTTACGGCCGGACGCCGTAGAGCGGCGTCGGCGGAATGGACAGCGCATGGTCCGAGAGAACATTGCAGACCTGTGCGATCCGGGGAGCTTCATCGAGTACGGCGCGCTGACGCTCGCCGCCCAGCGCAGCCGGCGTTCCTTGGAGGAATTGATCAAGCTCAGTCCGGCGGACGGCCTGGTGGCTGGAGTAGGGAATGTGAACGGCGCATTGTTCCCCGACGAGCAGTCACGTTGTATGGTGTTGGCTTACGACTACACAGTATTCGCCGGAACGCAAGGCATCATGAATCACAAGAAGACCGACCGGCTACTGCGCCTCGCTCGGCAATGGAAGTTACCCATCGTCCTCTTCGCCGAGGGCGGCGGTGGGCGTCCAGGCGACACGGACTGGTCTGGCGTGGCGGGTCTAGACAACACGACGTTCATCAACTTCGCGAAGTTAAGTGGACTGGTACCGCTGGTGGGGATCGTTTCCGGGCGTTGTTTCGCTGGGAATGCTGCGCTGCTCGGTTGCTGTGATGTGATTATCGCCACGCGAGACGCGACTATCGGTATGGGTGGCCCCGCTATGATCGAGGGTGGCGGACTGGGCGTCTTTGCGCCAGAGGAAGTCGGCCCGGTCGGCGTACAGGCCCCTAACGGCGTCATTGACGTGGTTGCGGTCGACGAGGCCGAGGCGGTTCGCGTCGCCAAACAACACTTGTCGTACTTTCAGGGACCCACGGCGGACTGGGCGTGCGCCGATCAACGCCTGCTACGCCAGCTTATGCCAGAGAATCGCCTGCGGGTGTACGATATCCGCATGATTATCGAGACCCTGGCGGACCAGGGTTCAGTGCTGGAGTTGCGCCGCCAGTTCGGTTCTGGTATCATCACGACCTTTATCAGAATCGAGGGGCGACCTTTCGGCGTGATCGCCAACAACCCTATGCACCTGGGCGGCGCGATAGACGCGAACGCCGCCGACAAAGCAGCACGGTTCATGCAGTTGTGTGACGCTTTCGGCCTCCCCATCCTCTCTCTCTGTGACACGCCTGGCTTCATAGTCGGACCGGAAGCGGAGAAGACCGCGACGGTCCGTCACGTCTCCCGCATGTTCGTGACCGCAGGCAGTCTCAGTGTGCCATTCTTTAGTGTCGTTTTACGTAAGGGATACGGACTTGGAGCGCAAGCCATGACCGGCGGAAGCTTCCACGCTTCGTTCTTCACTGTCGCCTGGCCCAGCGGAGAATTCGGTGCGATGGGTCTCGAAGGTGCTGTTCGCCTTGGCTACCGAAAAGAACTCGAGGCCATCAGCGACCCTCAAGAACGCCAAACCAGGTTCGAAGCTATGGTCGATGCCTCCTACCGGCAAGGTAAGGCCATCAATATGGCATCCTACATGGAAATTGACGATGTAATTGACCCAATGGAGACGCGACATTGGATCATCCAGGGCCTTCGTTCCGTTCCCGCCTCGATCCCGAAAGAAGACAGGCGGCGCCCTTTCGTTGACACGTGGTAAGCTTCAAGGCTTTTGATAGGGTTCGGGGGCGTCTGTAGGTTGTGCTGCAAAAAGATGCATGACTCACTTTCTGCTCCGGCTGTTATCCTCTGTTTGCATATGTTCACATGGCTTCCTCGGTTCGAGTCAGCGCTGAGCAGGTCGTCAATCAGTGTAGTGGCCTGAGACCCTGATTTTCTGCATAGCCAAGTTGGGCGTGAAATTTGTATTAGATTGACACGTTGTATTGCTCACCCTATACTTGGCGTAATACAGCAGTAATGGGTGAGAGAGCAAGGAGTATGCCCGATGTCATTCACTGAAGATGAACTACAATCTTTCAATACCATTCTCGAGCAGAGATTACAGGCTCATCGACGAGAAATGGAACGTGTTTTTGACCAGCGAATGAACGAATACCGCCGCGATCTCGATCAGCGGCTTGTAACTGTGCAGCAAGATACATTACGTACATGGTCGCAGAAGCTTTCTGAATTCCAGGGCAGGCTGGATACGGTGCTTAGTGAAAAGCTGAACACCCAGCAAACACACATTACCCAGACAATCAGCCATGACGTAAAAGAGAACCAGCAGCAGCTTGAGGGAAGTGTAGACCGTATGCTGGCCGCACAACTCCTTGGCATCGAGCAACTACTGAGCCAGGAACTGACACTTCAGTTGGTTGATGAGGCGAGTGTAAGAACGGGAGTTGCGGCTCCCGCCCAGTTGCAAGCGATTGAGGTCCAAACTGAACTGCCCTGGGAAGATTTGATGGAGGTCATTGGTAAGGCCTTTGATGAGCGCCTGTCGACGCTAAATGAGGCGACCCAAAGGTCTCTGAAGAACCTTGAGCAATACCTATCAGTACGTCTTCACAGCCTGCGCGATGAGTTTATGCGCACCCAGGGCCAGCAGACTACGTATGATGGAAGCATAACCTCCATACAGGAGGTGCTGCATAGTATTGAGCATCTTGAGCGGATCATCGAGTCAATGCAGGTGGCGATGACAGCCAACCATACATTACTCTCTAATCGCCTGTACCACCATCAGCAGCTCCCATTGGAACGCGCTCATCCAGGTGGTCATGTCCATACCGTGCCGAATAATAATGCCAACACTCAATTTTCAATAGCCGGGGAACGAGTTGCTGCTGGCTTGGAACCTGGAGGGATAGCCGGACAGACCGAAATTGAAGAACAGAAAATGTAGTTGATGGTCCTCGTAATTCTTTATACTATTTTGACTTCGAGTTTCCGTCAACATAACTTGAAAACCCGCCGGAGAAGAATATTACAGGGATCGAGCCAGAAAGCCCAGCGCATTCATGGCGGGGATGAATGGCTCTTCTTGTCTGGGGTGAGGGAGGCAGGTGGCGGAAGCACAAGTCACGCAGGAAGGGAGACCAGATCCAACATGGCTGTCCGTTTTCAAGTGGTCTCTTCCGATCGGCTATTGCCTACGTCTGAAGAGATGAGTGCTTCAAAGCAGGGTTGACAGACACTTTGCGTTTTGCTATCATCAGAACACATGTTCTGATTTAACGAGGAGACGAGCGATGACCCGCAAGAAGAGCCCATCCTGGGTGCTTGAACTGCCTCTGGCGGTTCGGCCTGATCAGGCCAAGCGCCTGCAAGCTCACCTGGAAGCCGCTCGCTGCCTCTATAATGCGCTGCTGGGTGAAGCGAAGAAGCGTCTCAACCCTATGCGCTCTGACCCCGCATGGCAAGGGACACGCGCCATCCCACGCACACGCAAGCAGGAACGCAACGCCGCCTTCTCGCGCTTGCGCAAGCAGTATGGCTTTGCGGAATACGCTCTGCACGACTACGCCAAAGGAGTTCGCTGGAGCTGGATTGCTGATCACGTGGACTCGACGATGGCGCAAACCCTGGCGAGCCGGGCCTATCAAGCCGTCAATCGCGTGTGCCTGGGGCAAGCCAAACAGGTGCGCTTTCGCAGCAAAGGTCGAGGCATGGGTAGCGTGGAGGGCAAGCGCAACGATACCGGCATGCGTTTCGTGTTGCAACAGGCAGAGGAAGGCAACCAAGGGTGTCTCCTGTGGGGCGAGGATCGCATCCCCGCAGTGATTGATTGGAACGATCCGGTGGTCGCATATGGCCTGCGCCAGCGGATGAAGTATGCGCGACTGCTGCGCCGCAAGGCGTCTTCCACCCGGGCGCAAGGGGCAGACGGCGCGGGCAATCGGTATTTCGTGCAGTTGATCGTAGAGGGCACGCCCTACCAGAAACCGAAGAACCAGCCCGGCAACGACACGCTTGGACTCGATATTGGTCCCTCCTCGTTGGCGGTGGTGCCGCGTGAAGGGGAAGCCCAACTGGTCGAGCTCTGTGAGGAACTGCGACCAGATATGCGTAAGAAGCGCAGGTTGCAACGCAAGATGCAGCGGCAGCGCCGCGCCAACAACCCGCACAACTACGACGAGCGTGGCCGAGTCAACAAGCACGGCAAACATCGCCTCCATTGGCACGACAGCCGCGGCTATCAAGCAACACGTCGCCGCCATGCCACCCAGGAACGCAAGCTGGCGGCGCATCGCAAGAGCCTGCACGGCAAACTGGTCAATGACCTGGTGCGTGTGGGCAATCACATGCAGATCGAGCAAACCTCCTTCAAAGGCTGGCAGAAACTGTACGGCAAGAGTGTCGGACTTCGTGCCCCAGGGCTGTTTGTAGCCCATTTGACACGCACAGTTGCAAAAACTGGCGGCACCCTGACCGAAGTTCCGACGTATCACACCAAGCTGTCGCAGTACTGTCACAACTGCAAGCGCTATGTGAAAAAGCCCTTGTCGCAACGTTGGCACACGTGCCCGTGTGGTATTGGGCCCGTGCAGCGTGACCTGTATGCTGCATGCCTGCTGGCCTATCTGGACCCAACAGAAACCGTTCCCTCTATCACCCATGACGAGTGGGCAGGTGTGGAATCGCGCCTGAAGGCCGTGGTAGAGGTCTTGCAACAACGTGCGAAAGAGGGGCAATCCTTGCCCCGAAGCTTCGGCATCCCCGGAGCCAGAGCGCGTCGGCCGAAAAGACCGCAGCCGAACCGACAAGAGCTAACCTCCCTCTCTCGCAGAGGCAGGCTAGAAGCGTTGGGGCTGGCACAAGAACCCCCGCTTCTTTAGAGCGGGGAGATTCAGAAATCAGTCGAAATGCGTTATAATACAATAACAGGAACGACAGGCTCTCACGTTCAGAGTGAAGCGGTTTGTCAAGACTTAAATATAGAGCAAGGAGCGAACCTATGCCCTTTCAGGAGAGTTCACCAAAACCCAATTATGTGCCTCCCCAGGTGTTTGAAATAGGTCAGGAAGTATTTGACAAAGATGGGAAGAAACTAGGTAAAGTGCGGGCCCGCTTTAGTCGTTACATCCTCGTTGAGCGGGGCGGCTTATTAGTGAAGGCGTATTATGTACCTCATAGCGCCGTTAGCAGCAATACGAAAAACGTGATACGCCTTTCTCTGAGCGAAGAAGACCTGCGTGAGAAGGAGTTAAACAGGGTGCCAGACGACCTGTACATTGAATCGCCTGAGTACGGCGTACCGGATGTCAGCGGGGTGGCACAGTTTGCGCGAGGTCCGCTTTCGCCTGCCGAGACGGGCCACTACAGCTATGGTCGTCGTGGGCCCGGTATGAACACTGATGCCAGTGGCTCGTATCATCGCGAGGAAGTGATGCCCACGCCACAAAGACTGGTGAGTGAGAGAATTTTCACTACAGACGAGCCAATTGAGCCACGGGACGTGAGCCCAGACTAACAGCGGGGTTAACGGGTATTTGAGGTCGCACTTTCGACTAATGCTGCCTCCATCGAGCGTGCGTCGTGGCCGCGCAGATGCTCACGAATGGCAAGTGCAGCAGCAGCACCCTCCCCGGCAGCACTCACCAACTGCTTGGTGCTGCCTGAGCGCACATCACCGGCGGCAAAGATGCCTTCTGTGCTGGTCTGGAAGTCGATGCCCGTCATAATGAAGCCCTGGGCGTCCAGTTTGGCGATAGCTTTGAAAGGCTCGCTATTGGGCGACAGGCCAATAAAGACGAAGACACCCGGGACGTGTAACGCGCCGGTCTCTCCGGTCTTTCTGTTTTTGTAAATGACCCTATCCAGGTGATTATTCTTGCCCTTGAACTCGACCACCTCTGTATCGAAAAGCACCTGCATTTGCGGAGAGTTCAATGCCTTATCAGCCGCTATCTTATTGGCTGTCAGTTGCGAGCCGCGTACCAGGAGGGTGACCTTCGGGCTGAAGCGCGTCAGCAAGGCAGCCTCTTCAACAGCGCTATTGCCGCCGCCGATAACGGCTACTTGGCGGCCCTTGTAAAATGGGCCATCGCAGGTGGCACAGAAATGCACGCCCGCGCCAATATAGTCATCCTCACCTGGCACTCCAGGGCGTTTATAGGTCGAGCCGGTGGCGAGCAAGACGGCATTCCCGCGATACATATGCCCTGAGTCGGTCTTGACAAAATGCGCATCCGGGTCATTGCCAACCTGCACAACATTTTGCGCCGAGAGCAATTCGACGCCATAGCGTTTGGCCTGCTCGATGATGCGTTCGGCAAACTCAGCACCCGTCACGCCCTCCGGGAATCCTGGATAGTTATCCAGGCGCTCGGTGATACCAGCCTGCCCGCCCAGGCCACTGCGCTCGATCACCAGTACATCATAGCCATCACGCGCTGCATAAATGGCCGCTGTCAAGGCAGTTGGGCCACCGCCTACGAGAATCAGATCGTAAAACTCGCACTTTGCCTTCGTCTCCAGTCCGAGCTTTGTAGCCAGTTCAGCATTGGATGGCTCGATGAGTAGCGAGCCATCTTCAAATACGATGGTCGGGATGGTCAGGCCTCCATTTTGCACCTTCTGCACAAAGGCCTGGCCTGCGCTGTCTTCCTCGATGTTGATAAACTCGTAGTGGATGCGTTGCTCTCCGAGAAATTTTTTGCTGCGCTTACAGTCGCTGCACCAGTTGGTGCCATAGAGCTTGATAGTGGTGTGAGACATGCTATCTCCCTTTCGCTATTCAGACTTTCTTCTTTCTGATATAGTACGATTTATTGTGATGGCTTATCCTGCTTTTTGGGGCTTGCTCTTCTCCTTCGGGATCATTCTCTTTACCTTAGCAGCAGTTATATGAGAGAATATGCCAGGAACATTATAAGAGATGCTATCAAAGGATAGTATTACGAGGAAGAGCAAATATGCGTGAAATAGGTCGGATCAAACTGGTTCAGGTACAACGATCACCTCTCAAGATCGGTAGGAGTCCGAATGCTTATTACGATCCCTCGCCGCTGCTCGTCGTTAATATCTTACTCTTGACCCCTCATGGAGCAATTGGTGTAAGCGCTGAGGGAGAGCACATTATCGATATACACCACGCACACCACCCGGCCACCCGCAACAGACACGGGAAAAATGATCTATCGATTGACTTCACCAGTCACTATGCAGCTATGCGAGCCAGGTTTGGTCAGCACCTGATTGATGGCTGTGCGGGAGAAAACATCCTGGTGGATACGGACCGCACGTTCACGCTTGCTGATGTTGCAGGAGGATTAGCAATCCAAAACCCAGACACAGGCCAAATCGTGTATCTTACCCAGTTGAAGATCGATGCGCCGTGTGTAGAGTTCAGCCAGTATGCTGCCAATTATGGGATGCCGCTGCCTCCTCAAGAACTCCAGGCAGCACTTCAATTCTTGCATAACGGCCAACGCGGTTTCTATGCGAGGCTGGCTGAGCATCAAAATTCAGGCAGTGTGCGAGCCAATGACAGGGTATTTATAATCGGCATGTCGTAAGAAGCTTCTGAGTGAGGATGCAAACTCACTCAAAAAGAGGGCAGGAGTCGCGGAACTGCTGCACCAGCTTCTCTACCTCGAACATGGGCATGTGCAAACTCGCAGGTGTCATCAGGTTAAAATTGAGGATCTTACGGTTCAGCTCGCGCAACAGTTGATCGTAGTCCGCAGCAGCCTTCTCTACAGCGATATTAAAAGCGCGTTTCTCGCTATCGAAAGGAGGGACGCGACGTGTACGCAGGCTGGTTGCTTTTAGACGTAATTTTGCAAGCTTCGCTTCAGCTTTCTCAGACTCGGAGCGAATTTCTTTTGCGAGTTCGATCTCCGGTGGTGCATATCCATTTTGTTTGAGCATACTATACGCCAGGGCGTTGTCGCCGGTATACAGATTTTTGTCGAGGTTCAGGGGTTTTCCGAACCCTGACAGATTATCGAATTCGCCGCGCTCCTGGGCCTCCCGGATCTGCTCTTCAACGTAGTCGAAGTATCGCTTACCTCTATATTTTCCGGTGGTTCGAGCCCGTGGCTCGTCAGGCATGTTTTCAGGCGATTTGCGCCAATCCTTGAAATCCATAGATTTATAGTTCTGGTGACCAGGACAGGATGTCGTGAGTTAAATGTGCCCTGTCGTACCGCTTATCTTGGCTCTTAAGTATTTTCCAACACCTCTTTCTATTTATTATATTATAGTATAGTGCTCAGTAACTATCCAGATACCGGACTCATTTTGCCAGGGCTGTTGAACAGGAGGGCTTGGTTGGGAAGACGAGGCTGTGCTGAAATTGTATTCACTTTCATGCATACCCCTTTTGTTGATCATACTGTCTGAAGGAGATGGGTTGCCCGCAATGTCATTGCACCGGCTTGCCGTTGATCGTTACGTGAGTGTAGTTTACCTTCGTCACGTTCGAAATGGTGCTCGCCGGATTCGCGATGTGCGTGAAGGTGCAGTTGGACAAATTGAAGGTCCCCGCCTTGTCGTCGGACAGTCCATGCAGGTTCAGCGCAATCGGAGCCGTGTCGACGACGAAATCGGCAAGGTTGAAGGGACCGCTGAAGTCCGGCAGGAAGTTGCCTGTCTGGCCAGAGTAGCTCATGGTGGCGAGGACGGCTGCGCCGTGGAAGCCGGAACCGTGAAACCTGTCGACGTGCACATTCCTGGCGAATCCGCCGCGCCTGGTGTTCGACTTCACGTAGAGGGCGTACCTGGTACCACTCCCGATCGTCGAGTTATTGTAGGCGTAGACGTTGCTGATACCACCAGTCAGCTCGCTGCCCAGTGAAATCGCGCCCCAGGGGCCCTCGAACTGGTTGTTCCAGATGACGACGTTCCGGGTAGGCACGTTGATCCGGCGGCCATCGGCATCCCGGCCCGACTTGAGCGCGATGTTGTCGTCGCCGGCCAGGAGCGTACTGTTCTTGATCACCACGTGGTCGCAGCACTCGGGATCGCAGCCGTCAGTGTTCGAACCTGAATGGTGGGTCGTCACGCCGTCGATGGTCACATTTCTGCATAGGGTCGGATGCAGCTGCCAGAAGCGGGAGTTGCGCAGGGTCACGCCCTGGATGAGCACGGTATCGCAGCTATACGGCTGGACGAACGACGAGCGGAGCCTATCGGCGGCGTAGCGCTGCTGGGGCAGCAGGCCGCCGGCCACCAGTGGTTCCAGGACCCTCGTCCGGTCGCTGCCATGGTTCCAGGAGGCGGTGCCGGAAGCATCCAGGGTACCACTGCCTGTGAGCGCGATGTTCTTCTCGCCGTAGGCGTAGATCATCGGCGAGTGGTTCATGCACTCGATGCCTTCATAGCGGGTGAGCACGAGCGGGTACTTGGAGGCGTCGCCGCTGAACATCAGCGTGGCGCCTGGATCGAGGTGCAGGTCCACGTTGCTCTTGAGGTAGATGGCGCCGGTCACGTACGTCCCGGCCGGCACCACGACGTGACCGCCGCCTGAAGTGCTGCAGGCCGAGATCGCCTTCTGGAAAGCGGCCGTGTTGTCGCTATGACCGTCTCCCCTGGCCCCGTAGGCCGGATGCGTGACGAAGAAATTCGTATTCGGAAAGCTCGGTAGCGCAGTGCTGGCCAGGATGCCGTTGGCTTCTGACCAGGGCAGGGGTCCGGCAATCGCTGTCTGTGACGCGGAGTAGGTCAGCAACTGTATTCCCTTGAAGGCCAGCGGTGCGACTGCGGCCCCACCCACAATAATTGCTCCCATTTTTAGAGCCTGCCGGCGAGAAATCCTGTGTGTCGTAGGTTTTCTCTCTTTCTTCATCAAAAACTCCTTTTTCGGAGACCCCGCTCGAAAGCAGCCGGGGAGGAGAAAAAGTGTACAGGGACATCCAAACGATGCCCTCCCCTTGCGGGGGCCGCTTTTGACCAGAGCGGCAACTGGCCCGTTAAGGCAGGCTTGCGCCTGTAGCGGGGAATTGCTTCCCCATATTCCCTTCGCCACTGACGCTCGCAGAGACCGCAAATAAGGGAGGCGTTCGCGGCATGCTTGCATAGGACAGGCATTAGACCTACATGAGCGTTCAGTTGCCTTCAGACGTCCACTCGCATGAACTTGGCCAGGCTAGTCTCGGCTTACCCTTGCCTCACCCCCGCGCCTGGACGGGGGCTACGCAAGCCCTCGGCTTTAGCCGTAGGGTCCTTGACCTTGCTCCTACGGTACTCATCGTAATAGGGTAGACTCGATCACATGCTGTGCGATCTGATATACTTCTGAGAGCGGGAGGTTGTGCTCGAGGGCCAGGCGCTGACACGCTTCATATTCGGGAGCGGCGCTTATGACGTGCGCACCCAGGCGTTTGACTTTGACCGGCATTGGACCGATTGGCGTCTCGATATGCTCGATTGTGCGCTGCGCTTTGAGTCGCTGTACCTGCGAGATGCGCACACCCAGCGTGCTGGATTCGCTGAGCAGCACCTGGGCCAGGGCATCTCCTTCTTCCACCCGGCAAATGATTGTTACCATGACAGCTGGGCGATTTTTTTTCATCTGAATGGGCGTATAGCTGACATCTAAGGCGCCAGCAGCTATCAGGCGATCCATCAGCCCACCTAAGAGTTCACCCGTCATGTTGTCTATATTGCTTTCAATGATGGTCACCCAATCGGTGTCCGGAACCCCGGTGATTGTATTTGCTTGATCAGCAGATTGCAGCGGGTATCTTGCTCGTCCGAGACAGAGGCGCAGGCAGTTGGGCCAGGGAAACTGTTTTTGTCCAAAGCCATAGCCTACATGCTCGATATTGATGGCTGGAGTTTGAAATCGGGCCAACGTTGCCAGAATTGCGGCTCCTGTGGGAGTCACCAATTCGCCTTCGGCGGCTGATGGTTTCCACGGGGCAGCAACACGCCGCAAGATCTCTAACGCGGCAGGCGCGGGGACGGGCAACAATCCATGGGCAGTCTTCACATAACCGCTGGTTAGGGGCAGCGCAGAAGCATAGAGTTGGGTTATGCCCAGGGTTTCAATGGCGATTGCTGCCCCTACGATATCTATTATCGAGTCAATAGCCCCCACTTCATGAAAATGTACCTCCTCGATAGTTGTGCCGTGGACGGCCGCTTCTGCCTCTGCAAGACACTGAAAGATGGCAAGCGCGGTCTCACGCACACGCGGGGAGAGCGTTGAGGTATTCAATAACGTGACGATATCCGAGAGGTGGCGCGTTTGCTGCAAGGTTGCATCTTGTTCAGATAGTACTACGTCAAAGCGCAAGCCACGAATGCCTTTGTCATGAAATGGTTCAAGTTTCAATTGATAGCCATGCAGCGGTAAGGCGGATAGCGCGCTTTTGAGCGAGTCCAGTGAGAAACTCGCATTGAGATCGAGCATCGCGCCCAGAAACATATCGCCACTGATGCCTGAATTGCAATCAAGATATGCAATCAACTGCGACATATACGAATCTTTCTACGATTTCCGGTTTTATGGATGAGAGAAAGAATTCTCGAGTATTCCTCCCCCCCACGGGGCGCTGTCGGGTACAGTCCCTCTCCCCACCCTGGGGCTGTTCCCCGACAGCGTCCTCCCCTAATGTCTATCGATACAATTATAATCCTTCTTTTGTGAGTATACGGCGCCATGCATCTTTCTGCTACATAGTTCCTCGGGCATGGAGGCAGCGTTAATGATATGCCGGTCCAGCTTATCAAGGATATCTATGCTTAAACCTAGCTCCATGACTAACTGGGGTAACGATTTATCCTGATTGTTTGCTGCCACTTGCAATGTCGCTGTGAGTGAATCGTTAGTTGCTCTCACAAAGAGCAACTAACGATTCACTCACGGTCCAGAACCGCACGAGAAGCCTCTGAAAGAGGTAGCATACTCTCTGCTTCTTCAGGCATACTCTTTTCAATTGCGTGATAATTGGTCACGAAATCAGTGATTGCGCCGGCATAGCGTGGATAACGGGACAGGTAATCGCTCAAGCGCGGATGACGACCTGCACGCAACTCTGCAATATAACGAGCGGTGATACGCTGAACAGCCTCTTCCTGTTCTCTATGCATAGATAGTTTCCCCCTCCGATTCAAGCAATTCGTGCAGCGACTTCAAGGCTTCACCACAAGGCGGCACGGAGGCCCCGGTCCTTCAGATCTGGGGAGGAGGAAGTGCTGCCAGCCTCCCAAGTGCATACCCATAGCCATCGCCTCGATGGAGCGCTCGGCAATAGCGCACATGAATGCCCTCAACGACACCCGATCTGATGGTCAGTTTGAAGTAGCCATCCGACTTGATTGCTACTCGTCCTATGTAGGTGCCCATATGCCTCCCTTTGGTGACCACCGCCCGCACCATGTCGCCTGTCCGAAAGCCTTGCGACCGGCTCGGCCCCTTGGGTTTACCACGCGGAAAGCCTCGCCTATCCACGTTGCACATCCGGCGGCATTGCCTGCCAGTGGCAGTAATCAATAGGGGACGCACCCGCTGCCAGTTCCGTAGTTCCTCGGGCGTGCTGGCTCCCACGCACGCAGCATCGGTCCAGTGTGTCTTCGGGATGTCTTGCTTGCTGCGGTTATATTTGGTGCGACCCCCACTGCCAACTTCCACTGGCAACCCCAACGCTGTCAGCCGTTCGTAGAGCGCCCAGCGTGTCGAATTGACCACCGCGGCATCACGCAGTGGAGCCTTCGCCTTCGAGCGGCACACCCGTCGCACCACAATAGGCGCATGTGTGCCCCCACTTCTGCAGCACATATTCCTTTGCTTCGTAGCCGGCAAGTGTCCCCTGCTGGTACTGGATGCCCTCGATACCTGGCGTCTGCATGGCCTGCGTTAAACTAAGCAAGTTTGTTACCTCCCTTGCTCGTCTTCAAAGCCGGACGTGACACTTTCGCGTCATCCGGCTCCTCGACAGTTTGGCTCTTGTCATGAGCACCTCTAACGGTTGAGGAGCCATCCTCTGCCGTTTTTCGATCGTGGCAATGTCGATGGAGGACTTGCCAGTTGCCATAGGCGTCTTTTCCCCCAAGTGAGCGGGGAAGAATGTGATCGAGTTCTAACAGGTCTCCATCTTTAAAGTACAGTTTGCACCACGGACATTTTCCTTGCTGCCTTTTGAGAAGTTGTGCTTCTCTGTCAGTCAGATCGGGATGTCTGCCCATGCGTGTCGCCCAATAGACCCAGTCGCCATCGAAAGGGTTCTTGTCTTCACGGATTTTGATATGTCGACTGATATGAAATTGTTGGTGTTTCAACAGCCGTATTCCGTCGACCGTAGCAAAATCCCATTTAACATGTTTCTTCCCAATCCGTTCATGGGTATGCCAATATTTGTTGGTAATCCAATCCACGGACTTGTTCGTATGGCGACGTTTCGCCCAACTCATTAGCTTTATCCAGGTCAGATGATCGGCTTTGGAAAACGTTTCACTGGCCATACATCTCGCGTAGTAGTTGCACCAGCCTCGGATCATCGGATTGAGTTGTCCAATGACACTTTTCTGGTCCTGGGCTTTGCGTTGTTTAATCGCTTGTCCCAGTGCCTTGAGATGTCGGGATACTGCTTCTTTGCTTGGCGTGATGTGTGTTTTGAAGCCGAGTGGCAACGAGTTCGGGCCCCCCCTTTTTCCCGTGTGTGTCTTGCCGACACGGTGCTGTTGCACATGGAAGCTCAGGAAGTCGAACCCCACATTTCCCTCATACTCATCCAGTGTATGCGTAATCCGGGTCTTGCTCGGTTTCAGTTCTAGTCCCATGCCTGCTAACCATTCATTGACGATCTGCTGTACCTGCTCAATTACTGCCAGGTCTTGATGCAGCACCACAAAGTCATCAGCGTAACGAATGACAAATGGTTTCCAGTTGCCAATGGTCTTCCCTTCCACTCTTTTCGAGTTCGGGAAAGGTGCTCGTATTGCTGTCTCTAAGCCGTGCAGCGCAATATTAGCGAGTAATGGCGAGGCAACTCCACCTTGAGGGGTTCCTTCCTTGGAGGGAAAGAGTGTTTCTCCATCCATGATTCCAGCTTTGAGCCATGCCTTGATGGCTCGTCTCATCGCTGGATAAGTGGTAAGTTTGGCAAGCAGTGCTTGATGGTTAATTCGGTCGAAACACTTGGCGATATCTGCGTCAAGCACGTACCGTGGCTTCTTGCTGATAACGCTGTGTATTTCTTCGATGGCATCGTGGCCCGAACGTCCTGGTCGAAAGCCATAACTGTTAGGCTCAAATCGTGCCTCCCATTCTGGCTCGAGCGCAAGCTTGAGAAGAGCTTGAAGGGCGCGGTCTTGCATGACGGGAATTCCCAACCCGCGCTTCTCTGATGTACCCGGTTTCGGTATCCAGACACGGCGGACGGGTTGGGCTTTTAGGCCCAGTCCCAATCGATGAACCAGGGCCATCCGCTCGTTCGGTCTGAGGCGTTTAACCCCATCTATTCCGGCGGTGTTCTTGCCCTGATTATCCTGGGTGACTTTTCGTACTGCGAGACATTTCGCTGACCAGGATTTGCTTAAGAGTCTTTGGAGCGAGTGAACCGCCTTCGTATCACCACGAAGCGCGGCTTGATAGATACGTTTTTGGAGCTTGTACACTTGCCGTTCGATGGTTTCCCAGGGCAAGTGTTCCCATCTATCCATTATCATGTTCATAGCGTGTGTACTCCTACTTGAGTCTCTACCGTCCATACTATCGTGTCTGCGTCGGCGTATCCTGGGCTTACTTTTTCACCCAGGCCTTAGCTTCTCAGACAATCCCGCCATCATTGGGCTTGCGGTTGACACCTGCTCCACGCATCGACCTTTCGTGAAGAACCGCAATGATGGTTATCCCGTTCCTGATATTCGTTTTACGTAGCGTTAGGAAGGATACTCTCCACCGGGTTTCTCCGGGGTGAACCCTGGTCATTGATACATTGCCAGGCCCCTATCCTCTACCATTTTGGTCAAGCCAATACCTCACGTAGGCTTGTGTGCGCTAACGGTGGATTACCGTATCTTCACTTGCGTTCTCCATAGCTACTTGCATGCAGGTCTCCCCTGGTGAGTTCAGGTTCTTCCTGCGCTCTTTCCGCTTCAGGGATTGAGGGTCAGTCGCTACCCTGGGCAAGAGGCTTTTCCTCGTTCACAAAGGGTTGGGAATTGGCTGATGGCCTCACCCAACATCGAATATCAAGTTGTCAAAGAACTTCTTTGCCCCTTGTCCCCCGCGTATTCACGGATTAAAGGGAACGGGTCGCACATATCAAAGCGCACCAACTCCAGTGACAGCGCCGCGATTTGGCAGAGCCTGCGCAACCGCTGTACCCAGGTCACCACGTTCTGCACCCGACTCCTCTGGGAGGGCGGCAGCCAGCCCCTAGGCCTGCGCCGGTTGGCAAACCTCGCCTGTCTGTACCGTGTATGGCGCTGCCTGCGCCCCCGGCGCTCTGCCCTGCGCGCACGCAAGCGTTCCACAATCGCCTCCCCTTGATGGGTCAGTTCCCCGGCCCATACCAGCTCGCCACCCGTTTCTCCTACCAGCGCCAGACCAGTTGTGTGACTTCCCGGGTCGATCTTCAAACGGAGCGGCTCGCCAACGGCTTGCCCTCCGGGCCGATTGAGCATGAGGGTGAAAGGGAACCGCTTGAAGACTACCGCCCTGCCGGCTTTGAGCAAGAGCCGTGCTCGCCCCGGATGCACCGGAGCAAGGGGACGCTTCTTCGCGTCCACCACAAACACGTGTGACATGCCTACTTCTTCCTTTCGCTGTCTGCCCCGTGTGGGGCCTCCGCTTGCGCGGGTCATGTTTTCCTCGCCCTGGTTCGTTGGCGGCCGTCTTCCCGTTGCACTGGCTCTGCTTCCCCGTGCACCTGTTTAACAGCGGGATTGAAGCGCCTGGGACTGGAAATGCCATCTCAGGGTCCGACTTTTGGCGCTCCCAACGAACGGCTCCTTGGCCTCTCTTACCGAGAAAGAGGCCGAGGGGGCTGGTCAGCATTGGGGCATGTTTCCACCGGAAGCATGCCCCCGGGTTTCACCCGTGGGGTCGCTGACGTAGTCGATTACGCACTGTACGATCAGTTATTCCCAATACCAGGGCTACCTCCTTCTCTGTCCTGTCCTCGCAGAAGATGAGCCAGATTACCGATTTAAGCTTCTCCGGCAAGCGCAGTATGAGGAGTGCAAGATTGCTCTGCTCCACGGAAAGCAATGCTTGCTGCGCTCGTTCATCTTCGATACACTGTCTATTTTACCAGGTACGTAACAATTCAAGAAAGGCAAGAAAAGCCGACAACTATTTCCTAGTGAACAGGGCATCTCATTCAGTGGGCAAAACCAGCTCCTCCGTGAGCAAGGGAAGTTCCGGCTGCTGTCCCGGCTCGCGCAACCGATCCAGGTCGCGCTTCCACATCGGCTCAAGTGCGGCCCGACGAAGCGCGGGCAGATGCTCCCCGAAACGGGCTAGCACCGCGCCGGCCTCGAGTGCGACGACGGTCTTTGTCTGAGCACGCGGTGCGGCTTGTTGTCGCCCTCTGGTCTTTATCTAGAGATAGGGCTGCGTGTGCTCTTTGCACCAGCGGCAGAAGGTATCGCTCACCACTTGCGACGTGTTCGGGAGGATGACGAGGTACCCCAACGCCGACGCTACGGTCTCGATCGATACCTTCATCGCCTTCGCTTGTGTGTGCGACGAGCAGGTCTGTTGGGGCCAGGTGTAGGAAGCTGTATGTGCCCCCGTGACGCGGCTCTGGCCTGCTCATCACAGAGCATCAAGAAGTGAGTCGAATTTCCGCTCACGCGCCCTGACCGCCTGGGGGTCGAGTCTTTGGTACCCGTGTGCCCACATCAGTTCCTTGACCTGCTGCCTGTTCCACATAAAGAACGGGGTGCCATCCTTGAGCGGCGTCGGTGTGCAGTAGCCCTGGCAGAGAGCCTGCGCGGTTGGATTCCCATCCTCGCCCCGCAATTTCAGCTCCTTGAGCTTCTTGCCCATAGCGATGGCCGACAACCCGAACTGCTTCCCGAGATTCGTCTGGTTTGCCCAGACGTCAGTAAATTTTTGCTGTCCTTTCTTTCCCATCCAGGCAACTCCCGCCAGAACTTGTACACACAATTGCAATCGCAAAAGAACGCACAACAAGAGCAAACACGCTCCTTCGCCTGCCAAGATGCAGTGCCTTTTGAACGCATATCACCGTAGCATTGCAGCGAGGGTAGTTACGCTGCTAAGATAGCATACCAGATGAAACTCACTGCTGCGTCACGAGAATTCACGATGCACTCACGGGCATGGTGGGGAAAGCAATATTGAAAGCTCACGAGCAGTGCTCTGTGAGAAATAAGATCGTTGGCTGCCTGCATTGCGAGAAGGGACAGTGGCCCATCGATCTCTCAGGAGATAATACTTTTGGACATCGTTAGCGTCCAATCCGTACTTTCGGACAAACTATGACTCCAAAGGTGCGAAATCTCGTGTTTTTGGAGCCGTCGAATCGAGCGTGAAATCGGGCTTTTGCGGACAAACTAGGGGTCTAGTACACTGAAGTGAACGGCAAGTTGTGCTCCGGGCGCGGATCGTAGTAGCAGCAGCTCAAGAACACAACAATGCGCAGATTGCTCGTGATCTGGGTAACGTGGATACGGCACGTCTGTGGCGAGATCGCTGGGCAGGCTTCCAAGGGATCGATCAGGAGACCTTGAGCCTGAGAGAGCGATTGCAGGATGCACCTCGCCCTGGGGTGGCTCCAACCCTTAGCACGGAGCAACGATGTCAAATGGCAGCCCTGGACTGCGAAGCCCCGGCCAAAGCGGGACGCCCCATCAGTCAGTGGACGGGCAGAGAGATTGCCGACGAAATGAAGGCTCGTGGCATCGTGGCCAAGATTTCGCCACGGCATGCATCTCGGCTGCTCAAAAAGGGGGCTTCCAACCCTACCGGTTCCGATACTGGCTCACGGAAGTACCTGATCCCCAACGGGACGAGAAGATCTGTGAGGGATGCACCCTCTATCTGAGTGCCGTGGAACGCGCCAGACAAGGAGAGCGCGCCATCAGCCTGGATGAGTTGACACCCACGGGATGCGGGTATGACTTCCCTACCTCGTCAGAGGGGAAGTTTCCCCACATCGTAGATTCCGAAAAGAAAAGACAGTACACTCCTCATAGAAATCGAAACATCGGCTTATTTCAAAAAGGAGGAGCCTGTCATGGAAGCAGTATACTACGCAGCCCGAGCGAATCTTCGACGAGTGATGATTCTGCATCCCCGACTTCCCACGCGCCCAATTGGCCCAGGCCACAGGCATGTCACAAAGCTGGGTCGACACATGGAAAAAACGCTTAGCAGGTGTGCCTTTCGATGATGAGCAGGTACTGCACGGACTCTCCCGTGCCCCTCATCATCCGCCTGCTCGCCTCGACTCCCAAGTGGTTGATCGGCTTTTAGAGATCCGAGATGATCCCCCAGAAGTCCTGGGCCGCACGCCAGGCCCCAAAGCTATTCTCTATTATTTGAGTCGCGATGAAGCCTTGAAAGAGGGGGGACTGCGGAGGCCTCAGTCTACCCGCACGATTCAGCGGATCTTACGCGAAAATGGACGCATTGCCTCTCGCCTCCCTACGGTTACTGATCCGATCGAACGACCCCCACCGATGCAGCAGTGGCAACGCGACTTCAAGGATGCCTCCAGCGTCCCTGCTGATCCGCACGGCAAAAAGCACCATGTGGTAGAAATCCTCAATATCATCGATAAGGGCTGTGCTGGCTACTTGGGACATCCGTTCGGAAAAGACGCTCTTTATGAGATTTGTACACGCTTCTTCATTTCCCCACTGTGTTGGCTACGTGGGATATCCGTTCTCAAATAAGAGGGGGAAGAGCAATGTGGAAAACCTTGCTCGTTCTGTGGAGAAAGAGGAAAAGACAGAGAGAGAGCTTATCATACGAGCATAGTTAGTAGAACGGATATCCCACGTAGCCAAGTAGGGTAGGGGGCCGACGAGGTACTGTGACTTGCTTTTGACCTGCCAGAAATCCCTTCTGGTGGTATCTCGGCCAGCCCTTTTTCGACCTCCCCCCTCCGAACCGTGCGTGCGGGTTTCCTCGCA
>Ga0207646_10001048_pt1 | contig 35174 bp, 35 predicted proteins | sample KBSK5502metaG_FD_184343 | JGI IMG/M metagenome (GOLD analysis project Ga0207646, IMG submission 184343) | Corn, switchgrass and miscanthus rhizosphere microbial communities from Kellogg Biological Station, Michigan, USA - KBS K5-50-2 metaG... | ecosystem: Host-associated > Plants > Roots >... | reverse complement strand
CCGCGCCGGATGATGTCGCCGCCCTCGCCGATCGCGTGCGAGCTGGAGGCGCAGGCCGAGACGTGCGTCAGGCTCGGGCCCTTGAGGCCGAACTGCATCGAGACCTGCGCCGACCCCGCGTTCGCCATGAGCATGGGCACCAGGAACGGGGACAGGCGCGACGCGCCGCGCCTCTCGATCAACAGGATCGAGTCGATGAGCGTCTCGAGGCCACCGACCCCGGTGGCGATCGCGGTGCCGACGCGCTCTGGGTCGGCGACGGGATCGAGCCTCGCGTCTTTCAGCGCCTGGCTCGCGGCGGCAACGGCGTAGTGCGTGAACCGGTCCGTCCGCCTGACGTCCTTGCGGTCCATGAACAGCGTCGGCTCGAAGCCCTTCAGCTCACCGGCGATCTGTGTCTCGTACGGTGTCGGGTCGAAACGCGTGATGCGACCGATACCGCTTCTGCCACTCGTGAGGCCATCCCAGGTCGACGCGATGTCCAGCCCCACCGGCGTCACGGCGCCCATGCCGGTGACGACGACCCGTCGGGTCACCGCGACATGACGTGGTGCGCGCGATCGCCGAGGGTGCGGAGAGCACCGGTGAGCGATCCCGTGTCGGAAACGTTCACGAGCTTGACGTCGGCGATCCGCTTCACCAGACCGTTCACGACCTGGCCGGCGCCGATCTCGACGAACGTCGACGCCCCGCGCTCGACCATGTAGCGGACCGACTTGAGCCATTCGACGCGATTCGACAGGTGACGCACGAGCGCCTCCTGGATCGCGGCTCCGTTCGGGTGCGGAAGGGCACTCACGTTCGCGACGATCGGCACGACCGGTTCACGGAAGCGGAGCGTTTGCATGAACGCGCGCAGGTCGGGGCCGATGCGACCCATGTCGGGGAAATGGAACGGCGCGGAGATGCGCAGCGGCACGATCTTCCTCGCGCCACCCTTCTCAAGCGCCTCGGTCACCGCGCGAATGCCGCCCTCGTCGCCGGCGATGGTGACCTGCTTCGGCCCGTTGTCGTTCGCCACCACCACCCGACCCGGCTCCACGGTCGCGGCGATGACGCGCTCGACTTCCTGCGCAGAGAGCCCGACGATCGCGGCCATCGCGCCGCGCGCGCCGCGCGTCGACGCGAGCATGCCGCGCTCGGCGACGAGACGCAGAGCGTCGGCGAACGGCAGCACGCCCGCGGTCACGAGCGCGGTGAACTCGCCGAGCGAGTGCCCGGCGACGAACGAAGGCCGTAGGTGCTCGGGCAGGGCCATGACCCCGCGCGGCTCGCTACCGTCGGTGACGCGCCGTCCGATCTTGTGCGTGACTGACTCCACCATCGCCTCGAAGAGCGCGATGCTCGTCGCGAGCACAGCGGGTTGCGCGACCGTCGTGTCGTTGAGGCGCTCGGCCGGTCCGGCGAAGCAGACCTCGGAGAGCTTGTATCCGAGCACGCGATCGGCCTCATCGAAGATCGCGCGCGCGGCGGCGGAGGTCTCGTACACGTCGCGGCCCATGCCGACGGTCTGAGAGCCTTGCCCAGGGAAAACGAACGCGAGAGCGGTCAAGAGATGGCAAGCGTAGCAGCGGAGCGGCCTTCCGTCGAGGGTCTTCCACAAGATTCGCTACAGTGCTCATGCAGTGAATACTCGAACGTATGTACAGCGCGAACGGGCCCGCACTGCGGCACGTACGAGCGCCGCGATCGAGACCGCGGCGCTGCGCGAGGTCGCACGCCGCGGCTACCACGCGCTGCGCATGACCGACGTGGCGCGGCGCGCGCATGTGGCGCCGCGCACGCTCTATCTGCACGCCGCGTCGAAGGAGCGTCTCGTCGAGCAGGCCCTGCGACGCCGCGCCGCCGCCCAGATCGCGCGCGTGGATCGTTGGCGGCCGCGGTCGGAGGCGCCCGAGTCCGTTCTCAACGAGCTGGTCGCGCTGCACCACCGCGAGTACCGCCTCGAGTCGGTGCTGCTCGAGACGCTCGTGGACGGCGCGTTGCCGCGCGTCGCCGCCGCACCGCTGCGAGATCTCGACAACGTGCGGCTCGCGCTCATCACCCGCACCATGAACGACCTCGCGCGCCGCGGCGCGCTCCGCGTTCGCGTCGCCGATGCGATCGCGCTCGCGCACGCGCTGCTCTCCTACCCGACCTGGCGTACCGCGCTCACCGGTCCGGCGCGCCGGCGGGCGCCGCGTCTCGTCGCCGCGGCGCTCCGGAGCGCGGTGCTCTGAGCGCTTTGAGGCGTGTTTAGTCTCTGAACGTGGGCAGCGTCGCGATCGTGACTCGGACGAGCAAGCCGCGCAGTCGCGCCTCGGCGATCGCGTGGTCCCTCGCCGGTCTCTACATCGTGCTCGTGATCCTCGGCTTTCGTTTCTGGTCCGAAGCCGCCTCGATCGAGTTCGCCGACGTTTGGGTGTTCTTCGCGATGTTGTGGTTCGTTGTGATCGGAGCGCTGATCATCGGCCGCCACGCGCGACATCCGATCGGCTGGATGTTCTGCCTCACGGCCCTCAGCTTCGCGGCCGCGTTGTTCGCGCAGGCGTATGCGATCGTGGCGATCACGGCCGAGCACCGCGGGCTGCCCGCCGGTCAGCTCATGGCCTGGCTCGGTTTCTGGATCAGCATGCCCGGCACTGCGGTAATCGCTCTCTTCCTTCCGCTGCTCTTCCCGAGCGGCCGGCTGCCGTCGCGTCGCTGGCGTCCCGTCGCGTGGGCCGCGGGAGCGCTCGCCGTCGTCGCGGTCCTCGCCAGCATGTTCAAGCCCGGCTCCTATCCGGGTTTCGCCCTCGTGCGCAATCCCCTCGGCGTCTATGGCTGGGACGACCTATTCGGGTTCATCGATATCGCGACGGACATCGTGTTCGCGTTGCTCATCGTTCTCGCGTCGCTGGCCCTTTTCGAGCGGTTGCGTCGCGCGGGTCCGGAGGAGCGGCTTCAGATCCGGTGGTTCGTCTTTGCCGGATGCATCGTCGTCGTCGCCTTCCTCAGCGACTTGCTGCATGGCATCGTGCCGGACCTACAGGCCGCGAGCCTCGTCCTGAGTCTGGCCGCGGTGACGGCACTCCCGGTCGCCGTTGGCATCGCGATCCTCCGCTACCGCCTCTACGAGATCGACGTGATCATCAACCGCACGCTCGTGTACGGGCTGCTCACGGCTGCCCTCGCCGGCCTGTACACGGCCGCGCTCGCGTTCTTCCAACGACTGTTCGTCGCGGTCACTGGCCAGGGCTCGGACCTCGCGATCGTGATGACGCTGTTCGTCCTGGCCACCGTGTTCACGCCGATCAAGACATCGCTGCAGACCGCGGTCGATGCTCGCATCAAGACGACGCCGACGCCAGGCGGCTCATCATCGACCGGCGTCGACGATCTCGTGAAGCTCGCGGAGTTGCACCGTCACGGCGTTCTCACGGATGAGGAGTTCAGCGCGAAGAAGCGTCAGGTCCTCGGGATCTAGCCGACCTCGGCGTCTCCAGCTAGCTCCGTTCTATCTCGAGCTTTCCGTTCACGCCGTTGAGCTCGCCCTGCCAGGCGTGGCCTCGCCCAGTCACGCCCTTCGTGACGGATGTCGCGAGCACCTCGGCCCGAAGGAAGTCGGCGAAACGCTCGATCGTCTGCCCGAGCGGGCCTTCGTACCGCAGCACGATGCGATCGGCGATGTCGAGGCCGGCTTCCTTCCGCAGCGTGTTCACGTGATGCGCGAGCTCGCGCGCGAGACCTTCCGCCTCGAGCTCCGGCGTGGTCTCTGTCACAAGCGCGGCGATCGCGCCGGCGTCGCGCCCGACCGCGTGACCGGCCGTCCCCTCGTGGCTCACCAGTACCTCGGCCGGCGAAAGCGTGAAGCCCTCGACGACCGTGTTGCCGTCGCGCCTCGTGAAGCGGCCCTCGGCCAGGGCCTGGCGGACCCGCGGCAGATCCTTGCCGAGCTTCGGCCCGAGCGCCTTCAGCTCCGGCTTCACGGTCTCGCGCACGAGACCCTTCGCGTCGTCACGCACCTCGAAGGCCTTCACGTTGAGCTCGTCGCGGATGATCGCCGCAAGCTCGTCCTGGCCCTCGAGCGCGCCGCGGTCGCGGTCGTTCGGATCGAAGACCGCGATGAGCTTTGGCAGCGGGGTGCGGACCTTCGTCCTCGCGGCGGAGCGCGCGGTGCGGCCGAGCGACACGACGCGCATCGCGGCGCGCATGCGCCGCTCGAGGTCGTCATCGATCCGTTCGGCGCGCACTTCCGGATACGGCGTGAGGTGGACCGACGACGGCGCGCCACGTGCGGTCTCACGAACGAGGTTCTGGTACAGCGACTCGGACAGGAACGGCATCATCGGCGCGAAGAGGCGGGCCAGCGTCGTCAGCGCGTCGTACAGCGTCTGGTAGGCGGAGACGGAGTCGCGGCGCGACTCGGTCTTCCAGAAGCGCGACCGATTGCGGCGCACGTACCACGTCGACAGGTCGTCCCAGAACGACTCCATACGGAGCGCGGCGGTCTGCGCGTCGTACTGATCGAGCGCGGCGCGACAGTCGCGGACCAGACGCTCGAGGGATGACAAGAGCCAGCGGTCGATGAGCGGACGCTCCCTCGACGGCACCTGCGCTTCGTTCGGATCGAACGCGTCGAGGTTCGCGTAGGTCACGAAGAAGGAATACGTGTTCCACAGCACGAGGAGCTTGCGCTTGACCTCGCTCAGGACGTTGTAGCCGAAGAGGACCTTCTCCGCCGGATCGTGGCGCGCGTAGTACCAGCGGACGACGTCGGCGCCGGCGCGCTCGGCGGCCTGCGGGAAGTCGATGAAGTTGTCGCCGGTCTTGTGAAACTCCTCGCCATTCTCGTCATAGACGAACTCGTTCGAAAGAACGGTCCGGTAGGGCGCGTCGCCCGTCAGCACGACGCTCATGAAGAGCTGCGAGTAGTACCAGAGGCGCACCTGCTCGAGGTTCTCGGTGATGAAGTCCGCCGGATACCACTTCTCCCAGTAGGCGCGATCGTCCCACCAGCGAAGGGTCGAGAACGGCACGATCCCGGCGTCGAGCCAGGCGTCGCCGACCTCTTTCACGCGCGTGCTCTCCGCCTTGCACTGCGGGCATGCCACGACGACGTCGTCGATCCAGGGCCGGTGGAGCTCCTGCAGCCCCTCGAGCCCGCGCACCGCCTGCTTCCTCAGCTCCTCTTCGCTCCCGATGACGAAGAAGTGGTCGTTCGTGCAGGTATAGAAGGGCAGCGGGAGGCCCCAGTAGCGCTTGCGGCTGATGTTCCAGTCACCCATGCTGTCGAGCCAGTTGTCCATGCGGCGACCGATGAACTCCGGGAGCCAGCGCACCTTCGCGGCGGCTTCCTTCAGCTTCGGGCGCAGCTCGTCCATCGAGATGAACCACTCGTCGGCGACGCGGAAGACGATCTCCTCCTTGCAGCGCCAGCAGATCGGATACGAGTGTGTGTATGGCAGCTCGCGGAAGAGCCGGCCGCGCGCCTTCAGGTCGGCGGCGATCTCGTGCGCGACGTCGCGCGCCTCCTTGCCCTCGAGCCAGCCGAAACCCTTGTTGAAGTGCGCGCTGTCGTCGATGGGCACGACGACCGGCAGCTTCTCCGTCTTTGACAGCGCGAAGTCCTCGGCGCCGCAGCCGGGCGCGATGTGCACGATCCCGGTGCCCTCGGCCTCGCCGACCTGATCCCACGCGATCACGCGATGACCGGGCTTGGTCTGCGCCCCGATCGGTAGCTCGTCGAACGGCCCGGAGTAGCGCAGCCCGAGCAGCGTCTTTCCTTTGAACGTCTCGAGGAGCTCGGCATCATGCCATTTCGTTTGCTTGAACACGGCCGCGGAGAGGATCAGCACCTCCGGCGCCGACGCTCCATCCGCGCGCACGCGCACGCGCGCGTAGTCGAGGTCCGGATGCACCGCGAGCGCGACGTTCGCGGGCAGCGTCCATGGCGTCGTGGTCCAGGCCAGGAATGACTCGCCTGCGCGGCCTTCGATCGGGAAGCGGACGTACAGCGAGGTGTGCGTCATCTCCTTGTACGAGCCGGTCATCTCGTGCTCGGATAGCGCGGTGCCGCAGCGCGCGCACCAGGGCATCGCGCGGTGGCCCTTGTAGAGCCAGCCCTTCTCGTGGCAGAGCTTCAGCACGTGCCAGATGTGCGAGATGTTGTTGTCGGTGTACGTGTAGTAGGAGTCGTCCCAGTCCATCCAGCGGCCGAGCCGGATGTCGTGCTTGGTGATGACCGCGGCGGAGCGATCCACGCGAGCGCGGCACGCCCGAGAGAAGCGGTCGATGCCGTACGACTCGATGTCCCGCTTGCTGTTCAGGTTCAGCTCGCGCTCGACCTGCACCTCGACCCACAGACCCTGGCAGTCGAAGCCGCTCTGCCAGCGCAGCTCGTGACCCTGCATCGCCTTGTAGCGCTGGTAGAGATCCTTATAGGTGCGGCCCCAGGCGTGGTGGACGCCCATGGCTTCGACGTTCGCGGTGATCGGGCCGTCGATGAACGAATAGCGAGGCCCGCCGGCGTTCTTCTTCTTCAGCGCGTCGAAGCTTCGGTCGCGCTCCCACAGCTCCAGCACGCCATGCTCGAGCTCCGGCAGGTCGAACGACGACCCCACCGGCGTGAATCGCGTCTTCTCATTCGTCGCCGCCACGCTCGCTCCCTTCGGTCGCCCAACAGGGCCTCGCCCTGTCCTCCAGACACAAAAAAGCCGTCCCGCTCCCGGGACGGCGCTGCCGTGGTACCACCCGAGTTGGCACGCTCTGCGCGCCCACTCATCGCTTTCTAACGGAGTGGCTCTCCGGCCGGGTCTAGTCGCCTCACGGCTTTCTTCCGGCGGCATCGGGGTCGATCGCCCCTCGAACGCCTCTGCTGTCGAGTGTACCGGCCTGGTCGGTCCAGAGGGGCGGAATTCCGGGATACGGGCCCGGCCCCCGGCGACCATCATGATACTTGACCTATATATGTTCAACCGATATACATGCCTCAACGGCGACGGTTGGGAGGTCCTCGAGATGGCGAAGCGCAGCGAACAAGCGAAGGACGTCCGTTTCCGCGCTGACGCGAACGGCTGCCTCTCGCGGCCCGCGTTCGAAGCGGCCGTCACCGCGGCGTTGAAACGTGAGCCGCTGGCGACGCTCGTGCACCTCGACCTCGACGACCTGCTCGTCCTCAACGAGAAGGCCGGCCGCGAGGCCGGCGACAGAGCGATCAACGCCGCGATCGCGACGCTTTCGAAGACCGCGTCGAAGGAGGGCTGGACGCTGGGGCGGATCGGGGGCGACGAGTTCGCGCTCCTCGCGCCAGGCGCGTCGCTCGAGCCGATCTTCCTACGCGCCGAGCAGCTGCGGAAGGAGCTCGACGCCGCACTGGCGAAGGCCATCCCGCATGGACAGAAATGCACGGTCAGCATGGGCGTCGCCAACACGCCACGCGACACCAAGTCGCGTGGACCTGCGGCCGCGGACGAGCTCATGCGCAAAGCGGACCTGGCGCTGCTCGCGGCGAAGGAGCAGGGCGGCGACGCAGTCGGCCTCACACCGAGCGACGACATGGTGCTCAAGTCCTCCTATTACTCCGCCGCGCAGCTCGGCCGGCTCAAGGGTCTCGCCGAGCGACAGAAGAAGAAGGAGGCCGCGCTCCTGCGCGAAGCGCTGGACGACCTGCTGCGCAAGCACGAGCGCTCCTAGCCCTACCCTGCCCGCGTGGAGCTCCTGCCCGAGACGCGACGCGAGATCGAAAGGCTCGCGGGGCGCTTCGGGGATCCGCTGGTGATCGACTCGCCGATCCCGGACTACTTCGACGACCCGATCCGCAAACCGGACCGCTACGGCGAGGTCTGTATGGTGATCCGGCGGCCGAACGGTGCGCTGCTCCTCGCGATCAAGACCTTCTATCCACGCGGCGCGTACCGACTGCCGACCGGCGGGATCGCCCGAGGTGAGCCGATCCTCGATGCGCTGCTACGCGAGACGCACGAGGAGACCGGCCTGCGGACCGAGGTGCGGCGCTTCCTCGCGCAGATCGCGTATCACGGCGAGGGCGAGCCGACCGGCACGCCGCTCTTCCACACCTTCGCGTTCCTGCTCGATGAGAGGAGCGGGACGCTCGGCGCTCTCGATGCCAGCGAACAGATCGAGGACTGGCGCGAGGTCGCGGTCGCCGACCTGCCCCGCGTGGCCGATTTCCTCGACGACCTGAGCACCCAAGGCACGCAGGACATCGGCGGCGACTGGCGCGCGTGGGGGAAGTTCCGCGCGGTCGTGCACCGCGCCGTGCACGAGGCGCTCGCGAGCGCCTAAGCCTCGAGCTTGAAGAAGCGGAACGCGATGACGAACGTGATGACGCTCCAGACCACGATCCCGATGAGGTCGTTGCGGACCTCGACGATGCCGGCGCCCGCGGTGGAGACCTGACGCAGCGCATCGTTCAGGAACGTGAGCGGCAGGAAATCCGACACGGGCTTCAGGAACGCCGGCACCGCGTCGCGAGAGAAGAAGACTCCTGAGAGGAACATCTGCGGCAGCGTGACGAGCTGCAGGATGGCCGGCGCCTGGTTCTCGGTCGTCACGAAGCCGGTCACCGCAAAACCGAGGCAGAGGAACAGAACGCTGCCGAGGATCGCTATCCCAAGCACGAGGCCGAGGCTCCCGACGATGCTCACCTTGAACGCGAACACCGCCACCGCGAGAAGGATGAGCACCTGCACGACCGCGAGCAGGAGCCGCTCGAGGACGTGCGCGGCCATGTAGTTCCGGCGCGAGATCGGCGTTGCCATGATGCGACGGATGACGCCGCGCTGACGGTCGACGACGAACGAGAACATGACGCTCGCGACACCGAGCTGCATGATCGTCATCCCCACGATCCCAGGCGTGAGGAAGTCGACGTACTTCAGATTGCGCCCGGCGACCTCCTCGCGCTTCAAGGCAACGACGGGGGCGGTCTGCGTGATCGCGAACGACATCTGGTCGATGACCTGGGTGAGGATCGCCGAGCCGACGGCGACCTGCTCCCCGCGCCCCTGATTCGCGTAGAGCGTGAGCGTCGGCACGGCCGCTCCCTGCCGCGCGGGCGCGATCGTGAAGTCCGCCGGGATCACGAGAACGATGTCGCGGTCGCCCTTGCGCAGGCGCTCGAGCTCTGCGTCGTTCGTCCCGCTCGAGAGCTGCAGCGTTTCGATCTTCCCAAGGCCGGCACGGAATGCCTGGCTATCGGCGTTGTTCGCGTTGTCGACGATGCCGATCGCGACGTGGCCGAAGGCCCCGAAGTTCAGGATCCCGAACAGGCCCATGAAGATCAGCGGGAAGAAGAAGCCGAAGAAGAGCGCCGTGAAGTCGCGCGTGTACGCGCGCAGCAGCATCAGCGTGTAGCCGATCACCTGGCGCAGGTCAATCCTCCCGGAGCGCGTGACCGGTGAGGTCGAGGAACACGTCTTCGAGATTCGCCTGCTGTTGCTGCACCGGCTTCGAGAAGCCTCGCCCGAGGAGGTGCGTGATGAGCGACCGCGGCGAGTCGAGGGCGATTATCCGGCCGTTGTCCATGATGGCGACGCGGTCGCACAGCACCTCGGCCTCATCGAGGTAATGCGTCGTGAGGAACACCGTCGTCCCCCGATCGCGGATCGAGCGGATGAGCTCCCAGAGGTTGCGCCGCGCCTGCGGGTCGAGACCGGTGGTCGGCTCGTCGAGGAAGAGCACCTGCGGCTCGTTCACCATCGCGACCGCGATCGAGAGCCGCTGGCGCTGGCCGCCGGAGAGCTTCTCCGACTTCTGCCGGGCCTTGTCCTCCAGGCCGACCGCGCGCAGCAGCGCGAGCGAATCCACCCTGCGCCCGTAGAACAGCGCGAAGAGATCGACGATCTCCTGCGCGAGGAAGTTCTCGGGGAAGGCGCTCTGCTGCAGCTGGACGCCGATCCGCTCCTTGACGCCGGACGGGTCCTTGCGGACGTCCACGCCGGCGACGAGCGCGGTTCCGCTATCCGCCTCACGCAGGCCTTCGAGGATCTCCACGGTCGTCGTCTTTCCCGCCCCGTTCGGGCCGAGGAGCGCGAAGACCTCGCGCTCCGCGACGTCGAAGCTGACGCCGTCGACCGCCTTGATCTGGCCGTAGCTCTTGCGAAGCTCGCGCACCGAAACGATCGGCGGCATCAGCGCTCCACGAAAGCCGCGCTCAGGATCAGCTCCATCAGGGCCTGACGAAAGCCCGGTACGCGGCGTCGTGCAAGTAGAGCGCGACGGGCAGCAGCGCGACAGCGGCGATGACGATCCGCACCACGACCGGGTGCGGCTGCCGGAGCCGCGTGTAGGTCACCACGAGGGCGACGGAGACCGCCGCGAGCAGCGGGACCGTCGTCAGCCAGTGAGATGACGCAGCGTCGTCGAACACCAGCGAGTAGATGGTCGCCGCGTCGAGCGACCCGGCGGTGAGCCCGATCACGGCGAAAACGCCAGCGTTCCTGGCCGGATCGCGGAGCGCCAGGAGGAGGCCGATCCCGAGCGCGCCGAGGATCGTCCCGAGCATCCGCTCGTAGGTCCGGTGATAGGGCGCGTACAGGAAGAGGTCCGGGAAGGCGAGCGAGAGGACGACCGGGGCGAAGAAGAGAGCGGCGCAGACGATGCCGACCGCGCGTGCGCCGCGGAGGGTCGCCGTGCTGATGTGGGGCTGGCGGTCCACGCCTCGCGAGTCTCTTACGCTATGTGTTCGATGTCGAATGGGGGGAGTCGGCAGCGCCCGCTCATGCTCGCCGCGGGACCGTCGCTAGGTTCTCCGGGCTTCGCCGCGCTTCTCTCGACACTTCTTCCCGGACTCGGTCAGGCGTATCAGGACCGCTGGGTCAAGGGAACGCTCATGCTGCTCCTTCCGATCTTCGCGTTCGCGCTCGCGGGCGCGTTCGTGTTGAACGCGGATCCGCTCACGGCGTGGGTGCTGAGCAACGCGGGCTACGTCACCCTTCTCGTGTTCGCGACCACGCTCGTCTATCACCTGTACGTCGTCATCGACGCGTTCGCGGGCCGGATGCATCGGCTTCGCGGCCGGCACCTCATCGACTACGCCGTCCTGCTCCTCGTCACGACCACGCTCATCGTCACGTATGGAACGATCTATCGCGAGTCGGCGCCGTGGGCCTCGTTCCTGGCGGGGATCTTCGCGCCGATCACGCGTCAGCAGCCGCCCACCCCCGCGGGCGAGGAGCCGGCTCCGGTCTGGACCGGGAACGAGCGTCTGAACGTGCTCGTCCTCGGGATCGATACGCGCGAGGGCGACCGCAGTACCCAGAACACCGACACGATGATCGTCGTCTCGCTCGACCCCCTGAACAAGACGGCGGCGATGCTGTCGATCCCACGCGACATCTACATCAACAAACCCGGAACGTTCCAGGGCAAGGTCAACGCGGCGTTCGGCTTCGGAGGTCCCGACCTCGTGCGGCGGCTCGTGAACGATCTGCTCGGGATCAAGATCCATTCGTACGCGCTGGTGAACTTCGAGGCCTTCAACCGGATCGTCAACGGCGTCGGCGGCATCATCGTCGACGTCAAACGGCCGGTGCGCGACGATACCTTCCCGACCGCCGACTACGGCGTCGAGCGCGTCAACATCTCGGCCGGCCCGCAGCTCATGTTCGGCGACACCGCTCTCAAGTACGCGCGGTCGCGCCACGACAGCAACGATTACAGCCGCGCCAAGCGTCAGCAGGACGTGCTGAGCGCGCTGCGCGCCAAGCTGTCGCAGCCGCAGGCGCTCCGCTCGCTCCCGGCGCTCATGGCGGGCGCCGCGACGACGGTCGAGACGGACTTCGATCCATCGAACGTCCTCTCGCTGGCCGGCACGGCGACAGGGATCGACAGTGCGAGCATCGCGAGCGACGTGCTGTACCCGTGCGGCGGGGACTACCCGCACTGCGAGCTCACCTACGACGGCGCGGGAGGCTTCTACCTCATCCCAGACGTCGCCAAGGTCCGTGACCTCGCCGCATCCCTCTTCTACGACCCGAAAGTGCGGCAGGAAGCGGCGCGGGTCGAAGTGCAGAACACCGGCGCGAGCAGCGGTGTCGCGAAGCAGGTGGCCGACCGGCTCGAGGCACGCGCGTTCGGGGTCAGCGCCGTCACCGACGGGAAGTCCGCCCGTTCCGCGGTCGTGCTGCGCAACCCCGGCAAGCGCTACACCGCCGAGCAGCTTCGCACGCAGCTGGGAGTCCCGATGGAGACAGCAGACGGATCGGGTGGACCGGACATCGTCGTGCGCATCGGCAACGACTTCAGGAGCTTCGCGAGCGACTCAGCTCGCTAGCTTCAGTTCGCGGTAACGCGCTCCGCGATCACGACGAGTAGATCGGTGTGAGCCAGTCCTTGTAGCGCGCGTCTTTGCCACGCACCGCGTCGAAATAGATCTTCGAGATGCGCTTGGTGATCGGTCCGACCACGCCCGCACCGACGTCGCGATGATCGACGCTCGTCACCGGTGAGATCTGGACCCCGGTGCCGCACATGAACATCTCGTCGCAGACGTAGAGCTCGGTGCGGTCGATGCTCCGCACTTCGACCGGAAGGCCGATGTCCGTGGCGATCCGCATGACGTTGCCGCGCACGATGCCCTCGAGGATGTTGTCGGTGGCCGGCGGCGTGAGGAGCTTGCCATCGCGCACGAGGAACAGGTTCGCGGCGCTGCCCTCCGACACGTGGCCCTCCTGCGTTAGCACGATGGCCTCGGCGAATCCGGCTTCCTCCGCTTCACTCTTGGCCAGGGCCGCGTTCACGTATGAGCCGGTGATCTTGCTGCGCGCGGGGATCGCGTTGTCGTCGACCCGGCGCCACGATGAGACGTGGCAGGCGATGCCCTTCTCGATGTCGATGTAGTTGCCGAAGGGCACGGCGAAGATAGTGAAGCCGTCTTCGAGGTTGTGAAGGCGGACGCCGATGACCGGGCTGGACTTATAGGCGACCGGGCGCACGTAGGCGTCTTCCCGGTAGCCGCACTTCCGCAGCAGGTCGACGGTGATGCCGACGAGCTCGTCGACGGTGTGCGGGACCCGGATACGCATGATCTTTCCGGAGCGCAGGAGCCGCGAGTAGTGCTCGCGCAGGTGCAGGCCGTAGAGCTGCTCCTCTTCGGCGTTCCAGTAGGCCCGGATCCCCTCGAAGACGCCCGTCCCGTAGTTGAAGCCGTGCGTCATGACCGAGATCTTGGCCTCGCGGATGGGCACGAACTTGCCGTCCAGGTAGGCCCACGCGCTATCCGGCGCGGCGCCCCTCGGCAGCTTGGCGGGTCGGACCAGCTCCTGCACCATGCCCCACTCCTTGCCGGTCGCGTCAAGCGACCCTTGACCGGCCGACCGCACGCCCCGTGCCGACCTCGTTCTCGCATTGTGACACGGCACCCCGTCAGGCTCGGTGACGGTCGTCGGTCAGACCGCTACGATGCCGCCTGGTCTGACCAATGTTGAGCCATTCGCGGGCGAACGGCGTACGAGTCCGTGGAGGTGCAGGCAATGTGGCGACTGACCGGTAGGCGTTTCGTGACGATCCTGGGCGCGGCACTGCTCGTCGCGACGGCGTGCGGAGGCGGCGCGGCCGCTCCCTCGCCCAGCGCGTCGGTGGTGGCGTCGGCAACGGCCGCGACGATGACGCAGCCGACAAAACCCATCGAGTTCGTGATCAGCACCGCCCCCGGTGGCGGTTCGGATATCTACGCGCGCGCCATGGCGGGCATCATCGAGAAGAACAAGCTCTCACCGCAGCCGGTGCAACCGGTCAACAAGGAGGGTGGCTCGGGCGCGGTCGCGTTCACCTACGTGTTCGAGAAGAAGGCTGACATGCACTACGTCATGATCACCCTCAACTCGTTCTTCACGACGATCATCGTGCAGAAGCTCCCGTACAAGGCGACGGACTTCACGCCGATCGCCAACATGGCGCTCGACCCGTTCTTCCTCTGGGTGAACGACGACAGCCCCTGGAAGACCGCCGGCGACTTCCTCACCGCCGCGAAGGCCGGCTCGATCAGCGTCGCGGGAACCGGCTCGAAGCAGGAGGACGAGGCGCTGTTCCGCCGGATCGAGGACACGATGAAGACCAAGCCGTTCACGTACATCCCGCAGACCTCCGGCGCGACGGTCGCCGCGGCGCTCGCCGGCCACCAGGGTGGGGTGAATGCGACGGTCAACAACCCCAGTGAGGGTCTGCCCTTCTATCAGGGCACCAACAAGAAGCTGCGCCCGCTGTGCGCGTTCACACCGGAGAGCCCGAAGACGGGCGTGTACACAGGTCTCGCGACCTGCTCGTCACAGGGGATCCCGATCGACGACTACTACATCATGCGCGCGATCGTCGCGGCTCCCGGACTGACCGCGTCGCAGCAGGCCTTCTGGGTCGACGTGTTCAAGAAGGTCTACGACTCCCAGGAATGGAAGAAGTTCATGGACGACAACGCCCTGAACCCGGACTTCCGGAGCGGCATCGACTTCCGACAGTTCCTCACGAGATACCAGCAGGTGCACCAGGACATCGCGACGAAGTTCAACTGGGTCCAGTAACGGCTTGAGGCCCTATCAGGTAGGGACGGCGGCGGCGATCGCTTTGATCGCCGCCGTCGCCATGTTCGACTCGCGCGCGGCCTTCAATCCCGTGCGCGGCACCGCGCCCGGCGACGTCGGCGCCGCCTGGTACCCGTTCTGGACCGCCGCGGTGATGGGCCTCGCCGCCGCCGGCGTCGCGTACCGCGCCTTCGTCCTGCCGCAGCCCAAGGAGGGCGTGTTCGCGAATCGCTCGAGCGTCGTCGCGGTCCTCAACCTCGTGATCCCGATGTTCCTCTACGCGCTCTCGTTCCAGTGGCTCGGCTTCTACCTCGCGACCGGTGTGTACATGGGTTTCTTCGCCGCGTACCTCGGCCGCTACCGCTTCTACTGGATCATCGCGAGCGCTGTCATCACGCCGCTCGCGATCTTCCTGCTCTTCGAGGTCGGGTTCAGGCTGCTTCTGCCGAAGAGCATCTTCTATCCGGTGATCCCCTTCTAGGTGGAGGTCTTCGGCCTTCTCGCGGGCGGCTTCGCGACGGCGCTGCAGCCGATCAACGTCGCCTTCCTGTTCGTCGGCGTCACCCTCGGCCTCGTCATCGGGGTGCTGCCGGGGCTCGGCGGGACGAGCGGGGTCGCCATCCTGTTGCCGATCAGCGTCGTCATCGCGCGCGGCGACATCGCCGGCGCCGACACCACGACCGCCGTCATCCTGCTCGCCGGCATCTATTGGGGCGCGCTGTTCGGCGGCGTCATCACGTCGATCCTGTTCAACATCCCGGGCGAGCCGTGGTCCGTCGTCCTTCTCTTCGACGGGTTCCCGCTCGCGAAGCGCAAGGGCAAGCCCGGCCTCGCCCTGACGTCATCGTTCCTGGCGTCGTTCGTCGGCGCGTTCATCGCGACGGTGCTGTTCACTCTGTTCGCGAAGGAGATCGCGGACCGCGCGCTCGCGTTCGGCCCGCCCGAGCTCTTCGCCGTCTTCGTACTTTCATTCGCCACGCTCGTCGGCCTCGGCGCGGAGTCGCCGCTCAAGGCGCTCGCGATGCTCGCGCTCGGGCTGCTCCTCGCTGCGATCGGCTTCGACACGATCACCGGGCAGCAGCGCCTCATCCCGTTCGCAGGCTCGGAGTGGGAGCCGCTGCGCAATATCCAGATCAACCTGCTCGCCGGCGTCGGGTTCGTGCCGGTCACCATCGGTCTTTTTGGGATCGGCGAGATCCTGGCGTCCGCCGAGGAGCAGGGCATCGGTTACATGGAGAAGATCAGCGCGAAGCTCGGCCTCAAGGACCTCATCGAGGCGCTGGGCGCCCTGCGCAAGCGCTGGTTCCTCGTCGTCTCGAACTCGCTCATCGGCTTCCTCTTCGGTGTACTGCCCGGGCACGGCGCGACCGCCGCGTCCTTCCTCGGGTACGGTCTCGCGCGGCAGTACGCGAAGAACAAAGAGGACTTCGGCAAGGGCGAGATCAGCGGCATCATGGGCCCGCAGGCCACCGCCGACGCGGCGGGCGTCGCGTCACTCGTTCCCATGGTCACGCTCGGCGTGCCCGGCTCGCCGACCTCGGCGGTCATCATGGCCGGCCTCTTCGTGTGGGGACTCCAGCCCGGCCCGCTCCTTTTCACCGAGCACAGCGGCTTCGTGTGGGGGCTCATCGCGAGCATCTATCTCGGTCATTTCCTCACGTTCATCCTCTGCCTGCTTGCGGTCCCGCTCCTCGCCTCGATCATGCGCGTGCCGTACGCGATCATCACGCCGTTCATCGTCGTGATCTCGATCATCGGCTCGTACTCCCTGAACAACTCGATGCTCGACGTCGCCTTCACGGTGCTCTTCGGCCTCGTCGGCTACTGGCTGCGGAAGATGAAATATCCGCTTGCCCCGCTTGTCGTCGCGCTCGTCCTCGGCGACTCGACCGAGCGCGAGCTGCGCAAGACGCTCATCGCGGGGGCGGGCGATCCCGCGTTCTTCTTTTCGAGCACCTTGTCGACGGTCGTGATGATCCTGGCCGCCATCGTCCTCCTCCTCCCGCTCGTCGGCGCGGTCCGCAGCCGCCTCCGTCCGGCTGGCGTGGCCGCGGACACGGACTGACCGACCGGTCCCAAGGTGACGCCGCTCGACATCGTGCTGATCGTCCTCGCGTTCGCGCTGATCCTGGTCGGCGCCGAGGTCTTCACCAACGGGATCGAATGGCTGGGCATCAAGCTCAACATGTCCGAAGGCGCGACCGGCAGCATCCTCGCGGCGATCGGCACCGCGACGCCGGAGACGCTCATCCCGATCGTCGCGATCCTGTTCACGAACACCGCCGACTCGGACGAGATCGGCGTCGGAGCGATCCTCGGAGCGCCGTTCATGCTGGCGACGCTGGTCATGCTGCTCATCGGCGTGACCGCGTACGTGCTGCGGAAGCGCCGCGGGCGCGACACGCTGCGTGTCGACGCGGCGCACGCGACGCGGGATCTGTCTTTCTTCCTCGTGCTCTATACGGTCGCGCTGATCCTCGCGCTGCTCCCGCGAGAGCTACATTTCCTCAAGGGCTACATCGGCTGGATCTTCCTGCCGGCGTACTTCGTCTACCTCTTCATGGTCCTGCGGACGCCGAAGGCGACGCCGGTGGACGTCGAAGAGCAGGCCGAGGAGCGCGAAGCGTTCGACGCGCTCACCTTCGCTTCGCTCCTGCAGCGTCAGGGGCTGCAGATCGTGCCGACGAGCCCGCCCCTGTGGCTCGTGCTCATACAAACGCTGATCTCGTTCGGCGCGATCCTCGTCGGCGCGAAGTTCTTCGCGACCTTCGTCGAGGACTTCTCGCACGCGATGAACTTCAACACCCTGCTCGTTGCGCTCGTCCTCGCACCGCTCGCCACCGAGCTTCCGGAGGCCGCGAACAGCCTCATCTGGACCAAAGACGGCAAGGACGTCATCGCGCTCGGCAACGTCGCCGGAGCGATGGTGTTCCAGTCGACCATTCCGGTGACGCTCGGCGTGCTCCTCACGCCGTGGGAGCTCGGCCGGTTCGGCACGATCGCGGCGGTGTTCGCGATCGTCTCGGCGCTCCTCATCTGGATCCAGCTGCGCCTCCGCGCGCGGGACAACGCGCTCCCCCTTTCCTCGCTCATGCTCGGGGGAAGCCTCTATGTCGTGTTCCTCGTCTATGTGGTCTGGAGCGTGATCGCGGGCCTGCCAGCCTGATCGCGCGCACCTGACTAGAATCCCCGCGTCGCGTTGCGAGCAGCTTCCAGCCGCCGCGCGACGCGATTAGAGGGAGGTCGGACGGACTCATGAAGCGTCTTCTCGCGATCTGTGCTGCCGTTGGGCTCATCGTCACTGCTTGTGGCGTGATCCCCGGCACCGGCAGCGGGCTCAAGATCGGCATCGTTACGGACATCGGCCAGCTCGAGGACAAGTCGTTCAACGAGTTCTCGTGGAAGGGCGTTCAGGACGGCGCCAGCGCGATCGGCGCACCAAAGCCGGTCGCCATCGTCACCAAGGACATCGCGGATTACAAGCAGAACATCCAACAGCTCGTCGATCAGAAGTACGACATCATCTTCACCGTCGGCTTCCTCATCGGCACCGACACGCTGGCCGCCGCGAAGGCGAACCCGACGATCCAGTTCTACGGCGTCGACCAGTTCGTCGCGGACCCGGCGCCCGCCAACTATCAGGGCCTGCTCTTCAACGAGGCGCAGGCGGGCTACCTCGCCGGCATCGTCGCCGGCACGATCACCAAGAGCGGAAAGATCGGCGCGGTCGGCGGACGCTCGGACGTCCCGCCGGTGGTGAACTACATCAAGGGTTACGAGAACGGCGCGAAGTCGGTCAAGTCGACCGTCACGGTCACCATCAACTACGTCGAGGACTTCAACGCGCCTGACAAGGGCGAGGCCTCGGCCAAGACGATGATCGGCCAGGGCGTCGACGTCCTCTTCCAGGTCGCCGGACTCACCGGCGCGGGCGTGCTCCGCGCCGCGTGCAACGCGAAGGTGTACGGCATCGGCGTCGATGTCGACCAGTACCTGTCACTGCCCGACTCGAAGGCATGCATCATCACCAGCGCCGAGAAGCACCTGCAGAACGCGACGCGCGACGCGATCAAGCGCTTCAAGGACAAGGGGAAGCAGACCGGCAACTTCACCAACGACGCGACGAACGACGGCATCGGCGCGTCCGAGATCCGGAACCTGAGCCCGGTCCCGGCCGGCCTGACGGACAAGCTCAAGCAGGCCACCGAGGACATGAAGTCGGGCAAGCTCAAGCCGATCCCGTGATCGTCGTCCGGTAGGCGAGATGGAAGCGGGCCGACCTTCGGGTCGGCCCGCTTTTGTTATGAGCGACAAGACACCTGTCCTCGAGATGCGCGGCATCACCAAGCGCTTTCCCGGGGGAACGCTCGCGAACGACTCGATCGATCTCGACCTCGGTGAACGTGAGATCCACGCGCTCCTCGGCGAGAACGGTGCAGGCAAGACGACGCTGATGAACATCCTGTACGGCCTCGTGACGCCGGACGAGGGCGAGATCCGGATCGATGGCACGCCGGTCACGATCCAGGGACCGGCCGACGCGATCGCGCGCGGCATCGGCATGGTCCACCAGCACTTCATGCTGGTGCCGGTCCTCAGCGTGGCGGAGAACGTCGTGCTCGGCCAGGAGATCACCAGCGTCGGCGGCGTTCTCGACATGCGGTCGGCCGAGCGGCGCATCCGCGAGCTTGCGGACCGTCTCGGCTTCAGCGTCGATCCCGGCGTGCGGGTCAACCAGCTCTCACTCGGACAACAGCAGCGCGTCGAGATCCTGAAGGCGATCTACCGCGGGGCTCGGATCCTCGTCCTCGACGAGCCGACCGCCGTCCTGACACCACAGGAGACGCGTGAGATCTTCGGCGTTCTGCGACGGCTTCGCGAGGACGGCACCAGCATCATCTTCATCAGCCACAAGCTCGATGAGGTCCTGGAGATCGCGGACCGCATCACCGTGATCCGTCGGGGCAAGGTCGTTGGGAGCCGGCAGCCGGCCCAGACGAATAAGGAAGAGCTCGCGGAGCTCATGGTCGGCCGCGCCGTGTCACTGCGCGTCGACCGCGGACAGTCGCATCCGGGCGGCGTCACCCTCGAGGTCGTCGGCCTCCGCGCGCTCGACGACCGGCGTCACCAGATCCTCACCGGAGTCGATCTGAATGTCCGCGCCGGGGAGATCGTCGGGATCGCCGGTGTCGGCGGCAACGGGCAGGACGAGCTCGTGGAATGCGTCGTCGGCCTGCGCAAACCCACCGCGGGCACGATCCACCTGTCAGGTCGCGACATCACCCGCCTCAGCGTGGAGGCGCGGCGCGACCTTGGCATCGCGTACGTGCCTGCCGATCGGCAACGCTTCGGGCTCGTGCTCCCATACCTGCTGCCCGACAACTTCGTGCTCACGCGGTACGGCGAGGTGCCGTACGCGGGCGGGGTCGGCGGCTTCGTGCGGCAGGCCGGTCCCATCCGCAAGGAGGCGGGCCGGCTGGCCAAGGAGTTCGACGTCCGAGCCTCGTCGCTCGACGTCGCCGCGTCGACGCTTTCGGGTGGGAACCAGCAGAAGGTCGTCGTCGCGCGGGAGTTCCGTCACGACCTGAAGGTGCTGGTCGTCGATCAGCCGACGCGCGGGCTGGACGTCGGCAGCATCGAGTTCATCCACAAGCAGGTCATCGAGCGGCGCGACGCCGGCGTCGCTGTGCTGCTCGTGTCGGCGGAGCTCGACGAGGTCCTCGACCTCTCGGATCGCATCCTGGTGATGTACCGCGGTCGCATCGTCGGGACGTTCGCGGCGGCCGAGGCGCAGCGCGAGAAGGTCGGCCTCCTCATGGCAACCGGCGAGGCCCGGGCGTGAGGCGGTGGCGCGCGCGCCTTGGGCCGACCTGGACGAAGGCGTCCATCCCGGTGTACTCGATCGTCCTCGCCTTCGCCGTCGCCGCGGTCGTCGTCATCATCTCCAGCGCCTTCACCGCGACCGGCTTCGACCCGCTCTTACCGTTCGCCGCGTACGCGCGCCTCGCCGCGGGATCGTTCGGCAGCGACAACGCCATCTACAACACCTTCGTCGCGGCGGCGCCACTCATGTTCGGGGGCCTCGCGGTCGGCATCGGCCTCAAGGCCGGCCTGTTCAACATCGGCGTCGCCGGCCAGTTCCTGGTCGGTGCCTTTGCCGCCGCGGTCACCGGGGCGGCGCTGGCCAAGGCTCCCACGATCGTCGGGATGCCGCTGGCCATGCTCGCGGGCGCCCTTGCGGGCGCCGCCTACGGCTTCATCCCCGGGTATCTCAAGGCACGCACCGGAGCGCACGAGGTCGTCACGACGATCATGCTCAACAACGCCGCGGCCCTCTTGCTCACGTGGGCGGTGAACGACCTCGTTCGCGCTCCCGGCTTCTCGTTCCCGCGCACCGCGGACATCGGCCAGAGCGCCCTTCCGATCCTTGCCGGCCGCAACCTGCACCTGGGGATCGTGTTCGCCGTCGCCGCGGTCTTCGTGATCCGCTGGATCCTCGATCGCACGACGCTCGGCTTCGAGATACGCACCGTCGGCGCGAATCCCAACGCCGCGCGGTATGCGGGCATGCGACCGATCTTCATCACCGCGCTCACCATGACGATCTCGGGTCTCCTCGCCGGTCTCGCCGGCGCGATCCAGATGCTCGGCGTCATCGGCTTCTACGCGCCCGGCATCACCGCGTCGGTGGGCTTCGACTCCATCGCCGTGGCGCTGCTGGGACGATCGGATCCGATCGGCATCCTGTTCGCGGCCCTGCTCTTCGGCGCGTTCCGCGCCGGCGCGCCGCTCATGCAGATCGAGACCAGCGTGCCCATCGAGGTCATCGACATCATCCAGGCGCTGGTGATCCTGTTCCTCGCCGCAGACCTGATCGTGCGGAGGGTGTTCCGCGTGCGGGCGCCGAAGGTCGAGATCACCGAGATGGCCACGGTCACCGGCTCGTGGGGCGCGGGAACGCCGCCACCCGGCACGGTGAGCTGATGGACATCCTCGCGCTGCCGCGCCTCGTCTGGGAGTTCCTCGTCTACGTCTTCGCGGTCATGCCCGACCTGCTCCCGATCATCCTGTCGCTCGCGACGCCGCTCGCGCTCGGCGCGCTCTGCGGCGTGCTCGGTGAACGGTCCGGCGTCGTCAACATCGGCATCGAGGGCATCATGCTCATGGCCGCGTTCTTCGGGTATCTCACCGGCTTCGCGCTGCACGAGCCGCTGGGGACGGGCGCTGCGCTCGCGCTCGGGATCGTCGTCGCCGTCGCGACCGGAGCCCTCCTCGGGCTGTTGCACGCCTGGCTCACAGTGACGGTGCGCGCGGATCAGATCATCGCGGGCACGATGATGAACATCGCCGCGTTCGGCGTGACCGGCTACCTCAACCGGCTGGTCATCACGCCCTCGGGTCGCGGCGGCGCCGGCGTGATCCCGACCTTCCATCTACCCGACCAGCTGGCCACGCTCCCGTTCCTCGGCCCGATCCTCGCGATGTTCCTGGACCAGGGCCCGATCGCGATGAGCGTCATCGTGCTGGTGCTTATCTCGCAGTTCGCGCTCTTCCGGACCCGCTGGGGCCTGCGGACCCGTGCCGTCGGGGAGCATCCGAAGGCGGCGGACACCGTCGGCATCAATGTCTTCCGCCAGCGCTACCTGAACGTGATCATCGGCTGCGGGATCGCCGGACTCGCTGGCGCGTACCTGACACTCGAATCGACGGGCTCGTTCCAGAACGGCATGACGAACGGCCGCGGCTTCATCGCGCTCGCGGCGGTGATCTTCGGCCGCTGGACTCCGCTCGGATCGTTCCTCGGTGCCCTGCTCTTCGGCACGGCGACGGCGTTCGGGATCATCGTCAACGTCCGTCCGGCCGAGGGCGACCTCGGCACGCTGATGAAGACGATCCCGACCTTCTGGTACGCCGCGCTGCCCTACCTCATCACCGTCGTCATCCTCGCCGGCGTCGTGGGACGCTCCACTCCGCCCGCGGCCGACGGCGTCCCTTACGCCAAGGAAGGCAAGGGCTAGGAGATCCCGAGCTCGTCCAGCGAGCGATGGAGGTCCGCCGGGTCGCGGTACACGCGGAACGCGCCCGCGGAGATCAGCTCGTCCCAGCCATACCCACCCGACAGCAGCCCGACGCTCAGCATCTTCGCGCGTCTCGCGCCGAGAAGATCCCAGACCGCGTCGCCGACGACGTAGCACTCGTCCGGCGGGACGCCGAGGCGCTGCTGGCACTTGAGGAAGAGATCCGGCTCGGGCTTCGCGCGCAGCACGTCGCCGCGCTCGACGACGACCGTCTCGGGCGGTACTTCGAGCGCGACGAGCGATTGGTCGATCTCGGGGCGCCGACCGGAGGTCGCGATGCCGTGCGTGATGCCCGAATTGCGAAGGTAGCGAAGGAGCTCGACCGCGCCCGGCAGCGGACGGCGCTCGGGTAGGAGCTCGCGAAAGAGCTCGCCGTGGCGCTTCTGGATCAGCGCCGCCTCCGCATCGGACAGCGCGCGGCCGACCTCCCGGGCGACCGCCCGCGTGAAGAGCCCGCCGCTCATCCCGATCCGCCGGTGCACCTTCCACCCGTCGATCGGGAGGCCGGCCTCGGCCAGGGCACGCTGCCACGCGAAGACGTGGCCGTAGACCGTGTCCACCAGCGTCCCGTCCAGATCGAAGATGAGCGCCCGCATCGGCGGCCGGATACTGCCACGCGAGCGGTCCCGCCCGGTGAAACGACGATCCCTTTGACGACCGGGCGGAACCGTCGTAGCCTCTTGCCGTTCTGGTCAGACCACCTGACCAGCGACCAGGGAGGTCCGAACTGGCTGTCATCGAGCCCATCCGGCGCAGCAGGCTCTACCAGAGCATCGTCGAGCAGATCGAGTCGCTGCTCGAAAAGGGCGAGCTCCGGCCCGGCGATCAGCTCCCACCCGAACGCGCGCTGGCGGAGCAGTTCCAGGTCTCGCGCGCCTCCGTGCGGGAAGCGCTCCGGACCCTCGAGCTCCTCGGTGTCGTCGAGACGCGGGCGGGCGGCGGCACGTTCGTCCGCCAGGTGGCGCCCGACGACCTCGTGCGACCGCTCCACAGCCTCATCGCGCGCGGCCACAGCGTTCCCGACGTGATCGAATTCCGCGGGCTGATCGAGCCCGCGCTCGCCGCGCTCGCCGCGACGCGCATCACCGACGCGCAGCTCGCGGAGCTGCGCGAAATACTCGCCGCGCAGGAGCGCAAGGTCGCGGCCGGCGAGACCTACGCCGAAGAGGACACGCGCTTCCACGAAGTGATCGGCGACTCCGCGAAGAACGAGCTCCTCACGACGATGCTCGCGGTCATCTGGGATGTGCTCCGCGCATCGCGCGAGCAGTGGCTACAGACCAACCAGCGCGCGCACGCGTCCCTCGACGCGCATCGACGCATCCTCGACGCGCTCTCGCGCCGCGACGCCGAGGCAGCGCGCATCGCATCGGCCGAGCACATCCGCGCGGTCGGCGAAGGCATCGTGAAGCTCCTGGGAGGAAAGTGATGGCTGAGGACCGTAGCGTTTCGATCGAGGTCGTCTACCGAGGCATCTTTCAGAAGACGCTCGCGCAGCGCATCTGCCGCTCCGTCGTGCTGGCCGCGCGCAAGAAGGGGCACACCGGGACGGCGTTCGCGCGCTACGGCGACTCGCCCGAACGGAACGGCGTCCCCGCGAAGCAGTTCGCCGTCGTCGCGGCCGACGAGCTCGAGCTCGAAGCCTCGATGGCGAAGTACGAGCCAAGCGTGGTGGACGTGTCGATCGCGGTCGACGACACGCTCGTGAAGGGCGTCGAGTCGTGGGCCTGGTATGGGCGCCAGCCGATCTGGAAGCCGGTCCGTGCGAACGGCTGGCTCCTCGTCACGAGCGAAAAGAAGCCCGCCGAGGTCCTCGCGCAGACCGACACGGCCGAGCGGCCCTACACGCTCGGGATCGTGCCGGGCGGTGCGTCGTTCGCCGGACTCTGGGTCTACAAGGACGACCACACCGACTTCCGCGTGCTGGGTGCCCTCGCGAAGATCCTCCCGCAGTGGATCGCCCTCGACGATGCGAAGGCAGCGTCGCTCGAGCTCGCGAAGGGTGATCAGTCCGCGGTCGCTTCGGTGCAGTACGGCTACGACTCGACGGAGATGCGACCGGTCAAGGCCGGCGAAGGCACGAGCGGTCACGAGGTCCTCCAGTTCACGAAACCCGGCTGGACGACGATGCGACCGGGCATCATCGTGGAAGCACGCAAGCCCGGCGAGCGCAATCCCTATTACAAGAAATATGGCGCGCGCACGATGCGACCGGTGGTCAACTTCGACACGTGCATCAAGTGCACGATGTGCTGGCTCGACTGCCCCGACGAATGCTTCGAGGTCACGCCCGAGGGGCACTACGAGGTCGTCTACGAAGCGTGCATCGGCTGCGGCATCTGCGCACAGGTCTGCCCGGTCAAGGACTGCATCGTCATGGTCGACGAGCTGAAGTTCACGGACAACAAGGACAAGTGGCAGCTCTGGAAGCAGGACCACGCCACGTACAACGCCTGGTTCGAGGACATGAGCGGAGTCTCGGCCGACCCGAAGCAGGGCGCGAAGGGCAGTGTTCCTCCGAACGCGAATCCCGCGGCGAATCCGACGACATCGGCGGGAGGTGACGAGTGATGGCGGTCGAGGTCAAGACCAAGGAAACGAGTGAGATCGAGACCGAGCAGCTCGCGACGGGCTGCGAGGCCATCGCCGAAGCGATCCGGCTCGCCGACGTCGATGTGATGGCCGCCTACCCGATCCGCCCGTACGACGGTGTCATGCAGGCCGCGGCGAAGCTCATCGCCAACGGCAAGATGGACGTCGAGTACATCGTCGCCGACGGGGAGCACAGCCAGTTCGAGATCGTGAAGCACGCCTGCGCCGTCGGCGCCCGCGTGTTCGTCGGATCCTCGGGCGTCGGCTGGTTCTACGCCTTCGAGGCGATCGCGGTGACCGCCGGCCTGCGTCTACCGGTCGTCGCGATCTGCGGCAACCGCGCCCTCGACGACCCGGGCGCGTTCGGCACCGAACACAACGATTCGCTGGCGGTCCGCGACCTCGGCTGGCTCCTCCCGTGGGCCGAGACCGCGCAGGAGGCGCTCGACCTCGCGCTCATGGCCTGGCGCGTCGCGGAGGACAAGCGCGTGTCGCTCCCGATCGCGATCGGACTCGACGGCGCGTTCCTCACCCACTCGCAGCACATCGTGAAGATCCCGACGCAGGCCGCGGTGGACAAGTTCCTGCCGAAGTTCGACCTCGGCGACCGGCTCCTGCACCCCGACAACCCGATCACGATCGCGCCGCAGGTCGACCAGGACTGGCTCATGGAGATCCGCCGGCAGAACGATGCGGCGATGCGGAACGCCCTCGGCGTGATCCGCGAGGCGCACGCGGACTTCAAGCGGATCTTCGGCCGCGGGGGCGACAGTCCGTTCCTCGATGAGTACATGACCGACGACGCTGAGATCGTCGTCATCGGTCAGGGCACGCTCTCGCTGCCGATGAAGGTCGCGATCCGCCGTCTGCGCAAGGAGCAGGGTCTGAAGATCGGCCTCGTGCGTCTCAAGTGGTTCCGGCCCTTCCCGACCGAGGAGGTCGTGAAGAGCCTTCGGCGCTTCAAGGCCGTCGGCGTCATCGACCGCGACTACAGCTTCGGCTCGCCGTACTACGGAGGAGTGCTCTACAACGAGATCCGCTCCGCGCTGTACTCGCAGGCGAAGCGTCCGGTGATCGTCGGATTCATCGCCGGCCTCGGCGGCCGCGAGATCGAGCAGCCGATGGCGACCGAGATCTTCGAGAAGACCATGGCAGCCGCCAAGGGCGACCTTGCTACGGGCGACATCTGCCATTGGATCGGCGTACGGGAGTAAGAAGATGACGACCGAGATCATGCCGGCGCAGAACCTGCCTCAGATCAAGGGGGTCAAGGACGTCCCGTACGACGAGCTCTTCGTCTCGGGGCACCGCACCTGTCAGGGATGCGAGTCCGCGCTCGTGATGCGACACATGGTGAAGGCGGCGGGCCCGCGCACGATCGTGCTCGGCTCGACCGGTTGCATGTACGTCGCGAACACGACCTACTACACGACGCCGTGGGTCGTGCCGTGGATGCACACCCAGCTCGGCGCGTCCGGCTCCGCGGCACTCGGGACCGCTGCCGGGCTCAAGGTGCTCATGCGCAAGGGCAAGCTGAAGAACGAGAAGATCAACGTCATCGCGTTCTGCGGTGACGGCGGCGGCGCCGACATGGGCATCGGCGCGATCTCCGCGACGCTCACGCACAAGGACTACAACTGCCTCGTGCTCCTGTACGACAACGAGTCGTACGCGAACACCGATATCCAGCTCTCGAGCCAGACGCCGTACGGCGCGGTCACGACCTTCTCTCCGTCGGGCGACAAGAAACGGCTCATGCACACCCGTTGGAAGAAGAACGTGCCCGGCATGCTCGCGGCGGGTCATCCCGAGTCGCGCTACATCGCTGCCGGCTGCGCGGCGTACGCCGTCGACCTCATGAACAAGATCCGCAAGGCGCTCGAGCTCGGCGGGCCGACGTTCGTGCACACGCTCGACCCGTGCCCGAAGGGCTGGGACTACCACCCGCAGTACAGCCAGGAGCTCGGCCACCTCGCAGTAGAGACCGGGATCTGGCCCCTGTACGAGGTCATGGACGGCGTGTGCAACCTCACCGGTCCGACGCGGCAGATCGCCGAGGGCCGCAAGAAGCGCAAGCCGGTCTACGAGTACCTGAAGCGACAGGGCCGCTTCGCGCACTTCATCGACGAGGACGTCGAGCACTTCCAGGCGCAGGTCGACAAGATGTGGACCGACTGGCTGATTCCCGGCGTGATCCCGTTCACGGTGCCGGCGAAAGACCTGGCGATCCTGAAGATCGACAAGAAGCCGGTGCACGAGCAAAAGACGGCGTAGCACCGCGTCCCTCAGAGCCCACCGAGGCCCGGTCGTCGGAGACCGGGCCTCGTTCCGTTTCCACCAGAATCGACGGGATGATCGGCGGTACGCCGCTCACTTCGTTCGTCGGGCGAAGGCGAGAGCTGGCTCTCTTGCGACGGCTGCTCGCCTCCGAGCGGATCGTGACGATCACCGGACCTGGTGGAGCCGGCAAGACGCGCATCGCCCGCGAGGTCGCGAACCAGTTGCGTGGTGTTGTCGTGGCGTGGGTGGACCTCGCTGCGGTCAGGGACCCTGGCGCCGTCGCACCCGCCGTGGAGCGCGCGCTTGGCGTCATGGGCGACGGCACCCTGACCTCAAAACAGGTCGCCTCGGCCCTCGAGCGCACGCCGCGTCTCATCGTCCTCGACAACTGCGAGCACCTCGCAGAGGCCTGCACCAGCGCAGTGCTGCGGCTCGTCGCGGTGTCGGAACAGACGCGCGTGCTCACGACGAGCCGCGTTCCTTTGCGCGTCAATGCGGAACGTTTGTGGGGGCTTCCCCCACTGTCGCGGCCTGGGGCGCGAGCCACCGTCGGCCAGGCGATGCGGACCGACGCGGTGCGACTCTTCATGGATCGCGCGGTCGGCGCCGCCCCCACGTTCGCGCTCACCGAGCAGAGGTTGCCGATGGTCCTCGAGTTATGCGAACGCGCGGCGGGGCTGCCTCTCGCGATCGAGCTCGCGGCAGCCCGGCTGCGCCATCTCAGCCTGAGCGACCTGGTGCGACTGCACCCGCGTCACCAGCTTCCGGCCCTCGGCAGCTCCAGCGACGCGCGCTATCGAACGCTCGGAGGCGCGATCGATTGGAGTCATCAGCTCCTGACGGAATCGGAGCGCGAGACATTCCGACGGCTTGCGGTGTTCGATGGCGATTTCAGCCTTGAAGCCGCCGAGGCGGTCTGCTCTGCGGTCGGAAGCGTCGGCGATCCCGCGACGGCCCTGACCAGTCTCGTCGACGCATCGCTTGTCGACTTCAGCTCCTCGACCGGACGCTATCGGTTACTCGAGCCGATACGGGAATTTGCCGAGCAGCGACTCAGCGAGAGCCGAGAAGAGGAGCGAACGACGGCTGCGAGCGCAGCGTATTTCGTGAAGCTCGCGACCGTCGAGCGCGATCCCGAACGCAGCTCGACCGAAGGCGACCGACTCAGGCGCGAGTTCGCGAACGTGACCGTCGTGGTGCCCTGGCTCATCAAAACGGACCCGTCCGGCGCGCTCCGCCTGCTGGCACGGTTCGCGGCCTTCCGTTGGACGGCGATACCCGTACATCTATCGGTCGTCAGCGCGTGGCTGCAGCGGGCGATAGATGCCTATCCAACATCGGACGCGCTCCGAGCGCGCGCGCTCCTGCTCCGTGCCGTCCTCGATCGCGAGGTGTACGACGACCCTGAGCACACCGCAGACCTGCGGCGTGCGATCGACGACGCCCTCGGGGTGGCCGAGCGCGTCGGCGACCGGGAACTGGAGATCGCAGCCCGTTACAGCTCCGGATCCGTCGCGATGCAGGAAGGCCGACCGGAAGCAGCGCTCGGCGTCTATTCGGCGCTGCTCCCCGAGTTGCCGCCACGTGGACGTGCGATGGCGCTGTCCGTTCGTTGCGTCTTGAAGCAGATGCTCGGCGATGCGGACGGCGCACAGCAGGATGTCGCCAGTGCCTTAGCGGCATGGCAAGAGCACGACCCGACCAGTCCGGAGCGCTTTCTCACGCGGCTCTGCTCCGCGGACGTCGCGTATCGTCTCGGGGATCTCGAGCGCGCGGCGGCGGACCTCAACGAGGCGATCGCCTGGCAGGACGCGACCGAATTGCAGAGTCCCGCGCCATTCGAGATGCTCGCGCACATCTCCGCCGATCGAGGAGATCACCGGCGGGCGCTGAAGCTCGCGGCATACGCCGAGCATCTCTATACGGAGACCGGGCAATGGCCTTCGGCCTTCTTAGCGCTCACAGACCGCACCTGGCTCGAGAGAGCCCAACGTTCGCTCGGCGCGGACGCTCCTCGAGTTCACTCAGCGGGCTGGCGAATGCTGGCCGAGGACGCGAGGGCGTTGGCACGGGGTGAAGGCTCGTCGAGCGAGCTGACGCGACGCGAGACCACGATCGCCGGTTTCGTTGCCGCGGGTCTGACGGATCGCGAGATCGCACGTCGGCTCGTGATCTCAGAGCGCACTATTGAGAACCACGTCCGGCACATTCGCGAGAAGCTCGGACTTCGCTCGCGCGCCCAGGTAGGCGCGTGGCTCGCGACACACGTCGGCGAGAAATGAGCACTTTCCCGGATACCGCGGAGGTTCGCGCCGCCTAACTGTCCTGTCGCATGAGGCAGGGCCCAGCCTTCCTCCGACTCGTTATCGGCGCGGCAGCGGTCGTGCTTTCGTTGTCGTGCGGCACGACACGTTCCGCGATGTCAGCGACCCTTGCTCCGTGCTCGGCACCCCTCGCCAGCCCCGTCGCGCCGTTCCGGGTCGCACCCGTCGAGGGCAGTCCTGAAGAAACAGGAATACAGCTCGGCCGCTGAGTCATCGCGAGGAACGTGCCTTTCTTTCGAAACAGCCAGGACACTTCAGGCCGCGGGCCGGTCGGACCCGACCGGGCCCGAGTACAGACCGGTAGCAACGCGGTGAGCGTCTCGCGCGTGGGCGGCGGCAAGGCGTTATCTCCGGCGTGAGCTTGGTCGCGGGGCTCGTCGCGGGCCTCGTCATCGCTGCGATCTACGTGCTGGCCGGACACTTCCGCATCGAGACGCCGCAGTTCTCCCTCTCCGGCAACAGCACGCTCGCGCTGGCCACGGCCTCGGTCCTGGTACCTTTGGCCATCCTCTGGGGATGGACGTGGGTCTCCGACCGGTGGTCGGGTCGGAGCGGGCCGCGCCTGCTGTTCTTCAACCTCGGCCTCGTCCTCGCGACCGCGGCGGCGTTCCCCCTCGACGCCGTGGTCACCGCGTCCGGGCCGGACCGCATCGTCTTCGACCCGCGCATCTCGGTCAACGCGGTCGACGGCGTTCTCTGGGTCCTCCCGGTGGTCGCGATCGCGGGGATCCTCTACTGGCTCTTCGGATCGGGGAAGCTGCCGGTCGCCGGGCCGATGCTCGTGATCGCGTATCTCGTCGGGCTACCGCTCGGTCTGCTCTTCCCGCCGGCCGCGATGGGTGCGGTCGCCGGGACCGCCGCCGGTCACGCGTGGCGCGAACCCGGCGCCCGTACGCTGATCGTAGTGCTCGTCATCGTCCTCATGCTGGTCGCGGCGGTCGAGCTCCCTCTCGCGGCCGCAACGGTCAACGGCCCTCTCTTCAAGTAATCGCGCAGCCTTCGCTGCGCTCGAGTGCGGCCCACGACGCGTTCGGCGTTCGATGCACATGGCGGCCGCTGTGTGACACCGCCTGTCGTGGAGCCCGCCCGCGACGCCTACCGTCCCTTCTCAAGGAAGGAGACATCCCATGAAACGGATCCTCATCGCTCTGGTGCTCGGCACGCTGCTCGCTCTGAGCGTGGCCTCCGACGCCGCGGCGAAGGTGAGCATCATCGGACTGCCAGGCTTCGATCGATATCCCGACGTGGGGTCGACCCGCACGGTCATCGAGGCCGGGTCGCGGCAACAAGCCCGCCTCCGCGCCCTCGACGCGATGCTGTACCCCGACTCGCTCGGCGCGACGGGCGCCTGGATGATCCGTGACGACAACTACCAGGTCGCGTAAGCGCACCTAGCATCGCTCCCGTGATCGCCGTCGCCACTCTGGCCGGATATCTCGCCGGCCTCATCGTCGCGGTGCTCACGATCGGAGCGGAGAATTCGCGGATCGCGTTCGGCGGCTACGCGCTGTCCGGGAACGGCGCGCTCATCGTGCCCGCGATCCTTTCGCCGTACGCCCTCTACCCCGGCTGGGCCTGGTCGCTCGCGCACGAAGGCGATCGCCGTCTTGAAGCCGCGCTCTACACCCTCGGTCTCTACTTCGGGGTCGGCTCGATCAGCGTCCTCGAAGCCGCGTTCTTTCCGCAGTCCGCCGACGTGACGCTGCTGAGCGCGCTGCCAGGATTCCTGGTGACCGGCGCGCTGTTCGTCATCCCCGCGGCCCTGTTCGGCGCGGCGACGCTGTGGCTGGTCCGGTCCGGACACGTCGCGATCACGCCCCTTACGGCGGCTTTTGGGATCGTCATCGCGGCTCTGACGGCGCTGCTGTTCGGCGCCGGGCTCGGCATCCTCGCCGGTGGTGCCGTCGCACTCGCGCTGCAGCGACCCGCGCGCAGGACGACAATCGGCGCGGTGTTGCTCGTCCTGCTCATCGTCGTCGGCAACGCGCCGTTCATCCCGGCGCTCTTCACGCCGAGCGGTCCCCCTCGCTAACGACGCTGACTAGGAGCTCGGGGCTTCCCCTTCGCGGCGCGGCGGCGCCGCTGGCTGCGCAGCGACTGGCTGCACGACCTGCGGAGTGGACTGCACCGCGGGTGCGCCCGGCGCGGGTGCGCCCGGCGGCGGTGCGCCCGGGGCGACGCCGACCGGCCGCGGCGGTCCGGCGGGACGGAAGTCGCCGGTCGGGCGGAACTCACCCGCCGGGCGGAACTCACCGGCCGGCCGCCAGGGACCGCGCTCCGGCTTGGGCGGCGGCGGTCCGCCGGCCATCGCGCGCGCCTGCGGCGACATGAGCCCGCGGACGTGGTCGGCCGTGTAAGGCAGGAGCGCCATGAAGCGCGCGCGCTTGAGCGCTGTCGTCAGCATGCGCTGATGCTTGGCGCACGAACCGCTCTTGCGGCGCGGATCGATCTTGCCCCGCTCGCTGATGTAGCGGCGGATGCGGCCAACGTCCTTGTAGTCGATCTTCTGGACCTTCTCGACGCAGAAGGAGCACACCTTGCGGCGCGGACGCCGCGGACCGCCCGGCCCACCCGACCCGCGATCGCCACCACCGCCACCACCACCGTACGACGGGCGACCGCCGCCATATGACGGACGCGGTCCGCGCGGCGCCAGCGGCGCGGACGGGCGCGGCGCGCCGCCCTCGACGGAGGCCTCGGGATGCGGCTGTGGGTTTTCGCTCGCCATCTGCATTCGCTCCTTAGAACGGGATCTCGTCGGGATCGAAGCCGCCGGACTTCTCGCCGTCTCCGGCGGCCCGCTCGCTACCGACGGGCGCGGTCACGCCGGCTTCACGGCCCGGCCGCGGGTCGAGCATCTGGAAGTCGTTCGCGCTGATGTCGAGGCTGTAGCGCTCCTTGCCCTCGCGATCGGTGTACGTGCGCGGCGTGAAGCGGCCCTCGACGAGCACGAGGCGACCCTTGGTGATCATCTGCTGCGCGCGCTCCGCGAGGCCGGACCAGCAGCTCACGCGATACCAGTCCGTCTGCTCGACGCGCTCCTCGGCACGGCCGCTCACGCGGTTCACGGCGACGCTGAACTCGCATACCGGCTTGCCGTTCGGGGTCATCTTGAGCTCGGGGTCGCGGCCGACGTTCCCGACGATGATGATCTTGCTGAATGAGGCCATTGCTATTCGTCCCTTCTCACAACGATGTGGCGCAGGATGTCCTCGGTGAGACGGATCGTGCGCTCGAACTCGCGCGCCTGCTCGGGCGGCAACGAGAACTCGAGCACACCGTAATGACCGTCACGGTGGTGGGCGAGCTCGTAGGCGAGCCGACGACGCGTTGGCGGGGTCACTTTGTCGATCTTGCCACCGAGGGTCGTGATCGTGTGCTGGAGTCGTTCGCCCACGGCGGTGAGGCGTTCCTCGTCGGTGGTCGGGGGAAGGAGATACATGAGCTCGTAAGGCCGCATTCGATCCGACATCCTTTCCACGGGTTTGCCGCGGGCCTTTGGCCCGGGGCGAAAAGGCGCCGTGGCACATTTCCACGGCGGTCACGAACATTGTATGGGATGGACCGGACGGAGGCCTCACGTTGGAGCGTTCGGCGCGGCCTTGCGAGGTCGGCATGACACTCCGCGCCGACGCGACCGCCGAGTGCGCGGAGTGCGGACTGCCGATGTTCCCCATCGCCGAATCGTCTCTCACCGTCACGCTTGAGTGCGCGAACCGCCATCGCATCGTTACGGCGCTGCCGGCAGAGCGCGCGACGCGCGTGCTCATCGATAACTGGATCGCGAAGAAGGGCGCTCAGCTGCACGTGCAGCACGAGCGCTGGGAACGCGGAGAGGATGAGGAATGAACGCGAAGGTCGTGAGGGCCGCTGAGCGCCACACGCAGACCGGCCAGACGAGCGGCATGGTGCGCGAGGAGGCCTTCCACACCGACTACACGTGGGCGGGTGTCGCGCGGAACGTACCGCGCGCGATCTCCGGGTGGCACCACCACGGTGACCACGAGTCGACGATCTACGTCCTGAGCGGCCGCATCCGGATCGAATGCGGTCCGGGCGGACGCACCGTGCTTGACGGCGGTCCAGGCGACTTCCTCTTCATCCCTCCGCACGAGATCCACCGCGAAAGCAACCCGACGGACGGGACGACCGAGATCGTGCTCGTGCGCGCGGGTCAGGGCGCGGTGGTGGTCAACGTCGACGGGCCCGCCTGACGGCGCGCGATGAGCGCCGCGGCGAGCGCGATCATCGCGATCGCGATCGCGCCGATGGCGAGCGGCGTGTTATCGGGAGGCACGATCGGCGGCGCCACGCTGCCCGTGCCGGAGAATGACGTCTCTTCCGCCGTCGGCGCGCCGGCGTGGCTGCCGCTACAGGCGTCCGTCTGCCACGACCCGCTTCCGGCCGAGCGGAGGTACAGCGTGTGCGCCTCGCCGCGATTCACCGCCGCGTAGTCGACGCTCGTGATCGCACCGCCCTTCGTCGGTCCGAGGTAGACCTCCACCTCGCCGGGAAGCGTGCCCTTGAGGAACCGCTCGGGTCGGAAGCGGATGACGCCGCCCGCCGGCGCGAACGTCTGCCGTGTCTCGGTGACGGTTCCGTACACGACGACGTCCGCCAGCGCCGCGCGCTCGGAGACGGTCAGCTGCACGCACGAGCCGAGCGCCGGTGAGGACGCCACGACCCCGCCGAACAGCACCGCCGTCGTCAAGATCGCGCGGAGAAGACCACTCACTCGGTTACGACGAACGACGGTCGCGACGGTTCCCTAGGTCGGTTGGCCGCCAAGGAGAGTGCGCAGCCGATCGCCGAGGGCCTCGAGGACCGAAACGGCGATGAGGGCGTTCTGCCGGACCACGTTGTGGAACTCGGCCCGTGAGAGCACCAGGCATTTCATCGGCCCGAGGGCCGTAACGGTCGCGGTGCGGGGCCCACCGTCGAGCAGCGCGATCTCGCCGAAGAAGTCGCCCGGCCCGAGCTCGCGCAGGTGACGGCCCTGACGGCGGACCTCGGCGGTGCCGGAGAGGATCACGAAGAACTCGCCGCCACTCGCACCCTCGCGGCAGAGATCCCGTCCCGCGGCGAAGTCCATTTCATCGACCTGCGTCGCGATGAAGGCGAGCTGCTTGTCGTCGCATGCCGCGAAGAGCGGCACGGCTTTCAGCATCGCGATCCGTGGATCAGCCATCCGCGGCGAGGCTACGTTGTACGGCGGACAGCCGCAAGGCCGCCCCCGGCGCACCGCCTATTGGGCGATCGACATCAGGGCCGCCTTCACAGGGATCCTTGCGTCCAGAAACGCGACGTCCCTTCGCCTTGCTATCGAGCGTGCAATTAGAAACTCGACGTCGTTTCAAGTGGCCGCGTCGTCGGTGCCGGAGGAGGGATTCGAACCCCCAGTG
>Ga0207646_10001047_pt1 | contig 35226 bp, 32 predicted proteins | sample KBSK5502metaG_FD_184343 | JGI IMG/M metagenome (GOLD analysis project Ga0207646, IMG submission 184343) | Corn, switchgrass and miscanthus rhizosphere microbial communities from Kellogg Biological Station, Michigan, USA - KBS K5-50-2 metaG... | ecosystem: Host-associated > Plants > Roots >... | reverse complement strand
TGGCTCCGTACGCAGTAAAGACTGACACACCACCACGGACTCATCGCTGCGCCGTCCGATCCGGGTTAACTTCGTCAGGGATCATTTCCGGAACACTGGCGCACGCCGCGTCGCCCCCACGGGCGGCCGAAGGTTCAGCCTGCCTTCGCAGGGCGCCAATGGCTGGCATCTAGTGCGGGGTGTGGTACCAGAGCGCCATGGCGGCCAAGACTAGGGAGAAGAAAACGACCGCCGACGCCCACACGCGCGTCGTCGTATCCCCGCCCGGCGCAGCCACATCGAAGAGAAAGGCCGCGATTAGGGTGACGAGACTCACACGCGATCGCGGATTAAATCCGACCTCGGTGGCCGCCGACTACGATCTTGCGTTGCACGGCCGGTAGCTTGGGCACTGGAACCGCCAATTTGCCAGGGATCGTTGCCTCGAACTGGTGTGAGCTGCTAGGCGGCTGCGGCGGTCGCCTTGGTGGCGACCTCCTGCTCTCGCCATCTCTCGTTGTTTACTCCAAATATCAGCATCCACAGCAGTAGCGAGAACTCGGCCACGCCAGCCACCACCGCAATCAATGTGTAGATAGACGCTGCGAAAGGCGGTACGAGGAAGGTCATCCACCCGATCCCATCCAAGATGAGAAGCGCGCCGATGACACGTGGCATGAACGTCGAGCGAACGATCAGGTAGCCGAGTAGCACACACCAGAATCCGAAGAAGATGAGGTAGACGTCGAAGGTCAGCCGGCTCATGTTGATGAGGAGCATCGCCACGTCGCCCTGGTGCGCGTTGCCCTCGAGCACGATGAGCGGGCTCAGGTACACGACAGCGGCCACAGCCTGAATCGCGCAGCCAATCAAGATGACGTACAGTGCCAGCTGGTTGATCGTCCGGTTCACCACGCTGAACAACTGATAGAGCAGGAAGGCCCACGTCACGTGGAAGCCAACAGCCACCAACGGGATGGCGAAGCCGAGGCGGTAGAGACCTTCGTTGGCAAGGATGTTGCGGGCGGTTGCGGCCGGGTCGCCGTTCACCACAAGCATGCCGAGGACAATGGTCTGCCCAAAGACGGCGGGCAAGCCTTCGAGCGCCTCGAACACTCCTGATAGTCGGGCTCTGGCGCGCGGCGAAAGCATTTTCATCACCATACCGTGCACGGTTACGCTCAAACGGCGTGTGCTTGTCTTCCGCGCCGCGCCAGCGAGTTGTCTGCGTCCTCGCCACCGACCACAGGCCAATGTTGAAGAGGTTGCCCACGCTGACCATTGCATCCAGGACGGCGGCTGCCATGCCAATGGCCACCGTCTAGATTTATCCGCGCAGTTTGCGCTCGGCACCGACTTGCATCAGCCGGAGCGCTCTGAAGCCGACATCGCGGCATTGTTAGCCCGCGTCGGACTGTTTCGATCGGTGTCTCGGGAGCCAATCTGAGTAAGACCCGCGGAAAATTGTGACCCGGCCGTGACCCGGCGACTTCCGCTGGAGTCCCCGATCCAACGATTCGTATTCAAAAACTGGTCGCGGGCCCGGGATTTGAACCCGGGGCCTCAGGTTGCGAACCGTTCTGATTGCATGTCCTGTAGTGTCCCGGCGGCTCCGCAAGGGCCCTTCTGATCTCAAATGCCGCCTCCTTGCTGTCCTCGCGTGACCTCCAAGTGCCAGCCGGTTCCGGGAATGCGTGATACGACTGTGATCCGGCTGGCGGCCAGACCTTGCGATGCGTTGTCTGCGGCGTCAACGTACGAGCACAGATTGCGGCGTGGATGGAGTCGTCGGCTTTGGAGGAATGCTCCTGAACGAGTGCGCGGCTCATGGACATTTCGCCCGGTGCGGACTACAGTGCGACCTGTTTCAGAGGGGAGTAGCCCTTACGCCAGCTTCGACCGGTACCCGCGAGGGGTCTAACCCGGAGCCGGCGGCGCCATCACGGCGCGGCAAGACCTCTGCTCGACACTCGACAGATGACGAGCGGAGTTGTACGGATGCGTTTCGCGATGATCGTGTTGAGCGCGGTCGTGGCCATCACGGCGTGTGGTGAAGACACGTCTTCGGTCGCGAATTCGCCACCCTCATCGGGAGCGTTCGGAACGGCGACGCTCTTCGACGACCGCTGCGATTTCGCGATGCCTGACAAGCTGCCCATCGCGGTCGTGACGATCAGGCTCGTCAACAGCTCACAGCACACCGGCCGGTTCATCCTCGCCGAGCTGATGGGCAGTCACACGGTGCAGGACGTCATTGACTACAAGGGCCAAGGAAGGCCGGACTGGGCCAGCGACTTGGCGGTGGTCGACGTTCTCGCCTCGAAATCGGGCGAGATCACCTCGGGCATACCGAAGTCCGGCACGTACCTGATGCACTGCGGCTGGGCGGACGCGACCGGGTTCGTCCACGCTTTCTGGCACCAGCTGCGCGCGTGAAGTGAGGGACGGATTGTGGTCGGGGGCCCGGGATTTGAACCCGGGGCCTCACGGTCCCGAACCGGCCGTATCTCGTGTCCTCCCGTATCCCGCCGGTTCCTCCAGTGTCCTCCTGTACTCAACTTCGGTTGCCTTCGTGTCCTCTGGTGTCCTTCCGTGTCCTCCCGGTTCCGCGAATGCGTGACACATCTGTGACACGGTTCGGAGCGATGACCATTGCACCTCGCGTTGACGGGAGCAGCGCCACAGCGGATTGTGGTCCTCGCAGTGAAAAGTCGAGGTCGTATTTATGGCCAGATCGGGATCGCGGTGGTCTTCGCCGCGGGCTACGGCCTGTGGGGGCCTCGAAGCAACTTCTCCGCAGGCGATCCCGTCGCGACCAAGACTCCGTAGACCGGGACCAGGAACGATCCGATCCCAGATTCGACTGTCGATGCCAATGCGCTGTCCGGCCGTGATCCGGCGGAGGTTCAGATCAACCGCGGCACTGGTCCCGGCGCACTCCCGGATCAATCGAGGATGCACGCCGTGGAGCCCCGATTGCATGAGAAATGCCCGGCATGAAACCCAATCAGTTGGGCCTGAACATCAGCACTACAGCCGGATCACGGCATCGCATCGACAGCGGCGACGAACCTGGCGTGGACGTCACGCAGCCTTATCCATCGGTGACCAGTAGGGGTTGCGTAGACATCGCCCTTGGGCCGCAAACCCGCATACAACACGTAGACGACGAAGCCCGTCGCGATGGCACCAAAAGCGAATCCGACCACCGCCGGCCGGGCCGCCTCGGTAAACGCGGCTGTCGAAAACAGAGCGATTACCGCGGCCAGCCCAGTCGTGATCGCGATAGATCGGAAAACGACGAATATCCGCCGCCAACGCCTGGTCAGGGGCAGGGCCACCGTTGCGCGACGGCCGCCAATCGGACCGACAAACATGATCCATATCCAGGCATCAGTTGCGAACTCGAACGTAAGGCTTGCGTCTGCCGTCTTGCCGGACTTGACGCAAAGGCGCGGAATGCTGCCGGCACGGAACTCGCCTTCCCAGATCGACACCTCGGCCATATGCACCTGGCGCGTCAGCAGCCGACCTGTGGATTGCACGTTCCGAACGTGTTGTTCGTCCACTGGTTGGACCCGGCAGGGTTGTCGTCCTCGGCATCGAGACCGTTTTCCCGGCCCACGTTCCCGTCAAGCAGGTTGCCGGTCGATCCCGGAAACAGTTCGAATCCGACCCCGATGTTCGAAAGTGCGGAATTCTGTGTCAAGGAATTGTTCTCCGAGGACTGAAGCGAGAACCCGTCCTGCGCATTCTCCACGGCCGTGTTGCCGGCGAACCGATTCGCCGACGACTGCGAGACCAGATAGCCGTCGCCGCCATTCTCACGCGAGGCATTGCCGGTCAAGGTGTTCTGACCGGCCGACAGCATGAAGTAGCCGTTGGCCACGTTTTCACTGGCTGTGTTTTCGGCCAGAGTGTTGCCAGCAGAGTCGGCCACTTCGAAGCCCATGCCGTTTCCGTGCGAGGTGTTGTTCGACACGATGTTCCCGGCGCCTGCGCTGTACAGAGCAAATCCCTGCGCGCCGTTATCCATGGCGGTGTTGCCGACAACATCGTTGTTGGCGGCGCCACCAGACAATGTGAACCCATCAAAGCGGCTTCGTGTCGCGGTGTTGCCGTCAAACCTGTTGGATGCCGCGATGCTGGAGAACCCGGCGGCGTTGGCATCCGCGCGATTCCTGACAAAAGTGTTGCCGTTGGAATTCAGTGCGACAAACCCGATTCCGCCGTTGTTGCGGGCGGTGTTCCGACTCACCATGTTGCCAGAAGAACCCGTCGCCAAACCTATCCCATGTTCGAGGTTGGCGGTGGCGGTGTTGTCGGTGACGGTGCTGTTGGCCTCGGCATCGAACCAGAAGCCGTTGAAGTTGCCCTCAGCGAGATTGCGCGATATGACGTCCGCCGTCCCACCGAAATGGAATCCATTGTTCCTGTTGTTGGTGGCCCTGTTTCCCGTGTAGATGTTCGACCCGTGTCCTCCCCCGATTCCCTGGAAGTTGCCCTGGGCAACGTTCTGAAGGAACTTGTTGCCAAAAGAGTCGACAACCTGGATTCCAAGTTCACCATTACCCGCGACGCGATTGCCCTGGAGAACGTTGCCAAACGACTCCTCGAGCCGGATTCCTTCGAAATCAGCCTCGGCAACGTTGTCGGTCAGAGTGTTCGCGCTTCCGGATGACAGGCGGAATCCAAGTTGAAAGCCCGTCACGTAGCAGTTCTCAACGGTCACCCCAGTGCGGCCCGGCAGGAAGATGCCCGCGAAGCCGGGACCAGTCACGCGGTGGCCCGCGCAGTCCAGCGTGATCCCGTCGGCGCCGACCGTGATGGGACCGACCTGGTCCTCAGTCAGGGTGGTGTCGGTGGTGATCGTCATGGGACCGGAGGTCGCCGCTGCGGGCAAGGCAGAACCGGTGATAGGGAGCGCTGCGAGCAGCGCCGCGAGCACCAGCCGGGTCACGGTTCTGATGCGCATTCGAATGTCCTCCTCCAGAGGCGTCTCCGCCTCATTCCAATCGACATGTGTGGATGGGGTTGGATCAGCTGCGGGTTCACGATGGGATCCGGACGGTTGCCACCACTCCGGCGTGATCCGAAGGCCACAGGCCTGATGGGGTCCGGTCGACTTCCTCGTTGCCAACGAGTAAGTCCGACTCCGGTTGCGCGTCTGCGCGGATGAGCACCAGGTCGATCCGCTGGTCGGGGGTGGCGAAGGCGACAAACGGGTCCTCGGTGAACAGCGGGTTGGTGAATCCTGGATCATCCGGGTGGGTTGCGTCCCATGTGTCCGTGAACCCGGCGGCCAGCAGCTGTCCGTACGCGGGGCTCACACCCGGACCGGTGTTCAGGTCACCGGCCAGGATGACCGGCAGGTCGGTTGCAGCGGGACCGTTCACGATCTCCTGGGCCTGCGCGCTCTGCACCGCCGCCGAGAAGCTCTCCAGGTGGGTGGCGATGACCCTGACAGACCGGCCACGCAGCGTGGCATCGACTGAAGCCCATCCTCGCGGCACGGTCACCAGACCGATCGCTGTGGGAACAGTCAGCAAGGTCGAGAAATGTGCGGACTGCGGGTTGTTGATGCTCAGCTGACCAGGAGCCGTGTCCGTGCGGACGAGAACAACGTCACGGTCCGTCACCCGCACATCGAAGCCGAGCGTGGTCGGGGCTTCGGCATCGAGCTCGTCGAGCACGATGGCCGGCGCGTAGTGGACCCCGTCCGCGGCCAGCGATTCCTCGAGCGATGCGAGCTGGTCGAAGGTGACGTTCTGGGCCGGCGGGTGGAACAGCGGACCCGTCCGCCAAAGCGAGACCTCCTGCAGCGATACGACGTCAGGTTGGGCCTGGGCGATCTCCGCGGCGACGGCGGCCGCCCGCTCCGGAATCTTGCTCGCCACGACCTCGTTGTAAGTCGCGGCAGCGGCAGCGATGAACTGGGACGGGGTGGTCGCGCCGAACAGCAGCTTGAAGTCGGTGCCCTCGTCCATGTTGCGAGTCATCACCGTGACGTAGCGATGCGCGTTGTCGCCTCCGGGAGGGATGTCCGCGACCGCCGTGGCTGGGAGCAACCCGAGCGCCAGCGCCCCGAGCGTGACTGTCGCGGTCAGGTATCGGCGAGCGACGTTAGACATGCGGTGACTCGATTCCATTTGCAACCTCCTCAGGAGCTCATGGTCTGGATTGCGGCGGCGAAATTTCGGTGCACGCCGCGCAGGATCACGACGCGCTGTCCGGCGACGGTCGCGAGATTGCCGACAGGCAGGCTCGCGTAATCGATCCCGCCCAGCACGACCCCGATCAGCAAGAAGGTGAACAGCGCCAGGTCCGCGAGGGGGGCGACCGAGCCGGGAACGCCGACGATTGCGGCGGCGATGAGCAGGGCGGCGCCCAGGCCGCTAACGCTGGCTCCCCGCTGGACCGCCACCATCCACCGGGCCTCGCCCGACGTAACCGGAAGAGCTCCCTTCGCACGCCATGCACGCGGCAGCGCGCGAGTGAGCCACTTCGAGTGCGGATAAAGGAGGAAGACCGTGGGAAGCAGGACGAGCGCGACGATAAGTCCGCCCCAATCACCGATCATGAGGAGTCCCCAGGCAAAGCCGCGGTTGGGGATCAGCCGTGACCGGTGGATCACCTGGATCGCATCCGAGGCCGGCTTGCCGGAACGTACGCTGATGGCCGGCAGACATCCAGCCTCAAGGGCGGCCACGGGAATCGCGACCTCGCGCTCGGAAAAGGCCCATCCGGAACTTGGCGATCCGGCCAGAGTGCATAATCCTCGGTCGGCCGCGATCTCGATTGTCCGCATGCGAGCAACCATCCCGCGGGTCCAGTCCCGATGTCAGTCCCGGTCTAGTTTCTTTTCTGTCTCACCCGGCCGTGATACGGCTGTGATCAGGGCATTCTGGGGGACGTGGACGGGTGTCGGCTCCGGCTCGCCCGCTTCCTCGAGCTTCTCGGCCACCCGTATGAATCCGCGGTCGAGGCGGCGGTAGAAAGTCGGCCTGCTGAGATGCTGCCGGTCCGCAACGAACTCGTGGCTGCCGACTCGCTTCACGTAATAGTCGGTCAACAGCCGCCCCGCCTCAGCGTCGCGTGGGTCGGAGGACAAAGCAAGATCGTTGATCGCTCGGATCAGGCCCGCCTTCAGCTCCGTCGCGGCACCTGTGCCCTCACCCTTTATCCAGTGCAGCTGGGTTAGCGGGCTCGTTCCCAGGATCGCCAGGTCCTGCATCGCATCGAGGGCGGATTTGACCGCCGGGGCGCTCGCGACCCGTCCATGGCGGCTCGCCGCTGCTTCTTCCCATGCGGCTGACGCCGGTAGGACGGCGAAGAGCACCCTCGCAATCAGCCATCCGGCCGCTCCCGAAAGCAAAACAACCCCAATGGAGAGTTGGGCGTCCCACACGAGGCCGCCGCCCATCTCCAGCAGCAGCAGATAGGCGAGCGCAAAAGTGGTCGCGGTCAGCGCTCCCAACGCCCAGGCCTCGCGCGGCCTGCCTCGCGACGGTCTGAGGAATGCGACCGTGACGTCAGCCATGATGCCCGCCGCCAGCGGAGCCGGGACCAACCACCAATGCGTCTTGAGGATTGCGAGCAGGAGGCCCTGGATTCCGCAGACGAGTGCGAGGCTGCCCGGCCGAACCTCGAACGAGCGGACGACGACCAGGACCGATGCGGCCAGAAGGCTCGCCTCGAGCACAATCGATCCTGCGCCGAGATGCTGCGACCACCAGCCCACCGGCGCGGCAGGCGCGTTCGCGCCGGCGGCCGGCCAGAGATCGACGAACGGGCTCAGGAACTGGGTGGCGAAGGCAACTGTCGCCAGGAGCAGGCTGGCGGACACCAGCGCCGGCAGCCCGGCGCGCGGGTCGCCACGCTTGAGGGCGGCTTGTAGTGGGGCGGCCACGATGACCGCGCCGGCTCCGAGCTCGATCAGATGGGTCGGGCGCAGCAGAACCTCGAGTCCCTGCCCGGGTCCGAAAGCCAGCTGATAGTAGGCATCCGCGATCGTCGTCGCGCCGAGCACCCCACACGCGACGAGGCTCGGCATGTAGCCCCGCGGCAGGGCGAGCCGCCAGCGATTTCCTCGCGATAGGCGAACGAACGCCGTCCCGGCCAGAAAACCGGTCAGCGCGAACCAGACGGCGATGACACCCGCATCTCCCCACGGCCGCAATCCGACCGCCGTGCCGGTGGGCGGCAGACGCGACCAGGCGTCGACGTAGGCAGCGACCGTCAGGAGCAGGGCGAGCAAAGCTACGACGTGATCGAACAGTGGCCTCGGGCTGAGCTTCCGCCACATGGCAGGCGGGCACAGTATCCGCCTTTACCGTCGGCCCGTCGAGAAGACAAAGCCAGCGGCGGGGGCGCGTCTCAGCTGGGTTTGAGCGGAAATTGAGACAGCCCGGAGACTGACTCCGGCACCGGATCGGGCGCAGGTTGCACTGTATGGCCCACGACGCGATACCTGCCCTGCTCGGTCTCTCCGGATATGGCCTCATCGCCGGCATTTGCGCTCTGCTCTTCGTCGAAGAGATCGGAGTCCCGATGCCGTTCGCTCCCGGAGACCTCCTGCTCGTGATCGCCGGCGCGTCGATCACGGCGGCCGATCTCAATCCGATCCTGGTCATGGCGGCCACCTACGCGGCGGCGGTCGCCGGCGCGATGTGCGGACGCGAGCTCTTTCACCGGATGGGCAGCCGCTCGGTGTCGAGGATCACCCGCTTGCTGCGTGTAGACCATTCCGTGGAACGCCTGGCGGGCAGGCTGCGTGGATTGGGATCGCGTGGAGTGTTCATCGGTCGAGTCACGCCAGGGCTCCGCGTTCACACCACTGAGGTCTCAGGACTGATCGCCATGCCCAGGCTCACGTTTCTCAGAGGGTTGGCGCCCGCGGTGGCGGTTTACGAAGCGGTCTTTCTCGGCCTCGGCCTGTGGTTGGGGCCGGCCGCCTGGGGAACGGTGCACCAGTACCTTCCAGCCGTCTGGGAGGCTCTCGCAATCACAGCGCTCGGCCTCGGCCTGGCGCGGCTGCTTCAAATCCACCTGTCCGACCGGCGCCGATCCAGTCGCCAGATCATGATTCCGTCGGGGCTCGCAGACTGAAATGCCTGGATCGCCGATGGAGACCAACGGGCGCCAATCCGGTATGGAGATTCGCCCATTGATGCGATGGGCTCTCGCGTCTGCCGCCATCGGCGCAATCTGTTGGTCGGGGCTTCTTGTATTTGCGCTATTCGGCTGGACCGATGCGGATTGGATCGGAAAGGCAATCTTCGTCTGGCTCTTTCTGGTGGGTGCGGTGGTGTCTGCATTCGTGTTGAAAGGATGGAAGAACCTGTCCGTGGTTGCGGGTGAGACGGAAATCAGATTTGGCAAGCGTTCGCTTTTGCGATCTCACGTGTCGGAAATCAGGACCGGCCCGGACGCTGAAACGGCCACGCAGTTCTGGTTGGGGGTCGTGATGATGGCACTATCCCAAGACTTCAGTCGAAGGGTTTACTTTCGGGCGGCAGACGGACACGCCCTTCTCGAGACGACCGACCTTTACGGGTCGGGGCAGCTGGCCAGCCTGTCGGCCTACCTCCACATTCCTTTTGTCGACAGTTACCGGCGACCTGCGCGCCGATCGACTCTGTAGGCGCGCATGCATTTCAGCCGCGCTCCCATAAGCAGGATGGAGGCGCCGCGGGCCTCCGCGTCTGCGATCGATGAGCCTTTCGGAGGCCAGTCCGTTGAGCGATAGCGAAGCTCTGGCACCTGATATCGCCGAGTGCATCACTGGTGTTGTGGCGGCACCGACTGATGCGATGGCCCAATTTGATCTGGGCTTCGCATACCTCAAACTTTCGATGTTTGCGCACGCGATTGCCCCCCTTCGAGCGGCCTGTGAGCTGAAACCGCAGTGGGTCTCTGCCCACATCAACCTGAGCGTCGCCTTGACAGAATCCGGTGACGGATATACCGGCGAAGTCGCGGCGCGAGCGGCTCTGGCCCTCGATCCGGCCAACAACCTCGTCTATTTCTGTCTGGGCAATGCGCTCAGGCGGCAGGGCCGGCCCCAAGAGGCGGTTGAGATGTTCATCAAACACCTCGAGCTGTATCCCGGCGACCTCATGGCTCGCTGCAACCTCGGCCTCGCCTGGGGTGACGCGGGTCATGATGACCGGGCGCTTTCCGAGTTTCGCACAGTGTTAGCTAGTAATCCGCGCGACTTCAAGGCGCTCCATGGTTCAGGCATCGCACTGGCCCAATCCGGCGACCTGGATGGCGCCATCGCGATGCTGGAGCGCGCATGCGATGTTGACGGCACAGATATAAGTGCGTGGGAATACCTCGGCAACTACTTTGCCAAACGGGAGCGTCTGGGGGAGGCCCTCCTGGCCTTCGACAGGATTCTGGCTCTCGAGCCGAATAGCTTCTATGCCAACTACAACAAAGCTGCGGTGCTATTCAAGCTCGGCCGCCCGGATCTCGCGCGTCCATATAGTAGATTCGCTCTGGAGATCGCCCCCAACAATGAGCTTGCTAAGGAGCTCGCAGAAGCGCTGGCTGAATGACGGAGATCGGTCCGCGCGACGATCTGTCCAACTGCAGGATTCCCAGCCCGCCTCGCACTTCCGTGCTCCTCTGCCTCGTTTGATTGCGGGGCCGGACAGCTCGAGCCTGTCATGACCAGCGTCTTAAACGCGAATCGGCACGGACTACAATCTGCCTGAAATGTCGGCTGTGCCGCCGGCTATGCCTCCCCTTCCGATCAAAAAGCAGCAAACCGTGCTCGTGCTTGGTGGGCTGAAAAACCAAATGGGGTACCTCGCGCTTTTTCCGGACCAGCTGGTCTTCGTGGAGTCATCGGCGCTTTCAGCCGGCGCCGGTTTCGGCGCCCTGGGAGCACTGGTAAGTGGCCTGCTCAGCGCATCCAAGTCCGACAAGAGCATCGCAGCAATGGCATCGCGCGGCGGGAAGGGCGTGACTGCAGTCCGCCTCGACGACCTGTCTTTGATACGGACGCCAAAAAGGAACATCATCGAAGTCGAAACTCACAGCGGGAACAGTTTCAAATTCGGAGGCATCCCTTACGATAAGTGGGCTCCGGTCATCAAGCTGCAGTTAGAAGCTAGAGGATCAACGGTTCTTGTTAGCGCATCGGAGATGAAGATTCACTCCTGAACGCTGAGGCCTTGACTAAAGAGAACTTCTTTTTACGAAGCTATGCCGGGGCTGTGACCTATAGGCTCCCGCACAAGCCTCGCGCCAAGCGCGTTCAGCCTTCGCCAAAAGACTGAAAGCTGCTCACTGAGCGGCGCGGCGTCCACCTTCTGGGCTGAGCGCCAAGTTCGACCCCCGACCAATCCCCGAATTCAGTGTCCTCGGCGCCAACCGTTCAGGTGAATCGAATCGGCGGCTCCGACCGCGGGTCGTAATCCCGTCCTCCCTGGAGGTGTCTGGCCACCCTTGCTCCAATATATGTGGCCACCGCGACTGAGTCGAATGCGTCATCGGTCGGCGCGTCGGTGACTAGTGAGCGGCGAATTAACCACTCGCCATCGCTGGCTGTTGCGATAAGGAGCGTCTTGTATCGTCCCCGGTGATCGTCCGGCTCCTGGATGGCTCGCAGCCGTGGGTTTTGGAACCGCATCGCGGCAAGCGCCGCCACAAGGTCAGGGCCGGTCGGTGTTGGCCCGCCCGTCGGCGCTTCGTCCGACGGTCGGAACCAGGTCCACGCCCAATATTCAGGCCCGTCGAGCTCAATGAGCTCGTAGTCGGCGCCTCCAAATCCAGTTCCCGCCAGAAATACGCTGATCGCCCGGCATCCAGGAGTCCCTCGAACGTGCTCCTGCATCTTGGCCAGCATCTCGTCGTCGCGCCGGAACCAGCCAGTGTTTCGAGGTTGGGGGCTGAAGCGGTCGCGGATGTCGTCGTCTGTGATTACAAAGTCGCGGTCGTAGGGCAGGCCGGACTCCACCATCGCCGCATCGTACGTCGTGAGGTTCGACATGGTAGACGAGGTGGTGTCAGAGTTCAGCAGTTACGGGACGGTCCGCCATGCCATCTCAGGTAAATGCCGAACCGCCGCTTTAGGCGGCGGCATGCAGCCGATATGGGCTGATCGTGGGGCGAGCCGTCAGTGGCCAGAAAGTGCGGCCTGTAAACAACTCACTGCTGCCGGCACTCAACCTTGTCGGATTCCGCGTTGCGGCCAGCGACCTGGGAAATTGTGACCCGGCTGTGACCCGGCGACCTTCGTCAGGGTCGGGGATTAGGGGACCTGAACGACTACACGAATGGGGAGGAGGTGGGCTGGCGAAGTCGAGGGTCTTCCTAACTGGCCACGATATCGACGACCCCTGCACGACCTGTTACGGACAGTGTTTCGGGCCTTGACCGACGCTTGGCCGACACGGTTAGCGACGGTGACCAGGACGTGCCCGTCCCACTAGGACATCGACAGGTCGATCAATTGCGGCGACCTCGTTTCATGGAGGTCGACGATAAGACGTCGCTGCTCAGGGTCATAGCGCCAGACAGCAGGAGCTTTCCCAAGCTGGACTGATTCTGGCTCAGAAGCAATCTCGCGCACCTCAAGCCGGATGTGCCGGCGTGCGGGGACAAATTCCCCGTCCTGCCCACCTATCCCTACACGAATGCGTCCGGCCGCGACCTCACACGAAATCGCGCGCCGGGCAAAGAACCCGTTCAACTGCTCGTTGCCATCGCCCGCGTCCTCGTAAAACGTCGCCGTGCCGCTTCCCTCGAACGGATAGATCACGAAGGTTAAAGGGTCGGCGTCTTGCTGACCGACATAGTTCATCTCGGGCCCGAACGGCACCGCCGTGTTGGCTCGCACGTAGATCGCTGGCCGCCCTAGGGGAGCATGGGCCAGGATGTGCGCCGGGCCCTCTACACGCGTTCCAGTCCAATAGTGAAACCAGCTCCCAGCGGGAAGGTAGACGTGGCGATAGTCCATGCCAGGGCGTGTTACTGGGGCCACCAGCAGGGCATCACCGAACATGAACTCGTCATCCATCGAGTAGGTGGAAACGTCATCCGGATAAGCCCAGAACAGGGGGCGCAGGATGGGCGCTCCTGTACGGTGACATTCCTCAAAGAGCGTGTAGAGATAAGGCAGAAGGCGCTGGCGCAGCTTGAGCATTTCGCGGCAGACGGATTCGTACGGTTCACCAAAGACCCACGGTTCCTGGCGGCGCGTTGTCTTTTCCGAGTGATTGCGAGAGAAGGGCTGGAAAATTCCGAACTCCGTCCAGCGTGCAAGCAGCTCGCCGGTTGTGTCTCCGTAATAGCCGCCAATATCGACGCCCGTCCAGCCCACGCCAGAGAGCCCGAGATTCTGTAGCTGTGAGAGGCTCGTGGTGAGATGATCCCACGTGGACGAGTTGTCACCAGTCCAGAGCAAGGCATGGCGTTGTATTCCGGCGTAGCCAGAACGCGAAATGACGAAGGGCCGCCGATCGGGCCGCAATCCTGACAAACCCTCGCGCGTAGCCTGCGCCATCAACGAGCCATAGGCGTTGTGCACCTGGAGGTGGGATTGAGTCCTTCCTCCGCCAGGATGGACGACGTCCGGCGGCATCGTCGAGTTCGGTGGGACGAATAGGCCTGGCTCGTTCATGTCGCACCAAATTCCGTCTACACCGGCATCAAGCAACGCCTTGTGCTGCTCGCCCCACCATGCGCGTGCGTCTGGGTTCGTGAAGTCGGGAAATGTACAGATCCCCGGCCAGACGACATTCTGGTAGTCGTCTCCCCCCGGTGTCTTGCAGTAGAGATCGCGTGCCTTTCCTCCAGCGTAGACCGCGTAATCGGCGTCTACCTTGACCCCTGCATCCACGATGCTTACGGCGTGGAATCCCATCTCATGGAGTTCCGCAAGTAAGCCCTCGGGGTCGGGGAAGCCAACGGGATTCCATGTAAATACCCGATAGCCGTCTAACGTGTCGATATCGAAATAGAGCGTGTCGCACGGAATGTCGCGCTCGCGAAATGAACGGGCGATCTGCCGCACCTCGTCTGCCGTCTCATAGCTGAAACGACTCTGGCCATTGCCCAGCGCCCAGAGCGGGGGCAGAGGCATATGTCCAGTCAGGTCTGTATATCGCGCCAGCACCTTCCGCGGCGTTGGACCGCAGAAGACGTAATAGACGAGGTCTCCGCTGCCGGCGCCAAACCATGCCCGCTGCGGGTCATCGTGGGCAAGGTCGAACTCGACACGCGTCGTGCTGTCGAGAAAGAGGCCCCAAGCCTGGCCTTCGGATAGGACGAGCGTGAACGGGATCGAGGCGTACAGATTGCTCTGCAGCGCGGTGTGGCCGCGCGGTGGATCTATATTCCAGAAAAGCTGCTGAGACCCGGTCTTGTCGAGTTCGCCAGTTCGCTCTCCGCACCCAAAATAGTGCTCGCCGGCAAGATGCTGCTTGTACACGCGGACGGCCGCCTCTCCCGATGTCGGGAACCAGCCCATCCCAAGCTCAGGGTCATCCAGGGCAAACTCCCGTCCGGCGTGATCTGTAAACCCGATGCGAAATTGACCCAGCGAGAGATGCGCAGTCGCGGCAGATGTCGCAAGGGTTAACACGCCGGCCTCCTCAACGATTGTCACCGGCCCCGTTTGCCAATCCTGAGCAACGACAGCGACAGAGCTGTAGTCAATAAGGCGGCCCTCCGGGAAGAAACCGACCCGAAACAAGTCAGGAGCGAGCGCGGTCACCTCGACAGTTGCTGAGCCAACCTCCAGGCGAGCCTTTGAGGCATCTTTTGCCACCATGATCGCTGTCCCAAGAGATTGATAGCCTGGAGGAAGAGTCTTCTGCCTCCTGTCGAATGCAGCCGCTGAGTCAGACGGCGCCGCAAGAGACATCTAGCCTCTGAGCCCAGTCAGATTGATGCCCCGAATAATCTGGCGCTGGAACAAAAGGAACAGAAGAATGGGAGGAATACTGGCGAGCACGAGGCCGGCCATCAGGTAGTTGAAGGGCAAAGGGAAGTTTGAGTTGATTCCCGCCTCGTGATAAATAGCCACGCTCAACGGCTGAACTTCAGGGTTGAACAGCACCAGCAGCGGCCAGAGAAAATCCTTCCACGAGGCAACCACCGTAAAAATCGTGACCACCGCCAGGGCCGGGCGTGACAGCGGCAGGATGATCCGGTAGAAGAGCTGCCAGGGACTCGCTCCATCCAGGCGGGCAGCGTCTGTCAATTCCGTCGGAATCGTGTCAAAGAAACTTTTCAAGATCAGGATGTTCAATGCGCTCGCGGCCTCGGGCAGCCACACGCCCGCCCAGTTATTGATCAGGGACACATGAATCAGCGGGAGATTGCTTATGTTCACAAATTGCGGGATCAGATAGACCACCGGCGGCACCATCAAAGTCGCGAAGAACACGAACTGGATGATGCCTTTGCCTGCTGGACGCAGCTTTGACAGTGAAAACGCCGCCGTCGCGGAGACCAGAAGCTGCAAAATCACGGCTCCTGTCGCGAGGATCAACGTATTGCCGAAGTAGAGCGGGTACTGGAGAACGCTCCAGGCATTGGAGTAGTTGCTCCAGGCGGGATGCAGCGGCCAGATGGTTGGCGGGCTCTGGAAAATCTCAATACTCGACTTGAGTGCGCTGCTGAACATCCAGTAGAGCGGACCAAACGTGATCAGCGTAGAGAGGAGCAGTACGGCAAAAACTGACCAGTAAATCGCGCGCGCAGATGGGTTCCTCAACGCCAGCGGTGAAACCAGAGTGCGCTCGAAACTCTCCTCCGCTCTCGGGCGTGGCCGCCTCAGTGCAAACAAGGCCACGTCTCAGTCGGCCTCCATCAGACGGCTGGTCATGCGCATGTAGATCAGCGCAAACACCGCTAGCACCAGGAACAAGATCACCCCCAAAGCGCTTGCTTCACCAAACTCGGCGTCCTGAAACGTGTACCTGTAGATCAGGATGAGGACGGTCATCGTGGCGTTGTTCGGACCACCGCCGGTAATCGTGAAAGGCTCGGTGAAGACCTGCATCGTGGCGATGATCTGCAGGACCAACATCAGCAGCATGATTGGTCGAATGGTTGGCAGCGTTATGTGCCAGATCCGCTGCCAGAGATTCGAGCCGTCGAGCTCTGCCGCCTCGTAGAGCGAGGCGGGAACTCCCTGCAGCGCCGCGAGGTAGATGAGCATCGTTGAGCCCGCGGCGCCCCACGTAGCGACGACCACCAGCGCCGGCAGGGCCGTACTTTGATTCTCGAGCCAGAGACCGCCCGGCAGGTGAACGGCCTTGAGCAATGCATTGATCAGCCCGAAATCCGCGTTGTAGAGCCAGAGCCAGAGAAAGGCCGTGACGATTGGGGGCAACATCACAGGCAGATAGAAAGCCAGTCGGAACAGTGCTCTGGCATGGCGCATTTCGTTGATCAGCAGTGCCAGCCCGAGTGGAACCAGATAGCCAAACAGAAGCGCATAACCAGTAAAGGTCAGCGTGTTGTGCCAGGCCACTCCGAACAGGGGATCGGAGAAAACCTTCTGATAATTCTTCCAGCCCACCCAGACTGCGGGATTGATCATGTCGACGCTCTGAAAGCTCAGGATGAAACCCAGCACGAGTGGATACCAGACAAACAGCGCAAAGATGAAAAGGGCGGGCAGCAAGAACAGGTAGCCGCCGAGGTTGCGCCCTATAAAAAGCCGCGCCCTGCCTAGAGCCTCGTGCTCACCCTCCGCAACGCTCTTCTCGACCGTTGCTCCACGTGAGGGCGAAGATCGTTCCAGGGGGATCTCCTTCGAGGACATGCGTCGCGTTGGAATGGGGGGGAGGGCGAAGCCGCTCCCCCGTTGGCGATCTATCTGCTTACCAGCCGGCTGGCGGCGGAGGCGGGACGACAGGCGGCCGATCATCGCAGGTAATTGTGTTCGGCAGCTCCCACGGCGCGAACCAAGGACCGGTGGTCCCGCCACCCGTGTTGCCGCCGAGGTCTGTCACCCTGAACTCCGATCCGGCCGGCGTGAAGTGGAACGAGCCGCAGTTGTTGATGCCGACGGCGCCTACGTGGCGCGCGACGACGTTTTGGAACGTCGCGTTGCCTGCGGCGCGCGCACTCAGCACCGACGTGCCGGTTCCATCGACGTGGATGTCTTGGAAATGGACGTTCGAGATCGAATACAGATCCTTGACCGGGAAGTCAGAGACGATCATCAGCGCGTTGTAGGTGTTCTGAAGGAAGTTATCGCCGGCGACCTCGATGTCCGCCGTGAGAGAGCCCTCGAGCGCGTAGAGCCAGATCGCGCCCAGGCCGATCCTCCAGTTGAGCTCGAGCGAGCCGGCCCGCACGGTCGTGTTGTTCGTGAACCGCAGGTAGCCTGCAAATGGGGTCGAACCGAAGCGCGATCCCGCGTGGAGGCCGCTGCCCTCGCGCACAGGGTCGGCCACGATGTTGTTCGAAACAGTGTTGTCGAGGCCGCCATAAACGGCGATGCCGTTGGCCAGCACAGGGCTCTGGACCGTGTTGTGGTCGAACACATTAGTCGAGTCCGCGATTCCGGGCTGACCGGCGACAGCCTGCGACCACATCGCCAGCCCATCGTCCGCTGTGTTCCGGATGAGTGAGTTTAAGACCCTGGAGTTGGCTACTCCCTGGTGGAAGTTGATGCCGTCCGCGATCTGGTCCGCGATGACGGTGTTCGCGATCGCCACGTTGTTCATCGGCCCGTCAAGCCAGACGCCGACTTTCGTGTGATGGATGTAAAGACCGTCGATCGTCGAGTCGTTCAACGCGCCGCCGATCCCGTTGACCTGGTCGGTGTCGATTCGCTCTCGAACGTCGCCCTCGATCGCGAAGTTCGACAGCCTCACGTTGTGACTGCCACCGTCGGGTGCGTACCTGCCGTAGAAGCCGACGCCCGTGTGTACGGAGCCGTCCGGGGCAGGTGAGCTGAGCGTGACCTGATGGCCTTTGACGACCGACCACCAACTGCCGGCGCCTTGGATCGCCACGTTATCGACGATGACGTGCCTGTTCACCTGGAACGTGCCGGCCGGGATGTAGACCGTTCTGTTCGAAGCCATGGCCGCGTGAATCGCGAGGTCGAACGCACCCGCTGAGTCGCCAATACCGCTCGGATCAGCCCCGAAGTCGGTGACCGAGACCGAGTTGCTGGGCTCGGTGGCCGCGTCGTCGACTGCCTGGAAGTCGACGAGGTCGATGACCGTCCAGGCGGCGTTCGAATCGGCAAGCACGGTCAAGCGGACGACGTCTCCGGCCTGGTACATGTTGTGGAGAAGCACGCGCTGCTCGTCATAGAAGTGCATGGGCCGAAACGGTTTCGTGATGGTCGGCGTCGGGGTCGTAAATGCGGGGACGCAGGAGCACTCGGTGATCCACCAATCCGGATGCAGCAGGCCAGCGTTAGGGTCGTTTGTGAACGGATACTGGTTGTAGAGATACGCGTACTTCGACGTCAAGGTGATGGTCTTCGGATGCGTGTTCACCTGGCCGTTGTGGTCGACGCTCACAGTCAAGGGTGCGTCGATTCCGCCGCCGGTCGGGGCGTCGGGGATCGCGTAGCGGACCGTCATCGCGTTCGCCCGCTGGGAAAGGGTGAAGGCTACGTATTGGCCAGGCGCGAGCTTGACGGCTTGCCGGCCAGACGCCTCGCCCGCCAACGAGTAGGCAGACGTGTCAAACGGGAGGGTCGTGCCGTTCGTGGCGGCGTTCTCTGCCTCCTGCTCGACGATGCCGAGCTGAGCTCCGCGGCCTGTGACGAGCGTCGGATCGATCGCCGCGATCGTTACGCGCGGGGACGTCTGCCCCGCGCTCGCGACGCCGGATCCCATGGTCGCGAGCGCCGCCAACAGCGCCAGAAGCAGCGCTGCTGCCGCGCGGAGACGTGTTCGTCTAATGGCCATCGGAGGTCCTCCTTTTCAGATTGGAAAACCGGGCTACTATGCCGAAGAGTTGAGTACCTGCTGGAACTGTTGCGCGGCCTGGTTCAGTAGTGCTGCTGGGTCGGCGCCTGCGTTGGTCAGAACCGCCTGCATGGGGCCGTCCAGCGCCGCGTACATCTTCTGTGTCTGATTGCGGGGCTCCGGACGAAGAGCGAAAGTCGAGTTGATGTACGTCGTGTAGTTCTCGCGAGGAACGTTGGAGTACTTGACATCGAGCGCGGAGAGCTTCGACTGGAAATCGCCCTTGAACAGCTGGGCGGTTGGCGCTCCTACCGCCTGTCCATTGGCAGCCTGTTGCGCCCTGCTGTTTTCGAGCACGCCCAAATCGAAGTTGGTGTAGGTCACATAGTCAAAGGCGGCCTTGATCACATCCGGCGATGATTTGGGATTGAAGATCCAGAGATTGCCACCCGACAGCGTCGCGTTGCCGCCGTTTTGCGGCATCGGTCCCAGTCCAAAATTCTTCAGGTCCGCTCCGTACTGTGACTGCAAGGTGTTCAACTGGTCGGGCGCCATCACCACCATCGCCACCTTGTTGGTAGCGAGCAATTGAAGCGTCTTGTCCTGGGTGTAACCCTGTGCCTTCGTAATGGAGTTGTCGGTGAAGCGCATGTCTTTGAGCAGCTGCAGGACGCTTACGCCTTTGTCGCTGTTGAAAGTCGCCTTCGTTCCATCGGCGGATTGCATGTCGCCGCCTGCCGTGTACATCCAGTTGGTGAAGTGCCAGCCGCCTTGGTTCCCGGTGCTGGTTTCGGCGAAACCGAATACGGATGAGCTCGTGAGTGCTTTGGCAGCGGCGCGGAAGTCGGCCCAGGTGGTGGGGGGCTTGTCGGGGTCGAGCCCAGCCGCTTTGAACATGGTGCGGTTGTACAGAATGCCCAGCGTGTAGCCGTTGGTGGGAAGGCCGTAAATCTTCCCGGCCGAATCGGTCACGATCGATGCGATGCTCGGGGCGTAGTCCTTGAACTGCGGCCAGCCCTGCGCCAGGCTGGTGATGTCGGCCGCGCCGTGTTTGGAAATCAGGAGGGGAGGCTCGGTGAAGTAACTCTGGATGCCATCCTCTTGCTGCCCAGCAGCCAGCCTCGCGAAATAAGTTGTGGGATCGTAGGGGTCGTTTTTGCCCACGATTTTTTCATTTGCGTATGCCTGCTCAAATTGCTTGACCTGCTGGTTGAACACGTACAGAGCCCCCGGGTTGCTTGAGGGCGGCAGCGAGTTCACAGTGGCAGTCGCCCCACCCGATGTGGTAGCGGTCGAGTTACACGCGGCGATAAAGGCTTCCAGGCTGAGCGCGCCGGCGCCAACAAACAAGGCGGAGCCCCGCAGAAAGCTCCTCCGGCTGACAGAAGACCCAAAGTTTAGTTCCGTACCCATGAAGGACCTCCTGAAAAAATAGCCGCAGATGGTCGAACAAATTTTCGGGGAAACGTTTACTCTGTTCTGCGGCAGAGGAAAACATAGACAGGCCACTTTGTCAAGGCCGTCCGGTAATTTCGAATTAGAATTCGTTCGACGAATCCAGGTTATCGTTTACCTGAATTGAAAACCCCTTTGACAGAAAGGGGAAGGGAGCACTCAGCATTGCGGGAGAAGCTGGCTAAACGGTCGACGATGGCGCAGATCGCCAAAGAGGCGGGAGTTTCAACGACCACGGTCTCCAAGGTGCTCAACGAGCTCCCGGGCGTTGGCGCCTCGACTCGGGCCCGCATCCGGCAGGTGATCGAGCAATTCGACTATGTGCAAAATCACGCGGCTCGCCATCTGCGCAAGAGGCAGAGCTACCTCATCGACCTCGTGATCATGCGCCTGGAGGGCGGCTACGACGTCGGCATCATGCACGGCATCCAGGACGCGCTCGAGGAGAGCGGCTACCGACTCGTGGTCTTCTCGACCAATGAAAACGAGGCCAGCCAGCGTCTATGGTTGCGCCGCCTGCTCGATCAGTCCACTGACGGCGTGCTGCTCCTGCTCCCCTTTGAGCAGATCGGCCTTGCCGATACGTTGATGGCGCAAAGCATTCCTTTTGTTGCGATCGGCGATCGCAACGAACCCACCACTGCTTTTCCCAGCATCGGATCCACCATTTGGCTGGGGGGCTACTCGGCCACGGAGTACCTGATCTCACTTGGACATCGACGGATCGGCATCATTACTTTCCCGCTCCACCTAACCACGTCTCGCGCGCGCCTGGCCGGATACCGCGAGGCGCTCGAGCGCGCGGGCATCCCGGTTGATCCCGCACTTATCTGCGAAGGCACCTACCTCTTAGGCGATGGCGTGAAGCAGACACGTTATTTGCTCGATCAGCCAGATCCGCCGACAGCCATCTTCGCTGGCAACGACGCACAGGCAGCAGGCGTCTATCAGGTCCTATACGAGCGCAATATTCGAGTGCCCGATGACATGAGCGTGATCGGCTTCGACGACGTCACGTATACGGCCCAGATGTCGCCCCCGCTGACAACCATCCACCAGCCGCTGGTCGAAATCGGCAAGACGGCGGTCAACATGCTGCTCCGCCTCATCGCCGGCGCGCAGCTCGAGTCAAATCACGTCGAGCTTTCGACTTCGCTTGTGGTGAGAAAATCCTGCGCTCCACCGCGCAGCGGCACTCTCCCTAGGCGATAAGCCAAATGAGCTTTACGAACTAGAGATTGGAAACTGGTCGGGGGCGAGGGATTTGAGCCCCCCCGGCCCCCCGTTCCCGAAATCTAGGCGGTTTCGTCCACCGAGCGCGTTTTCGAGGGTAACCAACTCGAGACCCCGATCCACCATCCATGATCGGGATGCTAAGTTCGTCGACGAGTTCGATCAGGTGCTCCGCGGCGAAGGCGCCAGGGTCGCCCTCACGCCTTACCGGCGCCCGAGAGCCAACTCGCATTGCGAGCGGGTGATCAAGACTTTGCGCCACGAAGCCCTGGACTGGCTGCTGATCTTCGGCGAGCGACACCTGCAACTGGTTCTTCGGCAGTACATCGATCACTGCAAGCGCCAGCGACCCCATCTCGCACTCGACCTCCAACCACCTCAGCCGGCAGCCACTCGTGGCTCAGGACGAATACTGCGTCAGGAACGACTCGGCGGACTGATCAACGAATACCATCGCGCCGCCTGACCGGACAAGCGCCTCTGTCACTGCCTTGCTCGAAACGACCGTCGCGGCTCCTGACTTCTCCGTTAGCGCAAATCCTCACCGTCGATCAATCCGGCGGTGCGACGGACTTTCTGCGCACCTCAGCCACCCGGCTGGCGCGATCTGGAAATCGTTCGCTCAGCTACTCACGAACGCCCGTGGCTAGCAGGCGGTCAATTTCGCGTTTCACCTGTTCGGCGGATATTCCCAATGCGGCGAGCGCATGAACCGTTGTTCCGTCGGAGTCCTCGATGAGGGCCAGCAGGAGATGATGAGTGCCTATATGCGACGAGTTCGTTGCCTTTGCGTATTCGGTGGCACGCTCAAACGCCAGTTTGGCTTCCTCGCGCGCAGCCAGCGGGTGCGCTTGCTGCAACATTTGCGATCGTAAGGTGACAGTTGTCGCGCCAAGCCCCATCAGAGCCCGTCCGCCAACACCGTTGCTGATTTGCACGATTCCCATCATCAGGTCGCCTGGCTTTTCTCCCTTTGACCGTCGCGATTCGGCCTTGGCCTTGTCTATGGCACGTTGAGCAGGCTTCGTGAACGCCGTAAACGGAATCATGCCCGTGAACGGAATCATGCGTTCCCGTCCGGAAAGATAACACCCCCTTTCAAGAGCGAGATCTTGATCAGACCATTGGATTGTGCAGCGCAACTGCACGAGCGAGGACGACCCTGCCCCGTGATGTCAGGTTGGGATTTTTCAATCCTTTCGACGATTCCATCAGTGAGCAGGACCACATTGGCGGGGCGGTCGATCGTGTCCCGCCTGTGCGTGGTAAACAGGATGATCTTCGTACTCTGGAGAGAAGCGAACAACTCAAATATTGCTCGCTCCCCGGCCGCGTCTAGACTCGCAACCGGCTTGTCGAGCATGACCAATGGCGAATCGTTGTAGATAAGGCGTGCCACGGCCAACCTCTGCCATTGCCCACCAGAGAGATCGGTGAAGCCACCAAAACCGGATCCCACCACGGTGTCAAGACCTTCAGGTAAGCGCTGAACAACTTCCATAAGCCCAGCGGTCCGCAAGGCGCCCCAGACTCGTTCATCCTCGGCCGTTGACAATCGGTGACGCATGGTGACGTTCTGCCGCACTGTGAGGTGGAAATGGCATGGGCTCTGAAAGAGCACGCCTTTGCTGACTTGGTTCAGCGGGACTTCCTCCCCTGCTGAAGAAACCGCCAGCTGACCCCGCTAAGGGCCGTGCGTCCATTCGGGTAGACATAAGTAACGTTGCTCAGACGGACGGCCCGATATGGCGGTTCGTACCCCGGTGCTACGGCCATGATCGCAGTGGTGTGCCGGCCGAAATCCATGCCGACGAACTCAAGAATCTTCGCCGCATAGGCAAGCGTTTCGGCGACTGTCCGAAAGTTATAGGAGAGCGCGTTGACCCGTCACGGGATATTTGCATCCCAAAGGCCGCGTGAGGCTGAAGGCGACGAAAAAGGCTCGAGCGGTTCCTCGTCTAGGAGACGTAAACGTTACGTGCACCTCGAGCTTTGCAGAGAGAATCTCGCCGGGCCTGTAACGAACCGCCGGCTTCGAGACACACAAGAGCATGACCTCTTGCCGTGTCGTGGCTGTCTGAGCAGGGGCGGCAGCCGGTTCCACAAGGCCGCAGGGCTCCGCTTACCTTTGGGCCGGACGTCGCAGCTAGACGCGTCGACCCCGAGCTAGAAAGGCTGAAGAGCGGTGATGAGGCCGCCTTCGAGGCGCTCATCCGCCGGTACCACGGGCTGATGCTGCGCCTTGCGATGACCTACGTCCGGGACCGCGGCGTTGCCGAGGACGTGGTGCAGGAGACATGGCTCACGTTCCTGCGGAGCCTCGACAGGTTCGAAGGCCGGTCTTCGCTCAAGGCCTGGATCTTCGGAATCTTGACCAACGTCGCCAAATCGAAGCGTCGAAAAGAGTCACGAATTCTGGCCCTCGCTTCGTTTCTTCGCGTTTACGATGCGGACTCTCCCCGCCCTACCGTGGATCGAGGCCGATTTCGCGGTGACGGAGACTGGATCGCGCCTCCGGACAGCTGGAGTAATGTCCCGCTCGCGAAGGTGCTCAGCGGGGAAACCATGGAGCAGGTCAAAGCCGCGATCGAAGCGCTTCCGGTGACGCAGCGAGAGGTGATCCTGCTCCGCGACGTGGCCGGCCTCGAAGCCGACGAGGTGTGCCAGCTGCTTTCTATCTCCGCTGCGAACCAGCGCGTCCGGCTGCATCGTGGCCGGGCCGCTGTTCGCACTCGGCTGGAGGATTACCTGAGATGAGGTGCCATGAGATCGTCGAGCTGATGACCGAATACTTGGAGGGGACGTTGTCCGCTGGAGACCGAGCCAAGTTCGAGCAGCATCTGGTCGGCTGCGAAGGCTGCCAGGCGTACCTGGCCCAGCTGCGGACCACACTGCGGGTGGTCAGCCTGATGCCGGACGAGCCCATCTCCGAACCGCTCAAGGCCGAGCTCATGCGTGCCTTCAGGGATTGGAGGAAGTCGGCCTGACGGGTACGATGCGCCTCGGCGCGCAAGGCGCCTGGGGCAGTCATGAGTTATTAGTCCGGCATTTCCAAAAGCACCCACTGACCTAAGCGTTGCCCGCATGCGGGGACACGTGATGGTGTTCCTGGAGGTACTGCCGAACCTCGAGTAGGGCCGAGAGGCCCTCGCCGACTGCGGCGCCCAACTGCTCGGTCGAGCCGGCACGCACATCACCCGCCGCGAAAACTCCGGCCAGGCATCCCTAGATGTCTTATACGCTCGGTCACCCGTGCCTGGCCGCCTAAAGCGCTGCGGTCGATGATCACGGCGTCGATACCTTCGCGGGCCGCGGAGAACAGCCCACTCCCGTCTTCGGTCACTGAGGTGACGCTGTAACGATTTACTGCTGACAGGCAACAAGGAACCAACAGGCTATGGGTCAGATCCCATCCAGTCGAGCGTGGTTGGCCGCACCAGCGGTTGCTTTCGCCCTTGTCAGCCTCACCCTTGGCCTTTTGGCGAAACAGACCCTTCGGTCTCCCTATGACACGCCATTCGTCCATCTTTTCTTCAGCGACACCCTGCACATGAAGGTCTGGCTGGCGACGGTCGCAGTCGTCCTGGCGCTAGCTCAACTCGTGACCGCAGCCCGCATTTATCGAGTCCTACGTTTTCCGCCGCCCGGCGGTTTCTACAAGTTCGTTCATCGCTGGTCGGGCCGCATTGCGATCTTGCTGACCGTACCAGTCGCCTACCACTGCATCTTCCTCCTTGGCTTTGGAACGTACGACACCCGCGTCTACGTGCATTCGCTGCTCGGCTCGGCGCTTTATGGGGCTTTCATCGCCAAGGTCATCGTCGTGCGCTCGAAGGGATTTCCGGGTTTCGCCCTGCCGGTGGCAGGAGGCGTTCTGTTCTCAATCATCCTCGGCCTCTGGCTCACCTCCGCGCTCTGGTTCTTCAAAACGGTCGGATTCGGTTTGTGACCACGCGGCCTTCCACCCACATCGCGCTCGCCGAGCTCGAGGACGTCTTTACGTTCATCTATTCGCGGGTTGGCAACCGTAGAGATGCGGAGGATCTGACCCTGCAAGTAGCCCTGAAAGCACTGCCCTGTTTGCGCCAAGGCGGTGCGGCTGGCGCCATCAGGGGCAGCCTCTTGACGACGGCGCGCCTAGCGCTATCTGAATTCTGGAGCGCGCGTCTCGACGTAACCCAAGATGACCAGCTCGACGACCCCGACCACTGGGGGCCGCCTGAAACCGTCGCTCCAGAAGATAGCGACGAGGTCCTGCAGCGAATGCTGTCCGGGCTGTCGGCCAACCACAGGCGCGTCATGGAACTGCGTTTTGTGGATGGCCGCTCGCTGAGAGAGGTGGCGGCCGAAATGAACTCTTCTGTGAGGGCTGTCAAGGTGATGCAGCTCTGCGCCCTAAGGGCGGCGGCCAAACTTTCTTTGGCGGACCGCCGTCGGTCTACTTGTAACGATCACAAGTCTGGCGACACTGCATTCACGTAGCCAGACCAGGTGGTGGGGTCAACCAGGTTTGAAGCGGAACCGCGACCCACATGGAGGACGACCATCAGCATGAAAGGAAAGATGCATGCTCTGACCGTGGCAGGTGCACTGGCATTGGCCGCGGTCACTAGCACGACCATCGGTGCGAGTGCGCTGCATTCGAAGACTGCCAGCGCGGCATTTCCAAACCAGCTGCCGTTCATGTGCTTCAACACCGCTCACACGTTCCACCAGACCTTCGGCCCGAACAGCTTCTTCCTCAACGAGAATCAGCAGGGTCCGACGGGCTTCCTGGAAGGCCCGCCGACCTCAAAGCCCACCGTGACATTGCCTCTGCGTAGGGGAACGGCCGCCGGCCACCTCGTCTATTACTTCATCACCGACGCCTCCGACCAAAGCGTTGCCCAGGCGCTCGGCGTGAACTTCACACCAAAATTGGCCAACGCTGCCGGAACCTCGACCGTCCAACAGTCGTCGTCGAGCAATCCGACCTCAATCGCCGTGCCGGCCGACGTCGACTTCTCACCAGTGCATGTGCTGGTTGCCGGCCCAACAGGATTCCCACCTTCGGCGGCCGCACCCGGAGCGGTCGGCAATGCTGGTTACAGCCCCCTGGTCCAGTTGCCGAGTGGAGTCGTCATCAACGCTCCACAGGTTGGAGACGGAGCTAACACCAATGGCGCGGATAAGGCTCACTGGGCTGACAAGGTCGAGAGTGTCGACGCGGTAAACAACACCGTTACCTACGACGAGACCAATGGTTGCTACGAAGACCAGAGCGTTCACTACCTATCTTCCGACGCGTCCGCATTTGGTCCGGCTGCAATCGAAGATGTGACCTATGCGCCGGCTCTCGGCAACGCACCGTTCCCCGATTGCGGCACAAACGACATCAACGTCAGGGGGCCGTTTATCAACCCGGGATGCGCGCGGGAGAGCTTGATCGCCTTCATCAACGGCCAGACTGGCCAGGACAACGTCCAGCGCCAGGGTCTTAATGCCGCAATCCTCGACCAGGAGTCGCCGATCAACATTCTCGAGGACGTGCCGAACGTCGGAGGCCGGTTCAATTACAGCCCGATGTGGGACATCCACCTCCTGCGGTGGAATGACTCAATACCGGTGGCCAACCGGCTCCGGCAGACGGACTTTGCTAGGGCTGAGGCCCTCGTCGGTACTCAGGCCCAGAGCATCACCCCAGAGGGCACGACCAGCAATACGTTCCAGGGGACCGGCTTCATCGTCGACTGCCCCCTGATAAGCATCTTCGCGAACAACTAAAGAGCGGCGTCCGAGTCAAATTCTTCGGTGCTTGGGTTTGCGCGAGCAGCCCAAGCACCGAATGCCTGACAAATCGCCCTGAGTTTGAAGTCTCAGCAGGGCAGACTTGTATGAGGTTCGACGAACTTCATGGACGATTAGCTAGTGACCTTCGTCGGGCGCGATAGCGGATGGTGGTCGGTGAGGCGGGTAATTGCCGTTTAGGTAACAGGCCCCGTCGCGATTGGAAAGTTGACATAGGTTGATCGGGGTTTCCCCGACTACCCTGGACCGCTACACCGTGACCATGAACTCCGGGGGCCTCACGGTCCTGCCATTTGCGTCCGCGAATATGGTCGCGCCTTTTAGTCGTCGCCCTCCGACGTCTTGACCATCAGCCTCTTCCCGACAGCCTCCGCGACCTGCCGCCCGAGCGCGGATCCGTCGTCGCAGGAGAACCGGAAGTGGAATCCCGCCCAGACGCGGGCGTCGGATACCTGCGCGACGGCGGCGTCGAAGGAGGTGAAGCTCCTTTCCACACCCGGCAGGCCGGACGAGGTCACAGTGAAGCTCGTGTCCTCACCGAAGAACGAGGCCAGGATCGTGGCGGCCGCCGAGCTGACGCCGGCGTGCGCCGAGGGATATTCCTGGAAATATGGTGTGACAAGCAGAGGCTGCCACGAGGGATCGATGCCCGCGATCGCGGTCACGGGACGCCAGAAGTTGTAGAAGTTCTTGGCGTCGAATACGGCGATGATCGTGTCCGCCAGCGAGATGTTGACGAGCGCGAGCAGGCGCGCGGTCTTGATGAGGCTCAGGTGGTGGTCCATGGCGAGGCTGTCCGCGACGCGGTCCCACTGCGCCGGCGGCGTATCGAGCTGCCAGAACCGGGCGGTCTCGGTCTGGAGAGGCGTGCGCGTGGCGCTCGTCGCCCCTCCCATCTGCATCAGCTCGGTCAGGTCTGCCGCGTAGCGCGCGCTCGTTAGCGCGGGCGGTCCACCGGGTCGGAGCTCGGATGGAGAGGTCAGCGCGAACGGTGCGGTGGTGGCGAGCGTGCGGAAGCGCGGCGGTCCCGTGGTCGGCCCGGGCGTCGGCTGCCACTGTCCAGCCGCAGTCAGGAAGGTGTAGGGCGGCGGCGTGGCGTTGAAGCCGTCGCCGGCGCGCCAGGACATGATCTGCGCGCCCACCGAAGCGCCCCAGGCTTCTCCGAGGGCGATGGACTGGTCGCTCGTATCGTCGTCTTCGAGAGTGGCCACCGACCTCGCCAGCGCAGCGTCGAGGACTGGCTTCTGGGCCGGGAACGCCGCGACCAGAGCCGTGTAAGTAGCGGTCGCGGCGGCCGCCTCGGGGGATGCCTCTGGGTCACCCGCCGGCTGGACGTGAATCGCCGTGTACCGGCGCTCGATCCCGTTGACCGCGTCAAAGGTCGCGGCTGCGATCACGCCCGCCAGCCGGTTGGCGGCGGCCGGCGCGACGTTTGCGGTGGCGAAGCTGTTGAGCATTGTCTGGTTCCATTTGATCGCCATGTTCGGATGGACCTTGCCCGCGGCGAACCCCGGCGGCGCGATCGCCGCGGTGAACGCGACGGTCAGGACGAAAGCGGCGATTCCAACCCTTGTCTTCATGGCCCTCACCTACACCAAGTGTTTTGAGCAAGAACCTACCCCGAGCTTGGCGCACCGCCTAGTCCGATTAATGGAGCTGGCGCTACAGAATCTGTACTAGCGTCGCCCCAGGCAAAGGCCATAATCGTGCCATGGACGGATACGGACAGTTCTGCCCCGTCGCGCGCGCGTCGGAGGTCTTCGCCGAACGCTGGACGCCGTTGATCGTGCGCGAGCTCATGAGCGACCGCCACCACTTCAACGAGATCTTGAAAGGGCTCCACGGCGCCTCGCCGACGTTACTCGGCGAGAGGCTGCGGAGGCTCGAGAAGGCGGGCATCGTGGAAACCCGACCCAACCTGGGCGGCCGCGGCTCTACGTACTACCTGACGCCATCGGGGACGCAGCTTGCTGCGGTGGTCCGAGCGCTCGGAGCCTGGGGCCAGCAGTGGCTCGAGCTGAGGCGCGAGCACTGTGACCCCGACGTCCTCATGTGGGCCGTGTTCACGCATCTCGCGCCGGAGAGCCTTCCAGCCCGTCGGCAGGTCGTGCGCTTTGAGTTTCGGGAGCCGCGCCGCACGTACTGGCTGGTTCTGCGCCGGCCTGACCCCGATCTCTGCTACAACGACCCGGGGCTTGGCGACGACGTCTTGGTGCGGGGAGACCTCGAGACGCTGGTTCGGGTCTACCTCGGCCAGCTCGAACTGAGTGCCGCCCGCGCGGCCGGACTCGTCGAAGTCGAAGGCCCGCGCGACGCGATCACCTCGTTGTCGAAGTGGTTCCCACGCAGCGGTTTCGCCGCCCACGCACGTCCGGTCAAGTACGACCGGGCCGGGCAGAGGTTCGTGCCTGTCGCCTAGCCTGCACTGACTCCGAGTAGGTGAGACGAGACGGTCCCCTTGTCTCACCAACTCGGGATAGGACAGCCTATGACATCAACTTGGGCCTCGGGTCCCGAACTTGTCCGGTTCGAAAATCACACCGAAGGCTCGAACGGACGGATGAGAAGCCGTCAGCCAGCGGTGCGATCTAGTGCCCGAGCTGGCGAACGCGGACAGCCCTCCGCCGACCACAGCGCCGGCGGCGTAGGCCCATCCCGACCAGCGCCCCGCCCGTCGCCAGCCGGCCGTCATTCGGAGTGCAGTACATCGGCGACCCGGGTCCGGGCGGCCCAGCGGGCCGGCAGCAGCGAGCCGAGCAGCGCCACCGCCACCCCGGCCAGCGCGAGCAGGAGCAGCCCCGGCGCACTGAAGACCGTAAAGACGCTTTCGGGCATGTGGAGACCGAAGCCCGTTTCCGCGGCCTGCATCATCGCCCGGTAAACCCCCACACCGGCCGGCAGGCCGAGCAGCCCGCCCCCAATGCCGAGCACCACCGCGCCGGCGGCCACCATGGCCAGCACCTGCGCCGGAGTCATGCCTAGCGCCTTTAGCACCGCGGTGTCGCGGGCTCGTTCGCGCGTGTTCAGCAGCATCGTGTTGAAGACGCCGGCCATGGCGATCAGAGCCAGCACGGCGGCCAGCAACAGCATCACCGAGTTCAGGAAGCCTATGAACGAGACGGTCGGAGGCCGAAAGGCGCTGGCATCCAGGAAGTCGGGCTCGGTGGCCTGGACGCGGCGCGCGTAAGCGTCGGCGTCGCTGCCGGGCTTGAGCTTGACGGAGTACCGGATGGGCTGCGAGTCGGGCGCGCCCTGGGCCTGCGTCGAAAGATCCATTTCCAGCTCGCGGCCGAGGTCCGTCGGCCTCAGCAAGGCCGCGCTGTTGTTGAAGGAGAAAACCTGACCCACGATCCGCAGCTGAACTGCCTTGCCGCCGATCAAGCCCTGGAAGGAGTCGCCGACCTTGAGGTGCGCCTCTTCCAGGACGGCGCGGGTGGCGACGACCTCTCCGGGGCCGCCGAACCAGCGGCCGCGGCTGACGGGGATCCCAAGCCGGGCAGAGTCGCCGCGGTAGGCGTTCACCTCGACCGGGTCGGCCACTCCGGGGACAATTACCTTGCCACCGGCCATGGCGACCACCAAGTCCGTCTCCGGCTGTGCCGCCAGGGTCGCCATCACCTTCTGGTCGGGGTAGGCGTTCGCCCGCTGGACGAGGACATCGGTAATGCGGTTTCCGAAGTTGATGTCGACGAGGTTCTGAACACTGGTGCGCAGTCCAACCGCGAAGACGAGGGTCGCAACGCCGACCAGCACCGCCAGCACTGTAAGCGCGCCGCGAAGCGGCCGGGCGAGAGCGTCGCCAGCGCCGAGCGCGACGGTCCGAGGCAGCGGCAGTCGGCGAAGCAGACCTGCCGCCGGCTCCCGGCGGCCGCCCCTGGGTGCGGTGCCCATGGAGATCGCATCCACGGCGCTGAGCCGCCCGGCACGCAGACCCGGCAGGGCGGCCGCCACGAGCACTACCCCGATCACGATCAACAGGGTTGCGAGGGCCATGGCCGGCGCGAACAGCGGCTCCGACGGCAGCGCCAGGCTGGCCTCGGCCTGGTCGACCAGGGACACGCTGAGCGCGACCCCGGCAGGGATGCCAAACAGGCAGCCAGCGAGCGTCGGCAGCTGCATCTGCGCGACCAGCGTCCCCACGACCTGGAGCGGTGTGAAACCGACCGCCTTCATGATTCCGATCTCGCGGTAGTTGGCGATGACGATGCCGATCACCAGGTTGGCGACTGTGGCCGCGCAGGCCAGCAGGGCGAAGATTCCGAAGGCGACAAAGAAGGCCAGTGCGATCTGGTTGGTGCCGTTGAAGACCTTCCGCAATAGCAGATAGTTGAGGGACGCCTGCACCGCACCCGCAGGCAGCGCGGCATGGAGGCGGGCGAGCTTGTCACGCAGCTCCGGCTCGCTGGGAGCGTGGCTGAAGCGGTAGACCATCTTGTAGCCCCAGTCCGGTGCCAGCAGCGGCAGCTGCGACTCCGTCACCCAGGCGAACTGCGTTCCCCACTCGGCGTCCGCCTCGTCGATGTCACTGGCCTCGCCGACCACAACCAGTGCCCGCCTTTCGAGGGTGCCCAGCGAACGCATGCGGTCCCCCAGCCGGACATGGTTGAGGTCGGCGAAAGAGCGGGTGATGACGATCTCGCCCGGTCCCTGCACCCAGCGTCCGGCCACCAGCCGGAGGACCTCGACGTCGGACTGGGGGCTCTCCCGACCGACCGTGACGAGCGGGAAACTGAAGCCCCCGCCACCGATCGCCCGATGGGTGCCCAGCTCGTAGCTGCTCGCGACCCAGGGCCAGGGACCGCCGGCCAGGCTGGCCCCGATCAGGCCGGGCGTGCCAGCCAGTTGCTGCGAGTCGACCTTGTGGCGGTCGAACAGGACCGTCAGGTGGGCTCCCCGCTGAGCCTGGAAGGCGCGTTCCCACGGATCGCTCGAGGTACGCAGGAGCGTCAGGCCCAAGGTCGTGGTCCCGCTGGCCAGGAAGATGACTACCGCGATGACTGCAGCCTGCAGCCGGCGCCGCCTGAGGTCGCCGAGCACCTTGGTCATGACCGCGCTCATCCCGCCACCTCCTCGACGCGAACCCGCACCACCTCCGCCGCGCGGGCGGTGGAGGGCTGCAGGACGACGTCGTCGGCGACCCTTCCGTCGACCAGGCTCACCACCCTGCCCGCGTAGCGCGCGGCCAGCTTGGCGTCATGGGTGACGAGCAGCACAGTCTGCCCGCCCCGGTTGAGCTCCACCAGGAGCTCCATGACCTGGTCGCCGCTGCGGCTGTCAACGGCACCGGTCGGCTCGTCGGCCAGCAGCATCAGCGGCTGGTTGACCAGCGCCCGGGCAATCGCCACCCGCTGCTGCTGGCCACCCGACAGGCGGGCCGGGTAGCGTCCCGACTGGTCGGCGATGCCGAGCTGCGCGAGCAGTTCCCGGGCCCGCTGGCGGGCCGCGGCGGTGCCGCTGCCGGCCAACTGGGCCGCGACCATGACGTTCTCGAGCACGGTCAGGCTGCCAAGCAGGTTGAAGAACTGGAACACGAACCCCACCCCGCTCCGACGGTACCGGGCGAGCTCTGCCTCACCGGCGCGCCCGAGGTCGCGGCCGTCAACGAGCACTCGCCCGGACGTCGGCCGGTCGAGCCCAGCGACCACATTGAGGAGGGTCGACTTCCCGCTCCCGGAGGGGCCCATGACGGCGAGGAACTCGCCCCGCTCGACGCCCAGGCTGATCCCGTTCAGCGCCGGATGCTGTGCCCCACCGTCGTACACCTTGCGGACATCGATCAGCTCGACAAGTCGCGTCATTTTGCCTTCCCTCCCTTTCGGTTGGAATTCCGGATCTCCTCGGCGCATGCATCAGTCCACTTGAGGTCGGCCTCGGTGTGGAGGATGGCGCCCTTGAACAGCAGGACGAGGTCGTCGCGCCCCTCCCGCCGAGCTCCTTGCTCAAGCTCGGCCAGGTCCTTGAGGCGCTGCATGTAGACGCGGCGCTGGGCCTTCAGCAGGTCGTCCACGCGACCGTCGGCCAGGCGGGTGTTGAGCAGCAGCTTCACGTAAATTTCCTCGCGTAGCTGCTGGGGTTCCGACTCTGGGCGGGACAGCCAGTCAACGAGGGTCTTCCGGCCGGTTCCCGTCAGCCTGTAGGCCAGCTTGCGGCGGTCACCGCGCTTGCCGTCGGTTTCGATCAGGCCGTCGCGCTCGAGCCTCTGAAGAGTCATGTAGACCTGGCCGAAGTTGACGTCCCAGGAGCCGCCCAGCAGCGCCTCGAAGCGGTTCTTGATGTCGTAGCCGTGGAGCGGCTGCTCCGCCAGCAAGCCGAGGACGCCGAACTTAAGCGACACCGCCGTCCCGATCCCCTCTCAGCATATCTGCGCAGTATATATACTCGGAAGCGATTGTCAACGAGACCGATTTGACTAGCCCGGGCGGCGCGCTTTAGCCGTCAATCGAGTCGGTTGCGGGACACGTCGAGGATCCTGTCGTCGCTCTCGTCTCAGTCCCCGAAAAGGTCGGCCAATTTCGGGGGCGAGGGATTTGAACCTTCGTCCTCACGGTCCCGAACCGGCCGTATGTCGTGTCCCGTGGTGTCCTCGGGTTTCCTTTCGTGTCCTCCCGTACTCAATCTGACGCGACTTTGTGTCCTCTAGTGTCCTTCTGTGTACTCCTGGTTCCGCGAATGCGTGACACATCTGTGACCCCCAAAGCGATCACACGTCTCCGCCAACAGAACGAAAGCTTCGTTACCCGAAGACGCATCGACCCGACCATAGTCCACCGCGCGCTCAGGATGGTCCTGATCGCTCACGCGTCGTGGGGTCGCATCACGTCGGAGGCTGTCCGCTGTACGCCGACGCGAACAGGTAGCTGACGGCCAAGCTCCGGTACGGACGCCATCGGTCCGAGAGCTCGATCAGCTCGTCGTCGGTCGGCAGGTGGTCGAATCCGTACTGGTGTTGGATCGTGTGTCTGAGCGCAAGGTCTCCCGACAGGAATACGTCGGGCCGATCGAGGGCGACAAGCATGAAGCCCCGTGCGGTCCAGGGCCCGACCCCCTTGACTTCGGTTAGGGCAGCCTGGATCTGCTCGTCGCTCATGCGTGCGAACTTCCTAGCACTGAGCCGTCCGTCGACGAACCGCTCCGCCAGCGCCCGTAGCGTCTGGCCCTTCCGGACCGAGAAGCCGCTCTCGCGGAGCACTTTCGGATCTGCCGCGAGCAGCTCGGCTGCCGACGGCATGTGTCCGCCAAAGTGATCTTGCAGGTGAGTGATGATCGCCCGAGTCGACGCGACCGAAAGCTGCTGACCGGCGATCTGAAAGATCAACGTCCCGAAGGCGTCGAGCCGAGGCAGCTCGTCCATCCAGGCGCGAGGCCGGAAGCCCGGGTTGGCATCGATAATCCGGGCCAAGGTCGGGTCGGCTTTGCGCAGGAACTCCCTCGCCTTGCGATCGGCGACCTGTGCTCGCTTTCGGTGAGCGACCGCCATATTCACGGCCTATTCTCGGGTAGCTCGCGTCGGTGCTACCAGCCTCCAGGCGAGGGCTGAGACAAGAGCGACGTGGTGACAGTCCCTAGTGCCGCGACTGGATCAGATGCCAGCGACCTAAGGTCACCGCCGGCTGCAGGCGACTGGTTCGGCGACACCGCATCCCTCGCCAATAAGTGCGACCCATGCGGAACGGCGTCGCGGGCTTGCCATTTTACAAAGGAGTCCCCCGTTGGGCGCCCGGCCGGAGGCCATCAAGAAGACGCCGGCGGCTCGCGCAACTCGACCGAAAAAACCGACGGTCGATTGGCTCGCAGCGGGGGCCAATTCTCCTACCGCAAGTCAATCGACGTCAGCGCCGACTACGGGTCGCGGCAAGACGGTCCAGGTGCG
>Ga0207646_10001046_pt1 | contig 35279 bp, 25 predicted proteins | sample KBSK5502metaG_FD_184343 | JGI IMG/M metagenome (GOLD analysis project Ga0207646, IMG submission 184343) | Corn, switchgrass and miscanthus rhizosphere microbial communities from Kellogg Biological Station, Michigan, USA - KBS K5-50-2 metaG... | ecosystem: Host-associated > Plants > Roots >... | reverse complement strand
ATTTCAAGAAAGGGAAGGTTTTTACAAATATATGTGGCGTAAAGGGGTTTTGTCTCTTGTTACAATCGCGATCTTTACGGCAGCCGCGCTTGCCCAGGAATCGCGATCGGAGATCAGCGTTCAGGGTACTGGGTTCTTCACCAAAGACTCAAACGGACAGGGAATCCGACAGAAAGCCACCGACACGGGAGGCTTTCTCGTTGGGTACCGTTACAACCTAAACCGGTGGTTCGCCGCGGAAGCGAACTACGGCTTTGTCCGCAATACGCAACAGTATTCGGTACCACTGGGTATCTCTGGAATACAAACCAACGTCAACCAGTACACCGGCGGGATCGTATTTAAGGTGCCCAGTCCCGTCCGCTTCAAAATCAATCCTTATTTACTCGCGGGCGGCGGCGCCCTGGTGTTCAGCCCCACGGACAATAGCCTGATAACGGGCGCGGACACGCAAGCAAAAGGCGCCTTCGTTTACGGCGGTGGCGCTGACTACGCCCTCAGCAATCATTTCTCGCTAAGGGCGGAGTATCGTGGCCTGGTATATAAGTCACCGGACTTTGGACTCAGCGCCCTCAACACCGATGCCGTGACTCATACGGCACAGCCTTCGGCTGGAATTGTGTTCCGCTTTTAAGCGGATCGATGGTGAATGAAGTTTGCACAAATAGCCGCCCGCCGGAAAGCTGGCGGCTTTCTTTTTTGTGTTCTCCTAGGTTTGTTTTCGTCCTGCCGCGGAGGAGCGTTCAACAGCTGCGGAACGTAAAGGTTTCTGTCTAACAAGCCTGCCGGCCGAAGCACAGTTTCGGACATATAATCTCGACGATGGGCGTCTCTCCTTTAGAGGATGGGCTGGACCGATTTCCTATTCGTCTGGATCGGCATGACCCATACCTTCGCGTTCTCTGTGTCAATATCTTCGTCCGCGATCAGGATCTAAGTTTGCGGTTCTATGTGGACCAGCTTGGATTTGGCCTGGTCGTTGATGAGAGCTACGAAGCTGGAGGCCGTTGGGTGGCGGTTGCGCCGCCAGATGGCAGCACGGTCCTGGCGCTGATTACTCCCAAACGCAAGTCCGAAGAATACAAACTGATTGGCCGTTGCCGACATGCTGTGCTGGTTACCGAAGATGTTGTCGCCAAGTTCGAAGAGTGGCGGCAACGCGGAGTTCGCTTCCACCATCCTCCGCAGACCACGCTCTGGGGCGGAATTTTCACCCGCTTTGACGATTTGGATGGAAACTCTTTTGCGCTTGTAGGACGGGATGACTTCGTTCGCGAAATCGAAGCACAACGCCGCGCGGCTGCGGAGAAGCTGGAAGGTGAAAGACGCACAGCCCAGGAACTGGAAATTGCAAAACAGGTACAGGCAAGGCTTTTTCCCCAAACACTGCCTGAGCTCAAGACACTGGAATACGCGGGTATTTGCATCCAGGCCCGTGAAGTCGGCGGCGATTATTATGATTTCCTAAATTTAGGCCAAGAGCGGTTGGGAATAGTCATCGGCGATACCTCAGGGAAGGGCATCGGTGCCGCCCTATTAATGGCTAACTTGCAGGCCAATCTGCGGAGCCAAAGCGCAATCGCTCTGGATCAGCCACAACGTTTTTTGCGATCGGTGAATCAGCTTTTTTACCAAAATACGACCGACAGCGCCTATGCCACGCTCTTCTTTGCCGAATACGAGGATAAAGCCAGGCGCTTGCGCTACGCGAATTGTGGTCACTACTCGCCTCTTCTTCTCCGACGCGATAACACGCTTGAACGGCTCAATTCCACCTGTACCGTGCTGGGCCTATTTCAGGAGTGGGATTGCTCGATAGAGGAACTACGGCTGGCAGCGGGAGACATACTGGCACTCTATACCGATGGAATAACCGATTCATTCAATCAAGCTGGAGAGGACTTCGGCGAGCACCAGCTTATCGAAGCACTGCGGCGACATCGTGAACTGTCTCCGCAGCTCATGCTTGGCGCGATTGTCGATGAAGTTCGGCGATTCAGCCCTCACGAGCAGCACGACGACATAACTCTCATAATTGCCAAGTGCAGAGAAGACTAAAAACTCAACCGCTTCGGGATAATCGCATGGCATCGACTGCTGATAACGGAATCGTCCAAACGCCCAGCAATCACTCAGTAGAACAAACAGTGAAACGGCTCACAGGAATTCTGCAAGCGACGGGAATAACGCTGTTCGCGCTGGTCGACCATTGTGGAGAGGCCGAAAAGGTGGGAATGAAAATGCGGCCCACCAAACTCCTCATCTTCGGCAGCCCCAAAGGTGGCACGCCCGTGATGCTGGCCGCTCCCAGCAGCGCTATCGATCTCCCGCTTAAAGTTTTGATCTGGGAGGATAGCCAGGGGAAAGTTTGGGTTTCCTACAACAGCCCCGAATACCTGGCGAAACGGCATGCTGTCCCAGATGACCTGGTAAAGAACATTGGTGGTGTGGGGATGCTGGTTCAAGAAATGTTGAAATAGCTCTGTGTTCAAGACTGCCATGTACGTCGAGTGGACTCAATCAACGTAGACACTCATCACCGGATCCCGCCAAGGAGAGAAATGGGGACGAGGTGGCGATTGACAATTCTTTCAGTCTTGGCACGCAAGCATGATCAGTCATTGCACCAAACGGTCGGCAAGTTAGAGTGCTGCAAGTGACAAGGGAGCTACCACATTTGCATGAAGCAGCCGTGCGATGAAGCCGTGATCCGGTCTGGAACTCGTAGTGCTCCGCCCAAAACTAAATCGCGTTCCTGGATACTTGCCGCTACCATCGTCGGTTCGAGCATGGCATTCATCGACGGAACCGTCGTCAACGTGGCCCTGCCAGCGCTCCAATCCAGTCTTCATGCGACAGTCGTAGATGTCCAGTGGGTGGTCGAATCCTATGGCTTGTTTCTGTCTTCCCTGGTTCTAGTCGGCGGCGCGCTAGGCGACTCTATCGGCCGTCGGAGAATGTTTCTACTCGGTATAGGCTTGTTCGGCGCCGCCTCCGTGGGGTGTGGGCTTTCTTCAAGCATTTCGCAATTGATCGTGGCCCGTTGTGTTCAGGGGATCGGAGCTGCAGCGCTTGTACCGAGCAGTCTCGCGATTATCAGTGCTTCCTTTGACGAGAAGTCTCGTGGCAAAGCAATCGGGACGTGGTCGGGATTCACCGCCATAACAACTGCTTTGGGTCCGGTTCTGGGCGGGTGGTTGATCGAGCACGCCTCTTGGCACTGGGTTTTCTTTATCAATGTTCCGCTCGCCGCCGCGGTAGTCGCTATCTCGTTGTGGCAGGTTCCGGAGTCTCGCAGCGCGACGCCGCAAAGAATCGATTGGCTGGGAGCGCTGGTCGCAACCACCGGTCTGGCGGGACTGGTGTATGGGTTTCTCGAATCCGCTTTGCTGGGTTGGAGCAACGCACGGGTAGTTGGAAGCTTGATCGTTGGATTTATCGCGCTCACTCTTTTCCCGTTCGTCGAAAAACGAGTCGTCGCACCCATGGTTCCGCTGTCGCTCTTCAAATCGCCCGCGTTCAGCGGCGCCAATCTATTGACACTCTTTCTTTATGCCGCACTCGGTGTTTTCTTATTTTTGTTTCCGTTGAACTTGATCCAGATACAAGGGTACTCAGCTACCGGCACGGGCGCGGCTGCTCTACCCACAATTTTGCTCATGTTTGTTCTTTCACGATGGTCGGGCGGTCTGGTTACTCGCTATGGTCCAAAGAAGCCATTAATCGTTGGTCCGCTGATCGCCGCAGCAGGCTTCCTTCTGTTTGCCTTGCCGTCTGTTGGAGGTAGTTACTGGACGACGTTTTTCCCCGCCTTCGTGGTTTTAGGTTTTGGTATGGCGGTCTGCGTGGCGCCTCTGACAACCGTGGTGATGGCTTCCGTCGAAAGCGATCGTGCCGGTACAGCGTCGGGCATCAACAATGCGGTGGCACGCGTAGCTGGAGTCCTGGCGATAGCAATTTTGGGACTAGTGATGGTGGAAGCGTTCAAGCATAGACTGCTGGATTCGCTTCCTGGCCTGCACCTCTCTCCCGGCATTCTCCAGGAGATTCGATCAAACGCGGTCAAGCTCGGCGGCCTTAACGTACCTTCCAATCTTCCTTCAAGCATGTCGGCGATAGTCCGTGCCGACATTGTTCAGGCATTCGTATTTGCATTTCGCCTGATCATGATGGTTTGCGCAGGCCTCGCGGTGGCGAGCGCCTGGATTGCATTGCGGATGATTCCTTCGAGTGAGGCTGCAAACGCATGAGTTCGCGCCTATACCCATATCTTTGATGACGGTGAATCCAAATCATTACTGTTTTCCCGTAAGCTGCCGAATCAAATTAACTTCTGCCTGCCGATATGGTGTTCCGTCGGGCCGCAGGACCTCGTGAAACCAGGCTGGCGGCTGGTCCAGGATGTAAGGATGCTGCCAGGATTCCCAAGGAAAATAAGTCTGCGTCTTGCCGGCGACGAACCCCCAATTGATCGCTCCAACGTGTTCGTTCTTTGCAATGGGCAACACTGTGTCAAACGTGCTGCCCACCGAACGCGCCATATATTCCGTGCAGATCACGGGCCGGTTGTATTTCTTCAGCCACGTCACTTCACGTTTGAAATATTCCGGCCAGCTATAGTTATGAAAGGTGATGATGTCCGACTCGCGTAGTTGAATCTTCTGCAGTTCACCAAGGTCGGCTCCATCCGGCGAGCGATCAACCGCCCACAGTCCGCTGGTGAGGGGCTGCACCGGATTGGCTTCCCGCGCCCATTGAAATGCTTGAGGCAAAAGCACGGTCACCCGCGCGATCTTATCTTTTTCTTTCATCTCCTCTTTGAGATAGCTTCCAGCGTTGTCCGCGCCTGGTTCGTTCCACACGTCCCAGGCAAGAATGCGGTCGTCCTTGGCAAACGCGCCCACTACGCCCTGCACGTATGCCTTCAGCCGGGGATACTGATTTGTGTCCGCCAAGGCTGTCGCGCCCGGACTCTGCACCCAGCCTGAGTTGTGAACTCCCGGGACGGGTGGATGCTGCGGGCCTAAATGAGGTAAAGGATCCCAGCATGAGTCGAAGAGCACGAACATAGGGCGGATGTGATGCCGCGACGCGATAGTCAAGAAACGGTCGATGCGCTTCTGAAACCCGGCGGCATCCTGCTGCCAGAGCAAGTCGTGCAGAAAGACGCGCATGGTGTTCATGCCCATCGCTTCCGCCCAAGTAAATTCAGTTTCGATCTGCGCCGGATCGAAGGTGGCGTCTTGCCACATCTCCAACTGATTAATCGCCGACTTGGGAACGTAATTGCTGCCGATTAGCCACGGCTGTTGCGCGTACCAGGCATTCGCTTTCTGCTCCGTCCAACGCGCCGTTTGCCCCCACGCGACGACCGTGCACAAAGTGGCGATCAACGCGGGCGTCATGAAAGCGGATTTGATTCTTTTCATTGTGCGAAACTCCGGTTGCATTTATAAGCTAGGCGTTTAGAACTATCAATGGAGCCGACATGAAGCTGAATGCATACCTGCTGAAGAGTACGGTCGTGGCAGCGTTGGGTGGCCTTCTATTTGGATTCGATACCGCGGTAATTTCTGGCACAACCAGCGCCCTGGCTTCTACCTACGACCTTTCACCCACGCTTTTGGGAGTGACCGTCGCCAGTGCACTCTATGGAACGATTGTGGGGGCCATGTTAGCGGGGTGGCCGGGCGAGCGTTATGGCCGGCGTGACAGTCTCCGGGGTATGGCGATCTTGTATCTGGTCTCGGCCCTGGGCTGCGCGGCGGCATGGAACTGGCCTTCTCTGGTGGTCTTTCGTTTCATGAGCGGACTCGGCATTGGAGGTTCGTCGGTGCTGGGACCCATGTACATTGCTGAGATTGCGCCAGCAAAACTTCGCGGCCGTCTGGTCGGATTTTTTCAGTTCAATGTGGTTCTCGGCATTCTACTGGCGTACTTCTCAAATTACTTGATTGGATTGCGACACTTGGGAGCTTCGGAATGGCGTTGGGAGTTGGGCGTCGCGGCGCTTCCCGCGGCGCTGTTTTTTATTATGTTGTTCACCATTCCGCGAAGCCCGCGTTGGCTGGCGAAGAAAGGGAGAGTGGACGAAGCTAGAGCCGTGCTGCAGATGACCGGAGATGAAAATTACGAACACGATCTGCAGGACATCGTTGCCTCCATCCGCATCGAGCAGAAGCAGGCCGCTGAGAAGCTGTTTACTCGAAAATATGCATTTCCCATTTTCCTGGCGGTAAGCATCGGAATGTTCAACCAGCTTTCTGGCATCAATGCAATTCTTTACTATTTGAACGATATTTTCGGGTACGCGGGTTTCAGCAAAGTTTCGGGCAATCTTCAAGCCGTGGCGATTGGCGCTACCAATCTGCTTTTCACATTGATCGCCATGTCGGTAATTGACCGGATTGGACGAAAGAAGTTGTTGCTGATCGGCTCCGTGGGCACGGCGGCTTGTCTCGCCGGTGTCGCCGCAATCTTTTTCACCGGTCGCAACGAAAACCTGCTGGTTTGGCTTTTGATCGGCTACATTGCATTTTTCGCGTTTTCCCAGGGCGCGGTCATTTGGGTATACCTCAGCGAAGTATTTCCCAATACGGTGAGAGCAAAGGGGCAGAGCTTGGGAAGCTTCTCTCACTGGTTCATGAACGCCGCTATCTCGGGGATTTTCCCTCTCATGGCAGCCTCTTCGGGCGCCTATCCATTTGTGTTCTTCTCGCTGATGATGGTGCTGCAATTCTTTGTGGTTCTATTTGTCTATCCGGAAACCAAAGGAGTGTCTCTGGAAGAAATGGAGAAAAGGATAGCCATCAACGCCTGACTCAGTGTCTCCTGCTCTCGAGCGACAATGAAGTCATTTACTCGTGGGTAACGAGGCCGCGAGCTCCTGCTGTTTCTGATCTGCGTGCTCCGCTAAAACCAGCGCCCCAATTATTCCGGAGCGATTTCCAAGTCTTGGCGGAATTACGTACTGGTTCAGGTTCTCCATCAACTCTTTCGCTCGCACGTATCCGTTCAATAGTCGGGCAAGGTCCTCACGGATCATTTCAAACAGCCAAGCTTGCCGCATCACTCCGCCACCAACCAGAATACATCTTGGCGAGAGCGTGCAAACCCAGTTGGCTAATCCGAGCGCGAGATAGTGCGCTTCAAGCACCCATGCGGGATGATTAGCAGGCAGATCCTCGGGTGGCACGCTCCAGCGTTGCTGCATTGCGGGACCGGACGCGAGTCCCTCCAGACAGTCGCCATGAAATGGACAAGAGCCTGCATAAGGATCGCGATTGAAATCATGCGGAATTCTTATATGTCCCATCTCCGGATGCAGCAACCCGTGGAGGACGCGTCCATTCACGACAGCTCCGCCGCCAATGCCAGTCCCGATGGTGAGATATAGGAAATCCGAAAGTGATTGCGCGGCTCCCCATCGCGCCTCACCCAGGGCGGCTGCGTTTACGTCGGTATCAAATCCAACAGGAACTCGCAGTGCAGTGCGAATTGCGCCCGCAAAATCGTAATTCTGCCATCCTGATTTTGGCGTGGAAGTGATATATCCGAAAGTCGATGAGTTTAGGCGGAGATCGACGGGACCAAACGATCCGATCCCGACGGCTTTCAATTTCCCATTAGATTGTTCTCGTAAGAAATCGATTGCGCTAGCCGTGGTGGCTCGCGGTGATGTGGTGGGAAACTCAGTAAGCTTCAGATCGTCGGGGCCGGTGCCTACAGCACAAACGAACTTTGTGCCACCGGCTTCAATGGCGCCAAACACGGTTGACCTCACAGTGCAGCTCAGCGCTCTGGATTTTAGCTTATCGATTGATGCTCTGAATTGGTTGGCCGGTTCGATAGGGGATATTATTTGCGCTCCAATGAATCCCGATCCCATTTGGCAAGCTTAGCTGCCGTTTCGTAGGTCGTTTGGCAGAAATCGAGAATATCCTTCTCCGGCGCCCGAGCGGCGCGCACGTCGTCGTACTTAAGAATGAATTCGCCCAGTTGCGTATCCCAATGCCCCGCGCGAGGGAGTACCGACTCTTTGTCCAGTCCCGCAGGCTTCGGTGCTGTATACGAATAGAACGCTGGAAGGGGAAACCTGCGATCGCCTGGCCAAAAGCCGCAACTGATGCATTCGTGAGAATAGCCCTCTCGCGTTAATGGATCCGCATCCTCTGGCAAGACAGCGCGGCGGCCGGAAAAACGAGTGACTGCCAAGTCGAAGGATCCCCAGAAAAAATGCACTGGACTGCACTTGCCTAAGAATGGTGACCGGAATTCCTTGAAGACTCGATCGCAATTGAGCAGGATGCGCCTGAAACTCTCGACATGGGTCGCATCATACGAGGCATGATGCTGGTCCTGATCGAAGGGAGTTTTGTCGTCGAATTCGTCCGGCGTGCGATGGATGCTGACCTCGATTCCAAGCGCCAGCAGGGATGCCATGTATTCGCTATAGAAGTCTGCGACGGAGCGTGGGAATAGCGCGAAACTGTGTCCGTTTCCTTCGCTGGTTCGAATGGAGAGTTGGTGGCCGATGAAATCAAACTCGACTTCAAAACTCGTCTGTCGGAACGGAATGGGCGAAGTGGTCAGGCCGCGCGGCGTGACATAAAGGGTCACGTTCCACCAATGATTTTGCAACGGAGTGAGAGCCAGGCGCGTCTTTCCCACGATTTGGGTCCACATGTGGAGCGTGTCGCAGGTCTTCTCCCAGGCAGAGAAGGGAAGCGACGGCCATTTAGGCGAAGTCAAGTTCTACCTCATCGATATAGCACCAGCCCCAGTCTTCGCCCGGCTCGTTCGACTTTATAATCGGATGTTTGGCGGAGCGAAAGTGTTTGGTCGCGTGTTTGTTCTTCGAGGAATCGCAACATCCGACATGGCCACAGCTCATGCATAAACGCAGGTGAACCCAGGTGTCACCCATCTTCAAGCACTCTTCGCAGCCGCGTGTATGCGGTTTGACATCTCGAACTTGATCCATATGCGTGCATTCGTTCATCTTGCTACCCCATGCTCATCTTTAAGAGCAAATTTCTTATACCAAAAGTATATCAAGCTGAGTTAATAGCAGCGATGCGGTGGTTTGTCGCTATGTCCTGATTTCAGAACAGAGCATTGTTTTGCCTGCAGGCTGCCTTTTAATGTGTAGTCTCTTTCGTGGCTGGAACTCTTCCGCCACGAAGCCATCGTGCCTACCTATCGACTCGGAGCTAAGGGACCCGAGGTTGCGCGGATACTTAAGTTTGAGGGGTTTTATCTCGGTCCGGTGGACGGAATTTTTGGTGGCGGAACCGAGGCCGCAGCAAGACTGTTTCAAGCGGCGAAGCGACTAGCCATTGACGGCCAAGTTGGTCCTCACACTTGGGCTGCGCTTTTCCCGGGTGTGCCCATCCCGGCTCCTATCATTCTGAGCGAGTTGGTTCAGTTTCGTTGCATGGCTTTAACCGGATCATTCGAAACTAATAATTCCCTCCCAGATTGTTTTGCCGGTCTTTCCGGCGATTTTGATGGACAGGGAATCAGTTTCGGAGTCCTGCAGTGGAACCTGGGCCAGGGTAGCTTGCAGCCGCTGTTGCGGAAGATCATCAAGGCAGAGCCTGAGATCGTGGAATCTATATTTGCTCAGAATTATGAGGAGCTTAATTCGATGCTTGCTGCTTCGAAGTCAAAGCAATTGGCCTGGGCTCGTTCAATTCAGAATTTGGAGCACATCTTAAACGAGCCCTGGAATGGTCACTTCAAGACGCTGGGAAGACAACCTCTATTTCAGGATGTTCAGGTGGAGTCCGCCACACGATTGTTTAACAGTGCTCGTGCGCTCTGTAGGGACTTCGGGCTGCTTTCAGCTCGCGCGGTAGCTTTGATGTTCGACATTAAGGTGCAGAACGGAAGTGTTTCTAAGCTGGTTAAAGAACAAATCAAGCTGGACTTCGCGCACATAGACCCAAAAGTACCGAACAATGATGCGGAAGTAGAACGTTTGCGGATCACTGCAAATCGCCGGGCCTCTGCTGCCAAGGATGAATGGGTGGAAGATGTACGCACCAGGAAACTGACTATCGCAAACGGGCAAGGAACTGTTCACAGCAATTTTTATGACCTGAAGGAACAGTATGGTCTGGGACTCGAACCGTATTGAGTTGTGGGCGAGAGAAGCCTGCCCTTTCGTTCCCCTTCGTACATTTTTCTGCCGTACAGTGCAATACAATTCATGAGACGTAAGTTAAGAGGAATTTGCTGAACGTGTCGCTTCCAAATTCGAGTGAGCTTGCGCATCAGCGTCCTGGGACCTTCGCCCTGCTGATCGTTCCGATATTCATGCTGGTTGGCATCAACTCTATACCTGTGCTCGCCCAGTCGGCCCCTCTGGTCTCAATACAGTTCACGAATGTCACAGCGTCGGCTGGCATCAAGTTCACGCACTTCAAAGGAAATAGTGGGATCTCCATCAACCGCGAGGAATTCGGTCCGGGTCTGTGCGTAGCAGATTTCGACGGCGACGGCTGGCAGGACATCTATTTCGTCAATGGCCGCGATCTCTACAACCGCGGCATCGCGGTAAGCAACGCGCTGTACCGCAATAATGGCAATGGCACTTTCACGGATGTGACCGACAAGGCCGGAGTTTCTGGTACGGGTTACGGCCTGGGTTGTGTCTGGGGCGACTACGATAACGACGGCTTTCCCGATCTTTTCGTAACGCAATATGGACGCAACGTTTTGTACCACAACAATGGCAATGGGACGTTCACCGACGTTACCGACAAGGCCGGCGTCGCCGGTACGGAGTCCGGAGCGTTTCATTCGGGGGCGACATTTTTCGATTACGATCGCGATGGCCGGCTCGATCTTTATGTTGGAAGCTACGTGAATTTGGGTGAGAAACGTTATTGCGATCTGGGAGGAGTACTCAGCAGTTGTGCTCCTAGCGTTTATCGGGGCAGTCCGGACGCACTTTATCACAACAACGGCAACGGTACGTTCACCAACGTGACGGTTGCGGCGAAAATCTATCAACCAGAAGGCAAGAATCTTTCCGTCGGCGCCGCCGACTATGACAATGATGGGTGGCCAGACCTGTTCGTTGCCAATGATGGCCTCGATGCGTATCTCTACCACAACGAGCACAATGGAACTTTCAAAGAGATTGGAGTTGTCAGCGGCATGGCCCTCACCGCCCAAGGACGGGTCATGGCGGCCATGTGCATTTCACTTGGAGATTATGACAACGATGGCTGGCTCGATCTCTACATCTCAGATTTTCAGCGGTCCTCTGACCATCTCTGGCATAACGAGGGTTCGGGATTTTTCGCTGAGGTTAGCGATCAAGCGGGAATCACGCGGCCCACGCATGATGTGCTTAGCTTCGGTGGAGGCTTCTTCGATTACGATAACGACGGTTGGCAGGACATTTTCATCGCCAATGGACATGTCTATCCGGAGGTCGAACAAGCTACGCCTGAAATTCACTATAAGCAGACTAATATGCTGTTCCACAACGAGGGCAACGGCAAGTTTGTCGAAACTACCAAGCTGGCGGGCAGCGGCTTTCAAACGCCCTATGTGGGCCGCGGAGTCGCCTTCGCCGATTTCGATAACGACGGCTCCATGGATGTCATCGTCGCAAACAATGGAGACCCACCGCTGCTGCTCCACAATAGCGGCGGCAATGGCAATCATTTTGTCAATTTCAAACTAGTGGGAACCAAGAGCAATCGGGATGCTATGGGAGTGCGCGTCAAGGTTGTGGCCGGCAGGCTCTCGCAAATCCGCGAAATCGCAGGTGGTGGCAGCTATCTTTCGCAGAGCGATCTGCGTGCCAATTTCGGGCTGGGTAAAACCAGCGGACTGGAAAGCGTCGAAGTCACATGGCCCAGTGGACAGCGACAACTATTCCGGAACGTCGAGGCTGATAAGTTTTACTTGATCGAAGAAGGGAAGGATCAGTTACAAGAACAGCAGTTTGTTCGGAAAACTGTCATGAAATGAACTTCCAGATCTCGATGGCCAAGGTTCGCGCTTCATGCCGTCATTCGCATCACTACTACCGTAAGCGAAACTTTCATGAAAACCACGAAGGGTGCACTGATTATCCTGTGGTTGGTCTTTGTACTTCGCGGTTTTTTCTACTCTGCAATCCTGCCCATCTGGGAAGGGTATGACGAGCCTTACCACTTTGCTTCCCTACAGTACATAGTGGCAAATGGCACACCGCCGTCTCTGCAGACTCGGATATCCAGAGAAGTAAGCGCCTCTTTCCATGTTCTGCCACTTCCATGGATGCTCCGGCTGCATGGAACTTCTCCACCTGTCTACACGCACGATGACTTCTGGAAACTCACCGTAGAACAACGGGCAGAGCTGCAGAAATCTCTTCATCAGATTCCACCGGACTGGGCGAAACTGCCGAGCCCGGAGCCACTACTGAATTACGAGGCGCAGCAACCGCCGCTTTACTATTTTTTGTTTTCGATTCCCTTACACCTCTTACAGCACGGCAGCTTGGAATCCCGGGTCTTGATCCTCAGACTAATTAGCATCGTTGTCGCATCATTTGCGGTGCCGATTGGCTACGTAATTGTGAAGCGAGTCACCGGACAGAGCACGATTGCGCTCGCAATTGTCGGTCTCGCAACCATGATGCCGGAGCTTTTTATTGACATATGCCGGGTGGGCAATGAGTGCCTCGCACTCATTATTTACACGAGCCTCATCTACTTGGCCGTGTGCGTAGTAGAAGGTCCCAGCCAGTTCCGCAAGATACCATTCCTGGGATGCTTTGCAGGCGTGGGCTTGCTGACAAAGGCGTATTTCCTGGCGGCCCTTCCTGCGGTTCTGGTGGTTGTGTTGTGGTGCTATTGGAAATGGCCCCGAGAGCGGCGCGAATTATTATTATTTTCAGCCATGGGACTTGTTTCAATCTTCGCCATTGCTGGTCCTTGGTACTGGCACGTGCACCAGTTAACGGGTTCATGGTCTGGTCTCGCCCGGGAAACCATGGCTTCCCGCTCCCCGTTGGGAATGATGAGCCAAATCCTTCATGTCAATTGGATCAGCGGTGTCCAATCGATTGTGCTTTCGCATATCTGGTTCGGAGCCTGGAGCTTTTTACGACTGCCTGAACCCTGGTACGCGCTGTTCGGAATCATCTTCGCATTCGCAACCCTTGGGTTGTTGGTCTGTTTTTATAAGCGTTTCAAAATGAAAGATTGCGGTACGTTATCCTTCGCCCCATCGACAGGTCATCTCATAGTTCTGCTGTCTTTTTGCGGATTGTTTTGGCTGGGGCTTGGCTACGATATCCTGCTCACATACGTCAGCGTCGCAGTTTCGTCCTCCACGGGTTGGTACATGTACTGCCTTATTGTTCCAGAACTACTGTTGTTGTATTACGGTTTGCAGGCGGCCCTGCCGGCGCGGGCGCATACATGGATACTTCCAATTCTTACAACCGCATTCTTTCTACTCGATGCGTATGGGATGTATTTTCTCCTGGTCCCCTATTACACGGGACTGATTTTTCATTCGAGTGCTTCTGGCCAAGTGAGTCCTGCGAGCGTTGCTGATCTGTGGCATGTCGGAATGGCTGAGATTATCCAGCGATTGCTCATCAACAAGCCGACTAGTACGTCGCCGGGCGCATTTTATGTGCTGTGGTTCTTCACCCTCTTGGGTAGTTTTTGGGTGACGATCAGAGCATGGGCACAGTTACGCGTTCCCGAAGCCCGGTAACCCCCACTCTGTTTTTTCTGTTTTCAAAGTGTGTACACTTTAACTCGGCGCTCTCACGGCGCCGTTACGGGGTTACAATATGCCGATTAGAAAATGGAGGCGTAATGCCTAAGAAGAAGACAAACTCTGCTTTTTTGAAGATGGCTCAGGCACCGTTAAAGCCCTCACCACAACTGGCTGAGATATTGGGATCATCCGCTCCGATATCTCGACCTCAAGTCGCGAAGAAGGTGTGGGCTTACATCAAAAAGCACAAACTGCAGGATCCAAAAAAGCGCCGAGAAATCGTAGCCGACGAAAAGCTGAAACCGGTCTTCGGAAAAGCCAGGCTAGATATGTTCCAAATGACCAAAGCCATCAGCAAACACTTGAGTAAATAAACACAACCGGACAGGAAGTTTAAATCTGGTGCGTCCAGGTAGAAGTCCGGGGCTAAGCCGCCGTCGCCGTCTGTAAGACTTCCCGCAGGCGCTTCGCCACGATCAAATCTTCACCGGGCTGCATCATCCAGACGCCGACCACAATCGTGTTCGCGCCCCCGGGCAATCCTGCGCTGGCGGGGGCGCCGCCGGTTGAGGGATTTAATTCGATGCGCGGTTTTCCTTCCCGCATCTTTTGCATGACTTCAGCTCCGGTAATCTTCACCCGATTCTGGTCGTATGTGATGAGCAAGTGTGGCACGTGATTCGCGGCTACCGCGGGAATAAATATTTGGGTTTGTACGGTCGGAATATTCTTTAATCGTTGGGCGATTCGCTCCGCCCGTTTGCGGTATTCGGCTTCCATTGCGGCGTCGTCCTGGCTCAGGAACCAGTCCACGGCGGCAACCAGACCGACGATTTCCTCTTTCGCCACTTTCATTCCGCGTCCCACGGTATTCGAGTTCGGCGAATTGTTTTTTCGGGCGGCATCGATCAAATCTTTTCTGCCTAACAGCAAGCCGGTGCATTGCGGGCCTCGCAGACCCTTGCCTCCGGAGAAAGTGACCAAGTCGAAACCCATCTGGGTGTAATTCCAGAGATTCGAAATAGGCGGAACGTCGGCAGCCGCGTCATTGAAACATGGGACGCCATGCTGGTGGGCCACACGTACCCAGTCTTCGCGGCTGATCTGGCCCTCACCAGCATTAAAAAAGTGGGTCATCACTGTGCGATTGGTAAAAGCCTGCTCGTACTGAGGAAGGGTGTCGACTTCAACAAAACGGACGCCGCAATTGCGGATGGCATGGTCGTATCCATAGCGATGAGTCTTCTGAACGATGACTTCGTTTTTGAGTCCGTTCATGTCAGTAGGTATGTTGAGGATGGCGGAATCGTTTCCCAAGGTGACGCAAGCTGCGGTTCCAACCACCAGAGCCGCGGCCGCTCCCGCGGTGACCAGCGCAGCTTCACAACGCAACTTTTTCGCGAGGTAGGCGCCGGCAGCCTCGTGTAATTCATTCAGATTTACCGGGTTCTTGGCGGCCATGGCGACTGCGGCCTGCACTTCGTCCGGCATGATGGAAGCCGTAAGAACCGTGTAAGTCCCAGCCGCGTTGATAAATGGAGTCACACCGAGTTTCTGGTAGTAGTCCACCCCAATCGCCGCCGACTTCGACTTCGACGATGACCGCGCATGCAGCGGTGGACCGCAAACAGCGATGCTACCGGCGACAATCGCCTGTCCGCCCGTGCGTAAGAGTTTTCGACGGCTGATTCCGGACATTAACGCCTCCTCAAAATTGAAGAACTGCGATCGTACTCATTCTCTCGGGAAATCATCCGCCCTTGCTGGCTTCGAATTACCCAGCCCGGGCGTGGTGAAGTATTGTGGACGCGCTTTTTCCCATTGCACCATGCTCATACCGGAAGGATCATAAAGAATGCGCCCGGCACGCACGGTCATACGTGCTACCAGTTTGACTTTGCCATCCATTCTGGCGAAGCCGCAATCAATGTAGTTGTAATTCCCTTTCAGGAGGTCAAGGACGGCGATGTCGGCTTCCTTCCCAACGGAAAGTGTTCCCAACTCAGGCCGATGAATTTCACGCGCTGGGTTCAGGGTGGAGCGCCGGATAATATCGGCTAGTGGAACGCCCATCGCCAGGAATTTCGACATCACGTTATTCATGCTCAGGATTGTGTAATTGCCGGTGTGCAAATCCGTTGACATGGAGTCCGGCACAAAGCCTTGTTTTGCGGCGGGCACGGCATTGCGGAACCAGAAACTGCCGCCTCCATGGCCGACGTCGAAAATAACTCCACGCTGGCGCGCTTGCGCCATGATGGGATTGAGCTTTCCATCGGGAAGAAGGATGGGAAATTGCTGCGCGAAAACGTGGGTGTGAATGTCGCCAGGCCGCATCTTCTTGAGAATCAGATCTGAGTATGTCCTACCCGGGCGCGGCCAGAAGTCAAACATGACGGGCACGTTGGCTGACTTCCCGCACTCGATTGCCCGGTCAACCGCCGCCCACGGGACATGTTCCCCATCCCAGGGCTCCTCCGTCCAATAATGGGCGGTCTTCACACCGACGATAATGTCGGGATACTTTTTGATTGTTTCGGAACAAAGCATGACATCCATTTGATCGACGGTTTGCTCCAGCCCGCCATTCATGCCGTTGGCCACGATGTTCAGGAAAGCCAGAACGCGCACTCGGGCATGATCGATGACTTCTTCTTTTTCCTGAAGAAAAGTTTCAGCTCCGGAAGTCCCAGCATCCACCACCGTGGTCACACCTGATTGCAAAGCTAAATCGGCGGGGATTCCCAACGGTGCGGTATGAGCGCGGGCGTCCGGTGCAAACCAGTTCAAGGGTGCTCCGCCGTGGCCGATGTGGAAATGGATATCAATCAGACCAGGCGTGACGTACAGGCCGGAAGCATCGACAATTTTTCCCGCTTGACTGGCGGGAATATCTTTTTCCACGGCCGCGATCTTGTCCTTGGAGACCGCAACATCCATCATTCCGTCCAGATTGTTCGCGGGATCAATTACGTGGCCGCCTTTCAGCAGCAAGTCATAACGGGGCGCTTGCGCTAATGAGTAGACCGACATCCCGCATGTGATTGCTACTCCCGCAAACGCGATCAGGTAGATCTCAATCAATTTCCGCATAGTGAAAATGTCCTTCTGTGGCGGGTTGAAGCGCAAGTGTATCCAGTCGAAGCGCGATTGTCACGATGGCGAAACAAAAGTTGTAAAGAGTATGGGCTGTGTCGTAGGCTGTGCGTCTGATTTTTTCTGGGAGCCAACCAATGGATCGGCGCACCTTCGTGAAAGCGAGTTGCCTGGGAAGCGCTGGTTTATTTCTTGGTTTCGACCCCAACGCCCCAGGACAAGAGAATGTAACGCTGCCCGAACCGCCTCCAATCGAGGTGCACGGGTTGCCGCAAGCGAAGCACTCCCCGCTCGGAATGCCGGGACTATTTCCGGGCCGAGTCGTGGAACTGTCGGATCCAAAATCGATCCTGCGGAACCGCGTTTCGCAACCTATCGTTGGCCGCATGATCGAGCAAGGGATGAAAGAACTGACAGGCGAAAGCTCGCTGCGTGGGGCATGGTCCAGGTTTATCGAACCTATCGACGTGGTTGGAATCAAGATCAATCCTTCCGGAGCGCCTGCCTGCTGCTCTTCTCCTGAGATCGTGCGCGAGATCATCGGTGGGCTGCAGTCGGTCGGAGTTCCTGCCCGCAACATCATTGTGTATGACCGATATGGATACGAAATTGACGTGGGCAGCTATCAGGCGTTGCTTCCTCCCGGAGTTTTCGTCGTCGGTATTCAGGACGGATTTGTTGACGCTGCCGGCTACGACCCGAATGTTTACTGCGAGGCTAATTTTTTCGGCGAGTGGGAAACCCGTTCCTACATGGCCAGCATTGTCGCCCACAGGCTGACAAAAATTATTAACGTACCCACCATGAAGGACCACTCCGCTTCTGGCGTGACTGGCTGCCTGAAGAATCTAGGTTATGGGACGTTTAATAATGTGGCCCGCTCACATCGCGCTCCGTACTCGTTCACTGATCCGCTGATTGGAGTTATGTGTTCAATTGAGCCGCTGCGCTCGAAAGCCGTGTTGCACATCATGGACGGCATGCGACAGGTGTGGCATGGCGGTCCGCTTACCCAAGTCCAGGATTTCATCTATCAGGCAGGAACTCTTGTGCTCGGCACCGATCCGGTGGCGATGGATACGGTGGAACTAGAGGTGATCGAAAAAAAGAGACGGAAAGAAGGGGCGCCATCAGTGTGGGATCGTGATCCAAAGAGCATCACAGAAAACTATGACGCGTTTTTCCATGATCCGAGCAAGAATTTGTTCTATCGCCGGCCTGGGCATATCGCCGCAGCGGGGAAGCTAGGTTTGGGTGTCGCGGATCTCAAGCAGATCGATCATCGTCGGATCGCCGCGTAACTAAAAATGACGCAAAACGCGAAGCCCTCCGTAGCTGAAACTGACTGGGTCACGCTGCTTAACGACAATGCTCGGACCGGAGGGCAGGGAATTCGTCCGACTCACGCGCCTTCCAAGACTCGTTGGCAGTTTCGCACCGGTAGCTCCATCCGTTCGGCTCCCATTCTGCGCAATGGCATTTTGTATGTCACTTGCATCGCGGGCAGCCTGCACGCCATCGATGTCACCAGCGGCAGAGCGAAATGGAAATTTCCGGTTGCGCAGCAGGTTCATTCCACTCCTTCTTTTTACGGTGACAAAGTTCTGTTCGGCTGCGACGATGGCAAAGTGTATGCCGTGGATTGCATTTCCGGCGCAAAAATATGGGAGAGTTCGACTGGAGGCGAAGTCTGGACCTCTCCGGTGGCCCGCAGTGGAGTTGTTTTTTTCGGCAGCGCCGACGCGCAGGTGTACGCCGTGGAAGCAGCAACCGGCCGCGGGCGCTGGACGCAGCAACTCGGCGGCCGAATCTATTCCACCGCTTACGCCGCCGAGAAACAAATATATGTCGGTTGTGGCGACGGCAGGGTCTACAGTCTCGACGCATCATCCGGCAAAATTCTGTGGAGCACCGCCACTGGTAACGGTATCGACTCGTCGCCTGCCGTAGTCGGCGATACGATTGTGATCGGATCGGAGGACTTCTACGTTTATGCCATGGATGCGAATACCGGAGCTGTCCGCTGGAAATATGAAACCGGCTTGGGAATCGCGTCTTCTCCGGCAGTGTTGAGTGATCTTGTGGTGGTCGGGAGCAAAGAGGGCTACTTGTATGCGCTGGATATCCCGACCGGCCAGTTGCGGTGGAAAACTCGAGCCAGTGATGTGATCACCTCGCCGCCCGTTTTCGGCGAGCGAGTTGTTTGCATCCAGTCTGGTGGAACTGCGGCTTTCGACATTACTACAGGCACTCAGGTCTGGAGGGCAGGGTTGGGCGGCGCGGTCCAGTCGGTTCCGGTGCTCGCGGGCGACGCGATCTACGTAGCAAGCCTGAACGGTGAGGTCTATGGGCTGGAATAAATGTAGCGCCGGCCCGGCTTCGGTGCGGACGCCCCGCCAGCGCAGCGGAGGCCGCCGCGGAACCGGGGCTCTCCTGTGGTTCATATTGATCGCATTCACACTCGTCTCAGCAGCCAATCCAGAACCCGCAACTTCTTTCGTCCACAAAAAGAAATACATCATGGGCACGGTTTTTGAGATTGTTGCCTATGACGAATCGCCGGCGCGTGCCTCGGATGCAATCGATAAGGCATTTCAAGAGATTGCTCGTCTCGATGATGTAATGAGCAATTACAAGTCCGACAGCGCCCTGAGCCGCCTGAACCGCTCGGCGCATTTCCACGCTGAAGTCGTTCCGCGTGATTTATACCGAGTGATCGAAGAATCATTGCTGTATTCCAAACTTTCAGGCGGTAAGTTTGATATCTCGGTGGCACCCCTGGTCAACTTGTGGAAAGCAGCGATGCGCGGGGAGCATGTGCCTTCTTCCGCCGAGGAACAAAAGCTTCGACGCTGCGTTGGCTACCAAAATATCGCGTTGTTTCCTCCGGATCGAATTGAATTTCGTTCCCCATGCCTGCAAGTTGATTTGGGCGCCATCGGCAAAGGTTATGCCGTGGATCGCGCGGTTGAAATTCTGCGCTCGTACGGCGTTGAACGCGCTCTGATCAACGCTGGAGGAAGCACGATCTATGCTATGAGCTCTCCGCCCGGACAGACGGCCTGGCTTGTGCATTTGAGAGATCCATCCAAACGCATTGATCCGCAGGTCATGCTGCGCAACGACAGTGTTTCGACTTCCGAGCAGACGCCAAGTTCGCGAGGGAGTAACTCGGCCGGACATATCGTCGACCCTGAGACAGCAGCTCCTTCGAGAACTGAATTTGCCGTCAGCGTAATCGCAAAAACCGCGACTGCTTCGGACGCGCTTTCGACCACGTTGCTACTGCTGGGTCCGGGGAAGGGGAAGGCCCTAGTAGAGACCAGAGCCGGCGCGGCAGCGATCTGGGTTTCGCCGAGCGGACAATCGGAAATAGCGTCCAGCGGCCCGCAAATCCTGTTGCAACGTGGAATGTAGGAGAAGGACACCGCGACGGCGTTGAAATCTTATGTTCACCAGAAAAACAGTTTTTCTTCTGCTTTGGGTCCTCACATCTACGTCTGCTTGGAGCAGAGTGTTTATTCGTTGGACTTATCCCGACGTTCCTCCAGCAAAAACCCTAGGTCTCAATGATCTCGTAATCTCGTGGAATGGCGACGCTGCCTCCTTTTTAGAATCTTCTCGCAAGCAGGGTTACCATGTGTACCTCGAGGTCACGCCACAGCAAGCTTCCGCAGCAGCCGAGGCCGGCAAGAACATCGCCGCCGGTGTCCTGCTACGGGTTTCTCCTTCCGAGCAGATCGATGTGGACGCAACCCTGCAAACTTTGCGGTCTCTCTATCCGAAACTCACATTTCTGGTTCTCCATCTGGGAAAACAACCGCAGATGCGAGGGACGCTTGTCCTGAACAAAAATGGCGTTCTGGAAGTATCCAGCCCCACCGCTCAGCCCTGGCTTGATACCAACCTTGCCCTGGTGAAAATTGAGCAAGCGCTTCACCCGCGCCAGGTTCCTCTTTATAGCTTCGAATGGGAATTAACTGATTCATTGCAAAAGGTGCAGGGTCCCCACGTTGAAGATTACTTGCTAGCGGTGGCGGAGGCGGCGGCCTTTCATGCTGATTTGGTTTTGAGTCTGCACGACAATTTGCAGAAAGCCTTGGCGCAGAACGATGCCGATGGGATGCACCTCTGGAAGCAGATGCAAGACTACCTTGAATTCTATTCACGCAGCAAGGAACCCGTCGAGCCTGCAGGCAACGTCGGCGTACTGGCTGGCGACTACAAAAAATCCTACGAGCCCATTAATTTGCTTGCTCGCCACAATATTCCCTTCCGCATTCTCCGCCCCACCGACCTGGCCGCAGATCGTCTCAAAGAGTTCGATATGTTGGTTGTCCTTGCCTCCCCACCGCAAAACATCAAATCAATTACAGATTTTGTGGCACGAGGTGGGACAGCGATTCTTGTAGATTTGCCTGGCCCTTATCCGTGGCAATCCAGCCGGCGAGTCCAGATTGGAGACCATTGGGTCGCCTACGCTGTAGGAAAAGGTCGCGTCATTGAGCTCTCTGAACCAGTACCAGATCCGGAGACTTTTGCTCAGGACCTTCGTCGTCTCATCGATAAGCAAAAGGTATTGATAAGTCTTTGGAATGCCCTGACCACGGTCGCTGTTCCGTATCGCAAACCGCACGACGGGGTGACTATGCTGGAGCTCATCAATTATGCCGAAGATCCGCTCCGCGTCCAGGTGAGAGTGAAAGGATCATTTCACTCGATCCGCTACGCAACTCCTGAACGCGGCTGCTGCGAATCGCTCACACCAATACAGCATGACGGATTTACAGAGTTTGTTGTTCCTGCACTCCGGATCGGAGGTCGTGTGCACCTAAAAGAAAGACATGCCGGTGAACGAACTGTTCCAGCAAATGCAAAGTAAACTTCAATGGAATTATTTGGAGGGTGAAATTTGCTTCTACCTGAATCGCCGGATCAACAGAGTGTGACGATCCGAGCGGTACAGACCGAGGCCGTAAATGGCAGGCTTGCCTTTGGTGGAATAAATTACCTGGCGGATCCTGATCAGCGGGAGGCCGCGTGCGATACCCAGAAGTTGCGCGGTTCGCAGATCCGCGGCTGTAGCGTCAATCTCTTCGTCCGCATAAGCAAGTTCAAGACCGTAATCGCGCTTCAGAATGGAAAACAGTGAACCGCGTTCCAGCGGCGCGCGAGTCAATCCGGCAAACTCGGTGGCTGACAAATAGCAAGTCTCCAAACAGAACGGTTCGTCTGCTCCTTGTCTGAGTCTCTCCACTTTGATCAGCCGACTGCCGGCGGGTAACGACAGTCGCGCCGCAATGTCCTGCTCCTTACCAATAACGTTGCAAGACAGGACCCTCGAGCGCACCGGCAAACTGCGAGTGGCCATCTGCTCACTAAAACTCGCCAGTTTGTTGAAGTGAATTTTCGGAGGAGCCACGAAAGTGCCTGCCCCACGGCGCCTCTCCACCATGCCTTCTTGTTGAAGACCAGCCAGCGCGTGGCGCGCGGTCATCAGACTCACGTGGTGGATTTTCGCCAACTCTCGCTCGGAATCGACCGCATCTCCGGTTTTCAACTGTCCGGTTTCAATGCGTTTCAGGATTGCGCCCTGTATTCGCCGATAAGCTGGGGTCCCGTTTCCGCGGTTTTCTGACATAACTACTCTCAATGAGGCGGCAGTATACAACGATGTGCTATAGAGCTCATACAGTTTGTGGAATTAAAAAAGATGACCTTCAATCAAGAATAACGTCCCCGCCGGCTAGCTCCCCACAAAACTGCCGGATGCGAAGGGGCAGTCCAATTACGCCTCTTCCAATATCTGAATATTTCCCTCTTCCGTTTTTCATAGGATCCGACTTCGAGCTACGGTGCGTAGGGGTGCTAAAGCAGCCCACGTTACCTCAACAAAAAAAATGGTTCCCATTCTATTTTTGTCTTGACGGTTACATACAATGTGCTATATAGCATGGACCCATTGAAATTCACACCACTATGGGGTGGTGTACCTAACGCGCCTTCCCGGAGGTTTCTGTGATACGACAATCGATGAAGATTGGGTTTTCCCTTCTGCTGGTAATCGGAGCCCTTAGCGTTCTCGAACCTGCATGGAGCCAAGAGGTGACTGCAGGCATCGTCGGAACGGTGGTGGATCCTAGCGAAGCTCCGATCAAGGATGCCACAGTTACCGCAACCGATACCCAACGTGGAACCGTCCGGACTGTGAACACCAATGATGCCGGCGCGTACAACATCACGCGCGTTCCCGTCGGGATCTACGACGTCAAAGTTTCTGCGCCGGGGTTTCAGACGGCGGTACATCCAGCGCTGACGCTGGTGCTTAACCAGACGGCCCGCATCGACGTGCAGATGAAGATGGGGCAAGTCACGCAAACTGTGGAAGTCACAAGCGCGGCCCCCATTCTTAAGACGGAAACCGCCCAGTTGGACACTATCATCGATTCAAGAACGAATGACACGCTGCCTCTGGCCACGCGCAACTACGTCCAGCTGACCTTGCTTGCACCGGGTTCCGTAACGCCAAGTCCGGCGAGTTTTAACAATGGTGACAACACCGCCAGCGGTGGTAGGCCTTATATCAATGGAAACCGCGAGCAGGCCAACAACTTTATCCTCGATGGCATGGATAACAACCAAGTCTCGGATAACCTTTTGGGATACACTCCAGCGCCCGACGCTATCCAGGAATTCAACCTCATTACCAACAATGCTTCTGCCGAGTTCGGCAATTTTCAAGGAGGCATTGTCAGCGCCACGATCAAATCAGGGACGAACGGCTTCCACGGCGACCTGTGGGAGTATTTCCGGAATGACAAGCTGAACTCGAATCGGTGGGAAAATAGATTTAACGGACTTGATAGGCCCTTGCTGCGCTGGAACATGTTCGGGGGAGCAGTCGGCGGCCCCATAGTAAAGAACAAGTTATTTTTCTTCTTTGACTATCAGGGACAGCGCTTTGACCATCCCTCCACGGCAAAACCCATTAATGTTTTCACAGCGGCAGAGCGTGCTGGAGACTTTGGTGACATCTGCGTCGGTGACGCTACTCACCCGGCTGGGTTCACTGGAGGTATTTGTAACACCCCCAGCCAGCAGCTTTATGATCCTTTTACCACTGGAAACCCGGCGTTTCTCAACAATGTGATCACGCATCCGATTGACCCAGTTGCGCAGGCTTTGTTTAGTTCTTCGTTGTACCCCGCCGCAACCGGGCCGGGCACACGTAATAACGCGACCTACACCGAAGCCTCGTTACTCAATACAAATCAGTACGACATAAAGATAGACTTCAATGCCACGGTGAAAGATCGCATTTTCGGGCGTTATTCCCACGCCAAACAGCACAACCCGACGATCAGATCGTTCGCCCTTCTAGGTACGGGATTCTCGGATGCTCCAATTCAAAACGAGGTCGTGGATTGGACCCATACATTCAGTTCGACTTTTTTGAATGATATGCGATTTGGCGTGAATTACATCCGGCTGCACAATGGCACGCAATTCGACAGTTCTGTCGGTAATCTCGGCGACCAGCTCGGTATCGGGAATGGCAACCCGCCCGGCATTCCTGGCCTGCTTTCCATTACCTTCAATCAAGTCTTGAGGAGCATCGGCGATTCCGGAGTGCAACAAAAATTCAATGATGCCGTTATCCAAGCCTCTGACGCGGTCGTCATAAACCACAATCGCCACGTTTTCCACACCGGGTTTGAATTCTGGCGCTATCGCATCAACACTTTTTACACCGGCAACAGTGGCTCATTGGGCAATATCGCCTTTTCGGGAGTTTTCACGTCGTCGAATCCAGCGGCCAGCGGTCTTGGCGGCTACGGGGGCGCTGACTTCTACCTCGGGCTCCCGTTCTCCTACGGGAGAGGGATTAGCGGCGGGGAATGGGGACAAAGGCAGAACGTGTTTGGAGCCTATCTCCAAGATGATTGGCGAGCCACGAATAATCTGACCATTAATCTCGGGCTGCGCTACGAGGCTCATACTCCCTGGGTGGAGATACACGATTTGCAGGACAACTTCGATTTACTCACGGGCCAATTGCTATCACCGAATTGCACGAAGGTGAATGTAGGGACGGCTCCGGTGACTTGCAAACAGGTCAGCAATCGTGGGCTGTACAACGGAACCTACGGGCTAAAGGATCTCCAGCCACGTATCGGCTTCGCCTGGACGCCCGCCGCACTCGGAGGCAAAACCGTCGTGCGCAGCGCGTTCAGCATCTCCTCCTACATGGAAGGTACCGGTACTAACCTGCGCCTTCCCATTAATCCGCCGTTCACGCCGGCTGAAACCTTCGTGACCTATAACGGAAAGCCCCTCCCCTTAACTACAACCGATCAAGGGTTAGTTCCATCCGGCTCTCCGAGTGATCCCTTTGCTGGCGCGACGCTCCGAGTGTGGGATCCCAAGGTTCAGCCGGCTATTACGGACCAGTGGAATCTGACCATACAACAACAGATTACGCCCTCAGCTACATTGCAGGTTGGCTACGTGGGTCAGCACGGAACACATCTCATGGTTCCTACGCCTTACCTGCAAAAGCAGTTCTTCAATGGTGTTACCGTACCCAGCGTCTACTTCTCAGGAAATCCAGCCTTCCAGTCGGATATCTCTCAGATCTCGGGCACGGCTTCCACTGGCAGCATGAAATACAACGCGCTGCAAACCGTCTTCCAGAAACGCTACACGCAAGGACTGGAATACCAGGTCGCTTACACCTTCTCCAAGTGCATGACTGATAACAGCGGTTATTATGGTACTTGGGGAAACACGCAGGGGGTGCCGGCAAGTCCCTACTACCAGAACCTCTATGATCCGAGAGCTGATTATGCCCCGTGCTATTTCGACGCCAAACATGTGCTCAGCAGCTACGCCATCTTCGAGATACCGTTCGGCCGCGGCAAGCGGTTTGGTCACGATGTGAATGGTGTAGTCGACGCGATTGCCGGAGGCTGGTCGATCGACCCCATCATCAGTTTGCGGACTGGTTTCCCGTTAGCTCTCTACAACTTCACCAACGATCCATCTAACACGAACTCGCGCGGACCACGTCCGGATTGTGGGGCGGGAGCGGGACGGGTTTTCGGGCGCAAGAATGCGTTCGACCCAAGCACCGGCGCTTACCTCGGATACCAGTGGTTCGACCCAACTCCGTATTCGCTACCGACGAGCGCGGAAGGCTTTGGAAACTGTCCCGCACAAGGTCCAGTTCGCGGACCTGGCTATGGTGACGTGGATCTGAGCCTGCAAAAGAACTTTCAGCTTACGGAGAGGACGAAGCTCCAGTTCCGAGCGGATTTCCTCAACGCCTTCAATCGCGTGAACTTGAACACCGACTGCTGCATGACGGCCGTTGGTTCGGGCATGGGTATCATCAGCAGCGCCCAAGAGCCACGCAACATCCAGTTTGCGCTGAAGCTTTATTTTTGACGCGGTATGATGGGGGCAGGCGTCACTATACGCCTGCCCTTTTTTTATGTTCAGACCTTTCTATACGGCCCTTTTCCTCCCTTGCCTGTTGGGGCTCCTTGGTCGACAGTCCGTCGGCCAGGCGTCAAAGCCTCCGGCTGTAGCTAGCACGTCCTCCCTTCAGCGGGCGGTAGACCTGGCGAAGAGCGGCCATTGCAAGGAAGCGTTGCCACTCTTAAAGAAGGTGTCGGCCTTGCACACGACAAACAAGGACTTGAAACGCCAAGCCGGCTTTGCCGGTGTACGCTGCGCCATGTTCACCAACCAGTCGAATGTGGCGGTAGACTTTCTTCGCGCCTTGAGCCTTGATTTCCCACGCGATCCAGAGGTCCTCTACTTAACCATCCACACTTACTCGGATCTGGCGACTCGCGCTTCCCAGGAATTGGCAACTTCAGCTCCCAACTCCGCCCAGGCGCATGAACTCAATGCCGAGTCCTTGGAAATGCAAGGTAAATGGGATCAAGCAGCTAAGGAATACCAACTCATCCTGCAGCAGAATCCGGATTTGCCGGGTATCCATTTTCGTATTGGCCGGTTATTGCTCTCCAAGCCGGACCCTGCACCAACAGTTGCCGAAGACGCAAAGAAGGAGTTCGAACGGGAACTCAAGCTTGATCCCAATAACGCAGGTGCGGAATACGTTTTGGGAGAGTTGGCGCGCCAAGCCCAGCAATTGGATGTGGCTATTCAACATTTTTCTCGCGCCACGCAGCTTGACGCCGGATTTGGCGACGCCTTTCTGGGGCTAGGGGCGTCGCTGCTTTCCGCCAGACGCTTTGCCGAAGCAATTCCACCGCTGGAAACTGCTGTCAAACTCGAACCTCAAAATCCGGGCGCACACTATAATCTTGCGATGGCTTTCAGCCGCGCCGGACGCAAACAAGATGCCGATCGAGAATTCGCCGTTCATCGGCAGATGACGCAGAAGAGCGCGCCCGGGGACGGACCCCAGCGGGCTACTCAACCAGAGAATCCGAACTAACCCAAACGACTTCGTGACTCCTCTGCGTACAATTGCTATCGAGACACAATCGCTACGTTGAACAATCTCATTTCACAGTCAAGGAAGCTAGGTTTTTCCCGGCGTCACTTTCTGCGCGGAGTCGCGGGCACTCTTGCGTTGAACGGGCTCTCACGTTTTGTACAGGGTCTCCCGGACCCGATTTATCCATTTGAAAAGATCCCGCCGACAGCCAGCGGCATCACCTGGGTTCACACCAGCGGAAAATCTGCCGAGAGATATCTACCAGAAACTACCGGCGCCGGCTGCGCTTTCTTTGATTACGACAACGACGGTTGGATGGACATCTACCTGGTCAACAGCGGGAAGTGCGATTTCTACGATCCTAATCCGCCTTTACGCAACGCGCTCTATCACAATAACCGCGATGGCACGTTCACCGATGTCACGGAGAAAGCCAGAGTCTCAGGCGGTGGGTTCGGCCAGGGCGTGGCAGTTGGCGACTACGATGGGGATGGCTTCCCTGATTTGTACGTTACGCAATACGGCAGAAGTATTCTGTATCACAATAATGGCGACGGCACTTTCACTGACGTTACCGAGAGAGCCGGGGTTGCGGCTCCGGGATGGTCTTCCAGCGCGGTGTGGTTCGATTATGACAACGATGGCCGGCTCGACCTGTTTGTCTGCCAATTTGTGGAGTTCTCGAAGTCCCTGAACAAATCCTGTGGTCCGGGCGAGGAAGGGAAGCATGGATACTGCATTCCGCGTCTCTATCAACCCATGCCAAGTTGGCTATTTCACAATAATGGCGATGGCATGTTCACCGATGTCAGCAAGGCTTCGGGTATTGGAAAGTATTTAGGGAAGGCATGGGGAGTGGTGGCAACGGATGTCAATAACGACGGCCGTCTGGATCTTTTCGTTGCTAACGACACGATAGCCAACTTTCTCTTTATGAATCGAGGGCAGGGCCGCTTCGAAGAAATAGCGACTCAGGCAGGCGTGGCTTATAGCGCCGACGGTCGCGCTCGCTCCGGGATGGGAGTGGATTCCGCAGACTTCAACGAAGATGGCTGGATGGACCTGTTCGTAGCCAATATAGACCGCGAAATGTTCTCTATCTATCAGAACGCTCGCGACGAAACCTTTGACGATCAGGCTGGACCGACCGGTATCGGTGCGGCCACCCGGCTGATGAGTGGTTGGGGACTGAAATTTTTTGACTACGACAACGATGGCAATCTGGATTTATTCCTGGCCAATGGCAATCCCGATGATCTGATCGAAAGTTTGCACAGTCAGGTGAAGTATCAGGAGCCGCTTATGTTGTTCCGCAACACTGGCAAAAGTTTCCAGAATGTGAGTGCGGAGAGCGGCCCTGTGTTCGCCAAACCGCTTTCCGCTCGTGGAATGGCCATTGGAGATTTCGACAACGACGGCGCAGTGGATGTCCTTGTCTCCGTCAATGATGCTGCCCCGATTCTTCTGCGCAACAAGATTGGAAATCAAAACCATTGGCTTGGGATAAAGCTGGCAGGCAAGAAGTCGAATCCCGACGCCATCGGTGCTCGAGTCGCTTACCAGGCGGGAGATTTAAAAAGAAGCAGGACGAAGGTGGGAGGAGGAAGTTACTTATCCTCGCATGATCCCCGTATAGTGCTGGGCATTGGGAAACGAACGAAGATCGACTGGATGGAAATAAAATGGCCACAGCCCGGAGGCGCTGTCGAACGCTTCACCGAACTGCCCATCGACCGTTACATCACCATCGTCGAGGGCCAGGGCAAATGGCGATGAAGGGACGAAAAGCCGCTTCCATAGCCTGTTTTGTACTTCTGGCGCTTACAGCTTCCAGCCTCCAGTTGTGGGCGACGCCGGTGCAGCCGGTGCGGTTCTGGGAGGATTCGAAAGTCATTCCAACATCCGAAGAGGGATTGCCCGACCCGAATCCTCCCTTCGACCTGTTTACGACTTCCGGCAGATTTAACTATCCGTACACGCTGCGCCACAACTTGGTTGACCGTCGTGGACCGCGAGAATGGCGAACTCTCAATCTGGAAAACGAATATTTGAAATGCACCGTTCTGCCCGATCTTGGAGGCCACCTCTACACCTGTATCGACAAGATCAATGGCGCCTCGATGTTTTATGCCAATCCCACCATAAAGTTTGCCCGCATAGCTTATCGTGGCATGTGGGCGGCGCTGGGAGTTGAATTCAACTTTCCGGTCTCTCACAATTGGATGACGGTTTCTCCTGTCGATTTTGCTATGACACGCGAAGCGGATGGTGGAGCTTCGCTATGGATGGGCAATATCGACCGTGCCTATGGCATGCAATGGCGCGTCCAACTCACATTGCGTCCCGGACGTGATTACCTCGAACAAAAGACCACACTCTATAACCGCAGCGACACGCGTCATCGTTTCTATTGGTGGACCAATGCGGGCGTCGAAGTCTGGGACGACAGTCGAATCCTTTATCCCATGGAATTTACCGCCGCCCACGGATTTGCGGACATAGACACGTGGCCGGTGAACGTCGCGGGAGTCGACCAGAGCATTGTGGGCAATCAAAAATACGGTCCTGTCTCGCGCTTCAGTTACGGCAGTCGGGAACCGTATATGGCGGTCTATCATCCGCACACACGTGCCGGCGTTGTGCATTACTCTTCGCCGCTGGATCTTCCCGCCAAAAAAATCTGGTCCTGGAGCAGCGACGAAGATGGCCTCGATTGGCGTACCGCTCTCTCCGACAACAACAGCGCGTACGTGGAAATCCAGGCAGGCTTATTCCGCGATCAGGAGACTTACGGTTTCCTGGAGCCGCAGGAGACTCGCGCTTTCATGGAATATTGGATTCCGATCCGCGAACTGGGCGGCGTCTCACGGGCAAATCCCGACGCAGTGCTCAACCTCACCCGTGAAGCAGCAGGTGCTGACCGCGCTTCTATCGAAGTCATCCTTAATGTGACGCGTGAACTGCCGAATGCGGTCATAAATGTGATGAACGCCGCCCGAACCTTTGCCTCGGTGCGCGAGTCGCTCTCTCCTCAGAAAACATTTCGGAAAACTTTCCCCGGACTGCCCGCAGATGCGACTTACACCGTCGAACTACGGAATGAAGTCGGCGAAGTACTTCTCCGACAAACGGAAGGGAAGTACGACTTCGTCAGTCGCGACAAAGTCCAGACCGGCAAGCAACCGGCGCACGAATATCCTGCAGAGCCAAATCGTGGCGCCGACGACTTTCTGGCCCTCGGCACTGACCAGGAAAGTAACGGAGAGTTGCCGGTTGCGCTCGCCACCTGCCAGCGCGGACTCGCTCGTTTTCCGGACAGTATCGCTTTGAACCGGGCGGCAGGACGGCTAGAAGTGATTCTCAAACAATTCGCTGCCGCGGCGCAGCATCTTTCCAAGGCCCTCGCCTGGGTCAACAGCGACCATGAAACCGCTTATTACCTGGGACTGGCGCTTGCGGCCAACGGAGACCAGCGGGGTGCACGAAGCCAATGGGAGTTCGCCCAGCAGTCTGAAACCTATCATGCGCCTGCCATGATGATGCTGGCCGCAGCGCGCGCTGGTGATCGCGAGCGAGCGCTGAAAATGATCCAGCAGGCTGTCAACAACCGGCCAGACCTTACTCGCGGGGGCGCTATCGAGATTGCGCTATTGCGAGCTCTACGGCATCAACCAGAAGCGATCAAGCGCTTGGAATTTTGGAAGCAGCAGGATCCGACGAGCTCTTTTCTTCGTTATGAAGCTATGCGTTTAGGCCAGAGCGATCCGAGCCTCCTTGCCCACCTTGCTGCGGATCCTGAGCGCATTCTTGAAATTGCTACGGAATACATGCGCTTCGGACTTTATGAGGATGCGCTCGATACGCTCTCGCGGCAGTATCCGTCCGGCCCGGCTGTGGTCGGGGAACCTGGTGTGCTCCATCCGAATTCATATCCTCTGATCGCTTATTACCGTGGTTTTTGTCGCTATGCCTTGGGCCAGGATGGACACGCCGATTTCTCTGCTGCGTCCCGCATGCCTACGAACTACGTCTTTCCCAACCGGCCTGAATCTTTCGCAGTGTTGCATCGTGCGCTCGAAATTGATCCCAATGATGCCACTGCTCATTTCCTGCTAGGCTCCCTCTACCTTTCGGGAGCAATGACTGGGCCGGCGCTACAAGAGTGGGAGACGGCCCGCCGAATAAAACCATCGATTCCCACCCTGCACCGCAACATGGGATATGCCGTGTTGCAATCCTCGGAATCTCCGGACCGCGCCATTGAGCTATTTCGCGAGGGAATGAGGTACGATCCGGATAACGTCGATCTTTATCTAGGGCTGGAAGAGGCCATGGAGAAAGCCGGCAAGCCGCCCGGGGAAAGGGCTCGCGTTCTCCAGAGTTTTCCAAAACTGAAATCTGCCCCTGCCGCATTGGTGTTTCGCCTCGTACAACTGCTAGGCGAGGCAGGAGAGTTCGATCAAGCGGAGCAACAGCTTGCGAATCGATTCTTCGCACGCGAAGAAGGCGGAGCGAACGTCCGCCAGATTTATGTGGGGCTCAAGCTAGCGCGCGCCAAGTCACTGGCTAAGCACGGGCAGTGCGATGTGGCACAGGAGACTGTTCACCACGCCGGCGACCCGGTTTCAAGTCTGTCTTTTACTGCCAAGGGTCTCGGCCCATTCCTGATCTCGGACGCGTCAAAGAAGACAATGACTGAAATCCAGACTCTCTGTCGATAAGGCCGGATACCGCCGAACGGCAACTATTTCCAGCCGAAAAATGAGACCCTCTGTGCTAATGTCTTTTTCGCAGGATCGCTCGTCCGCGTTGGGCACTTGAAATATATGGCAGAAGAACCTGCCTCGGAGGTCAGCTCAATAAGGCGCTCGAGGTTTCTCCCCACCATAGTCGCCGGAGTCTTGCTGGGTGCAGTTGCCATTGCAATCATCTCCAAGTACTCGGGCGTAGGGCCATGGGGCCAGTTCTGGTCCGCTCTCCTGAGCAGAGGCGATCATTACGGTTTAAGCCAGCCGACCGTTGTCAACCGCATTCAACGACTTCAGCGTTTGGAAACAGTTGTCTACACAATGGACAAAATTGTGACCGGCGAACGCGAGAATCCTTTTTTACCGAACTTTTTGGCCGGGGATCGCATACTGCTCCTGGTCCACGGTGAGGCTGTCGCTGGCATCGATTTCGGAAATCTAAAGTCCGGCGACGTGTCAATTCAGGGAAAAAATATTCGGCTGCGACTCCCTCAACCACAGCTTTTCAGCACTCGGCTGGACAGCGACAAGACTCGCGTATACTCCCGACAAACTGGACTGCTGGTGCCAGTGGATCCAGATCTTGAAAGCCGTGTACGTCAGGAAGCTGAGCACCAGTTGCAAGAAGCCGCGCTACAGGATGGCATACTGCGCACCGCGCAGCAGAACGCACGTTCTACGATCATGAGCTTGTTGACGGGACTTGGATTCGAGAAAGTCGATTTCGATTAACGACCGGGCAAACTTTTCAAGAGGAGATAAGAGGAAAACAAATGATGCCGGCCATGGCTCTGTCTGTCCCGACAAGGCTTGTGCATTTGTCTCCAGTCGACGTAGTTATTGTCGTATTTTATTTCGCGCTGGTGTTGGCCATTGGTTTCTACCTAAAGGGCCGCGCCAATACTGGTGAAGATTTCTTTATGGCCGGCCGGGAAATGACCGCCTGGGTTGCCGGCCTCAGCTTTCTCTCCGCCAACCTGGGCTCGCTCGAGCTGATGGGCTGGGCGGCGGCCGCCTACCAGTACGGAATCCTCGCTACTCACTGGTATTGGATTGGCGCGATTCCCGCCATGCTCTTCCTTGCCCTCGTCATGATGCCGTTCTACTACATCTCCAGGACGCATTCCGTTCCCGGCTATCTCAAGCTGCGCTTTGGTGAATCCAGCCGTGCTCTCTCCGCCATTTCATTCGCTTTCATGACCGTGCTGATGAGCGGCATCAATATGTATTCCATGGCCTTGGTCATGAAGGTGGTGCTGGGCTGGGATATCAACTTCAGCATCTGGGTGTCATCGCTCACCGTCGCGGTATATGTAGCGCTTGGAGGTCTGCGCTCTGCCATCTTCAACGAAGTGTTGCAATTCATTCTGATCTGGGCGGGCGCGCTGCTCATACCCATCCTGGGGTTAATTGAAGCCGGCGGATGGAGCAACCTCAAGTTGCAGATCGCCCGCAACGCTTCTGCCGAGTACACCCATTTGTGGTCTACGCTGGGTTCGTTCAACAACAATCCCATGGGGATTCACTGGACAGGTATCGTCTTCGGCCTGGCATTTGTAATTTCGTGCGGTTACTGGACTACCGACTTCCTGGTAGTGCAACGGGTGTTGGCCGCCAAAGATCTGCGCTCGGCCAAAATGGCTCCCATCATCGGAGCCGCGTTTAAGATGCTCGTCCCGTTTATTGTAATTCTGCCCGGTTTGCTGGCCCTGGCCGTACTGCCGGTGAAGTTGACAGGTGAAGCCGCAGCCGTTGGGAGTGGCGGGCATAGTTATAACGAAGTTTTACCGCTGATGCTCGCCCGCTACTGCGGTCCTGGCCTGCTTGGCTTGGGCATCACCGCACTCATTGCCGGTTTCATGTCCGGCATGGCGGGAAACGTCAGCGCCTTCACCACCGTGTGGACTTACGATATTTATCGCGCCTTGATGAATAAAAATGCTCCCGACGCGCATTATGTCAGCATGGGGCGATGGAGTACGATTGTTGGAGTTCTGATCAGCGTAGGGACAGCCTATCTGGTCATGTCGTTCCTCAGCATCATGGATTACGTGCAGGCGCTCTTCAGTTTCTTCATCGCTCCGCTATATGGCACCGTAATTCTCGGCATGCTCTGGAAACGTGCGACCGGCCCTGGCGGTTTCTGGGGCTTGTTAGCTGGTACCCTTTCTTCGATCGGGATGTGGGCATGGGTGAAGTTGGATCCTAGTGCATTGCGCTACGTCGCCTTGTCGCCAAACGCTCGAGACATGGCCGAAAATATGTATCGCGCGTTGTGGTCCTGGATTGTCTGCGTGGTCGTCACGGTGATGGTCAGCTACATGACAAAGCCCAAGCCCGACGTTGAACTCTCTGGTTTGGTATATGGGGTGACAGCGATTCCACGCGAGGATGAGGTTCCCATTTATCAGCGCCCACTGTTTTGGGCCGCGGTTGTAGGAGTAGTGTTCGTGATTTTAAATATCATCTTCTGGTAAAGAAGGTTGGTGCGCATGCACGATCGCGAGATTCCGATCTGGTTCTTTATCGGCATTTCACTGCTGGTGAATGGGATCTTGATTGTTGGCGCGGGTATCTGGGAGATAGTCCATCCGCCCCCAAATCCCGTCGTGTTGTTTCATTTGCACGCTAACGTGTGGTGGGGAGCGGTGCTGTTGCTGCTCGGTATCGTTTATTGTGTCCGCTTTGCGCCAGGACGACAATCCTAAGCATTTTCTTTCGGGGTTTTTATGTCAAATCAAAAAATGACCATGGGCCTGATCGTCGGCAATCGTGGCTTCTTTCCTGATCACCTGGCCAAGAGCGGACGCGAAGAGATGCTGCGCGTACTCACGGCCGCTGGCATCGACGTTGTGGCGCTGACTCCGGAGCAAAGCAAGTACGGCGCCTTGGAGACTCGCGATGAAGTCCGCCGCTGTGCCGAGCTGTTCAAGAAAAACCGTGAACGGATTAACGGCATTATTGTCACTCTGCCGAATTTCGGGGAAGAGCGCGCTATTGCCGACGCCTTGCGATTCGCCGATCTTCATGTTCCTGTGCTGATCCAGGCCACTCCCGACGATCCCAAGAAGATGACCATCGCGTTTCGCCGCGATAGCTTCTGCGGAAAAATGTCAGCCTGTAACAATCTCATGCAGTACGGCATCCCCTACTCGATAACTACGCTGCATACCGAGAGTCCAGATTCGCCGGAGTTCGCCCACGATCTTGAGTGGTTTTCC
>Ga0207646_10001045_pt1 | contig 35295 bp, 36 predicted proteins | sample KBSK5502metaG_FD_184343 | JGI IMG/M metagenome (GOLD analysis project Ga0207646, IMG submission 184343) | Corn, switchgrass and miscanthus rhizosphere microbial communities from Kellogg Biological Station, Michigan, USA - KBS K5-50-2 metaG... | ecosystem: Host-associated > Plants > Roots >... | reverse complement strand
ATCGACCCGGAGTGGACGATCTGTCCCTCGAGCGCCGCGTTCAACGCCTCGGTGAAGGGCAGTCGCAGCACCTCCATGTCCTGCTCGTAGGTCTCCGGCGCTCGCGCTGACTCGGTAATGCTCTCCGCGAGGTAGAGATGCGCGAGACCGGTGAGGATCGCCGCGCCGTGGACCACTCCGAGAGACGTGTAGCGCGTGGCGACTAGCCCGGTCTCTTCGGCAAGCTCCCGGCGCGCGCACTCGAGGGGGTCCTCGCCGGGGCCTGACGTGCCCGCCGGCACCTCCCAGGAAGAAACGTTCCACGCGTGGCGCCACTGCCGGACGAGCATCGTGTCCCGGTTTTCGAAGTACGGCACCACAAAGGACGAGTCGGGGTTGCTGATCACGGTGTACAGCGCCTCGGACCCGTCCGGAAACCGGATGATGTCGTCACGCAGTTCGAACTGTCCCGACGTGCCACGCTTCGTCGTCCCCTTGACCTCAAAGGGCCGGCCGCCGGCGGGATGCCGGAGCGTGGCTATCGGCGCACCATCGCTGCGACGGCGGCCGCGGCCGCCGCGACGTGGCGTGGGTCCGGTCCGTAGTCGAACGGCGACCGGTCGCCGGCGAGCTTTTTCGCCTGGTCGATGAGCTGCGGGTGGTCTTCGACGAAGCGCGTGCTCAGGTTGCCCGAGCGAAAGTCGGGGTTCTCGAGGATGGCGCGGTGATACGGAATCGTGGTCGCCGGCCCCACGACCACGAACTCTCGCAACGCGCGGCTCGCTCGCGCGATCGCGTCGGCGCGATCGCTGCCGTGGACAATGAGCTTGGCCACGAGCGAGTCGTAGTTCGGCGGCACGTCCGAGCCTGGACCGAAACCGGAGTCGACGCGCACGCCCGGCCCCGCCGGCGCTACCCAGCGCGAGATGCGCTTGGGGTTGGGGATGAACTTGCGCAGCGGGTCTTCGGCGTTGATCCGCATCTCGATGGCGTGCCCGCGCCACTCCACGTCGTCCTGGCCGAAGCTCAGCTCGAGGCCCGCCGCGACGCGGATCTGCTCCTTGACCAGGTCGATCCCCGTCACCGCCTCGGTGATGGGATGCTCGACCTGCAGGCGGGCGTTGACCTCGAGGAAGTAGAACTTTCCGTCGCTGTAGATGAACTCGACTGTGCCGGCGTTGACATAGCCCGCCGCCTTCGCCGCGCGGATTGCTGCGTCGCCCATCGCCGCGCGCAGCTCCGGCGTGAGAGCGGGCGATGGAGTCTCCTCCATGATCTTCTGGTGCCGGCGCTGGATCGAGCACTCGCGCTCGCCCAGGTGCACGGCGTGACCGCGGGTGTCGCAGATGACCTGGATCTCGATGTGCCGCGGCTTGTGCACGTATCTCTCGAGGTAGACGGTCGCGTCGCCAAACGCGGACCTCGCCGCCTGCGCCGTGCTCTCGATCGCGGTCGCCAGCTCTTTCTCGGACTCGACGACCTTCATGCCGATGCCGCCTCCGCCGCCGGACGGTTTCAGCATCACCGGGAAGCCGATCTTGCGCGCTGCCTCGAGCGCGTTGGAGGGATCGACCGCGCCGCTGCCGGGGGTCACGGGCACCCCGTTCTGAGCCGCCAGCTCGCGCGCCGCGAGCTTCGAGCCGAGCGCGCGCATGGCCGAGGCCGGCGGGCCGATGAACGTGACGCCTGCGGCCGCGCAGGCCTCGGGAAACGGCGGCTTCTCGGACAGAAACCCATAACCCGGATGGATCGCGTCCGCGCCGCAGTCGTGCGCAACCTTCACGATGCGCTCCAGCTGCAGGTATGAATCCGCCGGCGCCGCACCGCCGATGTGGTGCGCCTCGTCCGCGTACCGGACGTGGATCGCCGAGCGGTCGGCGTCCGAATAAATGGCGGCGGTGGCGATCCCGAGCTCGCGGCACGCGCGCATGACGCGGATGGCAATCTCGCCCCTGTTCGCGACTAGAACCTTTTTGAAAAGTTTCGGCATCTCCGCTCCAATAGAACAGACGGGGCCCCCGTGAAATCGCAGATTTCACGGGGTGTCTTGGCGACCAGGACCTTGTTGAAGAGCTTCTTCTTCACCCGATGTTGAGGAGAGGCTGATTGGGCGTCACGACCTCGCTTTCCTTGACGTAGACCGCGGTCACCTTGCCCGCGACGGTGGTGACGATGTCGTTCTGCATCTTCATCGCCTCGAGCACCGCGACCACGTCGCCGAGCTTGACGTCGTCTCCGGGTTTGACGGGCACCTTGACGATGAGGCCCTGCATAGGCGCGAGCACCGTGCCCTCGCCGACCCTGGGTGCGGCGTTCATTGCGCTGTTGGCGGCGCTGCCCGCCACGACGGACATGCCGGCACCGCTGACGCGCACCTTGAAGACCTCACCCTCGACTTCGACGTCGAACTCCGCGGAGTGGGCTGGCGGAGTGGGCGCGGTCACGGCCACAGGCTCGGGTGGCGGCGCCAAAGCGGGCGGTGAAGGCGGCGCCATAGCGCCAGGCCTTTGCCCATCGCTCTTTGCCGGCTGTGGGCCTCGCGCGTAATCCGGCGCGAGGTGCGGAAACATCAGTTGGATTAGCACCATGTCGTCGGTCGGCTCGAAGCCGAGCTTGCGCACCTGCGCGCGGGCGAGCTCGACCTGCGGTTCGAGCAGGTCAGCCGGCCTGATGGTGATCGGCTCGTCACGACCGATGACGAGACGGCGCAACTCCGGGTCGACCGGCGCGGGCGGTCTGCCGTACAGGCCGTGCAGGTAATCCTTGAGCTCCTGCGTGACGGTCTCGTAGCGCTCCCCGCCGATCACGTTGTAAACGGCCTGGGTCGCGATCATCTGCCGGATCGGAGCCACGAGCGGCGGGTAGCCGATGTGCCGCCGGACGTGGTTTGCCTCGTCCAGCACCTCGTTCAAGCGGGCGGTCGCGTTGCGCCCTGCGAGCTGCTCGACGATGTCTTCGAGCATGAGGCCCGGCATGTGGTAGCGGAGGATGCTCGCGTCGATCCGGTCGGCCACGGGGCTCAGGTGCTCGATGTGCCGCTGCTTCAGCTCCTCGACCTCCTGCTGGACGTCCCACATCTTGCCGAGGTCCAGGCCGGTGTCGTACTCGCCGCCTTCGAGCGCGGCGACGACGCTCTCCGCGGCCGGCTGCGATGCGCCCCACGCGAGCGGAGAGATGGCGACGTCCAGCACCTCGGCGCCAGCCTCCACCGCGGCCATGTACGCCATCGGCGCCATCCCGCTCGAACAGTGCGAGTGGACGTCGATCGGGACCTTGACGGCGTGCTTGAGCGCCGTGACGAGCTCCCAGGTCGCCTGCGGGCTGAGCAACCCGGACGTGTCCTTGATGACGATCTCGTGGCACCCCATGTTCACCAGGCCTTTGGCCAGCGAGCCCCACAGCTCGATGTTGTGCGCGGGTGAGATCGCGTAGCTGAGCGCGCCCTGCACGCGCTTTTTCGCTTTGAGCGCCGCGGCGATCGAGGCCTCCATGTTGCGCAGGTCGTTGAGCGGGTCGAAGACGCGGAAGACGTCGACGCCGCTTTTGGCGGCGTGCTTGATGAACAGTTCGACGACGTCATCGGCGAAGTTGCGCTTGGAGACGAGGTTCTGGCCGCGGATCAGGGCCTGGATCGGCGTGTTGGGCGTGGCCTTGTTCAGCTTGCGCAGGAACTCCCACGGGTCCTCGTGGATGCGCAGTTGCGTCTCGAAGGTCGCGCCGCCGAACGCCTCCATCGCGGTGAAGCCGATGGAGTCCATGCGGGCGGCGATCGGCACGATCTCCTCGGTGCTGAGGTAACCGCCGAGCAGCGACTGCTGGGCGTCGCGGAACGTCGTGTCGACGAGCCGGACCCGGGGTTTCTTTTTCGCCACCTTACGCGGACGCCAGCGCGGCGCGCATTTCGCCGTGACGCTGTTCGACATCGTGGTCCTCGAGCCCGATGATCCGTGCCGCGAGCCAGGCGGCGTTCTTCGCCCCGGCCTCACCTATGGCAACGGTGGCCACCGGGATGCCCGCGGGCATCTGGACGATCGAATACAGAGAGTCCTGGCCGCCGAGGTGCTGGGTCGGCACGGGCACACCGATCACAGGAAGGTCGGTCCACGCGGCGACGACGCCCGGGAGATGGGCTGCGCCGCCGGCGGCGGCGATGACAACCTTCAGTCCGCGCGAGCGCGCGCTGGTCGCCCATTCCATCACCCCGCGCGGGTTGCGGTGTGCGGAGCACACTTTGAGCTCGTGCGTCAAACCAAGCTCGTCGAGGACTTTGACGCACGACTCCATGAGCGGCAAGTCTGACTTCGAGCCGAGGATGACGCCGACCACCGGTTGCAACCTAAACCGCCTCCTCAGCTATATCTGACCTGAAGAAAGCTCCTTCGAATCGTACCTGCCGAGCGCCGGCCAACGCCGTCTGGCGGGCCTGGGCGACGGTGTCCCCCAGCGCGACCGAGGTCACGACCCGGCCGCCGTCGGTGACGAGGCCGGAGCCCGCGACGAATTTCGTGCCCGCGTGGAAGATGAGTACGCCTCGGGGCATCTCTGCCAGGCCCCGAATGCGGTGGCCCAGGGTCATGGCGGCGTCGTCGGGGTACTTGCCCGACGCGACCACGACGCCGACGCAGGCCTGCTCACCCCAGCGCAGGTCGGGGTGCGCCGCCAGCCCGCCCCGCGCCGCGGCCAGCGCGAGGGTGACGAAATCGCTCGCCAGCCGGGGCAGGACGACCTGCGCCTCCGGGTCGCCGAAGCGGGCGTTGAATTCGAGCGTCCGGACGCCTTTGTCCGTGAGCATCAGCCCCGCGTAGAGGACGCCGCGAAACTCGTTGCCGGAAGCGGCCAGCTCCGCGACCGCGGGCCGCATGATCCTGTCGACGACCTCCTTGACGAGCGCGTCATCGACGCCCTTCGGCGGCGAGTAGGCGCCCATCCCTCCGGTGTTGGCGCCCCTGTCGCCTTCGAGCGCCCGCTTGTAGTCGCGCGCGGGTGCGAGCGGAACGACGTCGGTTCCATCGGTGACGGCGAGCAGGGAAAGCTCCGGTCCCTCGAGCCGCTCCTCGACCACGATCTTCTTGCCGCTGCGGCCGAAGCGCTCGTCGACGAGCATGGAGTCGATCGCCTTCTCCGCCTCCTCGACCGTCCCACAGACGACGACGCCCTTGCCGCGAGCCAGTCCGTCGGCCTTGACGGCGACACGGCCCGAGTGCTCGCGCGCCCATGCCTTCGCCGGCGCGGGTTGCGTGAACGTCTCGTACTCCGCGGTCGGGATGCCGGCACGTCGCATCAAGTCCTTGGCGAATGACTTGCTCGATTCGATCTGCCCGGCGCCGCGGTCGGGGCCGAAGACGTTGAAGCCCGCGTGCCGCAGCGCGTCGCCGGCGCCGGAGTCGACGGCGGCCTCGGGGCCGAGCACCACCAGGCCGAGCTTCTCGCGTTTGGCGAAATCGACCAGACGCGCCACGTCGGCCGCGCCGATCGGGATGTTGCGCGCCATGCCGCCGGTGCCCCCGTTGCCGGGCGCGCAGTAGACGCGCTCGACGAGCTCGGACTGGACGCACTTCCAAACCAGGGCGTGCTCGCGCGCGCCCGACCCGACGACGAGGACCTTCACCCGAGGAGCTTCTCTGCGATCAGCGTGATCATCTCGTGGCCGTCTCCCCAATCGACAACCTCGACGCCCGCGCGCCCTTGCTTGCGCCAGTAGCGGCGTCCCGTCGCGCGCCACGTGCCGTCAGGCTGCCGCTTGGACCGCAGCAGATCGAGAGCCTCTTTCGCGCGCGGGTCGGAGAGCCTCCCGACCATGGCGACCGCCCGAAGCCCGTGAAAGAAGTCGTAGTGCCAGTAGTGCGGCCAGTGGATCTCCGTCCACTCGGGATGGATCGGTTCGCCCGTACGCAGCGAGCGAAAGAGTCGGTGCGCGAGCAGCAGGTCAACCGCGCGCCGCGCCGCCTCAAGGGCGCGCCTGTCTCCGGTGGCGCGGTGGTATTCGACCAGGCCCCAGATCGGCGCAAGCGACTCGTGGAAAGAAGACCTGTGGGCTTGCGGGTTGGAATCGCAGTTCCAGCCACCGTCGGGCCACTGCGCGTGGAGCAATACCTCCGCGAGGGCGCGAACGCGAGGGTCCTTCGCCATGCCGAGCCGGCAGGTCACAGCCAGCGCATTCCCCTCCATCGAGGCATGCCGGCGCTCCCGTCCGTTGATCACGCCGCGCTTCCAGGTCGGATTGGCGATCCAGTCGAGCACTGTGTTCGCGGCGGCGCGGGCGGCGCGGTTGGTGGTTGGTACACCAAGCTCGACCAGCGAGACGAGTCGCCAGTGCGCGCCGCTCCATTTGGTGTATGGATCGACGCCGAAGCCGCCGTCGGCGCGCTGACCTTTGAGCAGCCCGGCGATCATCCGCTGCCGCCACGCGCGCTTCACCGCCGAGTGGAAAACAACATAACCGCGGCCAGAAGGGCGAGGCCGGCGCCGAGCAAGGCGGCGATCCAGGGTGGCGACAACCACAGCAGGGGATTCGGAATGACGTAGCGACCGAGGTCAGCGAGCTGTTGCGACCGGGAACGCGCGGTGCCTCTACGCGACAGCCACCATACTGCCTCAGTGATCGCCCAGGGCACGAAGAACGCGAACGCCAACGCCGCAATTGCCAACCCGAGGTAGAACAGCGACTACTCCCACTCGATGGTGCCGGGTGGCTTGCTCGTGATGTCGAACACCACCCGGTTGACGCCCTTCACCTCGTTGACGATGCGGTTGCTGATCCGCGCCAGCACCTCGTAGGGGACGCGGGCCCAGTCCGCGGTCATCGCGTCCTCGCTCGTCACCACGCGCACCGCGACTACGTTGGCGTACGTGCGGTAGTCGCCCATCACGCCGACCGTCTCCAGGGGCGTGAGCACGGCGAACGACTGCCAGACCTGGCGGTAGAGCCCGTTGCGCTTGATCTCGTCGACCACCACCCAGTCAGCATCGCGCAGGATCTCGAGGCGCTCGGCGCTGACCTCGCCAAGGCATCGGATCGACAACCCAGGGCCTGGGAACGGCTGCCGGTAGACCATCTCTTCCGGCATCCCCAGCTCCAACCCCACGGCCCGTACCTCGTCCTTGAACAGGTAGCGCAGCGGCTCGATCAGCTGGAAGCGCAGGCCGGGCGGCAGGCCGCCAACGTTGTGGTGGGTCTTGATCTTCGAAGCCGTGGTCGCGACGTCGGGCGCGGTGGACTCGATGACGTCGGGGTAGAGCGTGCCCTGGGCCAGGAAGTCGATGTGGCCCAGGCTTGTGGCTTCAGCCTCGAACACCGAGATGAACTCCCGGCCGACGATGCGCCGTTTCTGCTCCGGGTCGACGACTCCGCGCAGGGCGCCGAGGAATCGCTCTGTCGCGTCGACGTAGCGGATGTTCATGTCGAGGTTGCCGTGCATCACCGCGAGCACTCGCTCGGGCTCCTCCTTGCGCAGCAGCCCGTTGTTGACGAACACGCACGTCAGCTGGTCGCCGACCGCGCGGTGCACGAGAGTCGCCGCGACCGCGGAGTCGACGCCACCGGAGAGCGCGCAGATGACGCGCCCGCCTCCGACCTGGGACCGGATGCTCTCAGTCGCTTCGGCGATGAACGACCCGGCGGTCCACGAAGGCGTGCAGTGGCACACGCCGAACAGGAAGTTGCGCAGCACCTCGCGTCCGCTGGGCGTGTGCACGACCTCGGGGTGGAACTGGATGCCGAAGATCCCCTTGCCGTCGGTGAACGCGGCCACAGGCGAGTTGCCGCTGGTCGCCAGCAGCTCGAATCCGGGGGGCATCTCACTCACGTGGTCACCGTGGCTCATCCAGACCGGGAGCTCGCCGTGGAGCCCACGGAACAAGGTATTCGGCTCTCGCACGCTCAGCAGCGCGGGTCCGTACTCGCGCGCGTGGCCGGGATCGACCTTGCCGCCCAGGTGGTGGGCTATCAGCTGCATGCCGTAGCAGATGCCGAGCACCGGCACACCCGCGCGCAGCGCCGCGGGGTCGACCTGTGGCGCGCCATCGTCGTAGACGCTGGCGGGGCCTCCGCTCAGGATCAGGCCGGCCGGGTGGCGCTTCTCCAGCTCCGACCATGGGGTCGCACCGGGCACCAGCTCGCAGTAGACGCTGGCCTCGCGGACGCGCCGGGCGATGAGCTGGCTGAACTGGGACCCGAAGTCGAGGACGAACACCGTTTGCTGGCGCGTGAGGGTGTCGACCTTATCCCGCCTCGCCGTGGCGGACTCCAGGGGACCCCGCGAATTCAAGGCGAAGCCTCTGAATTCGTGGGGATCGTTCAGGACTTGCCCATCCCTACGTGCTGGGCTTGCTGGAACACCTTGCCCTCGGAGACGATCGACGGCGCGATCACCATCTCGGTGTGCTGGAACTCGGCGATGTCGCGCGCCCCGCACACGCCGAGCGCCGAGCGCAGCGCGCCGGCGAAGTTCTGCGTGCCGTCGTCCACCCCGGCCGGGCCGAGCAGGATCTCGCGCAGCGTGGCCTTGGTCCCGACGTGGATCCGCGTACCGCGCGGGAGGTTCGGGTCCGGCGTCGCCATGCCCCAGTTGAAGCCCCTGGACGCCGACTCCTCGGCGCCTGCCAGCGGGGTGCCGATCATGACCGCGTCGGCGCCAGCGGCGAACGCCTTGCACACGTCGGCGCCTATCCGCATGCCGCCGTCGGTGATGACCGCGACGCGCATCCCACCCCTGCGCATGTGCTCGTCGCGCGCGGCCGCGACGTCGGCCGTCGCTGTCACCTGCGGCACCCCGACGCCAAGCACACCGCGCGTCGTGCACGCGGCGCCCGGCCCGACGCCGACCAGGATGCCGGCGATGCCGGCCTCCATCAGCTCGAGCGCGGTGTCGTACTGGACGCAGTTGCCGACGACCACCGGTATGTCGCACATGCGCACGAGCGCGTCGAACGAGAGCTGGTGGTACGAGCGCGAGGAATGTCGCGCGGTGAGCACCGTGCCCTGGACGACGTAAACGTCAACGCCGGCCTTCTGGACGACCTCGGCTCGCTCCTCGGCGCGAGCGGGCACCGTCGACACGGCGCACGGAACGCCCTCGGCCTTGATGGCTTTGATCCGCTCGGCGATGAGCTTCGGCTTGACGGGCTCGCGGTAGGCCTCTTTAAGCACGGCGTTGACGGTCGAGCGGTCGGCGTCGGCGATCTTCTGGATCACGGGCGCCGAGTCCTCGTAGCGCGTGTGCACGCCGTCGAGGTTGAGCACCGCGACTCCGCCCAGCTTGCCCATCGCGATCGCGAAGTCGACGTCGACGACGCCGTCCATCGCCGAGCCCCAGAACGGAAGCGGCAAGTTGAACCGCTCGCCCATCGAAAAGGTGATGTCGACCTCGTCGGGGTTGAGCGTCACGCCGCCAGGGACCAGGGCGATCTCATCGAAGCCGTAGGCGCGGCGTGCGCGCCGCCCGATGCCGATCTCGAGGCCAGACTGCTCCCGGGAAATCTGCTCTCGGGTTTCCAGTCGGGTCTCCTTCAGGGTGTGCTTACTCCATTGAATGGGGGCGGTTCGGCGAATTATACCCGACCACTATTCTGTTCACGGTGTACAGGACGCTCGAGTACCTGCCCGGGATCTCCGACGACGACGTCCACCGCCTGCGTGCGGCCGGCATCCGGCACACCAACCAGTTTCTCCACCGTGCTTCGCTCGACATCGACCGCAAGCGCCTGTCCAGGAGGACCGGGATCACGACCAACCGTCTGCTCGAGTTCGTGAACCAGTGCACCCTGCTCGAGGTCTCGGGCATGGACCGCTGGCTGCCCCTGGTCCGCCGCCTGGGCATCAACTCGATGCCCGACCTGCGCGCCCAGGACGCCAGGGCCCTGTACGCGAGGCTGATGGAGGCGATCGGGCTGGCCGGGGCGCCGAGCTTCTCCGACGTTCAGTACTGGATCAGCCAGGCCACGGCGCTCGACATCGTCGAGCCGCCCGAACCGGAGAAGGTGCTCCCGGTCATCACCTGAAAAGAAAGGGCGGGCTCCCGCGCCCGCCCTTCAGGTCGTCAGCTCAGCTGCGCGCTGAAGACGTCGTTCGCGTTCGTATTCGAGGTCGGTGTGACGTTGCTGCTCGCCGGAGCGCAAAGAGGGTTGGTCGTCGGGTACGGGGCGTCGCAGTTCGTCTTCACGAAAACCGCAAGGAATCCGCTTCCGCTCGGCTGCAACCCCTCGTAGTCGCCGAGGAAGAATCCGCGCGCCACGGGGGCGGTGCTCAGGTCGAACGAGCCGGCGATGTGCTGCTCGTTCCCGAATGTCGTTCCACCGTCGGTCGAGTAGCTGACCCAGTAGTCGGTCGGCCAGTTCGCCGTCTCGCCCGGCTGCAGGTTGCGGTTGTCGTAGTAGGTCACCGCCACACGGCCACCATTGACAGCCACGGTCGGAGTGAACGTGGGCATGTCGTTGGCCAGCGTGTGGATCACGTTCGGTCCCGTCCAGCTCGCGCCGCCGTCTGAGGATGTGACGAGAAGGATCTCGTCATCCCACGTGCCGCTGCTCTGGTTCAGGTTCTTGGTGAACATGGTCGAGCTCTCGTAAACGGCGTAAAGCTTGCCGCTGGAAGGGTCGATTGCCACCTCTTGCAGCCCATCGCCGACGCGCGCTCGCTTGCCCGTGTTGGGATCGACGACGCCGACGCTGTTGAACGGCGCGACGACCTGCGGCTGGGTCCACGTGGCGCCGCCGTCGGTGGACTTGACGAACGCGAGCTGCGAATTGCTCCGCGTGCCCTGGAACGGCGTGTTGGGCGGCAGGATCAGGTCGGTGAAGTCGTACAGCGCGTCGTTTCGAGGGTCGACCACGACGATGTTTCCGATCGTCTGCTGCCGGTTGCCGGTGTTGACGATGATCTGCGCCTGGCTCCAGGACTTGCCGCCGTCGATGGTCTTGGAGAAGTAGGCGGGTCCGGTGTACGCCTGCGCGTGCGGGTTGTCGTCAGGGTTGTCCGTAGGCCCGATCAGGGTGTCCCACACCGTGTAGGCGGTCTTGTTCTTCGTCGGGTCGGCGGTGGTCGAGTTTTTGTCGGTGCTCATGTCGGCGGTCGGGAAAATCCCTCCGGGCACTGGCTGGATGTGGTCCCAGGTCGCGCCGCCGTCGGTCGAGCGGGCGGCCACGACCGCGTTCGCATTGTTGGGCACCGAGACGTTGAAGGACAGCGCCGAGGCGTACGCGATGCCGTCAGGGCCGATGGACAGCCAAGGGTCCGAGGCCCGGAACATATTGCTGAGCGCCTGTTGCGTGTTCGGGCTGCAAGCGTCGAGGGCGATCGTGGTCTCGGACCAGCTGGCGCCGCCGTCGCTCGAGAAGCCGACGCCGATGCCATGCGCGCCGCCGTTCGACTTGCGGTCCTGGTGCCACATGGCGATCGCGTTGCTGCCGTGCACGGCCACCTGCGGCTCGACCTCCGCGTTGAGGTAAGACCGTCCCGTCAGCGAGTTGTCGAACTGCGAGCATGCCGCGTACGGCGACGGCCCGCTGATCAGCACCGGCGCTATCGCCGCTACGGGGGTCGAAGAAGTGACCAGCGCGAGCCCGCATGCGAGCGAGCAAACAGAAAGAGCTTTTCGCAGCAACTTCACAAACCCCCCTTTGTGTGCTTAACCGGCCGCGAACTCTACTGACCTTAATCCCAGCCGGTCCGCTCGCGCAACCACGAGATCGCGACCCGTCCCTGCGCCGCCTGGAACGCGCGTACGGTCGGGATCCCGGGCGGCGGAGGTTCGAGCGCGCGAACCACAAAATAACCCGCGATCGTGCATATGACCGCGTCGAGGGCTTCCTTCGGTACATCGTTGACGCCGATCCTGCGGATGAACTCCGACGGATCGGGACCGCCCTGCATGGCGATGCTGGGCGCCATCGCGACCAGGTCGATCCACCATGCGCCGGTGCGCGCCCACGGCCAGTCAAGGACCCAGACCTTGTCGCCCGCGATCAACAGGTTGTCGGCGCGTACGTCGAAGTGCAGGAGGGTGTCGCCGGCCGCCGATGCCGGTGCGCGCGACTCGAGCTCTGCGAGGCGCTCCAGGTGGCGCAAGCACCAGGAGTCGAGACGTTCTTCGGCATTCCGTAGCGCCGCCTGCCAGCCGTTGATTTCACGCAGGAAACCGTCGGCGGCGGACATGTCGACGTCAAGGGGAGAAGGCGTGAGGTCGCGCGCCATCTTGGTCACGGTGGCGATGACCAGGTTGAGGTCGTGGTCGGTCCAGGGTTCGTCGGGGTGCCTGCCGTCGATGTCCTCCATGCATAGCGCGACCCAGCCCGCGTCGTCGTAGGTCCAGAGCAGCCGAGGGGCGGGAATCGACGCGGGAAGGGCGGCGAGGATGCGCGCCTCGCGGCGATGGATGTCAGGCGTGTCCGGGTTTGCCGCCTCGCTGACGGCTTTGATGAAGACGCGACGATGGTCCTCGAGCCGAATCCGCGCGGCAAGCCCGGGCGAGAAGCCCGTCGGCTGCGTGGCCGCGGCGACGACTCGAGAGCCCAACCGATCTTCGAGCGACGCGCGCACATCCGCCGGGACGTCTTCCCAATGAACGCGGATCCCTTTTGCCGGGACCGGGCTAGAGAAAGACTCCTCTCCGGAGCTTGAGGTTGTCGTAGATCCCCTGCTGGATGGTGTCTCGCACCTCGTCGGCCAGGCTCATGACGATGTGCTGGTCCTCGGCGGCCGTGGGCGGTAGGTCTGAGACGTCGACCGGCGGGTGGAACTGGATCCGCCATTTGCTCGGCAGCGGGATCATCCCCAACGGCCCGAGCCAGGGCCAGAACGGCGTGACGGGGAAGTACGGCAGGCCGAAGAACCGCGCGAGGGGGCCGAGGTCGCCGATCATCGGGTAGATCTCCTCGGAGCCGACCACCGAGATGGGGATGATCGGCGACTGCGCCCGGATCGCGGTGGCGACAAAACCACCGCGGCCGAAGCGGCGCAGCCGGTAGCGGTCCTTGAAGCTCTTGCCCGTGCCGCGCGTGCCTTCCGGAAAAACGAGCACGAGCTCGTCGCGCTCGAGCAGCCGCCGCGTGTCGTCGGGATGGCCGACGGCCTGGCCGGTGCGGCGCAAGAACCAGCTCATCAGCGGCATGCTCATGAACTGGCTGGCGACGAGCGCGCGCACGTGGCGTGGCTGGGAGTGCTCGGTGAAGACCGCGGTCTTGATCATCGTCCCGTCCCAGGGCAACACACCGGCGTGGTTGGCCACGAGCAACGCGCGTCCGGCTGAGGGAACGTTGGCGACACCCGTGCTCTCGACGCGCCAGTAGTCGCGATAGAGCGCCTTGAAGACGGTGATGAACGATTCGGTCCACTGCGGGTCGAAGCCGAACTCGTCCACCGCATAGTTGGGCCCGCGGCGCGCGAGCTCGCGCTGCTGGTAGATGAACTGGACGACCTCCATGATCCGGCCCATGTCGACGACGTCACGGCCGGTCAGGTCGCGCAGGCGGGTCGACAGCGAGCTGAGCCCCTGGATCGCGTACATCGGCGCCTGGCGCTGCAGCCTCCGAATCGGCCTGGGCAGGCGGAAGCCCTGGCGCGGCGCGACGACCTCCGCCTTCTGGCTGTTGCGCCGGCGCTCTCGCGGCGTGGTCTCGATCAATTGCTGAGCCTCAGCGCCCGGCGCCGACGCGCCTGCAGGTATTTCTGCAGCTCGTACTCCTGCGGCGGAGAGGGCGGCTCGATCGCCTCGATCGTCTTGCCCAGCGCGATGGCGTCCATCGTCTGCCGCGAGCTGTAGGCGGGCTTCCAGCCGAACGCCACCTCGAGGCGCGAGCAGTCCATCACCGACCCGTTGGCGAGGAAGTCGGCGAGGTGCCGCGGGAGGTCGACACGCAGGAGCGTCTTCACTCCGAGCCGAGAGAACCACCGCCAGTACGGCGGCAGGATCGGCGCGGGGCGGCCGCCCATGATGTCGATCGCCTGGCTCAGCAGGACCACGCCGCCGCCGGCGACGTTGAATGCACCCGGGTGCCTCCCCACGGTCGCGCGGACTATCGCCTCGGCGGAGTCGTCCTCGTGCAGGAACTGCAGGCGCGGGTCGAACCCAGCGAACACAGGGACGATGGGCAGCGACAGGTAGCGCGCGAGGCTGGTGTCTTCGCTCACGCGGTAGCCCAGCCGCAGGACGGTGACGTCGCACCCGTCGGTGCGCAGCGCGAACTCGCTGACGAGCTGCTCCATCTCCAGGAGGTCGCGAGTGATGCCCGACGCGAGCCTGTCCCAGTTGATCATCTCCTCGGAGAAGAAAGACGGATCGCCGCCGCCGGCGCCGTAGATAGCCTGGCTCGACTTGACCACGAGCTTGCGCACCGGGCTCGAGGGCCCCGAGCACCCAACCAGCATGTTCATGGTCCCGATCACGTCCGTCTCGTGGATGGAGCGCTCGTCGTGCGGCGAGTCCACGAGAACCGCGAGGTGCACGACCGTATCGATGCGCAGCTGGCGCACCAGCTTGCCGATCACCGAAAGACGTGTGTCGGCGTGGACGAAGTCCATCTCCTCGAGCGCGCTGACTGGGTCCTCGATGTCGCAGCCGAACAGGTGAGGAACCTGCGGCGCGAGCCTGCGCGCGACCTCAGCGCCAAGAGGGTTCGAAACGCCCGTGATCAGTACGCGGTTCGGGGTCACTGACTCCCGATTATGGATAGATTCCTCGAACCGTCGTCGCGTTGGCCACGCGCTGCACGGCGAGCGCGTACGCCGCCGCGCGCATGTCGACCCGCTTGTTCACCGAGGTGTGCAGGATCTCGTAGAACGCGCGCGTGATCACGTGGTGCAGCTTGGTGTTGATCTCTTCCTCTTCCCAGAAGAAGGCCTGCAGGTCCTGCACCCACTCGAAGTAGGAGACGATCACGCCGCCCGCGTTGGCGATGATGTCGGGGACGAGAAAGATCCCACGCTCGTGAAGGATGGGGTCGGCCTCGGGCGAGACCGCCGCGTTGGCGCCCTCTGTGATCAGCCGGGCGCGGATGCGGCCGGCGTTGTCCTCGGTGATCACGTCCTGGACCGCGGCGGGCACGAGCACCGTGACAGGCAGCTCGAGCAGCTCGGCGTTCGTGACAGTGTCCGCCTTCTTGAAACCACTGACCCCGCCCCGCACCTGGCGGTGCTCGTCCAGCGCCGCGAGGTCGAGACCGTTCGGGTTGTAGACCCCGCCCCTGGAGTCGCTGACGGCGACGATCCTCAGGCCGGCCTCCGACAGAAGCCGCGTCGCCGAGCGGCCGACCTGGCCGTAACCCTGGACCGCCACCGTCGGCGTCTCCTCGTCTATGTGCAGGTACTTCAGCGCCTCGAGCGTCAGGTAGGTGGCGCCCCGGCCAGGCGCCTCGACGCGTCCCTCCGAGCCACCGACGTCGACGGGCTTACCCGTCACGGAGGCGGTCACCGAGTGGCCCTGGTGCATGGAAACGGTGTCCATGATCCAGGCCATGATCTGCGGGCTCGTGCCCATGTCCGGCGCCGGGATGTCCCTCTCGGGCCCAATGAGCAGAGAGATCTCCGTCGCGTAGCGGCGCGTCAGATGCTCGAGCTCGTTCAGCGAGAGCTTGCGTGGGTCGACCGCGACAGCTCCCTTCGAGCCGCCGTATGGGATGCCCACCGCCGCGCACTTCCAGGTCATGAGCATCGCCAGCGCCTTCACCAGGTCGAGGTCGATGTCGGGGTGGTAGCGGATGCCGCCCTTCGCCGGCCCGCGGCTGATGTTGTGCTGCACGCGCCAGCCCGTGAACACATGCACCGTGCCGTCGTCCATGCGGACCGGGAAGTGGACAGTCAGCTCTCGCTTGACCTCGCGCAGTCCGGCGCGAGCGTCCTCGGACAGGCCTATGACGTCGGCAGCGACGTCGAAACGGCGTTGAGCGGTCTCGAAAGCGGAGGCGCGGGTATCGACCGCCATTTGGCGACTCCCGATAGTAGCGCCCGGGTAGACCAGAATTTGCGCTCATGTCTAGGCTTGCCGGCGTCGCGGTCGTGGCGCTGGTCGCAGTAGCCGTCGGGTTTGTCCTCGCCGGCCAGGTCAAAGCGCAGCTGCTCACGCCGTCCAACCAGGTCGCCCGCTACCAGGCCCTCGTCAGAAGCGTCCAGGAGCTCGAGTCGGCGAACGCCGGCGAGCGGCGCCAGATCGCCGACCTGCGCGCCCAGATCGACGCCCTCGAGTCCGACGCGGCGGCTCGCTCGGCGACGACGCAGGCGCTGAGGAACCAGGTCTCCGACCTGCGCGCGCACGCCGGCCTGGTGGCGATGCACGGACCAGGCGTCGAGGTGATCCTCCGCGACGGCGCTCCGGGCCCGGACTCCGGATCCGGGACGGGCTACCTGGTCAACTTCGAGGACGTCCAGGACGTGGTCAACCTCCTGTTCGCCCAGGGTGCCGAGGCCGTGGCCGTGAGCGGACGGCGCATCACACCGCTCAGCGCCTTCTCCGGCTCGGAGGGCCAGATCGCCATCGACCAGGGGCAGCCGCTGGCCTCGCCGGTCAAAATCGACGCGATCGGCGACCGCAACCGCATGGTCGCGGCGCTCGATGACCCGTCATCGCTCCCGGGGGTCCGCGCTCGCCAGGTCCAGTTCTCGCTCCACCTCACCTTCGAGGGGCTGCCGGACATCTCCGTGCCCGCATCCGACTCCAGCCTTCAGGTTCCGCATGTCACGTCGTCCTAGGGCCCGGCGGCCGCCGGTGCGGGTACGAGGCTTGAGCGTCTGGCTGATCGCGCTCCTGGTCGCGCTGGTCGCCACCATCCAGATCCGCAGCCAGGCCGAGGTCGAACGCAGCCTCGTCGGCGTCGACACCACATCGCTCGCGTTCCTGATCGACGACCTGCACAGCGCCAACGATGCGCTCGCGTCGCAGAAGGCAGACCTGATCAGCCTCCGCGCGACGCTGCAGTCAGGACAGTCCGGCGCGGCCGACCAGGTCCTGACCGACGAGGCGCAGCGCCTGCGCGCGATCGACGGCCTCATCCCCGTGCAGGGTCCCGGCATCGTGATGGAGGTCGATGCTCGTGGCCTGACGGCCCTCGACCTCCAGGACGCGCTGAACAACTTCATGGCCGCGCGAGCGGAGGCGATCGACGTCAACGATCACCGCGTGGTGACGGGCGTCGCGGTGGAGCAGGACGGCGGGAACGTGACAATCGGCGGCGCGGTGGTGTCGCCACCGTGGACCATCTCGGTGATCGGCGACCCGGTCAAGCTGGCCGAGGTCGCGGACCTGATGACACAGCAGCTTCTCGCCGACCGGCGGGTGCGGGCCGCCGGCTACCGCACCGAGAACGACATCGTCATCTCGTCGGTGATCAGCGAGAAGCCTTTCGTCTACGCGATCCCGTCGTAGACCCATTCGCCGTCCCCACCTTCTTCAATTGCGCCGAGATGCGGTCGAGCCGCTCGTTGATGCGGTCGATGTCGCGCCGCGTAGGGATCCGCAGGCGGCGCAGCGCCTGCTCGATGGCGTCGTCGGCCATCGTCTCCACGGCCTCGCGCCGGCGCTCGACCTGGTTGCGAAGGTCGGCCGGGACGTTGAGCGCGCTGCGCACGTAGTCGAGCAGGGCCTGGCCGCGGTCGTGCAGCATCTCGCTGCCCGCGTCGACGATGCGCGCGGGCCCGCGCTTCTCTTCGGAGAGCACGATCTGCGACAGCGTGACCTTGGTCAGGTCGCTGCCGTTGTCGCGGTCGACAACCTTTATCTCGTGGCCGTCGCGCACCAGCTGTGCGATCTCGTCGAGGGTTACGTACCGGCTGGTGCGGGTGTCGTACAGCTTGCGGTTTGCGTACTTCTTGATAAGGTGTTTTTCAGGGGCTGCGGTCACTCGGATGGCCCATTCTAATGCGGTGCGTCAAGCGCGCCGCCCTGCATCGTAGTGGAGGTGAGGCATGGCTACAAGGAAGCGCGCTAGCAGGCGTTCAGGCATCGTCGGCCGCGCCGTCAGCGCCGGCCGGCGGGCACTGCGCGAGGCGGAGAAGAGAGTCCCGCCCGACGTCCGCCGCCAGGTCGAGCGACGGCTCAAGGACGCCGACAAGACCGCCCGCGCGGCGATCAAGCAACTCCAGGCGCAGGCCAAAAAGGCGAGCACGCGCGCGGACGTCAACAGCGTCCTCAAGCGCATCGACGGGCTGACCAAGCAGGCGCGCCAGATCGCACGAGACACCGGCGCGCGGGCAACCACGCCGCGCCGCCGCGCCGCAAGCACGACCAGGCGCCCGGCGACCAGGACGCGCAAGGCGGCGAGCACCGCCCCGCGCAAGGCGGCCTCGACGCGAAAAGCCGCGGCTTCACGCGCCACGACCCGACCGACCACCCCCCGCCGCGCCCCGGCGGCGCGGCGACGTGCGGCACGGGCGGAAGAGGTCGTCATGGTGACGCCGGTCGAGATGGGAGAGATCGAGGTCATCGAGGTCATCGAGCCCTAAAGCGCCGGGCGCGCTCAGGGCGCGTCTAATAAGACCCGAAGACTTTCACTCCGCCCAGGAGCACTGCCCTTGGGCGGAGTGACTCCCAATCGACTTCAGCGTCCTCGGCCAGCGGATCGCCTCTGTAGACCTGCAGGTCGGCGAGCATCCCGGGCTCCAGCGTTCCCTTGACCCCCTCCTCGAAGCTCGCGTACGCGCCGGCCGACGTGTACGCGCGAATTGCGGCCAGGAGGCTGATGCCGTTGACCTGGTCCTCGACCGCGACACGAATCCCTGGCCAAGGGTTGGGGTCAGTCGCAACAGGAAGGTCGGAGCTGAACGCGACCGGCACCCTGGCGCGCATCAGGCCGCGGTGCGGCGCCAGGTATGTCCGGTCGCGCACCGGAAAGAAGATGGTCGAGGCGACGCGGCCGAAGCGTGCGGCCATCGGCTGCATCACCGCGACCATGCCGAGAGCGGCGAGGCGCGACTGCAGGTCCGGCGGACAGATGGTGCAGTGCTCGACGCGGTGGCGCATGTGCTGGCCGTGCGCCGCCTCGACCGCGTCGCACATGGCTTCGATCGCCGCGTCGCCGATCGCGTGAGCCGCGACCTGCAGGCCCGCAGCGGTCGCCCGGCCGACGAGCTCGCGTAGCTCCTCAGGTGTCGTGCGCCACATCCCACCACCGCCGCGCGTCGCCACGCGCTCCGCGCCTCCGTCGACGAAAACCTTGATCGGGCCCGCGCGCACCATGCCGCCGCCGAAGCCGGCCCGCACGCCGAGACTCGACGAGGCCTCGAGAAGCTCCCAGGACAGGAACTCGTTGACGCGCAAGCGCAGGCGGCCGTCGCAGGCGAGCGTCTCGTAGGCGCGCAGGTCGTCCGCGAACCCCCGGTTGACGGCGGCGCCCACGGAGGTGATGCCGCGCGACACCAGCAGGTCCTGCGCCAAAAGGACGCCCTCGATCCGGCGCTCCAGGCTGGGCGGAGGCTGCACGTCGGCCACCAGGCGCATCGCCGACTCGAGCAGCAGACCGTTGGGAGAGCCGTTCAGATCGCGGCCGATGCGACCACCGTGGGGGTTGGGAGTGTCGGAGGTGATGCCGGCGGCGTTCAGCGCGGCCGTGTTGGCGACCCGGGCGTGGCCGCCGCGCTCGTCGATGAACGCCGGCCGGTCGCCGGTGGCCCGGTCGAGCTCCGTGCGGTGCGGCTGGCGCCGCTCCGTCAGCTCGTCGGTCCGGTAGCCCATGCCGTGCAGCCAGTCGCCGGGTTTGAGGCTGGCGGTGTGGTCCCGCAGGCGCTCGATGACGTCGTCGATCCCGCGCGACCCCGTCAGGTCGGCGGCGAAACGGGTGAGGCCGTAGTAGACGACGTGGGCGTGGGCGTCGTTGAACCCGGGGAGGACGGCGCCACCGCCGAGGTCGACAACACGGGTCTTGGGACCGCGAAGACCCATCACCTCCCGGCCGCCGCAGGCGAGGACCCTTCCACCCGCGATCGCCAGGTGGCTGTGCGGTGTCAGGCCCGCTCTTCCCAGCGTGCGGATGCGCCCGCGCGCCAGGATCAGATCCGCTCGCGGCATCGGCCGTTAGATTAGTCGGGAGTTGCCGATCGACCTACGCTCCGACACCGTCGCCATGCCCAGCCCTGAGATGCGGCGGGCCATGGTCGAAGCGCCGCTGGGCGACGACGTTTTCGGCGACGACCCGACCACCAACCGCCTCCTGGAGGTTGCGGCCGAGAGGATGGGCAAGCCGGCGGCCACGTTCGTCCCCAGCGGAACGATGGGCAACCTGATCGGGGTCGCGGTGAGCGCCCAGCGTGGCCAGGAACTGATCGCCGATGCCGACTCGCACGTCTTCTACTACGAGACGGCGGGGGCCGCGGCCGTATGCGGGGTCCAGATCCGGCCCCTTCCCACGGAGGCCGGCGTGATGTCGCCGGAGCAGATCGTCGCCGCGGTGCGTCCGCGCGACGACCCGCACGAGCCGATCTCGGCGGCGGTCACGTTCGAGGACACCCACAACCGCCACGGCGGAATCGCGTGGCCGCTCGACTCACTCCGCGCCGCAAGCAAAGCCGCGCACCAACAGGGCCTGCGCGTCCACCTCGACGGCGCCCGGATCTTCAACGCGGCGGTGGCTCTCGGCGTCGAGGCTTCCGACATCGCCGCGTGCGCCGACACGGTCACGTTCTGCCTCTCCAAAGGCCTGGCGTGCCCGGTCGGGAGCATCTTTTGCGGCTCCCAGGAGGACATCGAGGAGGCGAAGCGCTGGCGCAAACGCCTCGGAGGAGGGATGCGGCAGGTCGGCGTCCTGGCGGCGGCGGGGCTGATCGCGCTCGATCACATGGTCGACCGCCTGGCCGAGGACCACGCCAACGCGCGCACGCTCGCGGAGGGGCTGGCCGAGATCAGCGGCGTGACGTGCGACCTGTCGCGGGTGCAGACAAACCTCGTCTACTTCGACCTCGACGCGATGCCCGCGGCACACTTCACGGACGAGTGCACAAAGCGCGGGCTTCTGTCCGCTCCGACAGCAGCGCATACGATGCGCTTCGTCACCCATTACGGGATCACGGCCGAAGACGTGCAGTCGGCGCTGCAGATTTGCGACGAGGTGCTCTCGGCATGAGCACGCGCGTGTCGCCGGACGGGATGTACTACTGGGACGGGCAGGGCTGGGTCAGCACGCTCTCCCCCGACGGCCGCCATCGCTGGAACGGCGCGGCGTGGGTGCCGGCCCCGGGCCAGCCCTACATCGCGGCGCCTGGGCAGCAGGCCGGTGCGGGGCGGCAGCCGACGACGTGGACGCGGCCTCTGCAGTACGCGGTCGCGGGCTGGTACGTGTGGTCGGCGATCTACAGCCTGACCCTTCCTTTCTTGATGAGCGGGCTGACGACCCAGATCATGAACCAGAGCATCGCGAACCAGCAGAGGCTGAACCCCAACGCCTCCTCGCCTCCGGGCTTCGCCGACATGATGCAGAACGCGGCGACCATCGGCATGTGGATAGGGGTCGTCGTGGTCGTGGCGATCTTCATCGTGCCGTTCATCGGCGCGCTGCGCAGGTGGACGTGGATCTACTACGTGGTCATGGTCCTGCTGGGCATCAGCGCGCTGCTGCTGCCGCTCGACCTCTTCGACGCGGCGATGGGACCGAGGTTGAGCGCCGCGTCGGCTTTCTCGATGCCAACGTGGTTCTACGTCTTCAACTTCGTCACGGGGTTGCCCGGCGCCGCGCTTTTCGCGTGGATGCTGATCGCCCAGGTCACGCGCGGGCCGTGGGCGATGAAGCGGGTCAGCTACTGATCAGGGTCGCCAGCAGAACGGGGTCGATGTTGCCACCGCTGACGATCGCCACCGTGGGCGGGCCTGGAGGCAGCTGCTCGAGGGCCGCGTAGGCGAGCGCCCCCGCACCCTCGGCCACGACCTTCGCCTTAGCCGCCAGCTCCGGGATCGCGGCCTTGAGCCGTGGCTCGGGCACGATCAGCCACCGGTCCACGACCTCTTTGAGGAGGCCGAGCATCTTGGCGTCGAACGGCGCGGTCGTGCCGTCGGCGATGGTCTCCACCTTCATCTGGACCGGTCCCCCAGCCGCGAAGACCCTGGGCCACATCGCGTAGCCGTCGGACTGGACGCCGATGACCTCGATCTCGGGTTTCAAACCTTTCAGCGCCCAGGCCACCCCTGTGACGAGGCCCCCACCGCCGACTGGCACCAGGACGCGCGCCAGGTCGGGAACGTCTTCGACGAGCTCCAGGCCCAGGCCACCGACGCCGGCCATATGCTCGTCGTCGTTGAACGGATGGAGGAAGGTCTCGGGCTCCTTCTTCCAGCCCTCGGTCTCGATCCACCCGAAAAGGTCTTCGCGCGGCATCGGGATCGGCGTCGCGCCCCAGCGCTTGACGCCGTCGACCTTGATCGCGGGCGCGGTGTCGAACATGACAACGCGGCACGGGACACCCAGTTCGTGCGCGACGTAAGCGCATGCCTGTGCCGCGTTGCCAGCGCTGACCGTGATCAGCCCGCGCCTCAGCTGGTCGGGCGGAAGCACCAGCGCCGCCGCAAAAAAGCCGCGGACCTTGAAGCTGCCGGTGGGCTGCAGGCACTCCGCCTTGAGCTGCGCGCCCTCCACCGGAAGCAGCGGCGTGCGCAAGACATATGGCCGCGCCCGCTCGGCGGCCGCGCGGATGCGTTCGATCGGGACCATGCCGATAATCGTAAGAAGAGTAGGCTCGGAGGCCGCGGCGAGAGATTCGGCGAGCCAGGCGGCCCAGATGCTAGGCGCGGCCGAGCACCGGAGCGAGCGCAGACCTCCTGGGGTCACCGCGCCGTGGTTGCGCGGGGGTGACGAGAAGCGGAGGCCGCAACGACGCAGATGGGCTGCATGGGCGCCGAAGCTCCGGCGACGGATCTCCGGGCATACTCTTCCAAGTGCCTATCTACGAATACCGTTGTGAGGAGTGCGGCAAGCGGTCCTCGGCGCTCCTGGGCAGCTACTCGTCGCCGGACCCGGTCTGCCCGCATTGTGGCAAGCCTGCCCTTCGTAGGCTCGTCTCCACGTTCGCCACGGTGAGCTCGTCAGAGAGCGAGGGCGGCGACGACGACTTCGGCGGAGGCGATGAGTTCGACGGTGGGGGCGACGACGACTTCGGCGGCGGGGACGACGACTTCTAGCGGTTCTCGCTCAAAAGCAGCCGCGCGGCCGACTCCCCGAGCCAACGCTCCCAACGGGCGCCGGACCAGCCGAGCTCCCAGACCAGCAGGCGGTAGCACTCCGGGCTGGCGAGAGCGCTGAACGTGGCGACCGCCTCGGCCAGGTGGAGGTCGCGACGCAGGGCCTTTTGTTCGTGGAGAGGCCGAAGCACTCTGCCCAGCGCCTGACGCTGCTGCTCGTGGGCCTGGCGCGACGCGGCCGCGAGCTCAGGATTGCCGGTCCCGGCCTCCTCCAGGAGCTCCAGGATGTTGCTTTCGCGCTGCATGATCGTGCGCACAACCCTCGCCGCGCCGGCCAGGCGAGCGCGAGGTTCGACTTCGCCGAGCACTCTATCGGTCAGTGCCCGGATGTCTGAATCGCTGCCCGTATCGGCCACGACCGCGGACAAGAGGGCCGGCTTGGAGCCGAACACCGCGTAGATCGTCGGCACCGAAACGCCGGCCGCCACCGCGACCGCCTCGACCGTGGCGGCCGCATAACCCGACCCGATGAACACCTTCCGCGCGGCGCTGACGACCGCGCGCCTTGTCTCACCGGCCTGAGCCTGCCTGATCGGGGAGCTATACGCTCGACGCGGCCGCTCGCGAACCTGCTTTGCCATCAGCTCGGTAGTGTCCTTGAAAGCCAGCGCGCCGGCCGATGAAGGCGAGGATGGGCAGCAGGGCGCGCGCGACGGGGGACAGATGCGTCAGCCGCCATTCCCGGCGAAAGGTGCGGGCCACGACGGCCAGGAGCAGCGGATTCGGGCGCGTTCCACCGGCGGCCAACTTTCCGTCGCGAATCAGAACGTGGATGGTCTCGGCGAAATCTTCGAAGCGCATGGCAGGCCGGACATCCGCCACCAAAACCAACGGCTCATCGCCCGCATTCCAGAACGTGTGGTTCGTGCCCGCGGGCACGACCACCGTCTCACCCACCTTTCCTTCACGCGCGCTCGTGCCGGAGATGTAACCCAGTCGGCCCTGCTCGACCCGGAACGTCTCCTCCTGTCGGGGGTGGGAATGCTCGGGCGGCGCGGGCCGCGACGGCGCCACCCAGATGCGACAGCTGACAAGCTCGCCGCCGGTGTCAGCAGCGGTGGCGAGAAACTCGATCTGCTCGTCGCCCTCGTCCAGGACCAGCCCGACATATGCCATTGCTATAACCCTCCATATTGAATATGGTGGACTATAGCAAACTTGGGGCCTAGGCCAGGCCCAGGACTTCGTTCGCGGCTTTGATCAGCTCCCGGCGGTGCGCCTCGTCGTGGGCGAAGATCCGAAACAGCGCCATGCGCACCGGCAGTCGCCGGAACAGGTCGAGCACGCGGCTCTGGCGGTAGCGGTCCTCGAGCGGCTCATAGAAAAGGATGTCCGCCGTCTCGGTCATCGGGTTGAACGCGCGCGACTCCTGCGCGGCGACGTCGACCTCGAAGACGATCTCGCGCAGCTTTGCCGGCATATGCTCGCGGATCTGCTGCGCGAACTCCTGGCGCGTGACGCTCAGCGCCTGGCTCGGAATGTCGCGCGCGTCGGTGTGCCCCTGGTAGATGAGCTTCCATTTCAACCTGCGCGCGACCACTTCGGCCCACGCCTGCCCGAGCTCTCGGCGCTCGCCGTCGGCGCCGTCGCCGCGCGTCCAGCGGTCGACGTCCGAGAGCAACGACCACTCGGTCAGCGCCTGGAAGCGATCGAGCCGTTCGAGGGGATTGCCGCCGAGCAGGAGCTCGAGCGTCGGTCGGAAAACCTCGCGCAACTGCAGGTCGATGCGGCGCACGGTGCGGTGGAAGTAGACCTGGTGGTAGAGGTACAGGCGCGAGTTCAAGAACATGTACAGAGCCTCGGCGCCGTGGGCGTGGAGCGTCAGGCCGCGCTCCGAGATGAACGAGTAGTGGATGATGCGCTGGACGTCGACCGGGCCGGCCGAAACGCCACATATATAAGAGTCGCGAGGGACGTAATCCATGTTGTCGGCGGAGAAGGCGCCGACCAGCGCGGGCCGCAGAACCGCGAGCCATGGTGGGGGTTCGAAGCCCTCGAGGTCCTCGGAGGAGATCAAAAAGGCGACCCAGCGCGGCTCGATGCGCTCACCCGCCTCGAAGTCGGCGGTCGGTGACGCGCCCAGCTCGCTGACCGCGCTCGCCAGCGGCCCGGTGACCAGGGCCCGCCCCACGTCCTCATGGTCGATCCCCCAGGTGTCGAGGTAGTTCTCGTCGAAGAAATGCCCGAACGGGCCGTGGCCCACGTCGTGCAGCAGGCCCGCCATCCGCATCGTCTCCTCCACGAGCTGGGCGGACGGCACGTCGCCGCACGAAGCCTTGAGCGACGGGTACAGGTGCCGCGCCCACTCGCCCGCAAGGTGCATCGCACCCAGCGCGTGCTGGAAGCGAGAGTGCTCGGCGGTGGCGAAGACCCACCACGCGCTCTGCAGCTGGTGGATGCGCCGCAGACGCTGCAGCCACGCGGCGTCGACCAGGTCCTGCTCCGAAGCCGCGCCGGCCACCCCGCCAGGACCGCCCTTCGTGATGCGAAGGTATCGGTAGATGGGGTCGGACGACAGGTTGACCCGGGAGTATTCGGATCGAGCCTCTTCCACTCCTCGATTATTGCGGGGCGTCGACCTTTTCAACAGCGGGCACTACTGGGAGGCCCACGAGGTGTGGGAGGCGGAGTGGACGCCCGACCGCAAGGGACCCGACTCCGGCTTCTACAAAGGGCTCATCCAGGTCGCGGCCGGGTGCCTGCACTACACGCGTCACAACCGGCGCGGCGCAGTCAACAAATGGCGAAGCGGCGCCGACTACCTGCGGCCCTATCTGCCGGAGCACCGCGAGGTTCGCCTCGAGCCGCTCGTGGAGGCGGTCGACGGGTTCCTCGACGCGATGAAAAGCACCGATTGGCCGCGGCTGAAAATGCCCCTCATCCGAGTAGGCTCGTGACCCGTGCAGCAGAAGCGGACCGCGTGGACCTTGATCGGCGTCGGCGCGCTGTTGTGCATCCCCGCTGCGCTGGTGCTGACTTCTTATATGGCCGGCGTGGCCGACGCGGACGCGCTCGGCGCGGCGCCAATCTGCGCTACGCCGACCCAGGACGGGCGCTCCAACTGCCTTAGCGAGTTCGACGGCGCCATCACCGCCGTCGCCCCTCACAGCAAAAGCTAGGACCACGTCACCCTGCCGTTGGCGGCACCTCGTACGACCTGGGCTACGACTGCGCTGAATCCCCCGCCGGAGCGTGCGCGGCGGTCTCGTTCAAGCCGGGAACACCGATCATCGCCGGTTGGTGGAGAGGCCAGCTGGTCGTGTTCGGCGCGGCGGAATCGCGGCCTCTGGTCGTCACTGAGCTGCACCCGCTCGACCAGCTGCGTCCCAAGTCCGGCCTCCTGGGTTTCGTCGTCGTCCCCGCCGTGTCCTTCCTCGTGGGCGGGCTGCTGCTTCGCCAGGCGCCGATGTCGGTCGATGATCTCGTCAAGTCCGCCCTGGCGAAATGGCCGGACCCGCCGCGGTTGGTCGACCGAGGGCTGATCTGGCGGGTCGCGCTCGGATACTGGGCTCCGTACGGCTTGATCGTCTGGTTCACCGTCGAGCTGCTCGTGACGATTGTGCTCGTCGGCTCCGCGTACCGCCTGGCCGTGCCGGTCCTGGCCGCCACCTTCGTCATCACGTTTGCCGCGTCCGCCGGGATAACCGCGCATCACCTCGGCGACGTGGTCCGCACATCAGACCGGCGAGCCCTGACGGTGCGCCAGATCAAGTCCGGTGTGGGCAGGACCGGCAAGGACACACAGATCTCGTACGACCTCCTGAACGGCAAGACGGCAACCACGACCCTCGGCATCGATTGGAGTGGACGGGTCAAGCCGGGTGACCTTCTCGACGCACTGACCGATCCGAAGTCGGGATCGATCGTCCGGCTTCTGGCGGAGCCGCCGGCCTAGGAGTAGGGCGGGAAGCGCCGGCCGGCCGCGGACTCGATGAGCCCGCCGTGGCCCAGCCGCAGCAGGTCGCCGGCGTCGGCGCGACCGTAGGCGAAGACAAACGGCAGCAGCAGGTCGAGGGAGCTGTTGCGGCCGAACCCCGCGCACGAGGCGACGCCCACGACCGCCGCGCCGCCGAGGCGACCGAGCCACAACATGCTGCCGGGATGCATCGGCGCGCCCAGCTGCAACAGCTCGCCGCCCGCGCTCGGGAGCTCCGCGTACGCGGGGTCGAGCGGGTCGATAGCCGACGCTCCGGCGAACAGGACGAGGTCCGCGCCACTCTGCAGCGCCTCGCGGTACGCGGCCGCGACCGCCTCGCCGGTGCGCGCGACCTCGCGGACCGCCATCACCTCGGCGCCGTACCACCCTAGCTTGGCGGTGACCGCGGCCCGGAACAGCTCCCGCGCCTTCGGTTTCAGCCGCTCAGTGGCGACTACGAACGTCTTCAAAGGCCTGAACGCGAGGAGCTCGATCACCGGGCCTGCCTCGCGACAGAGGCGCTCGGCTCGCTCGATCAGGCTCCCGGCGACAGCGACCGGCGTCACCTTGCAGCCCGCCACCTCCTCGCCCTCGGCCACCGCCTGGCCGTCCATCAAGGTGAACACCGAGATCTGGCCGAGGGAGTTGATGGCATCGACCAGGTCGCCTTTGACCCGGACGAGCCCGCGGTGGCTGGCCAGCAGGCGAGCCTGGCTCTGCACCGGCGGCTCCGGCTCCAGGCCGGGCCCGGCGAGGGCGGCCGCAAGGCGGCCCGCAGCCACGTCTTCGTGGACGTCGCCGGGCTCGAGCTCGACCACGTGGACCTCGCCGCTCTGCCGCACCCGGTCCAGGTGCTTCTCTTCCAGGACGGTACCCTTGCGCAGGTCGGGTCCGAGGTCGTGGACGAGCACGCGTCCTTTTATCTGTTGTGGGGTGGCGGACGCCCCCCGAACGCGAACGGCTCTCATCTGAATGCGAGCATAGAGACGCGATGAACCTGCCCACGGTGCGCCTCTACAACACCTTCACCAGGCGCAAGGAGGAGCTGAAGCCGCTCGAGGGCGGCGTCGTCCGCATCTACTCCTGCGGCCCGACCGTCTACCGCTACGCCCACGTCGGCAACCTGCGCACGTTCATGCTCCCGGACCTGCTCCGCCGCAGCCTCGAATACCTCGGCTATCGCACCGAGCAGGCGATGAACATCACCGACGTCGGCCACCTTACCGACGACATGTTCGAGCGCGGCGAGGACAAGATGCTGGTCGCGGCACGCCTCGAGAACAAGTCCACCGAGGAGATCGCCGCGGCTTACACGGACGCGTTTCTCGACGACAGCCGCAAGGTCAACATCCGGCCCGCGGCGCAGTATCCGCGTGCCACCGACTACGTCCCGCGGATGATCGAGCTGGTCGAGCAGCTGATCGCCGGCGGCCACGCGACGTTGTCGACGGCAACGTCTATTTCGACATCGCCAGCTTTCCCGCCTACGGCAAGCTCTCGCGCAACACCACCGGGAAGCTGATCGCCGGCCACCGTGACGCGCCAGACCCTCGCAAACGGCATCCGGGGGACTTCACCTTGTGGAAGGCGGCGGGCGAGCACCGGGCGCAGATGTGGGACAGCCCCTGGGGACCGGGATTCCCCGGCTGGCACATCGAGTGCTCCGCGATGTCCATGTCGATCTTCGGCGACCGGTTCGACATTCACACGGGCGGCGCCGACAACGTGTTCCCGCACCACGAGGCGGAGATCGCGCAGTCGGAGTCGATCGCGGGGCACCCCGTGGTCGGAATCTGGATGCACGGCGGCCTGCTCATGCTGGCGGGCTCGCGGATGGCGAAGTCGGCGGGCAACTTCTTTCGCGTCACCGAGCTCGAGGAGAAGGGGTTCGACCCGCTCGCTTTCCGCTACCTGACACTGCAGGCAAAGTACCGGTCGCCGCTGACCTTCAGCACCGAGGGGTTGGCGGGGGCCGACCGTGCCGTGCGGCAGCTGCGAGAGCGGGTGGCGGAGTGGTCGCGTGAACGCGGGTCGGTCGACGGATCATGGGATGCGCGGTTCCGCGCTACGCTCGCGGATGACCTCGACCTGCCTGCCGCGATGGCGCTGGTCTCAGAGCTGGTGCGGTCGGACCTGCCGCCGGGAGCGAAGGCGGCCACGCTGAAGGCGTGGGACCGGGTGCTCGGCCTCGACCTGGACCGCCCGGCGACGCATGAGCTGCCGGCCGGAGCTTCCGAGCTGATCGCGCAACGAGAGAAGGCACGCGCCGCCAGAGACTTTGCCACCGCCGATGCACTTCGCGAGAAGCTCAGGGCGATGGGCGTCGAGGTCGCCGACGCTCCAGTAAAAAGTTAGGAGCCGAACCTTGCGGCCCGGCCCCACGAGAGGAAGGGGTTTGGAAAAGCGGCTGTCAGGGCTGCGGCGAAACTGTCACCGTCGCATGGACAGCCGGATCCGTCGGATCGTGCTGGTTCGACACACCCTTGGTCTGCGGGCCGCGGTTCTTGTTCTTGGCGTGGTCGTTGGCGTTCGAGTTGTTGCCGTGCCCGTTCGTTGAACCGCTCCCGCTGCCCTGGTGGCGCGCATCGCTCGCTACACCCTGGCCGTGCTGGTTCGAGAAATCGCTCACGCAGTCGCCGATTCCGTGCTGCCCGTCCGCGAGCTTGGCCTTGCAGTCGGCCACGTACTGGCTGACCTGCTGGCCCCAGACGGCGGGGTTGATGCTACCCGTGGTTGCGGCGCCGGCCACGGTCACGGCCGCGGCCGCGACGGCGACGCCTGTCAGCAGCTTGATGGTCAGCGCCGCGCCCGCGCCGCCAAGGACGGTGCGAGCCGCGATCCGCTTGCCGGCGCTGCGGCGAGGCGGAATCGGCATCGCCGACATCGGGTCCAGGACCCGGTGCAGCTCGTCCTCAAGCTCCTTTTGGAAGTCGCGCTCGATATCACTCATCTGTGAGAAGCAATAACGCAGAGCATCCCGGCTGCAACCATTCTTAGCCTCACCTTCGCCCGAGCACAGCCTGGAGGTGCTGGCGGGCGGCGGCCAGCCGCGAGGCGACCGTTTGTTCGGGCACGCCAAGGGCGGCCGCGATCTCCCGGTTGCTGTAGCCGTGGTAGTGGCGGAGCACGAGCGCCGCCGCCTGCTTGGCCGGCAGCTTCTTCATCGCCTGGAACAGGTCTGAGCGTTCTGCCACTGCCGACGGATCGGAGCCCGGGGCGGGCCGCCCCAGCCGGCGGACGAGCTCGCCCGCCTGGCGCAGCCTCTGGTGACGCCGGTCCGAGATCGCGACGTTGATCGCAATCCGGTGCAGCCAGGCCTCGGCCGACGCCTCGGGCCGCCAGTCCTTCCAGCGCCGGAAAGCCCGCTCGTAGGTCTCCTGCGCGCAGTCCTCCGCAGTCGTGCGGTCGCGCAGGAGCGTGATCAGGGTGCCGAGGATCCGGCGGTAGCTGTTGCGGTACAGCCGCTCGAAATCGGCCTCCGAGCCCGGCTCGTAAGACTCGGCCGGTGGCTTCGCCTCAAACGGCGGTTCTTCTATTGACGCCAAACGGACGTTCGTCTAACCTCCTCGAACATATGTTCATCGCGCCGCCCTTCGACCCGTCCGAGCTTCCAGGTGACATAACGCTCGATCACGTAATTCCCGCAGCCACCGCCGACTTCGCTCCGCTTCCGTCTGACCTTCGCTCCGAGCTCGTCGGGGCCCTGCAGCGGAGAGGTATCGAGCGACTTTACTCGCACCAGGCCGAGGCCTACACGGCTATACGCAACGGTCGCCACGTGGTCGTGGTTACCCCGACCGCGAGCGGCAAGACGCTCTGCTACAACCTCCCGGTCCTGCAGAAGCTGCTGGAGAACCCTGACAGGCGGGCCCTCTATGTTTATCCGACCAAGGCCCTGGCCCAGGACCAGCTGGCCGAGCTCGGGGCGCTCAAGTCGGGCCTACCCATTGACGTGCGCGTCGACACCTACGACGGCGACACGCCTCCCGGACGCCGCACCGCGATCCGCGAAGGCGGCCACATCGTGATGACCAACCCCGACATGCTGCACACCGGACTCCTGCCCCACCACACGCGTTGGCGACGCCTGTTCTCCAGCCTCGAGTTCGTCGTCATCGACGAGCTGCACACCTACCGCGGCCTGTTCGGCAGCCAGGTGGCCAACGTCATCCGCCGGCTCAAGCGAATCTGCGCCTTCTACGGCTCGGACCCGACGTTCATCTGCGCGTCGGCGACGATCCGCAACCCTCTCGAGCTCGCGCGCCGACTCCTCGAAGAAGACGACATCGCGCTGGTCGACCGGAGCGGCGCTCCGCGCGGCGAGCGCCGGCTCATTTTCTACAACCCGCCGCTACTCAACCGCGACCTCGGCGTGCGGCGGAGCTCCATGCTCGAGGCGCGCCGCATCGCAGCGCCGTGGATCCGCGCCGGCGTCCAGACCATCGTCTTCTGCCGCAGCCGTCTCCAGGTCGAGGTGATGCTCAGCTACCTGCGCCAGGACCTGGCCCCGCGGCTCGACGCGTCCAGGCGCGTGCGCGGGTACCGGGCGGGCTACCTGCCGCTGCACCGGCGCGAGATCGAGGCCGGGTTGCGCGGTGGCGAGATCACCGGCGTCGTGAGCACGAACGCGCTCGAGCTCGGCATCGACATCGGCAGCCTGCAGTGCGCCGTCCTCGTCGGCTACCCAGGCACGATCGCGTCGACGTGGCAGCAGCTCGGCCGCGCCGGTCGTCGCTCCGGCTCGATCGGGGTCTTCGTCGCGTCTAGCTCGCCGCTCGACCAGTTCATCGTCCGCCATCCCGAGTACTTCCTCGGCACCGACCCCGAAGAAGGCCTCATCGATCCGAACAACCTGCTGCTCCTCGCGGCCCACCTGCAGGCCGGGCTCTTCGAGCTTCCCTTCACGGAGGGTGAGCGCCTCGGGGAGGCGGACGTCCAGGAGCTGCTGCGCGTCTTCGAGGAAGACGGCTCGGCCACGCACTCGGCCGGCCGGTGGTTCTGGAGCCGGCAGGCCTTTCCCGCCGAGGAGGTGCACCTGCGCCGGATCCTCGCCGACAACGTCGTCATCATCGACACCTCGCAGCCGCGACCCTCCGTCATCGGCGAGATGGACCAGTTCACCGCGCCGGTGCTCCTGCACGAGGAGGCCGTGTACCTGCACGAGGGCGCGCAGTACCACGTCGACCGTCTCGACTGGGACGAGAAGAAGGCTTACGTCAGACCGGTCGACGTCGATTACTACACCGACGCGCTCGCCTCGGTGACCGTGCAGGTCCTCGAGACCTTCGCGAGCGCCGAGGGCGAAGGCCTTTCGCAGAGCCACGGCGAGGTCAGGGGGGGCGCCGCCGACGGGCTTCGCCCGGCGGCGGCACTGGGGGGGAGTCCCCCCCAAGAAGGTTTAGCTCGCTTTCATGGCGAGCTAAAGATCACCGCGCTGGCAAGCATGTTCAAGAAGATCCGGTTCCACACGCACGAGAACATCGGCTCGGGACCGATCCACCTGCCCGAGCAAACGCTTCACACAACCGGCTACTGGGTCACCGTCGACGCCGCGATGTGGGTCGCGCTTGGGCGCGAGCGTCTCGAGGCCGGACTGCAGGGTATGGCGCACTCGCTGCGCCACGTCGCGAGCCTGCGACTGATGTGCGACCCGCGCGACCTCGGGTCGGTCGCCGAGGTCCGCTCGATCAGCACGCAGCAGCCGACCGTGACCGTCTTCGAGGTCTATCCCGGCGGCGTGGGCTTTGCGGCGCGGCTCTACGACCTGCACCGCGAGCTGCTTGACGACGCGGCGGCGCTGGTGCGCGACTGTCCCTGCGCCGCGGGCTGCCCTTCCTGCATCGGTCCGCTGCATCTCGTCGAAGGAGCCAAGGAAGCCTGCCTCAACCTTCTCTCCGCGAGCGCCTTACCCGTCTAGGCAGTCCGCCGCGGCCGCGGCCGGTCCGCAGCTGGGAGCTGCCGCGTGGCTTCGAGGAGGCCCCAACACCGTTCGGCCCGGCGGCGATGCGCCAGGACGTCATCGGCCTGCCGGCGCTCGAGCCGGACCCAGGCTTCATCGCCTACGTCGACACCGAGACGACCGGCCTCGCGGGCGGGACGGGCACGTATGTCTTCGCGGCTGCGGTCGCCACGCCGATGCCGTCCGGCCTGCGCGTCGCACAGTTCTTCCTTCCCGAGCCCGGCATGGAACCCGCGTTCCTACACGTGCTGCGAGACGAGATCGAAGCCGCGGACGGCGTCGCCACCTTCAACGGCGGCTCCTTCGACCTGCCCATCTTGCGCACCCGTTGGGTCATGGCACGCATGCCGGGCGAGCTCACCCACGGGCCGCACGTCGACCTCCTGACCCTCGTGCGCGCGCTCTACCGGCACCGGCTCGAGAACTGCACGCTGCGCTACGTCGAAGAACGGATCCTCGGCTATGAGCGCGAGGACCCGCTGCCGAGCGCGCTGGTGCCTGAGGCGTACTTCGGCTATCTGCGACTCGGCTCGCACGAGTTCCTCGAGGCGGCCCTCGAGCACAACCGGCTGGATGTCATCAGCCTCGTCCACCTGCACTCGCGGATGCTTCGCCGGCTCGAGGGCGCGGACGTCGACATGGACGCCGACGACTGGCTCGCGCTCGGCCGGCACCGCTGGCGGCGGGGTGCGCGGGCCGACGGCTGGCGGGCGCTTCGCAACGCCACGGCCTTCGCGGAGGGCGGGGCGGCCGCCACGGCGGGGCTGCTGCTGTCGCGCCGGTTGGTCCGGCGCGGATCGATTGCAGGCGCCGACCGTCTCCTCGACTGGCTCGAGACGAACGCGCGCGACGACGTCCGCGTCTCCGTCGCCCGCGCCCGGCTGCTGGAGTGGCGGCGCCGAGACCCTCGATCGGCCCTGGCTGTCGTCGAGGACGCACAGCGCCGGATGCCGGAGCAGGCTGGAGAGCTCGAGCACCGGCGGCGGCGCCTCCAGGGCAAGATGGCTCGCCGCGTGGACCGGCCTAGCCACCCGCTTACAGATTCATTGCCCTTTTAGCGCGCGAAAACGGGTTTTTCCGCGTTAGCGCCAACAGAATGCTTTCCCGGTTGCTTAAATGTCGTGGCCAAAGTGCCTGAATCTCGACGCCGCAAGAGCAGCGGCCAGTCCCTGGTGGAGTTTGCGATCTCCTCGATGGTCCTGCTTCTGCTCGCCATGGGACTTATCGACCTTTCTCGGGCCTTCTACTACTCGGTCAGCCTCCAGGGCGCGGCGCGCGAAGGCGCCCGCCACGGTGCGTGGTTCAACACCGCCGCGCGGCAGAACAACTTCCTGGATGACAACGACGTGCTGACCGCGGTCAAGCAGGCGCTCTACGGCGCCGGGTTCCAGGACTCGCAGATCCACCTCATGCAGAACGGCGGCTGCCTCGCACCTTCCAACGGCAACGCCAACGGCAACAAGCCCTACCCGCAGGCGGCCTTCCCGTCCAACCCGCAGGAGGTCAACGTCTACATCTGCTACACCGATCCGAGCGGCATCCAGTTGGGCTCGCGCCTGACGCCGCCGCCCGACAACTCATGGAAGCTCGGCGACATCAACGTCGCGCTGCTCATGAACTTCCAGCTCATCACGCCTTTGATCCAGGGCCTGTTCGGCTCTGGCCTCGACCTCGCGTACAACGAGCATTTCACCATCCAGGGCAAGCCATGAAAAAGCGACTTGCGTCGTACTTCAAGAGCCAGAAGTCGCAGGGCCTGACCGAGTTCGCGATCATCGCACCGGTCATCCTTCTGCTGACCTTCGGCATCATCGACTTCGGCCGCGCGCTGTATCTCTACATCACGCTGCAGCAGGCCGCCAACGAAGGCGCGCGCGTCGCCGTCCGCGCCTCTTACTTCATCGACCCGAGCGGCACATCCCACACGTGGCCCACGGACTCGGACGTCGCGAACGCCGTCACCGGTCACGCGGTGATCATGAACCTGGCCAACAACCCGGCCTGCCCGAACGGGCCGCTGCCGAACAACGGCGTCCCCCAGAGTTCGCCGGTCAAGCCGGCCCCTAACACCGGCTGGATCTTCATCACCGACCCGAGCACCGCTGGCAACGGAACGCCCAACGGTCCTCGCGGAGGTCTCGGCAGCTACCCGCCGCCCAACACCGGCGCAGGCTGCAACAACGTGACGCCTGCGACCGGCAACGAGCCGATCAAGGTGACGCTCTGGTACACGTTCCAGCCCATCACTCCAATCATTCAGCAAGTTGTCGGCAACAACATCGTCATCACGGCATATG